>ERZ779843.300-NODE-300-length-76915-cov-8.781603_pt1 | contig 76915 bp, 70 predicted proteins | sample MGYA00511560_ERZ779843 | MGnify/ENA primary metagenome ERZ779843 (study PRJEB29588, sample SAMEA2158062) | human gut metagenome | biome: human gut; feature: human-associated habitat; material: faeces | place: Denmark | collected 2008/2010 ... | reverse complement strand
ACAACGGTTTTCAAGACCGCCGCAATCGACCACTCTGCCACCTCTCCAAAACTTCCTTTTCAAGAAGTGCTTTTCTCTTAAAGCGCTGCAAAGATAATACTTCTTTTTTAAACAACAAACAAACTCGGCATAAATATCACTCTCTCCCTTAAATTGCTACGGTGGTACAGTACAAACTAATAACCGATACAACAATCTATTTTATTCTTACCACATCCGTTATCTTTTCATACCACAGCTGTTGTAAGAAAAGATAACGGCAGTAGTATGAAAGGATAACAGGCGTGGTAAGAATAGTTTTTCCACAAGAAAACAATAGCCTGCAAACAGTTCAGCCCCAATTAACAGCAAGCAACAAATAAATGCATACACAGCGACATTCTCTACCTATTAATGATTATTTTATGTTCTTCAGCATAAAAACTATGCATTTTATTATGCAATTACGGAAATATTTCCGTAATTTTGCGCGCTCTAAAGGATAACATATCTAATCACTTTCAAAAAAAGAATATTATGGAATCAAACAAAACCTTTATTGACGGGCTTTGGAGCAAAGAAATCAATGTTAGTGATTTCGTTAGTAAAAACATTGCACCCTACACCGGAGATGCATCTTTCCTGCAAGGACCTACGGAACGTACCAAACGTATTTGGAACCTCTGTTTGGAAGCATTGGAAGAAGAAAGAGCCAATAACGGTGTTCGCTCATTAGATCATACTACAGTATCTACTATCACTTCACACAAGGCAGGCTATATCGATAAGGAAAACGAACTTATCGTAGGTTTGCAGACAGATGAGCTGTTGAGACGCGCCATCAAACCTTTTGGCGGCATCAATGTCGTGGCAAAAGCATGCCGCGAGAATGGCGTAGAAGTAGATGATAAAGTAAAAGACATCTTTACACATTATCGTAAGACTCACAATGACGGTGTATTCGACGTATATACCGAAGAAATCCGTTCGTTCCGCTCTCTGGGTTTCCTTACCGGACTTCCCGACAACTATGCACGCGGACGTATCATCGGTGACTACCGTCGTTTGGCATTGTACGGTATCGACCGCCTCATCGAGGCCAAGCAGGAAGATTTACGCAACCTGACCGGCCCCATGACCGAGGCACGTATCCGCCTGCGCGAAGAAGTATCAGAACAAATCAAGGCTTTGAAGGACATCAAAATCATGGGTGAATACTATGGTCTCGATCTCAGCCACCCTGCCACATCTGCTCAGGAAGCTGTACAATGGGTATATATGGCGTACCTCGCTGCCGTAAAAGAACAAGACGGAGCAGCCATGTCATTAGGTAATGTATCTTCATTCCTCGACATTTTCATCGAATACGATTTGGCTCACGGTAAGATTGACGAAACTTTTGCTCAGGAGCTGATTGACCAGTTCATCATCAAACTGCGTATGGTACGCCACTTGCGTATGCAGTCTTACAACGACATCTTCGCCGGAGACCCGACTTGGGTTACCGAAGCTATCGGCGGACGCTTCAATGACGGTCGCGTGAAAGTAACAAAGACTTCTTTCCGCTTCCTGCAAACGCTGTACAACCTCGGCCCGTCTCCCGAACCCAACATGACCGTTCTGTGGAGTCCCGAATTGCCGGAAGGTTTCAAGGAATTCTGCGCCAAAGTATCTGTGGATACCAGCTCTATCCAATACGAAAACGATAATCTGATGCGCGAAGTACGTAACTGCGACGACTACGGTATCGCTTGTTGTGTATCTTACCAAGCCATCGGTAAGCAAATCCAGTTCTTCGGCGCACGTGCCAACCTCGCCAAAGCGTTGTTGCTCGCCATCAACGGCGGACGTTGCGAGAATACCGGAACCGTAATGGTAAAAGGTATCCCCGTACTGACCCACGACACGCTGAATTTTGAAGAAGTAATGGCCAACTACAAGAAAGTGTTGACGGAGATTGCCCGCGTTTACAACGAAGCAATGAACATCATACACTACATGCACGACAAGTATTACTACGAAAAAGCCCAAATGGCATTCGTCGATACCGACCCGCGCATCAATCTTGCCTATGGTGTAGCCGGACTTTCCATCGCTATCGACTCACTTTCCGCCATCAAATACGCCAAAGTAACGGCACGCCGTAACGACATCGGTTTGACGGAAGGTTTCGACATCGAAGGTTCTTTCCCCTGCTTCGGTAACAATGACGACCGTGTAGACCATCTCGGCGTAGACTTGGTTTACTATTTCAGCGAAGAGCTGAAGAAGCTGCCCGTATACAAGAATGCCCGTCCTACCCTGTCATTGCTGACTATCACTTCCAATGTGATGTATGGCAAGAAGACCGGCGCTACTCCTGACGGACGCGCCAAAGGTGTCGCTTTTGCTCCGGGAGCCAACCCGATGCACGGACGTGACAAGAACGGTGCTATCGCTTCTTTGAGTTCGGTAGCTAAACTGCGTTATCGTGACTCGCAAGACGGTATCAGTAACACATTCTCTATCGTTCCGAAGTCATTAGGTCCTACTGACGAAGAGCGTGTCGACAACCTGGTTACCATGATGGACGGTTACTTCACCAAAGGCGCGCATCACCTCAATGTGAACGTATTGAACCGTGAAATGCTGGAAGATGCCATGGAACATCCGGAAAAATATCCGCAACTCACCATCCGCGTTTCCGGTTATGCCGTAAACTTCGTGAAGTTGAGCCGCGAGCATCAGTTGGAAGTCATCAGCCGCAGTTTCCACGAAAGAATGTAAGTAATACTTTAAGAGTATAATCTTCAGGCACGGATTACGCGGATTTCACGGATTAAGTAAACAATCCGGGTGCTCCATGTAATCCGTGCTTTTTTCTTAATACATTCTTACTTATAATATACGATTATGATTAATGTTCATTCATACGAATCAATGGGTACCTTTGACGGTCCGGGATTACGGCTCGTCGTTTTCCTTCAAGGCTGTCCTTTCCGTTGCCTGTATTGCGCCAATCCCGACACCATAGACGCAAAAGGCGGTACTCCCACCCCCGCCAATGAAATTCTACAAATGGCTATCAGCCAAAAAGCATTCTTTGGAAAGAAAGGGGGAATCACTTTCTCCGGTGGCGAACCCACATTGCAGGCCGAGGCATTGATACCTTTATTCAGAGATTTGAAAGCCAACGGCATCCACATCTGCCTTGACACCAACGGTGGTATCTGGAATGACAAAGTAGAGGAATTGTTAAGTCTGACAGATTTGGTATTGCTTGACATCAAAGAGTTCAACCCCGAACGTCACCGTGCTTTAACCGGGCGCAGCAACGAACAAACCTTGCGCACTGCCGCCTGGCTGGAACAACAAGGACATCCATTCTGGCTGCGCTATGTCTTAGTGCCGGGATATAGTGATTTTGAGGAAGATATACGTAATATGGGCAAGCAGCTTGGCAAATACCAAAGCATACAACGAGTGGAAATACTTCCCTATCACCGCTTGGGAGTACATAAATACGAGGCCATGGGCTGGGATTATCAGTTAAAAGAGGTAGTAGAGAATACCCCCGCACAACTGGAACGAGCCGAAAAGCTCTTCAAAGAGTATTTCCCCACAGTAGTGGTAAATTAGAATTGAGAATTGAGAATTAAAAATTGAGAAATAGGCTGCGCTATAAATTCTTTATCGGTATAAACCCCGATTTTACTATTTACTATTATAGCGCAGCCTATTTCTCAATTTTTAATTCTCAATTCTCAATTTAATCAGTAAGTCAACCGTATTCCCCCTTGTAACGTAAAGTTACAGGGATTTTCTTTCCTTATCGTCTGAATATCGGAGCCGTCATCGAAGAAGTAAGACACTCCCGGTTCTACATAAATACCTACCCTTTTACTTATATTATACTGTGCACCCACAGCTCCCATCACAGAGAATTGCAACGGCTTTACGGTTTCGCTCCGACTGCCTATTTTACCATAAATACATTTCTCCATGGCGCCTCCGACGGAAACATACATGATAAAGGACTTCTTATCTACAAAATTCCAGTTGGCACGCAAAGGAATACCTAAATAATGCAATTTCTGGCTGACCTTCTTCGAGCTTCCGGCAAACTTCACATCCGAAGCAAGATACGTATATGTCAAACCAGTCTCTACGGAGAATCCTTTCGCAAGTCCTTTACGCACTGAGAAACCGAAAGACAAGGGCTGCTTATGGTCTATATCCACTATCTCTTCCGAGTTTTTCATCAGATACGGCATACCATTCTTGAAAACAAGCTCCTGTCCTTCCGGAACATCCATTATACCGTTAGCCACCGTAGCCAAATCGACCTTCCCGCCGGAATAGCCGAACCCCGGATCGCTTTGTACAAAACCGCTTTCACCGATACTGTTTCCGGCAATCAGTCCGCCCGTATTTCCCACAGCCAGTCCGACCGACCAGCCGCGTGACTTTTCTTTTTTCGTATTTCCAACCGGCAGTTGCAGTTTATCCCTACCGGACGGACGACGACGTTCAGCCTGCTGTTTCTCCGTACTATTATTTCCGGTTATAACAACCTCATCTTCTTTTTTCGTTACCGGAACCGTTTGTTCCTGTACACTCTCTTGAATTTCCGGTTCCGTATCCAAAGGCTGCATCTTCGTTGTCTGCTCCGCATCACCTGCTGTATCCAGTTGTTGCGCCAACAAAGAACGCCTATTTGTACCCGCTGACGATACCTGTTTCTGCGCGCGATAGTCAGGTTCCGTTATTTCTGTCCGTATCGAAGGTGTCTGTTGCTCCGGCAGTCTGTCCGGAGCAATTGCCAATGCCGGCACAGCCGTACCCCTCATTTCCTCTCCCACAGGACTCTGAAGCAACCACACACTGACTGACGACACCGCGATAAGCAATGACGCAGCCGCAGCTACAGCCCAGCGGCGGAAAGGAATAATCCTCCGTTTTCCGGCTACCGGCGGCTTCGGAGCGGACAAATCCTTTTCAAGCCGTTCCCAACCGGAAACGGGTAACGGTTCGGAATAATCCTCCAACCGTTCCTTTATCTTTCGCATCCACAATTCATCTTCCATACGTTTCTTCATTTATGCGTTCTTTTTCATCCACTCCTTCACCTTAACCGCCAAAGCTGCTTTGGCGCGTACCAACTGCGAAGCCGAGGATTTTTCATTGATGCCCAGCAGTCGGGCGATCTCCTTGTGAGATTTATCTTCAAAAATAAACAGGTTGAATACGGTACGATAGCCGGCAGGAAGTTCGCTGATAAACTGCATCAATACTTTTTGAGGAATTGTATCCACAGCCGAGGCATCCGGTTCTTCATACGTTTCCGGCACATCATCCAAGGCAGCAGACTGGTTCATCACATCATTCTTCCGCAAATACTGTAACACCGTATTCACCATTACACGCTCCATCCAAGCCCGCAAAGAGCCCTCTCCCCGCCAAGTGAACTTATCGAAAGAATCGAACAGCTTCAAGAAACCGTCATGCATCAAGTCCTGTGCGGTTTCCCGGTCGCCGGCATAACGCAAACATACGCCGAGCATCCGCCCTGCATACTGTTCATACAGTTCTTTGCGGGCAAGGTTGTCGCCTTGCCTGCAGCGTTCTGCCAATACCTGTTCTTCCATTCTCTCTTTTAACACGTGTTTACCTTATAAATGCAACAGGCGCAAAAATACTGCATCCGGCAGATAAGAAATTCATTCTTCATCTTCTTTAACAATCTTATAAGCAGTATTTGCACAATCCCGGCATTTTCTGAATACGAAATCTAAAACAGAACCAATAACAAAACCTCTACTTATGAAAAAGTTAAGAACGACATTAGCCGCATTTCTGCTACTGCTCATTGCCATGCCCGTATTGCAATCCTGTCTGGACGATTGGGACGATGATGAGCGTTCATCCCTCACTATCGGCACTGTACGTATCATCGACGGAAAAGACTATTATTTCGCGCTCGATGAAGGAACCAGAATGTTTCCCGGCGATACCGCCCAAGTCAATAACTATACGCTGGTGGAAGGACAACGCGCTTTTGTATATTTCAACTTGCTGGACGAAAAGGTGGATGGCTACGATTACAATGCCAAAATCAATCATGTAGAGAATATTCTCACCAAAGACATCTACTTCATGCCCGCCGAAAAAGCCGACAGTATCGGTGACGACCGCATCAACATAACCAATATGTGGATTACGGGCAATTATCTGAATATTCAGTACCAGCTATATCACAGCAACAGTAACGACAAAAAACATATGCTGAACCTGATAGTCAACGAAACGTCCGACGGCAAAAACGATAAAGAAGGCTATGTCACGCTGGAATTCCGCCAAAACGCCTATGATGACGAACCCCTCATGCCGGGACAAGGACTTGTTTCTTTCAAACTGGATAAGATAGCCGACCGGATATCCGGAAAAACCGGACTTAATATCCGCGTAAAAAGTTTGTACGACGGCGAACGTTATATGACTGTCGACTTTAAGAAAGACGAAAACTAATCTATTCTGTGGAACACTCTTTTCAAGTTCTTTTTATAAAAGCGGAGTGAGGCATTTGTCAAAAGAAAGGCGTATCTTTGCAGCCGATTTTACAAAATTACTTTCTACAACCATGAAAAAAGGACTGCTGTACGCTATATTGGCATCTGTGCTATGGGCCATCGTAAACCCGTTCATCAAGCAAGGGCTCAGTTATGATTTTACTCCGATGAATTTCGCCGGTATTCGTTTTACGAGTGTCGGCATTCTGCTTTTTGCTTATACCTGGCACAAAGGTATGTGGCAGGAAATCAAGCAGTACCGCAAACTGTTCCTCAACTTGATATTCATCAATATGTTCATGGGCTATACGGCTTTCTATTTCGGGGTGGACTTTGTCAGCGGGGCTATCTCATCCATCATCATGGGTATGACACCGCTTATCAATGTATTGCTTGCCCACTTGCTGGCAAGCAACGATAAGTTGAACGGTTACAAGATAGTCAGCCTCATCGTCAGCCTTGCGGGGCTTTTGCTGATTGTAGGAATGGGCAGCGACGGCGAACCGCTGGATTGGAAAGGCATTACAGGCATCATACTATTATTGCTCAGTATCATTTTTCAAGGCTACTCCGCCATCTCCGTATCCGAGGAGAAAGGCAAAATCAACCCTATCTTCCTGAATGCCGTACAGATGTTCTTCGGTGGCGCCCTTATCTACATCATCGGACTGAGTACGGAAGGTTATCATTCTTTTATCGGCAAGCCTGCCGGGTTCTATATCAGTCTGGGTATTCTTGTATTCATTTCTGTCTTTGCATTCAGTTTCTGGTTTATGGCGTTACAAAGCAAAGGGGCAAAAGTCAGCGACATCAATATGTGCCGCCTCATCAACCCGATTCTCGGAGCTGTATTAAGTTGGATTATGCTTGCGGGAGAATACCCCACATTCAGTACCGTAGCGGGTATGTTGATTATTGTCAGCTCACTGATTATCTACTTTAAAGGAGCGGATATTGTAAAACATTTTACAATAAAGAAGTAATACCTATTGTCACTCCGAAAACACAGAAGGCACCTATTGAAACAGATAGATGCCTTTTTATTTTACATATAGAAACGTCAGCCCGCTTTACATATTCACTACTTCAAACTGATTTTACCCTACATCCCGAAAGATGTTACCCAATCCCAGATGATTGAAAGTTCTATACTTGTGTTAAGAAATACACAACGGAACGGTATACCCGATACAGTATCCGTTTATGTCACATTAATTAACTTAAACAATATTAGTATGGAAACATTTCATTCAGACTTGTTCATGAATCTTTTTGCTTTTTTCTCAGCAGACAATGCATCGGATTTTAACAACAGCGCACAGAGCATCAGTGTCGTCCTTTCTCACCTGTCTTTGTCCGGCTATGCAATCCCTCTTGAAGGAGCAGCTGTGGGAATACTTCTTTTTCTGAGTACATATATCATGCTGGAACACAATCTTCAATTGCTTTCGCAAGAAAAATTCAGACTTGCCGTAGGCATGGTTCGTTGGGTACACACACCTTTGGTGTTATTAAGAAACAGTTTGGAAGACATAATAAGGAGCAATACACCTGAAGATTATAGAGCGTTAAAACCTCTTTTGAAGCATACCGAGTGTATCATCAATTACAGCCAAAATGTAATGTGTCTTGACAGAGCCGGCTGGAAAAGAGGAATTGACACCTTGACAGCCGAAGTAGAAATTCATAATTATATTCAGATGATTGCCAATCAATGCCGCTCTTATGCCGACTTGCACCATATACAGATAGAAATCAACCACAGTATCGGTCATGCAAGTTGTAAAATCAATGAAGTAATCATGACAATAGCGCTCCAACATCTTCTGAACAGGATGATCGAAAAGACAACTCCCGGTGATTGTATATATCTTACTACATCACACAATACAGAATTGTGGCAACTGCAAATCAGCAACTACCAAAGAGCGGAAAAGAAGAGCTTCACTGCCTCCTTCCCCATACCCAACCTCGGTAATCTGCGAACAGTAAGAAAAATCATACGTTTACACGGTGGAAAATTAATTACCTACCGATGCAAAAAATCCACTATATTCCAAATCACCGTACCTGCAAATTGTCATTGCCCAAACCAAACAAAACACATTCCTGAAATATTTTTCCCTAAGCAAGCAGACCCAGACCGGCCGGACAGAAAAGTCCCTAGACATTATAAGGAAAAAGAGGACATTCCCACTACAAAAGACATTCCACATATCCTATTAGTCATGGCTGACAACAGATTTGGGGACTATTTAAAAACAGCTTTATCCGGTGAATTCGATATATTGCTTCAAAAAAAACTTGACATACCGGCATTGACCACCATAAATAAGAAGCCGGATGCTATCATTATAGATGAGAATGTAGACGGGACATGTGGGGACGAGCTCTGCCTGCGCATCAAAACCGAAGAAACCATAGCGGCCATACCTGTTATTCTCCTGATAGAGTATAACGATAACAAGAGCTATATCTCACATGCCGCAAGTAAAGCAGACAGATTAGAACCACGTACCACCGATATATACAGACTCAGAACCGATATCCACATGCTTATAAACAGTTATCTGTTCTTGGCCAAACGCACCAACCGAATGCTGGCGAATACTACACACATGCTTCCCGAAGCCATGGAAAAAGACGAAGACAATCTGATTTTTATAAACAAAGTCAGGGAATTACTGGAGAATAACTTATCAACGGAAGGTTACACAATAGACATGCTTTGCTCGACTATGGGAATGAGTCGTACCGTTTTTTACCATAAAATAAAAGAAGTAACCGGAAGGCCGCCCGTAGAATATATGCTCACGTTCAAGATGGAAAGAGCCAAAATGCTACTGAAATCCGGGCGGCACAGTATTGCAGAAATAGCAGATATGTTAGGTTATTGCGATGCCAAATACTTTGGAAGGAAGTTCAAAGACTACTATCATATATGCCCGACAGGCTATTTGAAAAAGATAGAACAAGCACCTGCTGTCAACTCGTAGCCTTACGGAGAAAAAGGGAATCCGCCAACGGGTTCCCTTTTTCTCCTATTATTCCCTAAGGAATTATTTCAGCACATTCGTGCCGCCCAATACACCCAGTACGGCCGTAGCCGCAGCTATCAATGCCTTTAATATCTTGCTCCAGAGGTTTTTCTTTGCCATTTTCCACACCTCCTTTCCGCCTTTACCTGATTACGGTTCATGTTATCGGATAGTAACAGAGGGCAGTTACAGAAGACAGTTACCGACATAAGCTTATCCAAGAGGATTCTCCTCCTCGCCGCCATCCGAAGAGCCGCCATTACCACCGTTACCGCCATCGGCAGAGCCGTTTTGAATACGGTCTACATCCTTGAAGCTCAAACCGTCGGAACGTGTAGCTCCTGTGGCTACTAAACGGATATCGCTGTTGGCACGGAAGCAGATGCGCAGACCTGTGATGTCATTGGCTGTAAAATCTTCCGCTTTTTCCGTACCTTTGCTTTTGGCAGAGAGGTAAAAAAATCCCAGTCCGTCTATATTGACCGAGCGGCCGGAAAGCAATAGTTTTCTCAGTAATGTGCGGAAGTCTTTCAGTACACTGATTGTCTCACCCTCGCTTACACCGGAATTGCCGCTTATTTCTTTAGCCACTTCCGTCAGTGTAGCGGCTTGCCCATACTCGTACGTAATGGTAGGAAATGCTTTCTTTGCAGAATTTTTGTCCGACAAGTCAGTCAGGCGATAATGCTTACGATACAAAATTGTCATAATGTTCTTTTGTTTTTAAATGAATACTTGGTCTTAATTATCTCTTTGTCAACGTTAACGTTACAAAGATGCGGCAATCCCGCCGACAACCAAAAGAACATTTTTCCAACCCCAAACATCAATAAAACACAGACGCTATATGCCCTCTATCCTCTCTCGCCCCAACTAACACTCCGATCCGAACGCGATTCATAAGGAAAAAAGAGAAAATAATCGGTAAGTAAGCCCTAAAAAGAGAAGATACAGCCGGACAAACCCGGTCGAAATATCACTCCCCCTGTTTCATAACGCCCCTCCCCGCAATAAACGGCACAAACACCAGCTTCTCCCCTCGAAAGTCGCCCATTTTGCAGAAAGAGGCGTTACGCTCCACAAGCAGGTGTTTGAAACGGTGGCAGGCCATGTGCCGCATATAGCCCATATAAGAGTTCGCTACGCAGGAGATATACAACAGCCTGTTCCTGTCTACTTTCCTGTCCGACAAATGGCGGTTCATCTTCGCCATGCGCTCGCTGATGCGCGATTTTATCTTTCGCGGCAGATAGCGGCGGTGGGGCTTCACGAAAATGCCGAGAAAGGCGCTTCCTTTATATACCTGTTGCAGAAACACCTTGTCGGGATGCAGCGTCAGCTCCAGTTCCTTTTCCAGAAAGCCGCGCAATTGCGGGATGAGTTGCGACAGACGCTTCCTGTCAGTGCCCACGATAAAGAAATCATCCACATAGCGCCCGTAATACCTCTCGCCCAAAGTACGCTTCACAAACTGGTCGAGCACGTTCAGGTAGACATTGCTGAAAAGCTGCGAGGTAAGGTTGCCGATAGGCAGGCCACGTCCTTCGGGTACATGAAACAGGCTCTTGTCGTAAGGCAATCCCTCCCAGTCCTTGCTTGTTCCCCGCATTTCGCAGTCAAAGGTGGGGTCGTTGAAGATAATCTCCCGCATCAGATACTCCAGCAGACTGTAATCCAGCGCATCCGCCCAATACCGCCCCATGCTGTTTTTCCGTCCGGCATAGCGCCATAAGGTTCCCATCACCTGGTCGTAAAGTTTCTGCCTGACGATGTGCATGAAGTACCCCCTTATATCCAGTTTCAGCACATAGCAGCTACGTTTCCAGTTGTCCGAGCAGGCACGCAGATGATGTTCAAAACGCTGCACGCCGTAGAGCGTTCCCATACCTTTGCGGCACGAGTAGCTGTCCGCGATGAAGGTGCGTTCAAAAATCGGGGCAGTGTAGTTGTAGAGCAGATGATGCACCACACGGTCGCGGAAGTGGGCGGCAAACACCTCTCTTTTCACCGAATTTCCGGTAATGAAACAAACGCTCCTGCCCACTTTATAGGTACGGTCGCGCAGTTCTTCGTACAGTTTTACGAGATTCTCCTCCAGATTGAACTCAAACTCAAGCTGGCTGCGCGTATTTCTTTTGTGCTTCCGGGCATCGTAGTAGGCACGGAACACATCAAGTAACAGGGGTTCTTCCTTCATAACTCTTTTGCCATGCAGACAATTGTTTGGATATGGATTCGGTCATTAGCGAAGCGTTGGCGTAGTTTTTCAGCGACAGTTGTTTCAGGTCGTGCAGCAGGCGCAGTTGCAATTTCACGGCAACCAGTTTCTCCCTTGCCTCGACAATGATTTCCACCTTCTGCCGGTTGGCATTGGCGCGGTAGATAAGAGTCAATATCGTTATCAAATCTCTCTTCAACGTTTCGCCCAGCGTATAGCGATAGTCGCGTTGCACGTCTTTTCCGGTCTGATAGACATACAGCAGCAGGTCGTAAGTAGCCTTATATACGGGAAGTTGATTATAAGTAGCCATTCCTTCTGTGATATTCTATGATTATTCCGCCAGTTTACGCTTCAGTTCCATAAGGAACAACATGCAGTCCACGGGAGTTTTGCTCTCGATGTTAAAACGGCGGATGCAGTCCGCAAGCCCGTCGCAACACTGTCCGACGGCAGAAACGGCAGGTGAAACAACGGATGAAGCGGCCGGCTCCATAACCGGCGAAGCGGCGGCAGGCTCAGGAGCGACAACAGCAGGCGGCAACGACCTGGGCACAGTCTGTTTCCAAACCTCAAACCCGTCGGGATCTATGGGCGAGGCGGCCAGTACCAAACGGGCTTCCTGCCGCATCAGTACCTTGCAACCGTTCAGTACATTTTCGGCTGCCGATACAGGAAAGCCCAACGAAACGACATCCTGTTTTACGGCTATCACCCATTTGCGGGTAGGCTTATAGGGATGCACCTGCATGGAGAAGGCATACGCCGACTTCTCATAGGCACGCCAGAATATTCCCTCACGCAACAGGATGATGGTATTCCGGTTGCCGTTCTCTATCTGAATAATTTCCTTTACGGTCATACTGTTTTTTTATGGTAAATAACTGATGATACGTTACGATAAAAATAAGTTCCCCCTTCCACGCCTGGAAGGGGAAAACTTTCAAACAAACAAATAGGCACGGACAGTGATTCACATCCTCATCCGGCTACAAAAACCGAAGATTGCGCCGGGGGCAAGAAGAAGGTCATCCCCCTTAAAAAATCTTCGGTGTCTCATACAAACAAAGTTCAGGCCTGTAAGTTCTCGGACGCAACGCACAGGGAACGCATTCGAACGGTTGGTGTTGTTCACCGGGTTCACCCAGCCTGAGTTCGTGTTCAGGAAGCCCCCGTTCTGCGACGTGGCAGAGTACGGAGAGGCCGACCAAGCGTAGCACCCCCACCCAACGTTGTTGACATGGCCGTCAAACCCGTTGCGATAGCCGGCCGCCGGAAAAAGCAATCACTGAAATGAATGTACCGGAAAGAAGCGGATATACCCCTGTCAAACGGAATACGCCGCCCGGTCCCCATACAGACTGGTGTGGATAACTAACGGAAACGTAGCTCGGGGTGTAGGCGGCCGTAACCGCACAACACGTAGTCCTTATACGCAAATTACTCCGCCAGTGGATTGCTGAATTTACATATCACCCTACCGCAAGCACCGGGACTTGCAATACTCTCGATATATAACCGGAACTTGTTTTCTTTCAAAGAACTTTTTTTTTCGACCGCCTTACGGCGGTTTTAGGTCTTGGGGGCTTTAAATGCCCCCAAGAATAAATCAAAAAACAAATCGAATAGCGTCACTTCGTACCGCTATCAGTCTCGGACGCAACGCACAGGGAACGCATTCGAACGGCTGGCGTTGCTCACCGGGTGCACCCAGCCTGAGTTCGTGTCCAGGAAGCCCCCGCTCTGCGACGTGGCAGAGACCGGAGAGGCCGACCAAGCGTAGCACCCCCACCCAACGTAGCTGACATGGCCGTCAAACCCGTAGCGACAGCCGGCCGCCGGGTAGAACGCCACATTGCCCGCATCCGCTGTTTCCGCTTCCCCGGTAGTGAAGAATCTACGTCCCCACACCTCGAATTTTTCATCCGTAAAGCCGATACCATCGGTAGTCTGATTATACTTATCCGCCTCAACCACATTGTATTCGGTCACATTACTCGTATTATAAGCCGTCGTAACGGTCGTAAAGTTAGTCCATGCATCCTGCGGCGGCATATGATAGCCATAGGGACACGGGTCGTAGATGGTTTTCTTCACATCCGCAACCGTTCCCAGCATCAGGCCGGCTTTCTCATCTTGCAAACCGCTTCCCCACAGCTTATTGGATGCTTTCCACGGCACGGAACCTTCCGCGCCGCCCTTTGCCGGATGCGCCGCAAAAATCCAGTTATAAGAGGGATTCGTACCGTCACCGCCATAAATGGCGGCTTTATCCTCATCATTACGCAGAATGAACATCAGCGGATTCTCCACCGCATAAGCAAGCTGAACTTTCACGGCATTCTGGTCAAAAGCCTTCGTGAGCACACTGTTCGTTATCTGGTTGGAATTCTTCAGAATCCTGTTTCCGCTTCCATCGTACACAGGCACAATGTCCGCATCATTCGTTCTTGTCATTACCCCTGCCGCAGGAAACGGGTCTTTACGGCCGAACTGGAAATATACGCCATACGTTTTCACAGCCTCTTCCGCCACTTTCGTAGCCTTTCCGCCGGCAGAACCCAGATTTCGGTCCATCATCTCAAACTTCCGTTTGGCGATATCGGCATAGGCGGCAAGTCCGTCGCGCGGACGTGTTTCGTATGTCTGCACCTTGATGCCGTTTCCGTCGAATGCCGCCGTAGTCCATATATGCCAGCTCCAAAGAGTGGTAACTCCGTTTTTGGCGGCAACCACCGCATTTCCTTCGGTGGCTCCGCCCACTTTGAACACGACATAGCCGTTTCTGGAATACCCCACATAGTCCAGGGTGGAAACCGTCCCCCCTTCGCGGGTTTCCCACACGAGGGCGGCATTGGTAGGCTGAATCTTGTCGTTGGCCGGTATCACCGCACCCGTATAGGAAATCTGCGCCGGAGTTTCCGCACCGTTGCCACGCACGGTAGCCTTAAAGCGATACCATTTATTGGCTTCGGAAGTCCTGACCACATAGCAATTGGCAGTCCGGGTTCCGGCTGCGCTCAAATCCCTGCCCACCAGCACACGGCCGTCGTTTATGTTCGTACCTTTAATAGCGGCGTTCACCGTGTATTTCGTGTTGCGCGCCACATTAAAATCGGCCGCATTGTCGCCTGCGCCCAGATAGATGGCGTACGACACATCACGGGCGCTACCGCCTTGCGGCTTATAGCTTCCTTCTATCAGAATATAGGTGGCCGTAGCAGGCACATTTCCCTCATAGCGGTCTTTCCAGTCCGTCAGCGAATTGCTTCCCGCCTTGTTTTCAGGAATATACCAGGCTACAGTCTTGGAATTGTCGCTCGTATAGGCTGTAAGCTCCTCCGCAGCCGGAGCAGTTGCCGCCGACTCTACATAATAAAGTTTCTTCGCCACGTTCATCAACTTCACGGAAGCCACCGTAAAAGCGTCACCGGCATTCGGAGTTGTCAGGTTCAGACTGACTTTGGCTACCGCACGGGTCAGCGAAACGGTAAGGGATGCATTGTCCGTTTCCGAGTTAAAGTCGGTCTTGCAACCGCACATCGGCAGGTTTTGTCCCGCTCCCTTGCCCGAAGACACTTCCGCCGCAAACTTCTTGAAGTCGGCCAAAGCGCTCCCGTACGCCACCTTTTGCGTCAGGTCGCCCACGTTTGCCAGCACATACACCGTACACGTGCCCATCCCCGCGGCCAGTGAAATATCCGCCGTCAGCCCGCCGTCCGTCAGCGAAGCATATTCGCTGCATTTCAGCTTGCCGTCGGCATTGCCGAACTGGAACACACAAATATCGTTTACCGCATTCTCCTGAGCGTCGGTCAGCGTGCCGGCACGGGTTACGGCATCATCCGCCGGCTTCCCGGCCTCCTCACCCAGCACCAAGTCCAAGGAATGGTCGCCACGGGCACGCGTCACACTTCCGGTTTCCCGCATAGGCGCCATGCCGAGCGAAAGCCTCACAGGTGTCGTCGCAACATCAGGAGCGATATTTCCCTGCGTCTGCTCCTCGTCCGTACAGGAAAAGAGGCAAAGCGCGGATAATATCCAGAGTCCGAAAAATTTTGTTACTTTCATACTTATTTCTTTTTCATATTTCTTGTTTCTTATACTACATCCGGATTCGGGTTTGTCTTGCCGTCTCCGGTATCGGCAGGTACGTCTTCCGTTCCCCAGACATCGCCGGAACCGACTTCCGTATTACCGCCTCCGGTTTCGCCCGGAACCCCTTGTTCCGAAGCCCAGGGCAAGTCCTCACCGCCTACCGATGTCAGCCCGAACGCGCCTATTTCGGCGTCCAGTTCCGGATTAGGAACCCATTGGCCTGTACCGACGGCGGTATTGCCGCCACCCGTTTCACCCGGTATCTCCACATTCTCCCACGTGCCTATATGAATAGTCACCGGAGTAAACGCGCCTATGTTGTCCTGTCCGGACATTACGCTCTCGCCCCAGGGAAGCACCTCCAGAATCAACCGGACGGAACCGCCTTTCATTTTCAGTGTGAATGTGTATTGCGTGCCCGCTGCAAAAGCAAGCGTTTCCGGCATATCCGCAACAAACTCCGCGGCCGCTTTCCCATTGAACGCCGCTTTCATCTTGAACCGGAATTCGCCCGCCTCACGCGGTAATGTCACCGCGGAAGCCGACGTTTTTTTGTCCGCGTCCGGCGTGGAAAATTTATCCCCCGCTATCGTAAGGGCATCGGTCTGCGCAACTCCCGCAACGGGTAACGCGGAGTGCAGGGACGCCGTTACAGGCGCCTGCGTCATATTGGTCAGTCCGGCAGACTCGACACTTATCGAAGTGATATTGCCCGCTTTCGGCTGCAACGCGAATATGAGCTTCGTGCAATGCCTGTTCAAGTCGTGGAGTGCAACGGCCGGACTTGTCTCGCTCACCGTTTGTCCCGGCGTCAGCGAAGTGGCATAGTCCACGCCATGCCCCACAGAAACGGCGCACGTCACGCCGGCTCCGCTGCGGCCGGCATCGGCCACCGCCAAATCCGGGGTCAGGGCGTAGAAATCGTACGTGCCCGTACGCAGCAATAAAGAGCTGACAGCCGCTAAAGTACCGTCGCCGTTTATGGCTTTGTACGTGCCCTCTCCCATGTATTTATCCGTTGACAAATCGGGAGACTCACCTACGCGCCGAAAAGCGAGAATACGCAGCATTGTGCCGTCCGCCAGCGGTGAAGCCGCCCTTGTAGCCACCTCGGTACAGACGCCCGATGCGGAAAACCGTACGGCAAACTGCTGTTCCCGTTCCCTCAACAGCAGTTCGTTCTCCGTACACGCACAGAGCAACAATACTGCCGGCAAGTATTTTATCATCCCTTTATAGTTCATAAATCCGATGGGTTATCTTATTATATTTCCACATCCTCAATCGGGTCTCCGCTTACCCAGTCGGTAACGGACACCGTGGGATTTATCCCGGCAGACGTAAACTTCAAAGTAATGGCATACGAAGTGCCCGCCTTGAAACCGCCGTCGGCAGGAACGGAAATCTTAGGTTTCTGCAAACCGCCGGCAACCAAATCGACCTGCAATTCGATGGCATCGGCCGTCTGCGGGGCAAACATGGCATATCCCGCCATAACAGCGTCGTCGGCAGTAGCGCCTACGCCCATTTCCAGCGGATAGGCAATCGTACTTGAAGGCGTAACCGGGTCTGCGGAAACCAAATCCAAATTGTCCGTACCCGTAAAGGAAAGGTCGGTTATGGTTGTTCCGTCCGCCGATGTCACGGCCGGTACCTTGAACGTGCACCCTTGCTTTTTCCCGGTAACCTTGATTGATTTCACCTTGCCCCACAAAGCCTGTGTGGCCGCATCGGGAGCATACACCTTTACACTGATTTGGGTAAGCAGGTGACTGAAAGCCAACGACTGTATCGGCGCGTCTTTCTTTCCCTCCTTCAACGGGGTGGCCATAATATCCGTCTTACCGTCAATCGTGCCGAAATCCACCACGCCTGTCGCCTGTGTAAAGGATACTCCTGCACGTCGCGGATACCAGCCTATCAGCTTGGTTTTGTTTCCGTTTGCCCGATAATATTGGGCAGGGGCGAAAGAGAGCTCCTTTGAAGAAGCCGCTATGCTTCCCGCCGGCGCATCGGTTCCATATGCGGTATACGTACCGCTGTTGTCGGCATCGGCACGTGCAAACGCCACATCCAAATCCGTACCGAAACCGGAATTAATCATTCCGTCCAGTACCGCCCTCGTAGCCGCTTCTACCGAAGACGCTATATTGCTGTTAATGCGTATTTCCACCCGTCCGTCGTCTTGTACCATTTCCATGGGCGAATCTGCGGAACAGGCCGCAAACACCGACAGTAAAACGCCGTCGATATATAAAATCCATTTATTCCGTTTCATAAGCATACTGTATATCGGTTGATTATTGTATATCCTCGCTGCTTCTGCCGTCCTCTTTCCAGTCTTCCACGGTAGCCGACGCTTTGATTTCAGTAGCTTTGAACGTAAGGAGCACCACGAACTTCTTACCCTGCGTCGATGCGGTATAGTCGGCATTACTGCCGGTCGTTCTTAAATTGACAGGCACGGTTACAGGCGTAGAGCCCGAATTGGCGGTTTTTACGGCCAGCGTATAGTCTGCCGTGCCGGTTGCGTTTTTCAGAGGAGCCACCATCGAGTAGGCAACTTCTTCACCGTCGGTAGTCAGCGCTTTGGTTTGCGACGTGAAAGCGGTTTCCGGAGCAGCTCCTTTCACCCAGAAAGACATACCCGCGGGCAACAGTGTGGCAAATGCCGTACCTTCATCGGCTACTCCGGTCGATAAAGTCACCGTTACCGCACTTGCCGGATTGTCCGCACCTACTTTTGTCAGGGTGAGGTCTGTCAGATTTCCCCATGCCGTAATGGCCGCATCATCCTCGGCCACCGCTTTGATTACCAACTGTGTAAGCAGGTGGTTGAACGTCAGCTGGGGATAAGTGCCGTCTTTCGACGTATTCTTTGTGGAAGATTTCTGGCCGGCCGCCATCACATCCTGGCTGCCATTGAATGTAAACTTGCATTCGTCATTGGCCGGAGTGCCCCAATCCTCAAACGGATACAAGCCGCAGATATACAAAGCGCGGTTGTCTGCCGGATAATATTTAGGCGTATCGAAACCCACCGCCGTAGTGCCGTTGTCCGTAAAAGTCATTTTGTCATTGGCATAGGTCGTCGTATAGCTGCCGCTCGTTTCAGACACCAGCACTCTGGCCGTCAGCGAGCCGTTTACGCCTATCGTACCCTCGTACGGCGCACGTGTCATTGTCTCCGCCGCGATGGCGGAAGATGTCAGCTTGATTTCCACATTCTCGTTCGGAACCAATTCAACTACATCACCCTGTGTGCAACCTGCCATAGTTACTACGGCAAGAAGCGAAAAGATACTTTTTTTCATAACTGTTTTATGTTAAATGAATACTGATAATTTACTCTACCATTCCCTCACCGTAGCCGTCCATCACCCACGGCGTAACCTTTGCCGAAAGGGCAACCGCCGTATGGTCGCGGAATTTCAGTGTCACCATATAGGAGCGTCCCGCCCTAAAAACCGTTTCGCCGCCCGACGGACGTATCTCTATGCCGGAGCAGTCGCCCCTGCCGTCTGTTTTCAGCGTAAGGCGGAACACGGACTGCTCCGGTTGCAGCATCACCTCGCCCGCCAGAATTTGAGGCGCGTCCGTTGTTCCGGTTATGGCAACGGAAGCTTTCAAAGGAAACCGCACCGCATCCGATGCGACAGACCAACCGCCCGGTTCCCCCGTTTCCAAATCGAGGGTGGCGGCCGTACTTACTCCGGTCAAGAGCAGCCCGGTAACTTTTACCCCCGCAAACTCTCCCTCGTCATCGATCAACCGGAAACGGAGTTGCGTCAGTTTATGCTCCAAAATCAATGCGGAAGGAACCTGCCTGCGTGAACCTGTGACCGGATGCGCCCACATCACATCTTCCGCTCCCGTCAGCTTGAAGTGCAGAACGGGAGAATGTCCGGCCACAGCTTCCACATAATTATCTCCGCCCGTACCCACAGGCGCATAGGGATGATATACACAGAACTTTACCCGCTTATTCTCTTCCGGCGGATAGCTATAATCGCCGTCCCAGAAAAGCATGCCCGATGTTGCGTCTATTTTCGTGGTACGCACGTTGTTCATCAGGGGAGCGGTATCCCATTCGGCGGTCAAGGCGGCATACGAAGCGTCCGCACGGTCGGTCACCACGCCGTATACGCCCACACGGTCGCCCACGGCAACCAGTCCGGCAAGGTCGTTCACCGAAGCGCGGGTACGGACATCCGTAGATTTGTCCGCACGGGTTCCCAGCCTGATAAGGCCGTCCGGCAACAATGACTCCCGCTCCGCGCAAGCGCACAGCAGCAGACACACCGCCATTCCTGCAATATTTTTATATACTCCGTTCATAGGCCATCCTTTTTAATGCACCGTTCATCGCTTCCGGGCTCCTACCCAGCCCTCACCGCTTCCTTCCGTCCATCCCTTTACCACAGCGGTAAGAACCGTATTCATCAAGTCGACGCCGATGTTTACTTCTATCGTTTCATCTGCCGGCAGTTCGCCTGCATACAGATTGATGATGTCCGTCAGCGTTTCGTTCATATCCACCGAAGCGCTATATGCCTCGCCGACGGAATTGCGCACCTGCAACTGCAGACGGCAGTCATAAGATGTTCCGCCGTCCGGACAGAGCAATCCCAGCAAACGTATGTCCGCCGAAGCCCTATAAGCCGGGTCGGTATTTCCGGCTTGCGCTTTCGCCCTTGTCAGCGTGACGGTAAATTCCGTCCGTGTGTCGGGAGCGGCCGCCACGCTTTCCGCCGACGGTTCGCCGGAAAGCAGGAAAAGGGCGGGATACACCCCGTTCATTTTGCCGTTCAGCACTTTTGCCTCTTCCATACCCGTCACCTGGAAGTGAAGCACCATCTGCTTCACCAGGCGGCGCGGAACAGGCGTATATTGCACCGTACCCCGCAAGGGAACGTTCACATCATCCACATTCCAGCTATATACATTGCCGGGCTGCGCATCCGAAGTCAGGCGGATTTCGGCGGAATGCCTGTTCTCCAGCCCTGTAAAAGCAACTCCGCGCGCATCCGTATTGTAGGCAAGCAGGCGGTAACCGCCCACGGGAAGCGTTATCGAGAATTGTCCGGCAGAAGCGGCGACATCCGCACCGTCTCCGGCAACGGCTTTGCCATCCGTCGTATAAAAACGGTAGCAGGCAGAAGACGGACAGGCAAAATCGCTCCACTCGGGCGCAATCGTCACCGTTCCTTCATCGCTGCGATAGTCCAATGCCTTCTCCGTACATGACGGAAAAGCAATGGCCGGAATAATCAGCCAACCAAGCGTTTTTATCTTCATGTCCGAACTCCTTTCCCCGTTTTTACTTCCGGCTGCCGAACCGGTAACTGATACTTATATCCACTCCCGTCACTCCGAAATGATTCTCACGGAAGTTACGGTTGAAATAATAGTAAGGCATTTCCACGTCGTAGGCATTGACGTCCGAAGTGCGATATCCGCCGCGTAAACCGGCTTCGAAGCCCCAATGCGCATCGAGCAGGATGTAGCATCCGACGGACAACCCGCCTTCCCAATAAGTGCCCGTACAGTTGGCAGTGCTTCCGGCTATACGGCCGCTGTCGGCGCTACGGTTATCAAAATCGCCCATTTGTCCGTAAACGCCCACGTAGCACCAGCGATAACGGCCGTCACCGTTCAACCAGAAACGGGGCTCGAGGCTGTATCCCGATATTCCCCAATGGCATTTACCGCCATCGTAGTCCCAATCCGCATAAGCGGCGGAAGCCACTGCCGACCAGCGGCGCGCGAAGAAGAACTCCGCCGACAGATTGGGAGTAAATGCGGTATAATCGAAATCGGGCGTCATACCCGCCCAGGTATATAAGTTCGTTTTTACGGAAACCAACGGCAACAGCATATTGCGCTGTTTGCGTGCAGTGCGCTGTGCCTGCCGTTCGGCCAGCCATTTCTCACGGAAACGTTGCTCTTTCAGCCGTTCCGCTTCTTCCCGGCGGAGCTGTTCCTCTTCCCGGCGTGCCTGTCCGGCACGTTCTTCTTCCATACGTATTTGCTCGGCCCGCTGTCGTTTTTCCGCTTCCAGTCTCCTGAGTTCCGCCAGACGAAGTTCGTCGGCCTCAGCGGCAGCCCGTTCGCCTGCAAGTATTTCCTGAAATTCCGCATCCGTCAACTTCCGCCGGTAACGTTCCTCGATGATGCGGTGCAGGTCGTATTCCACCCTGATTTCAACCCGCCGGAGCAATGGAAAAAGCTCCGCCAGCATAAGGTTGTAAGGCACTCCGCCCTGCAAGTCCATCAGCTTCTTTTCGCGTCCTTTGAAGATGTCCGTATTATCGATGACAGCCAGCACTTCCGTACGTCCGGGCAATGTGGAAGCCTCCACCAGTTCGCGCAGCCTCTCCCAGTCCTCACCTACATAATGCACTTCCACCGGATAGCGTCTCGCCAGCCCGTACACGCTGTTCAGATAGTTTCTGAACCCGTTGGCACGGTCGTGCGCCAGCTTCTCGTTGGCAGCATAACTGCCTTCTATGGAGCAATAGCCGGTCAGGGTAATCCGCCGGACGTAAATCAGCGTATCGGCAAACGAGGAGCGCATGAATTTATCCAGCTTCTCCAGTTCTCCTGCATTGCCGCCGTAGTCTTTCCGTATCTGCCATCCCCCTTGCGGATAAGAGAAATAGCAGTTCAGGCCGGCCGTCCCTTCTTTGATAACGCGCCTGTACGTCGAGTCCCGATAGAGTTTATCGGGGCCCAACGTGTCGGGGGGCAAAATCACCTCTGCGTACAAGCAATCCGGAAGGATACATGTAAAAAGCAGCAGCAGTATCGTTTTTATCTTCATATAGTCTTGTTTTTCAAGTATTCATTACGGTCTGTTCCGGTTACGGCATTTCCGTTTCCTGCTCACCCATATCCACATTCGTATCCATATCTACCGTTATATCCACGTTGTTGCCCCCTTTATCGGGCTTGGGCGGACAATCGTCCGGACTGTCGGGAATACATCCTCCAAGCAGTCCTGCCAATACGCAGAGTACAACTGTTTTTTTCAGTGTTCCCATATTCTTCCTGTTTTTAGTTCAGTTCCACTTCCTGCACAATTTTCAGCGTCCAGTCGTCCACGCTCACCGTCAGTTCAAGACTGGAAGGCACTACTTCCGTACCGGGTGTGGGTTCTCCGTCGCCCTTGATAACCGCCTTGATGCGATAGTCGCGGTTGCGTACGATAGTGCCGTCGCCCACCCCGTTTTGCACGGCCGAGCCCGAAGGGGTGATAACCGTGCCTGTCTGCGAGCGGTTCACCACGATAGGATAATACACATATACCGGAGCTTTAGGCCCCGTACTGCCGTCCGGGTCGAAGTAGCCGGAAAGCACCAGTTTGGTACGGTTGGCGGCATCGTTGTTGGCAAAGGCATAGAACCAATAGGGTACGGTATATTCATCCGAGGTTATCGGAATCCCTTCGGAAGGGGTAACATCATTCAGCAGGAAGCCCGCCCCCTCAGTCCACAGGAAAGAGCCGTCGGGCTGCTCGCTCGTCGTACCGCCATGCAGCCACGTAGGCTTGGCAGGCATGGTTTGGGTTATGTCGCCGGGCGAAACGCGGGAAGCTTCCAGCGCATTGCACAGAAAAATGCGGTCTAATGTAAATGTGGCATCGGCATAGTTCAGGCTGAATGCGCTGCGGATGCTCGCAATGGAGATACGCGCCACCAGACGGGACAGATTGACGGACACGGAAACCGACTTCCCGGTTTCCAGCACCACCGGACGCTCGCTGATGCCGGACATGGGCAAGAGGTCGGATGCCTGTTGTCCGTTGCGCACAGTCTGCACCAGACTGACATTTTTCCCTACAAATTCGTTTTTGGTCTGTACGCCGGCAAACGTTCCTTCGGGGGCGTTTGCCACCACAATCACGTCGCAAGTGCCGGGTGAGCACAAGATACCCTCTACCGCAAGCGTCCCGGTAGTGCCGTCGGCTTCGATAGCGGGCTCTGCAATGGTGTTCACCGACCCGTCGGCATAAAACAGTCCTATCGTCAGCCGATGAACGGTAGCCTCATTTTCGGGCAGGGCGACGGCAGTGGCGCGAGTCTTTGCGGCGTTCGTACCGGATATGCTCAAGCGGAGCAAAGCTGTCTTTGCCGTATTCCCGCCTATGCTTTCGGCCTCGCCGCCGCACGAGGAAGCCAATGCGGCGAATGCCAAGGCATACAGCCAGCAGATAATACATATACCTACAATCCTTAAAGTTTTCTTATACTTCAAAACCATGATTCCTGACATATATTTATATATTAAAGTAACGGATGTATGTTCATCTTGCCTTTTCGGTTCAATACAGGTTTCTCCTGCTCCTCAGTTCTTCCAGAACTTCGCTCGCGCGCTCTACCCCTGCCGCTACGGCCATTTCCAGATAAAGTTCCGCTTTCTCGCGGTTGCCTTCGAGCATACAGAGCACGCCCATATTGTTGAAAGCGGACGGACGGGTGGAAAAACGTGAAAGATACCTGCGCGCCTTACGCGTATCGCGCTTGCTCAAAGCCACGGTAGCGGCATTGATGTTGGTTTCCGGACAATCGGGAAACAGGCGGGCGGCAAGGTCGTAAATATCGTTGAACTCGGCGGAACCTGGGGTATAGCTATTGGCAAGGGCGAACAGGCATTCCGGCGTGATACATCCGTCACCGTTGGCCGGCAGGCGGAACTCGGCGCTTTCAAGGGAAGCGGGTATAAAATTGACCCATGACAGGCAGCGCACATCCACGTTTTTCTCCAAACCCGGAACTTCCACCTCGGGCAGCAGGATGCCCGAAGCAATCCTATCGTCGTACACTCCCGCTTCCTTACCGTTGCATCCGCATTCTTCGGTGTGCAGCATGAGGTCTGCCTGCACCATCCACTCCCTGAACGGAATAGCCACTTTATATGTGAAACGGCGGGATGCCTTACGGTCGTTTTTCAGTACCACCGAGGGAACGGGATTCTTACCGTTGCGCGTTTCGGACGCTCCACCCAATACACGGGTACGCTCGTACACTTTCTGTTTTTCCGCACCGTTAATAAGAATAGACGGCAAATCGAACGACTGCTCTCCCGCCAACAAAAAAGGTGTCAGCGTAAGCGATTCATCCGAAGGCATTTGCAAACCTTCATAGTTGACATCCATCTGTATATGCAACTGATTGCCCGAAAGGGAGAAACTCCGACGGGTTATCTGTATCTGCCCCATATAAGCCTCTTGACCGCATAAGGTGAGCAAGGGCAACAACAGCAGCAATACGCTGCAAAATGTTTTTCGATTCATCTATTCAATTATTAATTGTGACTTACGTTTTTACTTAATCATATATACGATGGATACGGCAGCCTTTGTAGGGCCGTAATATCCCTTGTTTTTCACATCCCGCTGCTTGTTGCCGCAATGGCCGCAACAATAGCGGTCGCTGCGGAGAAAGGCTGCCCCTACTCCCAAAGCGGCTTCCATGCCCCAATGCGGAGAAAGCACCCAATGATATCCATACGAAATGCCTGCACCCAAAAACCAACCTTCGTAACGCGCCTCGCGCGCTCCTTTCAGAATATGGAAAGGCAGATGCACTCCGCCTACATTGAAACGTCCGCCCAAAGCATGGACACCCAGAAAATGACCTGCAAAAGGAGTACACAGCCAGCGACGGGCTTCGGGTTGCAAAATCCAGTGTTTCCAACGACGGTTATCACGGGGAGCAAACGGCTGATAATGTGCCGCAAAGTCCAGTGTCCACCGGGTAGAAACAAGAAGTTCCGCTTCTATATTCGGGGAAGCCAGAGCATCGGCTAAGAGATTGCTTTTCACTGCCAGACGTTGCGCAAATGCTCCGGAAGCGGACAGGATGCTCAACATTCCGGATATTATCAGTATGTATAGGTTTTTACTCATTTGCTCCAATCTTTATAAATCCAGTAGGTTTACATCGCGCAGCATGGTGCACAGCATCTGGTTAATAACACCCAGCTTTGACGCTCCCATGCCGTAATGAAAATGCTTATAGATACGGTCTTCATCGGCGCTGGGAACAACCGGGTTAATTCCTTCACCGATAGCTATCAGTAGTTGAAACAGAGATATTTCCGATAATTCCTTGCATAATCTATATGATTGAACCACATCCGGTTGTTCTTCGGGTAACAGACGTATGAAACCGGCATTCCGCAACTGTCCCAGAATAGCTGTACACGAAGGATTACAAGCATGTTCAGTCCCCTTGTCCGAGTAAGAGCGAGTATCGTAGTACGCTATCTCATGGAGTATACCTATTGCTTTCTGTGTTTTGTCTGTCAACATTTTTATTTCATTTATCATAAAAGATATACCGTTACTTCATAAGTAACAGATAGATACATAACAATATTTATATTGTCATGTCGAAACACAAAAAGACATAGTTATTTATGTGTACATAATAGGGTGTTATCTACACTGTATCCGTTCACTTTTCAGCCTAAGAAAAGTGCGGGGATGCTATGTGCCATAATCTCCATAGTTAAGAAAGATAAAAGCTGAGTTCTGGCTTATCACTCAAAATACATAGCAAAAAGTGAAAAAATATAAGATTTTCTTTGGTTTTTTAAGTATTATGTATAATTTTGCAGGCATCTATAATTCCATTACTTATGAAGTAACTAAGCTATATAGTATTGATTATCAGTCGTAATTTGTTTGTTTGCTTTGTTTGCTATTTCTTAAATATATAATTTATTATTACTCTGTTAGCCTTTTCGATTTCGTCATTATCGAACTGCTTCAAGTAACCTTCCGTAGTAGAGATTGAGGCATGCCCCAATGCCTCTGAAATCACTTCCACAGATATTCCGCGAGATTTCGCGATAGTAGCCCAGCTGTGACGCGCGGTGTAGGAAGATAATCTCTTTCCCAACCGACAGGCTCGTGAGAGCCGGTATAGCTGTAAGTTCAGCATGCGCAACGCCTGTTGATAATCTTTATACGCCTCTTTACCGGAAAGCCTGCCATTCAGGATATTCAATAAATAAGGCGAAGACGGATCATCGCTGGCATAACGCCGTAAGAGTTTCATGGCCGCCGCATCGACTGCTATCGAAAGCGGCATCCCCGTTTTATGACGACGAATCGTGAGATAGCCGTTCCGCAAATCTACCTTACGCAAGTGTGCCAAATCGACGAAAGGTATGCCATGAAAACGCAGCATCAGCTCCAGGCAGGCACGTGCCCAGTCGAGGTCGCGTAAAGTACAGGGTGCAGCAGTTTCGCTTTCGGACGGAAGATTATCATTCTCTGTATCAACTCTTTCCAGCAGCGCCAACCGTATTTCCTCTTTCTTCAAAGCCCTCTGATGATTGGTATGCCGCCCGGTAAACACATTTTTAAACTGTCGGGGGATATAGGGGGCCAGCCCCATATCCACCGCCCGGTTGTATACCGCCCGAAGCATACGCATATACGTGGAAATCGTGTTCCACATCAATGCCTGCCTCAGCAAGTGCTCCTGATAGTGTCCCAACCAAACAGGGTTCAATTCTTCAATGCGCAAAGAGTATCCGCCATATCCCATCGCCGACTGCAATGCACAATAATACACATGGGCAGTACTGTAACGTCCCTGCCGTTCCATATCCGTTATCACGGATAACATAAAATCATAAAATTCACCTTTGTCCATAGTTCTGTTTATTTTTACATTATAATTAGTTTATTGACCCTCAGTCAACAACAAACCTTAGACAATGTTTCATTACATATATAGCTAATTACATATCTTTATAATTATGATATAAACTATTAATTTGTCCTACTTTTGCACCCGAAGTATTAAAGGTTCTTTTTTCCTCGGTGAGGAACGGGCGGTTCCTCGGTGGAAAGCCCCCTGTTCTTCGGTGAGGAACGAACCATCGGACACCGACCTATCATCGAAAGCCATTAACCGGCTACCATTCAATGTTTTACCGGAACCGTTCAGAATGAACTTCAACCGCATACGGTTTCGGACTCCTTTCACAGGAGCGCAAACATAAAAATCACTATTAAAAAATTAAAACATTGAAAACCAATGATGACCATCTGTGTGAATGTAGAACCGTATCTGGCACACTACATGTACGCCCGCTACGCCAACTGTATTCGTGAAGGCGCCATAAAGTTAAGCCACCGAACCAATCTTTATCACATTTTACTCGAACTTACCGCTCCCCGACCTCAAAATATTTCTTGGCGCGACATCGGAAACCTCACTTTTGCCCTACCCGTACCCGACATCGGCAAAGATCCGCGTACCTACAACTACCTGAGCGGCGAAAGCATCCGCCTGCTTTCCGTGAAGATAAACCGCCAGATGAGACGGGAAATGATAGAATATATGCTCAACGAGAAATTTGAACACGGCATCATGTACAAACATTCCCTCATCCGCTTCATCACCGATTATGACATGGACGAGTTAGTCAACGAAGATACCCTGATGAAACATTTCCAACTGTGGCGAAAGAAGGAGAAACTGGAAAGAAAAAAAGAAAGGGGAATATAGGCATACCGCCGGATTTCATGATAAAATGCCTATCTTTGCCACATCATAGCAGTGGTATGGCAACAGACACCTATTCAACAGAAAGCAAAGAATACGAAAACTCCCTCGACACATCATATAAGAAAGGGAAGGGTATTTATTACACCGACATGGAACTGTCTTCAAGAATCATCAAATTCCTGGAGATTCCTTGCGGCGCCTATATACTGGACCCTTGTTGCGGAACGGGAAATTTTATCGTATCGGCACGGAACTCAGGCCATGAAAATGTGTATGGTTCCGACATCGACGCAAACGCGATAGCTCTCTGTCAAAGGAAAAGCGGTATAAAGAACATCACCGTGCTGGATACTTTAGCGAACAACGGCAAGGATATCCTACGAGAGCTGCATTTAAAATCTCCCGTAGATTATGTGATAGGAAATCCGCCTTATGTGCCTATCAACAAGGACATCACCATAGACACTCCCGACCGACCGTTCCTGAAAAGCGTAAAAGAATCGGGCAGTAACTTATTTATTGCCGCCATATACAGGGCTTTTGAACTGGCTTGTCCGGACGGCGTGATTTCATACATCATCCCCAAAAATTTCCTGCATGTTGCCTCATATAGCAAGCTGAGAAAGCTGATATTGAGTGAAAAGACCATATTGTCGATTATTGACATCGGCGTGTATTTTAAAAGCGTAAGGGGGGAACAAATAATCATCACCCTAAAAAACAGCCACGCCCCCAACCATAATATCCGCATCTACGGATACGGCAACAATGAATTCATCAAGCGTCTGGAAGTTCCGCAGAGCTTTTACGACAACGAAATTCTATTATTTGAGAATGAAACGGATTTCCGCATATATAAGCGGTTAGAATCCTCGTATAAGAAGTTAGGCGATATCTGTACAGGCTATGTGGGCAGGGGCAAATCCAAATCTCCATCCGCCGTCACAGGAAAGGACATCCGGAAGTTCTCCCTAAAGAATGCCCCCGTCCCCCAGAAAGGTGACCGGGTGTTTATTCAGAATATTTACAGCGCCGAGGCGGGTATCATCGCCAGCTTTGCAGGAAACTCAGAGGCCTCTGAAACCGTCACTGTAATTACAGACCGCGACGAAAACATGTGTCGGTACATTCTGGGCATTTTACATTCCAGACTATGCAACTATTTCCTATTGAAATTCTGCTACAACAATTCCAAACTTACCATGCATACCGATGCCAAATATCTTAAAAAGCTGCCGTTTATTATTAACAGCCGTACTTTTGATAAGATAGTAAGCATCGTAAAGCTACTTGAACAGACCCGATATATGAGTGATGAATGGTTTGAAGCCGTGGAGTCGTTAAATGATGTAGTTTATGAGACATACGATATAGGCAGGGCGGAAAGCGGGTATATGGATGCTCAAATGAGGGGGGTACAATCCGGGAAGTGGGATTATAATAGACAGAATGATACCTAATTTAAGTATCCTCATCACCATTATGTACTATTCTGACTGCTTTGTGATTTTAAATCCAAACCTACGCAAACGACTAAAATCATCGAATAGCAAAACTTGATAACAGAAAGACAATCACGATTACAACATTATCCTGTTTTTTATCTTTTTATTGCACCATATCTTATATCTTTGTAGTCGAATATCAAATGGATAAATATGGATAAGCCCAAAAATCGTATAAAAGAGGTGCTTGAAGAAAAAGGTATCAAGCAAATGTGGTTGGCGGACAAACTTGGAAAGAGTTTTTGTACTGTCAATTTTTATATTTATAATAGGCAACAACCGAGTGTGGATGTATTATTCCAAATCGCAAATATCCTGTAAGTTGATCCGAAAGATTTGATTGATAGTAAAGAGAAATAAGAAACGCAACTATATACTTTGTTGTACCAATGATTGTGTATAATGGCTGGTTGGACTTTAATGTGCTAATCTTTTTATCGATAGATTAAATAGAATCATTGATACAATACTAGTTATAATAGTTTAGTGTTCAATTCTGCTATAATGAGGACTATGATATCTCCACTTTGATGAAAGAAAAAATGTATGTACTTCAATTTTGTTACAAGGAAATAGTTCTCTGATATTTATATTCAATATAAAGAAAACGCAAAATTACATATAAAGATATTGTTCGGAAGTTCTAGTCGCATTCTTTTTCTATTAATAGTCACCTGCAATTATTTCATATTCAAACTATTTCTTATATCTTTGTGTATTTCAAAATTTAAGAATAAGAGGATATGGGATATACATTAAAATTGGACATTTATTACTTTAGTTTAAGAAAGATAGAAAAAGAGACCCAACGCAAGGTAAAAGATACGGTAAGAACTTTCTATATTACAAAGAAAGAGGATTGTATATTCAGTGAATTTGTTAATTCTTTATCATTCGATAAAGTCAATAAGGATAATTATACTAAGGTTATCTTGGAGGACTTTATAAAAGGATTTAATGCATCATTCAAATCCAACAAAAATAACACACAAGCCATAAGTACAACCAGCGAACAATACAGAGGCTTTGATAGTAAAGATTATACCTTTTGGGGTGTATTTAAGGGAGGAATTACAGGGATAAGCCGTGAAGTTTATGAGTCAGACAATGCAACAAAGCCGACAAGCACTATTGATGAGTCTAAAGTGGCAACTTTATACTATTACTACAAAATATGGTTGCCTTTGGATTCAAATGTAGGAATTTTAATGGTACAAAGTTATACGTCTGTTGGATGTACTTCACTTTTTAAAGAACAATTAGAAAATTATTTTATACGTAAGGGATATAAAATATCTAGTTGGAGTAAATGTATTCCTAAAGAATATATTGAAAAATATTTAAAAGATGGATATATAGACGAAATACATGTTATACATCGTAAGCGTGATATTGAAAAGCCCTTGAATCCGGTTTTTGGAGCTTTTATGTTTGCTAAAAGGAGAGAAATATTTAATCGTTTCAATATATTTTTTAAAGATTTCATTTCTGTTGTTAATTATAAATCAGTATTACAATCTCAGATTAAAGCTATCTCTACTGATTTTGATGAAGAGCAAGATGTCGTGAAATTGTTCTATGTAAATTCTAAAGGTCAAAGTGCAAATGCTACATTAGCAAATATAGAAGATATATTGCCAACAATAACTTTAGATGATAGTCTGAAAGATGAAAATTCTCAGCAACCTAAATGGGATGAATTGCACCTATTTACGAAAGATTTGTTGAATGATATTAAGAAGCAAATATCATACACTCCGAATTTGATAGTATGATTATTATTTTTAGACAATTATATCGAATAATTAAAGATGGAATATCTTCATTGTCATCTGACATTGATGGTAATAAGACTTCTCAAAAACAGCTTATTGTATTTTTTATTATTATACCATATTTTATTTTTGGATTTACCTATTGGTTGGAAGTAAATTTAGACAATATTATTGATACCTTATTAAGTGTATTAAGCATATTTACAGCATTAATATTTGGTGTTCTATTTACTGTTCCTGATAAACTATCACACAGAATCGAGAAATTGAATCAGAAAAAAGATAATGCTACTCAAAATTACCTAATACGTTTCTATAATTTCACAAAGAAATTTGTACAACAAACATCCTTTATTATTGCATTAAGCATATTTTTGATTATACTTATTGTTTTCCAGAAAGTTGTCGATAATAATGTGCCCAAACTGATACTGACAGCTATAAATTGTTCTTTGTTTTACATTTTAATTATGTATGTTCTTTCTATTTTAGCAAACATATATATACTGTTAATGGATGATATAAAAATGGGAAAGGATGAGAGTATAACTTAAAGATTGTCAGAAAAAATGCCATTTTCTCTATACGTTTTAGAATCTATTTTTTAAATGAACAATTTGTTTACTCTCTATAAACAGCAAATAGAGCATGCCAGTTTCCCAGCATACCCTACTAAAATTTTGCATACATAATTCGATTCAGTATTTTATACGCAACTATATACTTTATTGTACCAACGATTGTGTATAATAAAGTATATAGTTGCGTTATATTCTGACAGAGGAAGAACGTGGTGCCCTTGATAACTATAAAGATTGAGAGTGGAATACGTTTAATCTTGAAGTTCTATTTGGTAAATCAACACGTGGCAAACGCTTGAAGAGCGCAGACCGAATCCCCGGAACGTTACCTTTTGTAACGGCCGGTGAAGCGGATGAAGGTATATCCGATTTTATCGGAAATAATGTGACTATCTTCTCGGAGAATACTACTACGATAGACATGTTTGGTTCAGCGAAATATAGAAACTATAAATACGGTGGAGATGACCATGTTGCAATTGTACACACGGAAGCTCTACCTAAATTGGCTTCAATCTTTGTTACATCGGCAATCCACAAATCGTCTCACAATGGACAATTTGATTATTCCAAAAATTTCTATGCAAAAGATGCGGACGCATTGTATATTCAATTACCGTCTCGAAACGGATTACCCGATTATAACCGTATGGCAACGTTTATTTCTGCCATACAGAAAGAAGTAATAAAGGACGTAGTTTTCTTTGCTGACCGAAAAATTGGAGCTGCTAAAGATGTTATGAATAAATAGTTTGGCAATATAAGTAACAGGAAATATGCTGTTATTGATGAATTCGGAGCTTTCGGAATAGGTAAAATAATAAAAGATGCGTTTCTGTCTTGCGGAGAGACGGGGATTCGAACCCCGGATACCCTTTTGGGGTATACACGCTTTCCAGGCGTGCCTCTTCAACCACTCGAGCACCTCTCCTTTTCGGGGCGCAAAAGTAGAGGAAGTTTTCGAATTTACCAAATGTTTGGCATAAATAATCAGCCGAAATATATTATATTCGACCAAACTCAAGTAAAAAGCGAAAAAAGCTTCGATAATCAAATTTAATTATTACTTTTGTAGTACCACTTATGTACGATAAATGCGATATACGCAACGGGAAGGCATTAAGCCCTCGACGGTGCGTTTATCGCATTTATTGTTAGTACATGAGTGGTGTCAATATTAACAAGTCGGGGGCTTTTTTAGTTCCCTTTCTTATTATGCATTTATCTTTTTTTAGATACTTGTATAGCCCTCTTAAAAGGCTATTATAAATTTTGTCGTTTTCCCGTCTTACTTGTGAAAGCAGGACGGGATTTTTTTAACCGCCCCTGAACAAAGCGCACCGACAGCCCGTTTATATAACAGAAAACGACAAATATCCCTCATTTTTAATTCCATATTTACTTGTCCTGTCCAGGACAAACCGAGTTAAATAAACCGCCCCGGTCTGAAAATGAAACGTGAACCTGAACCATTAGTTAAAATAAACAATATTATTATGAGTAAAATAGAAATCAGAAACCTATACCTAATTTTCGGAAAAGAAAAACATAAAGCAGAGAAAATGCTGAAAGAGGGCAAAACCAAAGAGGAAATATTAAAGGCAACCGGATGTACCGTTGCCGTAAAGGATGCCAATCTCTCTATCAACGAAGGTGAAATATTCGTAATCATGGGACTGTCCGGCAGCGGGAAATCAACTTTACTACGCTGTATAAACCGCCTGATACGCCCTACCTCAGGAGAAATCATAATCAACGAAACAGACATCTCAAAGGCTTCCAAACAGGAGTTACTGCAAATACGCAGAAAAGAGCTCGCTATGGTATTTCAACATTTCGGATTGCTGCCCCACCGCTCCGTACTGCACAACATCGCTTTCGGGCTGGAACTGCAAGGAGTAAAAAAGGGAGAACGTGAGAAGAAAGCCATGAAATGTATGCAACAGGTAGGGCTGAAAGGCTATGAAAACCAAATGGTAGGACAACTTTCCGGCGGTATGCAGCAACGTGTGGGACTGGCACGTGCCCTTGCCAATAACCCGGAAGTATTGCTGATGGACGAAGCTTTTTCCGCCCTCGACCCGCTGATACGTGTACAGATGCAGGATGAACTGCTGACTTTACAGTCGAAAATGAAAAAGACAATCGTCTTTATCACCCACGACCTGAATGAGGCCATCAAGCTGGGCGACCGCATCGCCATTATGAAAGACGGCGAAATCGTACAGACAGGCACTTCGGAAGAGATATTGACCGAACCCGCCAATGCTTATGTGGAACGTTTCGTAGAAAATGTAGACCGTTCCAAGATTATCACCGCAAGTTCCATCATGGTAGACAAACCGCTCGTAGCGCGACTGAAGAAAGAAGGGCCGGAAGTGTTGATTCGTAAAATGCGTGAACGCAATCTGACCGTACTGCCTGTGGTAGATGCCGGCAATATCCTGATTGGCGAGGTCAGACTGAACGACCTGATAAAACTGCGAAAGGAGCAAATCCGCTCGATAGACACCGTTGTGCGCCATGAAGTACACTCCGTACTGAGCGATGCCATACTTGAGGATATCCTGCCGCTGATGACGCGCACCAACTCACCTATCTGGGTAGTGAACGAAAACCGGGAATTCCAGGGAGTGGTTCCACTGTCATCACTTATCATCGAAGTGACCGGAAAGAACAAGGAAGAAATCAATGAAATCATTCAAAACGCAATAGAATTATGATAAATATAGGACAATATATAGAAACGGCCATCAACTGGCTTACAAATAACTTCGCTACATTCTTTGACACTCTGAGCATAGGTATCGGCGGCTTTATAGACAGCTTTCAGCATGTGCTGTACGGGATTCCCTTTTATATCACCATTGCCGTACTGGTAATTCTTGCCTGGATGAAATCGGGTAAGGGTACGGCAGTATTTACCGTGCTGGGACTGCTGCTGATTTACGGAATGGGCTTCTGGGAAGAGACCATGCAGACTTTGGCACTCGTACTATCGTCCACCTGTCTCGCACTGCTGCTGGGAGTGCCGCTGGGTATCTGGACTGCCAACAGCAACCGATGCAATAAAATCATGCGTCCGATATTGGACTTCATGCAAACCATGCCAGCCTTTGTGTATCTGATTCCGGCAGTACTGTTCTTCGGGCTGGGCACTGTACCGGGAGCATTTGCAACCGTCATTTTTGCCATGCCACCGGTAGTACGACTGACCGGGCTCGGTATCCGTCAGGTTCCGAAAAACGTAGTGGAAGCGTCCCGCTCTTTCGGTGCCACCCCTTGGCAGTTACTCTACAAAGTACAGCTACCGCTGGCATTGCCAACCATAATGACGGGAATAAACCAAACAATCATGATGTCTCTGTCCATGGTAGTGATTGCCGCAATGATTTCGGCCGGCGGTCTGGGAGAAGTCGTCCTGAAAGGAATCACCCAGATGAAAATAGGACTTGGCTTTGAAGGCGGTATAGCCGTTGTCATACTGGCTATCGTACTGGACCGCATCACGCAGGGTATGGCGCAAGGCAAAAAGAAAAAACAATAGAACAGGAAAGGAATAAGGAATATGAACAAACTGAAAACAACAGCCGTACTGTTACTGGCAGCTTTGCTGGCAACAGCCTGCGGCCACCTCAACAACGATAAGAAAATCAGCATAGCCTACGCCAACTGGTCGGAAGGTATCGCAATGTCTCATCTGGCCAAAGTGATACTGGAAGAACACGGCTACGACGTACGAATGCTGAACGCAGATTTAGCCCCTATCTTCGCTTCATTATCGCGTAAAAAAGCGGACGTATTTATGGATGTATGGATGCCGGTAACCATGCATGATTATATGGAGCAATACGGCGACAAACTGGAAATCATCAGCGATGTATACGACAATGCACGCATCGGACTGGTAGTCCCGGAATACGTCACTATCCAATCTATCGAAGAATTGAACGGGTATAAGGATAAATTCTCCGGAAAAATTATCGGCATCGACGCAGGAGCCGGAATTATGAAAACAACCGAAAAGGCACTGGACGGCTACGGGCTGGACTACAAACTGATGACCGCAAGCGCTCCCGCCATGACCACCTCGCTGGGAAAGGCTATTCAGAAGAAAGAATGGGTGGTAGTAACCGGCTGGACTCCGCACTGGATGTTCGGACGTTATAAACTGAAAGTACTGGACGACCCCAAACAGATATATGGCAAGGCGGAATCCATCCACACCGTAACTTGGAAAGGCTTTAGTGAGAAGGAGCCGTTTGTTACCGAACTTTTACGGAATATCCGGCTGAATGACGAACAAATCAGTTCGCTGATGACCGCTGTGGAAGAAACACGGAAAACGGAAACCTATGCCGCCCGTCAGTGGATGAAAGAACATCAAGCATTGGTAGACAGCTGGATTCCGGCACAATAAAAGATACAAATTCCCTATACGTCCGACGAATTTTCGTCACCGGAAGTATAGGGAACATTATGCTATGGTCGGAGCTGCTCTTAGCCGAAATTAAACGTATAAGCGTTCTTTCGCTGCAACTCGATAGTTCCATTCTTTCGTTCGATGCTGATCTGGTCTTCTCTTGCCAGCCAACCTGCCGCCAACGCTGTGCTCTCCACGCTTAAATTCAGCTTCTCGGCAAGCTCAACGATTGAAATCTCAGTTACTTCATTTAGTGCCTGCCAAACTTTTCCGGCATTGACACCTACAATTTTCTTGTCCATAAAGGTTATTAATAAAAACGGTTAGTAGTAATAATGGTTAGTTTAAGTATATTCATAACAGGTAACTGCCACTCTATTGTAAAGAGAATACCGTATCAGAGAGGTTCAAATCCCGAAAAGACTTTCCGGGAAGAAAACAGGAACAGCGACACACGTGTTTATCATATTGCAAAACATTTATGGCTTGTGCCCTATGTGCAAACCAATTAACATAAAAAGCGTAAGGGCATTAGCTTCTTATAGAGCACAAAGTCTTGACTATCCCTTTATACAGAAGTTCGGCTAAACGCTTTTTTCCTAAAATGCAAAAAACACTGCCACTCGATTGCGACTATACAAACATACAAATAATTTTAAAAATACAAGCACAATCAACTGTTTATCTTTATGAGTAACGATAAAAACAGATATTTAGGACATTATTATTACAAATACATCGTAGTATTTCCATGTATATCCGATATTTACAGGAATTGTGAGTTGGAAGGGTATAATATAAATGTGACATAGTTAGGACAAATAGCAAGGGGGGTACATCATCTTTTTTCAGAAGATATTAACGGGGAATGTCCTACCGTTGACAGGACGCATGACTATATTCCATGATAAACACGCAATAGACTTTTGAGGATACAATAAAAGGGGCATAAATCTCGTAAACACTTGATTTATACCCCTTTCCGGCGGAGAGACAGGGATTCGAACCCCGGGTGCCTCGCAGCACAACGGTTTTCAAGACCGCCGCAATCGACCACTCTGCCACCTCTCCAAAACTTCCTTTTCAGAAATGCTTCTCTCTTAAAGCGGTGCAAAGGTACAAATCATTTTTAATTCTGCAAACATACTTCTTATTTTTTCACGAAATAATTGTACTTTTGCATCCATGATATACCCACAGAACTTTGAACAGAAGATAGGCTTCGACCAGATACGCCAACTGCTGAAAGAAAAATGTCTCAGTACGCTTGGCGAAGAACGAGTGACAGACATGGCATTCTCCGACCGCTTTAATGAAGTGGAAGAACGTCTGGATCAGGTTACAGAATTCGTACGTATACTCCAAGAAGAAGATAATTTCCCGGCACAATATTTTTTTGATGTACGTCCGTCCCTGAAACGAATACGGGTGGAAGGCATGTACTTGGATGAACAGGAACTTTTCGACCTGCGCCGTTCCCTGGAAACGATACGCGATATTGTACGTTTCCTGCAAAAAGGCGAGGATGAAGGGGAGAACACATCCCCCTACCCTTGTCTGAAACGACTGGCGGGAGATATAACGGTCTTTCCCCAACTTATCGGAAAAATAAACGGTATTCTTTCACCTTACGGAAAAATAAAAGATAACGCATCGGCAGAACTGGCACGCATCCGCCGCGAACTGGCAAGTACGATGGGAAGCATCTCACGTTCACTTAACAGCATCTTACGCAATGCCCAGTCGGAAGGTGTCGTAGATAAAGACGTAGCCCCCACCATGCGCGACGGACGACTGGTGATTCCGGTAGTACCCGCCTTGAAGCGAAAAATAAAAGGTATCGTACACGATGAATCCGCCAGTGGTAAAACCGTGTTCATCGAACCCGCCGAAGTAGTGGAAGCCAACAACCGCATCCGCGAACTCGAGGGTGACGAACGACGGGAGATTATCCGCATCCTTATGGAGTTTTCCAACCTGTTGCGTCCGTCCATCCCCGATGTGTTGCTATCGTACGAATTTCTCGCCGAAATCGACTTTATCCGTGCCAAAGCATTATTCTCCGAACAAATCACCGGGTTGAAACCGGCTTTCGAGAATAAGCAGGTGTTAGACTGGACAATGGCAGTACACCCGCTGTTGCAACTCTCCCTTGCCAAACATGGAAAGAAAGTAGTACCGCTGGATATAGAGTTGAACGAAAAACAACGTATCCTCATCATCTCCGGCCCGAATGCCGGTGGAAAGTCAGTCTGCCTGAAAACCGTAGGACTGCTTCAATACATGTTGCAATGCGGCCTGCTCATCCCGATGCACGAACGCAGTCACGCCGGTATATTCAGCAATATATTCATTGACATCGGTGACGAGCAGTCTATCGAAGACGACCTGAGCACCTACTCTTCGCATCTTACGAACATGAAGATAATGATGAAGAGCTGTAACGAACGCAGCCTTATCCTTATCGATGAGTTTGGCGGCGGTACGGAACCCCAGATTGGCGGAGCGATAGCCGAGGCCGTTCTGAAACGTTTCAACCAAAAGCAGACATTCGGCGTTATCACCACGCACTACCAGAATCTGAAGCATTTTGCCGAAGACCACGAAGGGGTGGTGAATGGCGCCATGCTATACGACCGCCATTTGATGCAGGCTTTATTCCAACTCCAGATAGGCAATCCGGGCAGTTCGTTCGCCGTAGAGATAGCCCGTAAAATCGGATTGCCGGAAGATGTAATTGCCGATGCCTCGGAAATTGTAGGCAGCGAGTACATCAATGCCGACAAGTATCTGCAAGATATCGTACGTGACAAACGATACTGGGAAGGCAAGCGCCAGACCATCCGGCAACGCGAAAAGCATATGGAAGAAACCATCGCCCGCTATCAGGCGGAGATAGAGGAATTGCAGAAATCACGCAAGGAGATTCTACGGAAAGCCAAAGAAGAAGCGGAACAACTGATGCAGGAAGCCAACGCCCGCATTGAAAATACCATCCGTACCATTAAAGAGGTGCAAGCCGAAAAGGAAAAGACACGTCAGGTACGTCAGGAATTAAGTGACTTCCGCGAATCGATGGAAGCTCTTGCCGCCAAAGAACAGGAAGAAAAGATTGCCCGTAAAATAGAAAAACTGAAAGAAAAACAGAACCGGAAGAAAGAGAAGAAAGCCAATAGAGGTCAGGAAAACGCACTGTCCGCACAAGCATTGGCAGAACAACAGGCGCGGAAAGAGGCCGAACGCCTCGCGGCAATCGTACCCGGAAGCAATGTCAAGATAAAAGGGCAAACTTCGGTAGGCGAAGTGCTGGAGATAAACGGCAAGAACGCCGTCGTTGCATTCGGCAGCATCAAAACCACCGTCAAGCTGGACAGACTGGAACGGACAAACGCGCAGCCCAAGCAAGCGGATGTTTCTACCAAAAGTACTTACATCAGTTCGCAAACCCAAGACAGCATGTACGAAAAGAAGTTGAACTTCAAACAAGACATAGATGTACGCGGCATGCGTGGAGATGAGGCCTTGCAGGCAGTGACCTATTTTATAGACGATGCCATATTGGTAGGAATGTCCCGCGTACGGATTCTTCATGGAACAGGTACGGGTATTCTGCGTACTCTTATCCGTCAGTATCTGCAAACCGTACCCGGCGTAAGCCATTTCGCCGACGAACACATCCAGTTCGGCGGGGCGGGAATTACGGTGGTAGACTTGAGTTAATTGAGAATTAAGAATTGTGAAATAAAAATTGAGAAATAGAAATCAAATAAATACTAATTACCCAATAACTAATTGCCAACATGAAATCAATCAAAGAACTCTATCGCATCGGTACAGGCCCTTCAAGCAGCCATACAATGGGCCCCCGCAAAGCCGCCGAAATATTTCTGGAAAGACATCCGGAAGCAACGGCATTCAAAGTAACGCTATACGGCAGTCTGGCGGCAACAGGCAAAGGCCACATGACCAATATCGCCATTACCGAAGTGCTGCAACCGGTAGCGCCGGTAGAGATTATTTGGGAACCTAAGATTTTCCTTCCTTTCCACCCGAACGGAATGAAGTTCGTTTCGGTAGACAAAGAGGGAAAAGAAACCGACCAATGGGTAGTGTTCAGCATCGGCGGCGGCGCTTTGGCGGAAGAGAGCGACGGAGCGTCCTCGGTTAACACCCCCGATGTGTACTCCATGAACAGCATGACGGAAATTCTGCAATGGTGCGAACGCACAGGGAAAAGTTATTGGGAATATGTCAAGGAATGTGAAGACAGCGATATATGGGACTATCTGCAAGAAGTGTGGAAAACCATGCAGAATGCCGTAAAACGGGGTTTGGAACAGGAAGGAGTACTCCCCGGCCCGCTGAACTTACGACGCAAAGCCTCAACCTATTACATACGTGCCAGCGGATATAAACAGTCTCTGCAATCACGCGGACTGGTATTCGCCTACGCATTGGCAGTGAGTGAGGAAAACGCTTCGGGCGGTGTGATTGTTACTGCTCCCACATGCGGTTCGTGCGGCGTGATGCCTGCCGTGCTTTATCATCTGGCCAAGAGCCGTGAATTTAGCGACACACGTATCCTACGCGCCCTTGCCACAGCCGGATTGGTAGGAAATATAGTAAAGACCAACGCTTCCATTTCGGGTGCGGAAGTAGGATGTCAGGGAGAAGTCGGCGTAGCCTGCGCAATGGCCTCGGCAGCAGCCAATCAGTTGTTTGGCGGTAGCCCCGCACAAATAGAATATGCCGCAGAAATGGGTTTGGAGCATCACCTGGGAATGACCTGCGACCCTGTATGCGGATTGGTGCAAATTCCGTGTATAGAGCGAAATGCCTATGCCGCCGCACGCGCTTTGGATGCCAATCTCTACTCCTCTTTCACCGACGGTATGCACCGCGTATCTTTCGACAAGGTAGTAGAGGTTATGAAAGAAACCGGAAATGACTTGCCGTCACTTTACAAGGAAACAAGCGAGGGCGGTCTGGCTAAAGATTATAAACCGATGTAAATAAAAAAGTGGCTCACTCTGCCACTTTTTTATCTATCGGCCAGTGCGTATCGTCTTTATCGCCACTGACATCACGCTGTTGCAATAAAGCGCCGTCCTCAGCATAGAATAACTGATATTCCAGATTACCTTTTTCTACCTCGATAACGTATTGGACGGGCTGTACGGGGTATTCGAGCATATCGATGTCTTCCCGCTTCCAGTTAGCATATTCCCCACTCTCAAAAGCAGTCTGTACCGTAGGGGGCAAACTCCCCCAAAGGATATCAACCTCGGTCAATCGCCAAACGGCCTGAGTATCATACCACACATCCATTTCTTTACCGTCCATCCAGCAGTCGGCCACGAAATAATCACCTTTCCGCTCCCACTCAATATCGGTAGCAGCGGGATATTTATTCTTTAAAGCTTTAGAAACCGCATCCGGAACGGTTATGCCATCGTTCTTGTCATCATCGCCGCATGCGCTGAAAGCCAATGCAGCAATGAACATCATCGCCAATAGTTGAAACTTCATTTTCATATTATGCCATCAAAATTAAAGTGATACATTTCATGTTACAATCAATCGTCCATGCTGACAAACTTACCTTTACTATTGAATTTCAAGGAGTAATCATTGGCGAGTTCAACTTCCACCCCGCTCCGTCCGCGTTCAATCTTGGTGATCATCTCCTGCGGAAAGTTTGTTTTTACGTATTCTCGCACAGATACCGGAATCAATGCTTCGGGTACGGCAGCTTTCTTACAGTCGACTTCGGTCCAGTTACCGTTACTGTCAAAATCAATCTCGGTACGGTCGGTCAACAGTACCTCATACTTTTTAGAGCCCAGCATGCCGGTCTCAATCTTAATATGTGAGATTTGCGGCTTGGTGAAATACTGGTTGATAAAGTTACGGGCGGTCAAAGGCAGCTGCTTGGCATCGCGTGTAATGACATCGCCGGCAAATGCAAACTGAACGGCTATAAGAGCCAATACAAGAATAGACAATACTTTCTTCATAATCGTTATTTTTTAATGTTACTAATTCGTTTCGTATCATTCACACTGCAAATAACGACAGAGAAATAGGAAAGATTTGGGAATAACAGGCGTTAACGGTTATTTTTATTTTCTTTAACAAGCAGGAAGCAATGCATCCCGTCCTGCCATTCGTACGTGAGCTTCAAAGCGGAAATCCGAGCGATAGAACGGGCTATGGCAAGCCCTAATCCGGTGGATTCTTTCTTTCCGTCAACGCTGTGATAGAAACGGCGGAACAGCTTTTCACCATCCAAAGGAGTATCGCCCGTATTCTTTATTGTCAATGAAACCGGAGTGGTAAGTATCTGCAACTCTCCCTCCTCTTCATTATGAAGCAACGCGTTCTTCACCAGATTGGAAACCAAAATCTGCGCCAACGAATGATTACAGCGGATAATAAAAGGATGTTCTCCCTGCTTACGCAACAAGCGTACCTGCTTGTGCTCGTATATATCCATCAAATCAGGCAGAAGATTATCCAGTATCTCGTCTACCGATACATCTTCCGACTCCGTGTACTGTCCGTTCTCTATGCGGGAAAGCAGCAACAAAGACTTATTCAGTTTCACCGCACGCCCCAAAGTGGCGTAGATTTCATCCAGTTCCTTCATCTGTTGTTCTGTCAGACTATCGCTTTCCGCCAGTAATTCCACTTTGCCACGTACAATGGCAAGCGGTGTCTGCAACTCATGTGAAGCGTTTTCTATAAACTGCTTCTGCTCCTCATAGGCTTTATAGCTACGGTTTCCCATATCTACCGCCGCCTCACTCAGCTGGCGGAACTCACGTATTTTCGTAGGATTCTCCAACACCGGAACTTCCTTTCCGGGCTGGATGCCATGCAACCAGTCCAGTAGTTTATGCAACGGGCGGAACACTCCTTTCAGCACCAGCTGAATACCGACAGAGGTACAAATCAGGAAAAGCAGGAACAATGCTCCCAGATACCAGAGCATCGCCTCTACCATATCGTCGCGTTCCAAGATGGAAATCATCAGGGTAAGCTCATAAAACTGTCCGTCGGGCATACGAAAAGCCGTGCGCATCACACGTACCGGCTCGTCCTCATCCTCAAGTTCGATATAGACGGTAGAATCATAGAAGACCTCCCGATAATGGCGTCCCTCTTCTTCGGAGATAGGAAGGAATTTATAGAAAGACATCAGAGAGCCTTCCGTTTCAAGAACAGAGGGATCGTGAAGCGCATGTTCCATTAATATCCCGGCATAATTTTCCAACGTATCATCCGTTTCGTCAACAACCTCATCGATAATGGCATAATAAAACAATACACCCCATACAGTCATCAGGACGAATAGCAATAAGGAGATTTTGCGATATGTATAATATACCAGTTTCATAACTCGGACAGTTTATAACCAAAGCCATAGACGGCTTTCAGTTCCACGGAAGCGCCGGCCTGCTTCAATTTCTTGCGCAGATTCTTTACTTGCGAGTAAATGAAATCCAAAGAATCGACCTGGTCTATATTATCACCCCATACCGACTCTGCAAGGCTCATTTTATTAATAACCCGATTGGGATTCACCACAAAGTAATACAGTAAATCGAACTCCTTACGGTTCAGTTGCAAAGGCGCACCGTCCACTTCCGCCTGCCGCTTGTCAGGATAGAGCAGCAAATTACCTACTGTGACCGTCACATCACCCTGCGTTTGACGGCGGCGGATCAAAGACTTTATGCGGGCATTCAACTCTGCCAAGTGGAAAGGTTTCGTCAGATAATCATCGGCTCCGAGTTCCAGACCATCCACCTTATCATCCAGCGAATCTTTGGCGGAGATGATAAGCACACTGTCCGTACGGCGCAAGCGCTTTAACTCACGCAACAAATCCAGACCGCTTCCGCCCGGCAGCATAATGTCCAGCAGGATGCAGTCGTAATCATAGTCGTTTATCTTATCCAATGCCGAAAAATAATCGGCAGCCGTTTCTACGACAAACTTCTCTTTCAGGAGCGAAGCGCGAATGGTTTCCCGCAAATCTTGCTCATCTTCTACAATCAGGATTTTCATGTCAGCAAAGGAACCTCACAAATCTGGAATCATTCTGGAATTACCCGAACATCAATTGGAAACAGTATCTTCCTCGTACACATCTTCCAACAGTTCTTCTTTTGCCATCGAGATTTTACCGTCGGCGGAAACCGTCAGTCGGAGAGGCACGTAGAGGTCTGTTTGCGGATAGCAGATGCTGGCAGCATAAATAATTCCCTGAGGGGTAGTTTTATCATAAACCAACCCTTCCAGAATAGCGTACTTCATAAATCCGGCATCCACCAGCGAGGCGAAACTCTCTTTCGTAAACACCCTGTCTACAATCTGCTTACCGCCACAGGTGATGCGCAGGGTAATGCTGTTATCAACGAACTTCTCGCCTTGTTCATTCTTCACAATGGGCAGGCTGTCATCCGGACGGCGCACCACAGACGAGCGATACTCCTTACCTTTATAAGTAATGGTCACTTTGGTATCGGAAACCTGCATGCGCTGCGGAGCGGAAGTCACGGTGCTGTCCTGCATCAATACCTGCACATCGTCTCCGCCCTTTTGCCGGGATGTACAGGAAACGACTGACAACGCTACCACACAAGTCACTATATAAACAACGGTTTTCATTGATTCGTTTTTTAAATTGACAAGGGCAAAGGAACAAAAAGAGCGGGAGAAATACAAATGAAAGCTATTAAAGCTTTCCGTTTTTTATGAACTTAAAAGCAGCCCGTTAATTAAGGCTCATCCAAATAGTGAACGATAATCCCGACTTGTCTCGGCATAAAAGTCCGTACTCTTACATGATATCCCGTAAGAAGCAGTTCCGCATACAATTCGCGATTGCGTTTAATCCAGCGTGTCAATGTACGAATGGCACAGCGTGCCGTAGCATTGGGGCAGTACAAACATGCTAATTCTTTTTTCGTATACGTCCTGATACGAAAATCATTTTCATTTTCCATAGTTTTTTGCAGGTTTATCATTATGTGCCGTTTTTTATTATTGATGTAAAGATACAACATTCGAAAGGCGAAGTCAAGTAATCAGAGGAAAGATATGAACCCTTATAAAAGAAGTTCATATCTCCCTCATCTACATCCACTTAGTTTAAACAGATGGAAAGCATATTATCCCAGCGGGTTTTCCTCTTCTCCATTGCCACCGGCATCAGGATTAGAACCGCCTCCCGAAGTTGTTTCCGAGTTTTCCCAATTAGCTCTCGTCACGCTGGCACGTGCCAGCATCTCTTTAAAATACTGCCCCGGAGCAAAAATTATCTTTCGGCGATAAACCGTATCCGATTTCACATCTTCCTGCTTATCCTGACTTTTCGCGTTAATACCCGGACGAAAACAGCCAAAATCACCTAACTGCACAGAAAAGCCCTTGTTTATGTTTATATTCAATGTGTCTATCAACCCATCCAATACCATCTTCACCACACCACGCGGAGCCATGCCTACCTTAGTGACTTCATCGCATAAATCTCCAAACTGTATTATACCCAGCGTCTTCATTTGCGCCACATACTTTTCCGTTTTTGTCTTATCAAAACCGAACACTCTCTTCTTCACTTCATAATTAAATGCCATAATTCTTTTAATTTTAAATGATTAATAAATTTGTTTTCGGCCTTGTTCACTCGTCAGTTTGCAAAACCTGTTTCTCTGTGATCACGATACAAAGATACAACAGGCGCAAACCGGCATGGTGCTTTAACTGTCGTTTCAGTAAGTTTCAGTAAGGATAAAGAAGGATTAATAAGGATTAATAAGGATAAGTAAGTCTCTGATAAATAAAAAGATATAAATCAATAAAAAATATTTCACTTTTTTCCCGCATACACCACATTCCTGCCCATTCCGTATCTGAACAATACCCCGTTTTCTATGAACAGATTCAAATCGTTAATGGCTTGTTTGTAGCTACGTCCCGTCAGGCGGGCATATTGGGCACGGTTGATACAAGGGTTCCGTTGTAAGTATTCGTCCAGTAATTGAAAACGGCGCTCCATAGATAAAAAGGTATCCGAGGAAGCCGATACCACAGGTCGCGGCTTACGTTCAAGCTTCATCTTACCGCCTAATTCCTCATAGAACCGCTTTCCCAAACGAAAATTCAGTCCGCGCAGAGCCACGGACGCGGCACGCACTTTATCTTTCTCCATTGCACGGCGTTGGCAGCTCAGTGAAGGAGTAAAATAGCCAAGTTCTCCCAACTCTACCGTCCAACCGTTAGCCAGGCAATCGCGTAACTCGTCCATAAAAGCCGCCATTGTCCCCTCAAGCACACTTCGGCTGATACCCGTGAAAAGATGTACGCGGTCTATAAACTCTTTTTTATCAATTGTCCCTTTAGGCACAAAGCGGGCATAAAGAGGCTGCTGTTCTCCGGTCCGACCAATATCCGGCTTTTCAAAAAGGTCATAATAAGCACTCATATTCTTTGATATTAAGCTTCACCATAGTCATACCCGGCATCCTTTCTCACGGTGACAAAGAGAGAAAACCATCCCAATACTAAATCGTTCCACCGCGGAGTAAATTTCGTTCCATCATGGTGGAACACAACTTTCTCCATGGCGGAACGAAATTTACTCCGTGGTGGAACGATTTGCTATTAGGAAGTAAAGGTACTACTCTTCCATAGGAAAAGCAATAAAATCACAAAGAAAATGCATCCGATTATCACAGCGCCTTCCAGAACTTCCGGAAATCCTGATACCGTCCATAACACACCAACTGGTCTCCTGCCTGTATCTGGTCGTTATCCGGCAACTCGTTTACAACATCATGCTCTATGAAAGAGATGCCCAGACAGTTTTTCAACGTTTCGGCACGTTTCAGCGCAAGCAGCTTCAAGCCGAATTCATTATCGAGCTTCAATTCATTGACACCATAGCCGATGAATCTTTCGGGCACTGTGAACTTCATTACATAATAGTTGGAATCTACACGGAAAGTTTCAATATCCGCGCCAAATTCCAACAGATGAACCAGACCGCGAGCCGCATCTTCTTCGGGAGTAAGAATACGTTCTAACCCGAAAGCTTCAAGCACCGAACGATGAACCCCGTCGATAGCCCTGGCATAAATGCGTTTCACCTTTTTCTGCTTCAACAACGCCACCACGCGGATAGACGCGCCAAAATTCTCACCGATGGCCACAATCACGACATCGACGCTGTTCAGCGGAAGTACGGACAAAGCCTGTTCGTCAGTCGCATCAATCACAAATGCGGTTGCTATCTTGTCCTTTAAGCTATCCACACGACCGGCACTGATATCCGCACCTATCACTTCATGCCCCAAAGTAGAAAGTTCCTCGGCAAGCACATGGCCGTAATTTCCCAAACCGATAATAATATACTTCATATAAGTCATTAATTAATAATAATCTGTCCACTCGGATACTGATACTTCGTATTTTTTTTCTGCTTGATGATACCAAGCATCAACGTTATCAGCCCTACACGCCCGACAAACATCAAAAGCGCAACCAGCAGTTTACTGTCACTGCCCAGCAGAGGCGTGGCATTTAAACTGGAACCGACCGTACTGATGGCCGAAACACATTCAAAGGTAACCGTGAGCAAAGACAGCTTCGGCTCCAATATGCTGATAATAAATATAAATACAAACAATACTCCGAACGACATCACCACCGTAGCATTAGAACGGCGGATGGAGTCGTAAGACAATTCGCGTCCAAACACCTCTACCCGCTCCGTGCCGCGCAATACAGCCACAAGATTCAATACCACGACAGCAAAAGCATTCACCTTGATACCGCCTGCAGTAGACTGCGAACCGCCTCCAATCCACATAAGAATAAGGTAAATCAATAAGGTCTGCACGCTCAAACCGGCTAAATCCACGCTGGAGAAGCCGGCCGTACGGGGACAAGACGCATTGAAGAACGCCTGCGTCCACTTATCGGCAACCGGCATACCCGCAAAAGACGCATTCCACTCAAAAAGAGCGATACCGGCCGTACCGACCACCAGCAACAGGAAGGTAACAATCAGCACGATACGCGTATTCAGATTGTAGAGGTGGTAAAAACGGCGGCCGTCCCACTCCCACGTACGCAGAAATCTCCAGAAACGGCGTATATGGTAAAGGATGATATCCTTGAAATTCACCAATATCGGAAAACCGATACCGCCAAGAATAATCAATAAAGAGATGTATATATAGAACGGATTATGGCCTGACATCAGCAGCGGATTGCCCAAATTGCCCGGTAATGTGGAAAAACCGGCGTTACAGAACGCCGATATGGAGTGGAAAGCCGAGAAAGCCAATTCCTCGTGTATGTCCATCCCCATCGTGCCGTGAATATCGCTCCAAATAGCGAGCATGCCCGCCCCCTCTATCGCCAATGTAAAGCCGAGGATATAGACCAGTGTGGACAACAATGAATTCAATGAATTGGAACTGACCATATCACGCACCACCAACTGATTGTACAAAGAAGTATTCCCCATAAAGAACATTGCAAAGAAGCTCGTCAGCGTCATTACTCCCAAACCGCCAATCTGAATCAGCAGGATGATGATTACAAAGCCCGTCGTCGTAAAGGTGGATGCCACATCCACCGAGGTAAGCCCCGTCACACACACCGCACTGGTGGAAATAAACAGCGAATCCACCCACGAGATACCCGCCACCGTAGAACGGGGGAGCATCAGCAATCCCGTCCCGATGAGTATGATAATGAGAAAACTGACTGCCAGAATAAGCGAAGGGTTTGTCCGTCGTCCCAGCAAACGTACCAAGCCATAAGACAGATTCAGGAAAGAAAGCATCAGCAGCAACGCGAGATGATATATCCTGCCGTTCAGAAAATCCCAGACAGCCTGTATGGCCCCTTCCACCTCCGGACGATGAAAAACTACCGGAACCAGCGTCAGATAAAGCAGGAAAGTCAATATCCACGTCAGCTTGCTAAAGGTCTGCCTCGTATCTTTATATTCCAATGCGATACGCAAGGATATATCGCTCAGAAAGACAATCCACACTCCATGATACAGACGTTGCAACTGGTGAGCTTCCGCAACCGAAATTGTAAATCCATGTTCATACACCAAACCGACAATCAACAGGATGGATGCCAGGTAGGTCAGGGTCGTCATCACCCCCAACGCCACACGTACATAAGGATGAATCCACTTATTTTGATACAAAAGAAACTTATGATAAATCTTCATAAATATACCGATTGATGAAACGTGGCAAACTTAGACAAATCTACCTTCATAAACAAAAAACAATGGAAAAAAGAAATTGGTTTAAAAATAATAGCTACATTTGGACACTGAATCACTTTTAATTTATAACCACTATGAGCAACAAGACAAAAAGATTCATTCTTCCGGAAGACGAAATTCCACGTTACTGGTATAATATACAAGCCGATATGGTAACCAAACCCATGCCGCCGCTTAATCCCGCTACCAAGCAACCGTTAAAAGCGGAAGATTTGTATCCCATTTTCGCAAAAGAACTTTGCCGCCAGGAGCTCAATCAGGCAGATGCGTGGATTGAAATTCCCGAACAGGTGCGCGAAATGTATAAATACTACCGAAGCACTCCGCTGGTACGCGCCTACGGACTGGAAAAAGCACTCGGCACACCGGCACATATCTACTTCAAGAACGAAAGTGTCAGCCCCATGGGTTCTCACAAACTGAACTCCGCCATACCGCAGGCTTACTACTGCAAGCAAGAGGGCGTGACGAATGTCACTACCGAAACCGGAGCCGGGCAATGGGGAGCCTCACTGGCCTATGCCGCCCGCCTCTTCGGTCTGGAAGCTGCTGTCTATCAAGTAAAAATCAGCTATGAGCAAAAGCCTTACCGTCGCAGCATCATGCAAACATTCGGTGCGCAGGTTACTCCTTCACCGTCCATGTCTACCCGTGCCGGGAAAGATATTCTGACTGCCCACCCCAATCATCAGGGTTCATTGGGTACGGCTATTTCCGAGGCTATCGAACTGGCACGCACCACTCCCAACTGTAAATATACACTCGGTTCCGTATTGAGCCACGTCACCCTGCATCAGACTGTAATCGGACTGGAAGCCGAGAAACAGATGGAAATGGCCGGTGAATATCCCGACACGGTTATCGCGTGCTTTGGCGGCGGTTCCAATTTCGGCGGTATCGCATTCCCATTCATGCGCCATACCATTCTTGAAGGAAAGAAAACACGTTTCGTCGCCGCCGAACCGGCCTCCTGTCCGAAGCTGACACGCGGTAAATTCCAATATGACTTCGGCGATGAAGCCGGGTATACTCCGTTGCTGCCGATGTTTACACTGGGACATAATTTCGCTCCCGCCAACATTCACGCCGGCGGTCTGCGTTATCACGGCGCGGGTGTCATCGTATCACAACTGTTGAAAGACGGATATATGGAAGCAATGGACATCAAGCAACTCGAATCGTTCGAGGCGGGCTGCCTGTTCGCACAAGTGGAGGGTATCATTCCCGCGCCGGAATCTTGCCACGCCATTGCAGCCACCATCCGCGAAGCGAATAAATGCAAGAAAACGGGTGAAGAAAAAGTTATCCTGTTCAACCTGTCCGGTCATGGCCTCATCGATATGGCGTCGTACGACAAATACCTGGCCGGTGACTTGCAAAATTATGAATTGACCGACAACGACATTCAGAAGAATCTGGATGAAATAGGCAATCTGGCTTAATAGATATTCGCCATACTGACGAGCGGTTCATAGAGTTTCTCTATGTCCTGCGAATCCATTTCAATCTGCACCTGGTCTCCCGGAATCAAACTTGTTTCCGCAGGGACCAGGTTTTTTCCGTCCCTATGTACATTGATGATAACGCAGTGTTCGGGCAAGGAAAGCTCGCTTACGGATTTCCCGTCAAAATAGGAACCCGTCATGACCTCTACTGCCAGAGTATATCGTTTTTCTTCCCGGAAATCGGAAGAGTTAATCATATCTTCATACAAAGTGACATTGAAGGACTTCATCTGGAGCAGTTCCGTAAAATAATAGGTCAGCCCGCCTACTACCACCGAAGGGTAGAAAACCTCAAAATGCCCGGTAATCTCTGTTATCAGCACAATAGCCGTAAGCGGAGTACGCTCAATAGCCACCAGGAATGCAGACATGGATATCAGCATGACGTAAGTGATATTTTGAGGCTCGATAATGCCGTGCCTCACAGCAATCAACCCTACAAGCTGCCCCAACAACCCGCCTGTCACCAAAGTAGGAATAAAGCTTCCGCCCGGAAGACCGGAAGAAACGGAGCATACCGAGAAACCGAAATGCAGCAGCATGACGGCAAGTACCCACATTATTTCCGTACTGCCGTTCTGCGCCTGTTCCAGCAAGAATTGTTCGCCGCCACCCGTCAGGTTTACTTGCATCAATGAGATAATGTAAGCAACCAGTACCAAATAAAACATCTTGATATATACCGGAGACTTAACCGTAGAATATACCCGTTTGAACGAAATCATAAGCGCAGAGTATATTTTACCGGTAATGGAAATAATGACAGCCAGTATGAGAAAATATTTCATCTGGACGAAAAAGGTCAAAACCGGTTCCGACACCTCAATCAGATGATAAGGATTCACAGGGAAAACCAAACTGGCAATAGCCCCTGCCACCACACCGGCCAACAGCGTAGTAATAGCCGTCTTGGGTGCGTCGAAACGTTCGATAGACTCAATCACAATCAATGAAGAGGCCAGCGGTGCGGCAAAGGCGGCCGCAAGCCCCGCTCCTGCTCCCGCCGCCAGTAACTGCTTGCGTTCTCCCTGCAGAATATGCGTCCACCGTGAAACGAGACTGCCTATATAAGAACCTATCTGTACGGACGGCCCTTCGCGCCCCAATGACAATCCGGCAGAAACGGAAAGGATTCCGCCGGTGAATTTGGACACCAGCTCTATGAACGGATGCTTATAAGTGATCCGGCCGTTAATTGCCCCACGTGTCTGCGGAATGCCGCCACCACCGATAAGAGGCATTCTGCCGACCATACGGGATACAAGAATCAGAATTCCCCAAAACGATAAGAACAATGGGATATGCCAGTACCAGGCCGGACGGGATGCAAAGAAGTCGCTACGGATATGCAGCAAATAATAGAGCAGATAATGATAAGGAACCGCAATGAGGCCTGTCAGCAAGCCTACAATCATGCTGACAAAATAGAGCCGCGCATCCACCAGCTTCAACTTCCAGATATGCCAGCCGCGAACAGTTTTCCAATTCTTTATTTTCTGAAACAACCGCATGGGATATGTTTTGTTATCTGCATTTCCCTACAACAAATTCTCCCCTGCGAAGTTCTGAACCGATATCCTATTATATTTATTTCACCTCTCAGCCTTTCCGGAAATACAAAAAAACCTCCCCTTTGCATGCACAGAGAGGAGATTTTTGGCTATGTCCAAGAAGCAGAACGATACTTTTTATATTATGACACACTTTTATATAAACCGATAAGCTTCTTTAAACAGGCTCTAAGACTTCTGAACAGGACGTACCGGACGTTTCTGCTTTCCTTGCGCAACAGTTTGTTTTTTTCTGCGGTCAAATTCTTTTTTCAGCTTATCGGCATTATTCTGTTCCGTTTGATAAATCTTCATAATCTGTTTGGGAGAAAGTATCTTTCTAAATTCATTATAATACTTCTCACGTACATCCAGAATCCTACGGCTTTGGGCAAAACGTCCTTTTATCTGCTGTTCCACCTCGGCATCTGTCAGTAACGGTTTGGGGTCCGGCTTCACACCCGTCCCTTCCGCTCTTAGTTTTGCACGGTTCATCATTCTGCATTCGCGTAACTCTTTTAAATAATTCTGATAAACCGGAATGAACTTGGCGGTAGTGGCATCATCCAACATCAACATTTTTACCATTTGATTAGTCTGATGCTCCATGACCTGTTCCGGTGTATGGCGTTTCTTCTTATCCTTGTTTACCGGGGTTTGAGCAGAGAGACCGAGTTGACTGCCTATCATAAGGCATGTCAAAAATACGTAAATAAATTTTGCTTTCATAATTCTTTCTTTTTTAAGACAATACTATTAATTTAAAAATATATCGCTTTCGGAGAAGCTGACGAGCTCTTCCAGCTCCTCGTCCGACATTTCACGAATCCATTTATCTGCAGGAACTACCGCCGTACAATTTTTGGTATCCAATATCTGCAAATCGGAAGTTCCTCTTTCGCCTTTCCAAAAATGGGACGGTATAAACAGAAAGCCAACTGATACCGCAGCTATGGCGACACCCGTAGAAACGGTTATCCATAAACGGTGTCCCGGAGACCTGCTGCCATAAGTACGTTTCCGCACATTACGCTGCATCTCCTCAAAGAAGCCTTCGGGAATGCGATAGGGTGTTTTTTTTCCTATATCATCAAAATCAAACTCTTTTTTCATAGTCCTAATTATTTAGTATGTACTCTTTAATCTTCTCCTTCGCATAATGATAATTCACTTTAAGCGTGTCTGCCTTACTATCGAGGATATGAGCTATTTCTTCATAATCAAGCTCATCATAGTAGCGAAGGTTGAATATTAATCGCTGCTTTTCCGGCAATCTCAATATTGCTTCCTGAAATTTGACAGCCAACTCATTTTCATAATCCACATAATCGGAAGCCTTTAATTGAGAAATCAGGTTTTCCTGAACATCCTCGGTCGAAACCGTTTCCCGTTTCTTACGGCTGTTCAACAAGCGAAGACTTTCATTCGTCGCAATCCTGTAAATCCATGTGCTCAATGAACTCTCTTGACGAAATTGCTCCCAATGCCTGTATACCTGAATAAAGACTTCCTGCAATACATCCTCCGCATCTTCATGCAACACCACCAAACGCCGTATATAATAATATATCGGTTCTTGAAAGCATTCCACCAACAGTTGGAATCCTTGCTCGCGGTTGGATTTATATATTTGCCGAATCTTGTTTTCGTTTATCATCAGTTCATCCGGGTTTTACAGGTTAGAAAGGAAAAAAAGGCCGAAGTTAAATGAGAAGCGGTACATTTGTTGTTTATTAACAAAAAAATCAGGGCTGCATCTTGATAAAGACACAGCCCTAATCCATCTGTTTATAAGTTCGGAATTACCAGAATCTGTTTCGTGCAGGGTTATACTCAAATCCCACCGTTTTCAGCGTCCGGATAATTTCATCTCTTTCTACGTTCATATCCTCACAGAGTGCATCCAGTGAAGGATAAAAATCACGCAATTTCATGTTGATGAAGCTATACAGCATCATCGGATCTTCAGGTAATTTCATAATCGCAACCTTTGTTTAAATTAAAACTAATACCGGGTGCAAAAGTACTATAAAAAATAATACGAAAGCATCTAATCCTTTGAAATCTGCAAGTTATCCACGCAAACGATTGAAATAACATAAATGCAATGGGGAGCTGCTATTTATGAGCGCTATAAAAGAAAAAGTCCTATATAGTTGAAGAAAATCAATTGAAATGCTGCGGATTTCTCTGACTAATGATAACATAGATGATTACCGGCGCCCCGATAATCGGCGTAACCGCATTCAAAGGGATAATCCCCGCCTCACCGGGCAGAACACAAATCAAATTGCAAAGTAAAGCCACCGCCCCGCCACTCAAAATAGTAACGGGCAATAAAGAATTATGATTGGCAGTCCGCAATATCATACGGGCTATATGAGGCACGGCAAGACCGATAAATGCAACCGGTCCGCAAAATGCAGTGGTTATGGCGGTCAGCAAACCGGTTATAACCAAAAGCCAGTTACGTACATGCCCTATATTTACGCCCAGATTCTCGGCATAGCGCTCTCCCAGCAATAATGCGTTCAGAGGTTTTATCAGTAGTAAGGAACCGAATAATCCGGTTACCGTTACCAATGCGAAAGCGGGCATTTGTTGCAAAGAGACGCCACCGAAGTTACCCAATCCCCATATCATATAAGATTGTACCCCCTCCGCCGTAGCAAAGAAATTCAACAAAGCGATAGCGGAAGAAGCGATATAGCCTATCATAATACCCGTTATCAGCAACATGACATTGCTTTTTAACAGCGTAGAAAAGAAAAGGATAAGCCCCATTATCAACATGGCTCCTACAAACGCCCCTGCCAATACGGAAAAGAAACCGGACAGGCTGAACGTTCCGGCCGATATGCTCCCGCCAAAGAATAACATCACAAAGGCCACTCCCAAACTCGCTCCGGAATTAATGCCCAAAATAGACGGGCCTGCCAACGGATTTTTAAAGGCTGTCTGCAACATCAACCCGCAAACAGCCAATGCGCTTCCGCAAAGCAATGCCGTCAAGGCTTGGGGTAAGCGGGACTCCCATACGATAAAACTCCAGCTTGCTTTTTCCCCTTCGTTTCCCATCAGTATACGGAATACATCGGACACAGGAATCGTAACCGACCCTATCAACAGATTAGCCACAAACAGTAATACTATTACTATTCCTAATCCGACACCATATTTCCATCCTTTACTCATTCAATTTGCAAAAATAACGCAAACCGCCTAAATCTCCTATTTCAGGGTGTAGAATCTGTATCAAATCCGCCAATAAATAATCCGGACGGAAAGGCGTTTCTTCATAGAAAGGTACTTTCGCCGTATTACATCCGTAAATATTCCTCGTCTTGAATGCCTTGAAACCTGTATAACCCATATAATCGGCTTTCAAATCAGCATAAGTCATATCCCGGTCGCGATTGTATTTGATGGTCCAGACATCGGCATCTCCGGCTTTATCAAAAACTGTTTCAAAAGCCAAAGGAATGGAACCGCTATGTTTATCTTCCGAGAAGACATAACGTCCGCAGGCGTCATTAAACAAGCGTCCGATTGTACTGCGACCACCCGGAACGTACCATGCAGAACCGCTTTTCAGTTCGCTAACAATTGATAATGACACTGACGAAAGCGCTGCACTCTTTTTAAGCCGGCTATAACAGCTATCCACTTCGGCAAAAAGGCTGTCGGCCTCGGAAGCAACTCCAAAAAGCAATCCATAGAAACGCATCCATTCGGCACGGCCTAAAGCGGAAGTTTCCATATAATCGGCACATTCGATAATGGGAATATTCAGTTTTTCAATGCGTCCGTAACCGCCACTATTCTCAAATGGAGAGAGCAGGATGGCATCGGGATGTAACTCAATAATCTTTTCCATATCAGGGTTCATTCCGTCGCCGCAGTCAATAATAGCTCCCTTACTGCATCCGTCCTGTATAGACGGGAGTTTGATATACTTCAAGTCACAAACGCCACCGATACTGCCCATAACTCCCAAACTCTCCATAAGGCTGCAATGAACCGAAGAATAAATTACCGATTTGCGGAGAGGGGTACGGACAATCGTACCTTCGGGTAAATGAGCCGGCAATGATTGGGATGACGGAACCAGTATGTACGTATGCAATGTTTTCAGGGTGTCCCAAGGGTTGCGCAAAGTAGCGACGGTGTAGTCGGAATAGGTCACCAATGTGAGATTGTCGGCATAGCGCAGAGGGATGGTGTCACCGGCCGTTAAAGCTAAAGAAGCTTTACTTCTCCCTCCGCAAGAAGAGAAAAGCAAAGCTACTAAAAACAAGACTGATAATACAAGTCTCCTCATTGTCTATGTTAATTAAAGAATACAGCAGAATTTGGGTTTTGACCACCACAATCAAATTTTTCCATATATGTACCGTCATTTCTGAAACGGTAAATATCACCGTTTACATTACTATGTCCTGTAGTACCGATATAAATATCACCATTACTATCGTTGACCGTTATCATGTAGATAACTGCTGTAGAAAGCTCTTCTGGAGCATTTTTCAAGAAAGAACCGGAGCTTTTAGTGCCAAGCTTTACATCATAAGTATAAAACGTATTGACTGCCGCAGTTTCCGGCCAATTGCTGTAATCCACTCTAGAGTCCACACAATACAATTTATCGTTTTCAACGGCCACGTGAGTGGCATATCCCAAATTAGTCACCTTATTATTATTTTTTGAATCTATCATCTGCAATACCCGGCTTTCAGCGCTATAATCCCAAGAAATAAGAAATACCTTGTCATTATCTTCCGTCAAATTATTAGGGTTTGAGGCTACCGTCAAAGTCTCTTTAAAAGAGAATGCATTCAAGTCAAAAACTAAAACTTCCGTATGATAAATATAGTTTCCACCTTCAATCTTATAAGCATTGGCTACATAAAGCATATCATTACAGATGGCAACCCCTTCCAAATTATCACCATATCCTGTTAGCTTCTTTTCTACTTTCAATGTATTGGCATTGATTTTGGCAACCACACCGCCATAGAAAGACGCATAAATATAGCCGTCATGAGCTGCAATATAACGAATACCGGCAGACAAATCTGCATCACCTACAAAAGAAACACGAGCCTGCTCCACACATGCTGCATTCAGTTTGGCCAAATAATTAGAACCATAAACAGAAACATAGATGTAATCTTCATACTCTATCATATCCTGACCGGTATCTCCCAATGAAGCCTTGTTCTGTGCTTTATAAATATCACCGATAACATCATTGTCTTTATTCGGAGCATAAAATGCTATACCGGCATTATTCTGTCCCATAGTTCCTTCATTCAAGAAATAAGCACGGACATAAGGTAATTCAATCTTTGAACCGCTATCGTCCCAACTTTGCCCATCATCATCACTGCAAGATGAAAATGAAACACTCAGTGCCAACATACACAGTACACTCAATAATAAACTTCTTACTTTCATAACACTTTATTAATTAAATTAATTTTAAAATTTAAACGTCCCTGTCACTCTCCACGAACGCCCCGGCATAGGATAATATTTTATCACATCATACTGTTCATCAGTCAGATTGATGATTTCTGCTTGAAGCTGTAATTTACACTTCTTAAAAGCACACTCTTTAGAGATACTGGCCGTATGTTCCATATAACCAGCTATCTCATTTTCAGGAATATTTTGTGACAAGCAATAACGTTTACTTACACCTACGACGGAGTAACCTATGCTAAACCAAGGCATTTCAAACCTCGCAGATACATTGCCGCTATGCTTCGGAGTATAAGGCAACTGTTCCTTATAATTTTTGGCATCCGAATCTGTAAGGTCAATTGCTTTCTGCAAAGTATATCCGCCGGATATAATCAAATCTATATTTTTAGCTAACGGCGCTGATATCGCCAAAGTAGCGTCTACTCCTGTAGCACGGACAGTCCCATAGTTTGCCATACGCCACGCATAAGTAGTGGGAAAAGCTACAATTTTATCAGTCACATCATTGTAATAGGCATCAAATGTCACAGAAATATAGTCTAAAAAAGACAGAGATGAACTGCTCCACGTAATCCCTACATTATATTCATTCGCCTTCTCCGGACGTAAACTTCGATTGCCCAATCTATAATAATACAAGTCGTTAAAAGTAGGTGTACGAAAAGTGCTTTTGTACATAAAACGCAGAAAAAAAGTTTTTTCCATCCAAGGCTGTATACTCACGGAAGCCGAAGGAGCCAAACGACGGAAATTCTCAGGAGCATTCCCAACCTCCACTTTTTCAGTGATAAAAGTATGTACCAATGAACCGGAAGCGGTAATTCTTCCGTATTGGTAACGGATATTGAAAGCTGTCAATGATGCATACCGGGTAGGAAACGGGCAGTCTTTCAGATTACTACGTAATGTATTTACAGCCCCATCTTGTGCCAAAGACAAGGATAAAGTCTTAAATGGACGGTATAGAGCCGTTGCAGATAAATAATATTCATCCTGCCTATGTACAGCCTGATAATATCCGTCCGCATATTCCTTCCCTTCATCCTCATACCTATTCCAGCCATAGTTATACTTTGCCTGTGCCTGCAAACTCCATTTCGAAGAGAAGTGTTTTTTATAACGCGCCTGTACAAAGGCATTCTCATCCCAAAGCGTTTCGTCGGAAATCGGGTTATAAAGAGTTACCGCCCCCGGAAGCCCACGACGGGAATTGAAATAATATCCTTTTACGTCCACCTCACCACCATCTTTAAAAGTGTGATATAGCGTTGCTTCTCCTTGCCAAGAATAAATATCTGAATTATTACGCTTTTCTTCTGTCACATACTTTCCATTGACCAAAGTAAAAGGATAATTTCCATCGGCACGCATATAATTAGCATTCAAAGCCAAACGCGTACGGTTACCTATTTTTTGCCACCAACGCAACGTGGGGGTAACATACCCAAACGATCCACTACTTATCCTAGCTTGGAAAGCAGCACTGCGCCCTTCATCAAAATGCGGTTTCTCAGTCTCAATGCTCAATACACCTGCCGATGCATATAAACGGGCTGATTGCAACATATTTTCTGTTTGTCCTATTGCTAAAGAAAGGGTTGAGACATTATCAAGCGAAAAACGCCCTATATCAATTTGCCCTGCCTGAGAATTACTCACAACAACCCCATCATAACTGACAGCCGTATGCGCCGCCCCTATATTGCGCACAGAAACAGTCTTCAACCCGCCGATACCACCATAATCTTTTACATTGGCACCTGCAAAACGACGTACGGCATCTGCCATATTCTGTATGCCGAGACGGCTTATATCTTGTTGCGACAATGTTTGTATAGGTACAGCCGAAGTTACTTTATTAGGCATTCGCCGTGCTGTAACAGTCACCTTTTCAATTTGGTGCACTTTTCCTGTAATCGTATCCTTTTTCGCCACCTCTTGTGCCGAAAGCAGAGCACCGCCCATACAAAAGAAACCGATACAGGCAAACCGCACCTTCATTCTCCACATCATAAAAGAGTAAAGATTATCTTTAAACGACGTACACTGTCCGCTTTCCTCGAACGGACAATTTTTTGACTTTGTTTTGCAGGTCTTCTGACTTATTTCTAATGTATCGCCTTCCCATTTTAATTAAAACAGTGGCTAAAGAATGATACATTCAACGCGAAACTCACAGCAGCGGGACTGTTCGGGATTTACACCCGATTCCCTTTTCATCCGTTTCCCGAATAGGGAACCGGAACAAAACGCGGGCAAAGATAAGAATATAATATAAATATTACTCAGCCCCTTATAACAGTTTCTGCAAAAAAACATTTATTATTCTATAAGGAGCGAAATTCAGAGCCTTCTTGCGGAAAGGCAACCGGTGGAAAGAAAAACAAGCACATACGCAAGAACATAACGACCCCATAAAGAATAAAAAGCCGGTAGACATTCTGATATCTCCCATACCTACCAAAGGCGATACAATCCCGCCAAAAGCAAATCCTATCGCACCCAAAAGAGCGGAAGCCACTCCGGCGTTTTTACGTTCACAATCCATCGCCAAAGTGTTGGAAGCCGTAAAAGTCATCCCTACCATCGCAAGCAGGCAGAAAATCAGTATCTCGTAAATCCAAAAATTACAATCCAGGAAAAATACCACAGAAAGTAATATAGAAATAAATAACATGCCATGATTACCTACATGTAAAGCCCGTTCCATTGTAGAGAAACGAACAGCCAAAGCGGAAGATATCACCATGGCAACGGCATTAACTCCGAAACAGAAACTGAACAACATCGGTGAAAGACCATAATATTGCTGCATGATGAAAGGAGCGGAAGCTATATTGGTAAACAAAACTCCCATCGTAAAGCCATACTGCAATATGTAACGTACGTACTGACGGTTATGCAAGACAATACCAAAACGGCGATACATATCTCCCCACCTTATATTCTGCCTCTGTCCGCCCGGCAAAGACTCTCTAAAACGCATACTTCCGATAATCAAAAGAACGCCTAATATAAATAAGAACCAGAAGATACCATGCCAGCCGCCAAAGTCAGCCAGTACCCCGCCACCTATCGGAGCAACCACCGTAGCGATCCCATTAATAGCGCCGATAGTGGCAAGCATCCCCGCAAGTTCGTGAGCAGAATATTTATCGGCGGCAATAGACCGGGATATCACAACTCCTCCGGCTCCGGCAATTCCCTGTACAAAACGTAACGCGACGAATTGTGATATATTTTGAGAAAAAATACAGCCGACGGTAGAAATCAGGAACAAGGCCATAGCTATCAATAAAGGAGAACGACGGCCATACTTATCACTTAACGGACCAAAAATCAGCTGGCCTGTCGCTAAGCCTACCATACTTGTAGTAAGCCCCAACTGCACTCTTGAAGATGTGGTTTGGAAAAAATCCGACATTGCCGGTAAAGTAGGCAGGTACATATCCATGACAAACGGGCCAAAAGCGCTCAACATTCCCAGAAATACCAATATAAAACCTTTTGAATTTTGTTTACCTGTCATTACCTATTCCTCTTTTATAAATCGGCGACAAAATTACCCCATATTTACAAGATAAGCTATGGCTTATCTTGTACAAAACGTTTCATTTTAGGAACAATATACGATATTATCATAGAATATAGCTACATTTGTTGCGTAAAAAAGAACTATATTCACATGTACGAACCGTTATCACCCGATACTTCCAGCATCAGATATGAGGAAACCGATTTATCGTATCTGAAACAGCGTCCATACCGTTTTAAATGCGGTATATACTTAATCTGTACACAGGGGCAAAGTATCATCTCCACAGGAGTACAACAATATACCTTTAATGAACAGACCGAACTGATTTTTCTTACAGGAAGCCTTATCCAGGTAATACAAGCCTCAGCAGATTTTAACGTACGCATGCTCCTATTCCCCAAAGATATTTTCTTAAAAGCCATATTGCCAATTGACACACCCTATTTCAACTATACCCATGAACATCCGCACTATCATCACACAGCAGATGAGAGAAGCCAGAAAACATGGCGGGAAATAGTATTATGGATGGATATAGCGCAAATGCTTTTCAAAGACAATACGCTCCAGTTCAGAAAGCAACAAGAATTTAATTTCCTGCAAAGCTTATTAATGTGGCTGTTCAACACTATTCCGGAGAAGCTGGCCGCCAACAAGCAATACAGCAGAAAACAGATGCTTTGCCACCAATTCATGCAACTGATACGTGAGCACAGCACCTGCGAACATCAGGTTCCGTTTTATACAGAGCAACTGTGCATTACTTCTCGTTATCTATACGAAATCACTACTCAATACATGAATGGAAAAACTCCCAAGCAACTGATAGACGAGCAGTTGATAGCAGAAGCCAAAGTTCTTTTAAATGAGCCGCAACTATCCGTTACCGAAATCGCGGAACAGTTGCACTTTGCCGATCAGTCTTATCTGAGTCGTTTTTTTAAGAAGAATACCGGTATCTCTCCTAAGGAATTCCGCCTGCAGAAACTGTTACAATAAGTTTCGTCAAAATAAATTAAATCCGTTCGTTTTAACCGTCATTTTATTAACTTTGTTAGCATAACCAAAATCGAGTCGCCATGAAATATAAATTATTAGTTCTTGACGTGGACGGAACGCTTCTCAACGACGCAAAAGAAATCAGCAAACGCACTCTTGCATCTTTACTCAAAGCGCAGCAAATGGGAGTACGTATCGCATTGGCTTCCGGCAGACCGACTTATGGCCTCATGCCACTGGCCAAAACTCTTGAGCTGGGGCATTATGGGGGCTTTATTGTTTCCTATAACGGTTGTCAGATTATCAATGCTCAAAACGGAGAAATCCTGTTCGAGAGGCGAATCAACCCGGAAATGCTGCCTTATCTGGAAAAGAAGGCGCGCAAGAATGGCTTCGCCCTATTCACTTATCATGATGACACTATCCTGACAGACAATCCCGACAATGAACATATCCGCGCCGAAGCCGAATTGAATAATCTGAAAGTTATTAAGGAGGAAGAATTCTCCACGGCTGTAGACTTCGCACCATGCAAATGCATGTTGGTCAGCGATGATGAAGAAGCACTGGCCGGACTGGAAGAACATTGGAAAAAACGTCTGGACGGAACTTTGGATGTCTTTCGTTCGGAACCTTATTTTTTGGAAGTCGTACCTTGCGGAATCGATAAAGCCAATACCTTAGGCGCTTTATTGTCGCATCTGGACATAACTCGTGAAGAAGTAATCGCCATCGGAGACGGCGTATGCGATGTCAATATGCTCCAGATTGCCGGTTTAGGCATAGCCATGGGGCATTCACAAGATTCCGTAAAAGTTTGCGCCGACTACGTAACGGCTTCCAATGAAGAAGACGGCGTTGCCCAAGCCGTCGAAAAAATGATTTTAGCCGAAGTTCATGCCGCTGAAATTCCTCTTGACCTGTTAAACGCACGGGCACATCATGCATTAATGGGCAACTTAGGTATCCAATACACTTACGCCTCGGAAGATCGCATAGAAGCAACCATGCCCGTAGACCACCGTACCCGCCAGCCTTTTGGTATTCTGCACGGCGGCGCAACCCTCGCACTTGCCGAAACCGTCGCCGGACTCGGCTCCATGATAACTTGCCAACCCGATGAGATAGTCGTAGGTATGCAAGTCAGCGGAAACCATATATCTTCCGCACATGAAGGAGATACCGTGCGGGCTGTGGCAACCATCGTACATAAAGGACGCTCATCCCATGTGTGGAATGTAGATGTATTCACTTCCACTAACAAGCTCGTGTCTTCCATCAGGGTGGTGAACAGTGTATTGAAGAAAAGATAAATGAAAAAAAGTTCGATGCAGATACATAACCAATTCAAGTTATAGAACTATTTATTATATTGAACATATGTCAATATGGAGCAAGCTCATAGGAAGCAAGAAAACCGAGGATAGGAATAATATCATCGGCAATAAAACTACCTCTGTACCATGTAGTATCCAAAATTATGCCATAGTAGATGTTGAAGTAGGCTTGAAAGATCATAAAATCCATGATATAGGAGCACTCAAACATGATGACACGACATTCCACAAAACGTCAAAAGAGGAGCTATTTATTTTCTTAAACGACATAGACTATATCTGTGGCCACAATATCATTCACCATGACGCCAAATATCTGTTCACGGATAAGACATGCCGCTGGATTTTAGTCGATACACTTTATATCTCGCCTTTGTTATTCCCGGAACACCCTTACCATAAGCTTGTGAAAGATGACAAGTTGATTAGCGAACAGATGAACAATCCGGTGAATGATTGTAAGAAAGCAAAAGATTTATTACTGGATGAAATAGCACGCTGGAATTCATTGCCAAAGGAAAAGCGTATATTATTCGCATCGCTACTGAAAGACAAGAAAGAATTTACCGGATTTCTCAGCATGGTAAGTGCGGAGTATACCCATGAAGGAATATCCGAACTCATCAAAGAACTTTATACAGGAAAGATTTGCCAACATGCCGACCTTGACATGCTCATCAAACAATACCCATGCGGATTGGCATACGCATTGGCTCTGATTGACACCACGGATTACCGTTCCATCACTCCCGGATGGGTACTTTACAATTATCCGGAAGTGGAATTTATTGTAAAACTCCTACGCCACACCAATTGCCGGGAAGGTTGCGACTACTGCCATACGCAATTGGATGTGCTCCATAATCTAAAAGTCTTTTTCGGATATGAACGTTTCCGAACATACGAAGGCGAGCCGCTGCAAGAACAAGCAGCCCAGGCAGCGGTGAAGGGTAAATCGTTACTGGCGATATTTCCTACCGGTGGCGGCAAATCACTTACCTTCCAATTGCCGGCACTCATGGCAGGACACGCCATGCACGGGCTCACGGTTGTTATCTCTCCTCTGCAATCTTTAATGAAAGACCAGGTAGACAATCTTGCCGACAGAGGTATCACGGACGCTGTAACCATAAATGGAATGTTAGACCCCATCACAAGGTCACTGTCCATACAAAGAGTGCAAGACGGAGAAGCCTCACTGCTGTATATATCCCCCGAAATGCTTCGCTCAAAAACGATTGAGAAAATATTGATAGCCCGGCACGTCGTAAGGTTTGTGATAGACGAAGCGCATTGTTTCTCTTCATGGGGGCAGGATTTCAGAGTTGACTACCTTTACATCGGCAAATTCATCCGGCAATACCAGCAAAAGAAACAATGCAAGAGTCCGATACCCGTATCCTGCTTTACGGCCACAGCAAAGCAGAAAGTAATACAAGACATCTGCGACTATTTCAAACAAACCTTGAATTTGGACTTGGAGTTATTCGCATCAACGGCTTCAAGAACAAATCTACATTATTCCGTCATACATTTAGAAAGCGACAATGATAAATATTTAAAGTTAAGAGAACTCGTAGCTGAATCCGATTGCCCGACAATTGTTTATGTATCACGCACCAAACGAACCAAAGAGCTGGCGGCCAAATTGACTCGCGACGGTTATAAGGCACTCCCTTTCAATGGCAAAATGGAAGCTGATGAAAAAATAGCCAACCAAGACGCCTTCATGAACGATCAGGTACACATCATTGTGGCTACATCCGCATTCGGCATGGGAGTCGATAAAAAAGATGTCGGTCTTGTGGTACATTATGACATTTCCGATTCACTGGAGAATTATGTTCAGGAAGCAGGTAGAGCAGGGCGTGACCCAGGCCTCAGCGCACGTTGTTATGTGCTTTATAGCGACAATGATTTGGACAAGCATTTTATATTGTTAAACCAAACAAAACTAAGCATCAGTGAAATACAACAGGTATGGAAAGCCGTCAAAAACCTTACCAGACAACGCATGAAAGTCAACTGTTCCGCATTGGAAATCGCCCGGCAAGCGGGATGGGATGATTCGGTATCCGACATCGAAACCCGCGTACGAACAGCATTAGCGGCTTTGGAACAAAGCGGATATCTGGTAAGAGGAAACAATGTACCTCATGTATATGCCACGGGAATCACAGTGAAGGATATGGACGAAGCAAGACAACGCATATCAGCCTCGCTACTTTTTGGCAGTGACGAAATAGAAAAAGCAGTCCGCATCATCAAGTCGTTGATATCTCAAAAGTACATCGCCAAAGCACAGGATGCGGAAGCGGAATCACGAATCGACTATCTGGCAGATATATTGGGACTAAGTAAAAGAGAGGTTATATCTGTAGTGGAACGCATGCGGCAGGAAGGCATATTGGCAGACAGCAAAGATATATCCGCCTATTTGCAGGATGCAGGTGATTCGGAACGAAAGTCGCAAATGCTTCTCGAACGCTTTGCAAAACTCGAACAATACATCCTCAAACATATTCCCGATGAGTCTTTACGAATCTCATGCAAGCAACTGAATGAAAATGCCATGAACGACGGAATCAATACATCCAAAGAAAAAGACATTCGGACGCTGCTCTATTTCCTTACCGTCAAGGGATATATACGTAAGAAAGAGGATGCGGCCCATAATATGGAAATAAGGCGCCAAGCAGACTTGGAATCTACCATCAGGCGCTTTGAGAAACGATTGGAAATAAGCCGTTTTACCGTGGAATGGCTATACAAATCAGCTTCAGATGCAGAAAAGGAAAATGTACCGGGCAAAGCTATTCAGTTCTCCGTAGTAGAACTTTTAGACCGGATAAAATCAAGTTCTCAATCCCTATTCGGAGGACTTGACGACATTCAGCTGGAAGACGTGGAAGAAGCGCTTCTGTACTTGTCCAAAATTGGCGCGCTAAAACTTGAAGGTGGTTTCTTGGTACTTTATAATGCCATGAATATCCAAAGAATAAAGGACAACAAATCGCGATATAAGCAAGACGACTACCGGATGCTCAACGAATTCTACAAGTTGAAAATCCAGCAAGTGCATATTGTAGGCGAATATGCCAATCTGATGGTGAGAAATTACCATGCGGCCTTGCAATATGTTCAAGACTATTTCCAAATGGACTACAAGAAGTTTGTCACAAAATACTTCAAAGGAGACAGAGTAAGCGAGATACAGCGCAACTTAACGCCACAGAAATACAATCAATTGTTTGGGCAATTATCCAAACGGCAGATGGAAATTATTTCCGATAAGGACTCACGTTGCATTGTGGTGGCAGCCGGTCCCGGTAGTGGAAAAACACGGGTATTGGTCCACAAACTGGCCTCGCTTCTGCTACTTGAGGATGTAAAACACGAACAGCTTCTGATGCTGACGTTTTCAAGAGCAGCCGCAACGGAATTCAAACAAAGGCTCATGGAGTTGATAGGCAACGCCGCCCATTTTGTCGAAATAAAAACATTCCATTCCTATTGTTTCGACCTTCTGGGACGGATAGGAAATCTTGAAGAATCCAAAAATGTCGTTGCAAAAGCTGCCGAGATGATATACCAAGGAGAAGTAGAACCAAATAAAATCGGCAAGACAGTGCTGGTCATAGACGAGGCTCAGGATATGGGAACCGAAGAACACGCACTTGTAAAGGCTCTGATGGCTAACAACGAGGAAATGCGTGTGATAGCGGTGGGAGACGATGACCAAAACATCTATGAATTTCGCGGCTCCGATTCAAGTTATATGTATCGGCTGGCACAAGAAAACGGAAGTACATTTGTCGAAATGACCGAGAATTACCGCAGCGCGCACCACCCGGTGAATTTTGCTAACGAATTTCTGAAAAACATTGATAAACGGATAAAAAGTACGCCCATCATCTCCATGAGAGAAGAGGAAGGCCGAGTGGAAGTGACACGTCATCAATCAAAGTATATGTACCAGCCGCTTGTCGAAAACTTACTCCGACACAAAGACAAAGGCACATCGTGTATACTCACCCAAACAAACGAAGAGGCTGTTATCCTGATGGGGCTCTTACGAAAGCAAGGTGTGAGCAGCAAACTTATACAATCAATGGACGGCCTCCGCTTTTGGAACATGGCCGAAATGAGATTTTTCCTGAGGTATATAAACAAACGGATCAACACACCGCTAATTACAGAAGAACTGTGGGAGGAAGCCAAATGTGCAACCTTCTCCGCTTATGACAGAAGTCAAAGTTTGATGTATGTAAAGCAGTGTGTGGAGCAGTTTGAACAAACCAACAAGACAAAATATTTCAGTGACTTCAAAGAATTTGTATTTGAGTCGTCAGTGGAAGACTTTTGCGACATAACAGGAGCCGATGTCGTGGTATCGACCATTCATAAAGCCAAAGGCAGAGAGTTTGACGACGTGTATATGCTCGTATCCGACGATTATATAAAGGACTCTCATCTGATGCGTCGATATTATGTAGGAATAACCCGCGCGAAAAACCGGCTGTTTATACATACGAATGGCGATTACTTCAATCATTTAAGTACAGACCGATATTTTATCGACCAACAACAATATGATATGCCTGAAGAAATCGTATTACAGCTCTTTCATAAAGATGTCTATTTGGACTTCTTCAAAGAACGAAAACAAGAGATCTTGGCATTGAGAGGGGGAGATTCATTGACTTACAGTAATTTCTTTTTGTACAGCTCATTAACCGATAAACCTGTGGCAAAGCTATCATCAAAAATGCAGGGCATATTGTCTGAGTGGGAAGAAAGAGGTTATAAAGTAAAATCCGCATCCGTGCGATTTGTAATGGCATGGAAGCCCAAAGACGCAGAAAAGAATGAACCGGAAACAGCTGTCCTTTTAGCAGACTTGGGGCTTTCTTTGTAGAGAATAAAAATAGGGTGTAACTCAGCGAGTTACACCCTATTTTCCTATTTGTAGTTATCGTTGTTTATCGCAACTTACTTCACTTCCTCAAAGATAATTCACATTGAATATCAATAATTTGTATATCACTTGGTACAAATATGATTGTTTTATATTCAAATGGAGAGTTTACAAGGTAGCTGTTGTGTCCAAAAAACACGCAAATACAACTTTAACTTTATTTAAGTGCTTTCTTTTGTTTGCAGATGTTTTCATTTTGCATTGGATATTTGCTCTTGTTTGGCTTTTCTTTTCATAAATCACTGATATACAAAATACTACCTATTTTTACCTATCGTTTTTTATGAAAATATATTGTACCTTTGCATTGTGAAATAAGAAACAATAAGCATGAGGCAAAAACAATATATACTTCACTCTCTGATAATCGAGGTTGCTGCGGTACTACTGGCTTCGATGATAGCGTTTCAAGTATGCAATACGTTTGGCATACGGATGAGTTTACTACCATTTGTTATGGGTGTCGGATATATTATACTCAAACTGCTATATCATCTCTGCATTAGCATCGCAAGGCATATTGTAGATGCAATTCCTCCATCACTTCTGATATCCGTCAAAAAATCTGCGAAAGAGAAGACATTGCCATTGGCTTCTTCTCCAACCTCAAACTGTGAAGAAGTCCAGAAAAAGCGAATGGAGCTATTTCATTATGAATACCAGCGTGAGCAACAACAATACCGACAACAAAAAGAGAGAGAAGAGGATATAAAGCTCAATGCTATTTTGAAATATACACGAGATACATTTAAGCGTTTTGACTTGGATGAAACAGAGATTTTCCAAATTTGTGAATCTGTCCGATATTTTGTAACTAATCGTCAGGTGCTATCTGCAACTGAAATTCATATCAGGAAGCATACTTCTCTCACACAAATCTCACTAAAGAACTTTGCCTGGAATATTGCTTTCCAATATAATATAGGTGGAGATATGACAACTTCGTTTGTAATGGCAACATTCTCGGAATGGTTCACTAATTCCACGTTTGATACCATCAGAAAGAATTTGCGCACAACTACGGGACGACATAAGATTGAAATTGACGAGAATATCTTATCGAAATACCTTATCTAAGCCAAAATTCTACTTCCTGATAATAATTATTATAGGAAGTAGCGTTCATGTCGGATAAATTATATAATTTTGCGTTGTGATTAAAACATTTTACCCTATGGCTAATTTCAACAGACTTAAAGTAGTACTCGCAGAACAGCAAAAAACTGGAAAATGGCTTGCAGAACAGATTGGAAAATCCAATTGCACTGTAAGTAAATGGTGCAGTAATTCTGTTCAACCAGACCTTAAAACGCTTAATGATATAGCCAATGCCCTTAATATTGATGTAAAAGATTTGATTGTCAGCAGCGCAAACCATAAATGAGTTATTGTCATGGAAGTAAACAAGAAAGAACTCAAAGAACAAGAGATACGCACTCTGTTCATTACTCCTGCCCTCCAACAAAAAGGCTGGGCAGTAAGCGTAAACATGCGTGAAGAGTACTATTTTACGGATGGTCGAGTGCTTGTTGTTGGCAACCAACATTCAGTAGCAGAGGGTAAAAAAGCTGATTATCTATTATACCATAAAGGTAAGCCCATTGCGGTAGTTGAAGCCAAAGATAATAAACATGCAGTTGGGGGTGGCATTCAACAGGCTATGGATTATGCCCAAATCCTTGACTTGAAATTTGCTTACTCCAGTAATGGTGATGCATTCTTGGAACATGACTTTATCACTGGGAAAGAAACAGAAATCAAGTTAGAGGACTTTCCGACTGAGGAAGAACTATACAACCGTTATCTGACATCTAAGAACTATACATCGGATGAACTCAACATAATAGAAACTCCTTTCTACTATGATGCCCATAGCCATGAACCAAGATATTATCAGCGTATAGCAGTTGACCGCACAGTAGAAGCCATCGCAAGAGGACAGCAACGTGTACTCGTGGTAATGGCAACTGGTACAGGTAAGACTTTTACAGCCTTTCAGATAATCCATCGGCTTCATAAAAGTGGAGCAAAAAAGAAGATACTTTATCTTGCAGACCGCAATATTCTCATTGACCAAACAATGGTGCAAGACTTCAAGCCATTCAAGAAGTTTATGACCAAGATAACTTCTGTTGGAGAGGGTGAGGAAAAAATTGATTCGTCATACGAAGTGTATATGGCTTTGTATCATCAATTGGTCGGAAAGGAAGGTAAACCGGATCCATTCTTGGAGGTACAACCAAACTTTTTTGATTTGATTATCGTTGATGAGTGCCATCGAGGAAGTGCAAAAGATGATTCCGCATGGCGCAAAGTACTGGAATATTTCAGTTCAGCCACTCAAATTGGTATGACTGCCACACCGAAAGCCGATGAAGGAGCGAATAATCTTGATTATTTCGGAGAACCCGTATATACTTATTCACTGCTTCAGGGTATCAATGATGGCTTCTTAGCTCCATACAGGGTTACTGCCGACTTTATCAATGTTGACCTACAAGGATGGACACCTGAAGAAGGAGAGACGGACTTGTTAGGCAAAGAGATTGAGCAGAAATTATATCAAAGACAAAACATAGGTCGTGACCTTGCCATTAAGTTAAGGCGTAAGGTTGTAGCGAACAGGATTACTAAAATGTTGCATGACATAGGTCGCATGACAAAGACAATAGTTTTCTGTTCTGATATTGAAGAAGCTGCTGAAATGCGTACTTTGCTTATCAATATGAATAGTGATTTGTGCAAGAAATCACCCTATTATGTGACACGTATTGTCGGCGAGGACAAAGAAGGCAAGAAACAATTAGACAACTTTATCAGTGTTGACGAACCTTATCCGGTGATTGTTACCACTTCCGAACTCCTTTCAACAGGAGTGGATTGTAAAACTTGTGGCTTAATTGTCATAGACAAAGAAATTGGCTCTATGACAGAATTTAAGCAGATAATCGGACGTGGTACACGCCTTAGAAAAGACAAGGGGAAGTGGCATTTGGAAATTCTTGACTTCCGTAACGCTACCGCAAAATTCAAAGACCCGGCATTTGATGGCGACCCTGAACCGCCCAAAGGAGGTGGGAAAAAGCCTAAGCCTTACAAAATTATTGATGACCCAGTCCCCACTGTGTCTGAGTCTCGTGAAAAATATCTCATAAATGGTAAGGATATTCGTATTGCCCATGAGATTGTATCTGTATTGGGTGAAGATGGTAAGACCATGAGGGCGGAAAGCGTCCAGTCGTTTGCTAAAAAACAATTATTGCGTCATTATCAAACGTTAGACGATTTTATACAGACTTGGACAGAGGCAGAACGTAAACAAGCTATTATGGATGAGTTAAAGGAATATGCCATTCTGATAGATGCTGTACGTGAAGCGAATCCTGCACTGAAGGATGCCGACATCTTTGATGTGATATGTCACGTTGCGTTTGATCAACCGCCTTTGACAAGGAAAGAGAGGGCAAACAATGTGAAGAAGCGCAATTATTTCGGAAAATATGAAGGCAAAGCTCGTGAGGTATTGGAGGCTCTTCTCGAAAAGTATGCAGAAAATGGTATTCTTGATTTTGAAAAGGCAAACATATTGGAGATTCCACCATTCAACAGCATAGGAAAACCAACTAAAATTATAAAGTTATTCGGTGGCAAAGTCGCTTTTGAACAAGCCATCAGAGAACTTGAATATCAAATATATAAATCAGCTTAAAAATGGCAGTAAACAACATAATAAAGCGAATCCAAAACATCATGCGTCAAGACGCAGGTATCAATGGCGACGCACAGAGAATAGAACAAATGACTTGGATGTTCTTCTTGAAAGTCTATGACACTCAGGAAGAAACATGGGAATGGAAAGATGGAAATTACAAGTCCATTATCCCCGAAGATTTACGATGGCGCAATTGGGCGGTAGACGAGAAAGATGGTGAAGCGTTGACTGGAGAAGCACTGCTCTCTTTCGTCAATGAAAAACTGTTTCCTGCCTTGAAGAATCTTCCGATAGATGCCAATACACCAAGAGCCAAAAGCATTGTTCAGGAGACATTTGCTGACTTGAACCAGTATATGAAGAATGGAACGCTTCTGCGCCAAGTAGTCAATATTGTAAACGAAATCGAATTTGATGATGCAGATGACCGCCACACATTCGGAGATATTTATGAAGGTATCTTGAAGGACTTACAATCTGCAGGAAATGCAGGAGAGTTCTATACTCCTCGTGCATTGACTGATTTTATCGTCATGATGCTCGACCCGAAATTGGGCGAGACCTTTGGCGACTTCACCAGTGGAACAGGAGGTTTTCTTACCTCTGCTCTCAACTATATGGCTAAAAGTGTCCGTTCTGCCGAAGATGGAGAAAAATTGCAAAATGCCGTTGTGGGGCAAGAGTGGAAACCATTGCCGTATCTGTTGAGTATTACAAATTTATTGCTCCATGATATTGAGGCTCCCAACATTGCAAACTGTGATTCGCTGGGAACAAATATCACCGATTTCAAGGAAAGCGACAAGGTGGATGTTATTGGTATGAATCCTCCGTATGGCGGAAGTACGGAAGATAGTATAAAAAGCAACTTCCCAGTGCAATACCGTTCAAGTGAAACTGCGGATTTGTTCATCGCACTTATCATGTACCGTCTTAAAATTGGCGGTCGATGTGGTGTGATTATCCCTGATGGCTTCTTGTTTGGTACGGACGGAGCTAAACTTGCATTAAAAGAGAATTTACTCCGCAAGTTCAATCTGCATACTATTATTCGTTTGCCCGGTTCTATATTCTCCCCATATACCCCTATTGCTACCAACATCCTTTTCTTTAATAATGAAGAAGCCGAAGGCTGCGAAGAAGGATTTAAGACCAAAGAGACATGGTTCTATCGCTTGGATATGCCGGAAGGGTATAAACACTTCTCAAAGACCAAACCAATGAAAGTGGAGCATACCCTGCCTATTCAGGAATGGTGGAAGGATAGAAAAGAAATTATAAGTGATGAAGTGGGTGAAAAAAGCCGTGTATTTACAGCCCAACAACTGATTGATTTGGATTGTAATTTTGACCAATGCAAGTTCCCGAAAGAGGAAGAAGAAATACTCCCTCCGGCAGAACTGCTCAAACAGTATTTTGAGAAACGTGCTGCATTCGACCATGAAATAGACAATACTCTGTCTGAGATTCAAAAGATTCTCGGTATAGATATAAAATCGTGTAACTGATAATTGTAAAGTGAAATGAAAGATTTGACCATCTCAAACATTGAAAGGCAGAATGTACTCAACAACCGCTTTGCGGTCAGTAAAGTACAGGAGCATCTTGACATTGAAGGAATGCTCTTTGAGGGAGAGTATCGCTTTACAAAAAAAATGGTTGCCGATTTCTACGAAGTAGAAGAACGAACCATAGAACGCTACTTGGAAAAACATTCCGATGAATTATCGGCTAACGGATATATTTTATGTAAGGGTAAACATTTGAAAGAGTTGAAGTTGCAATTTGCTCCCGTCATAAATGTCGGGAGCAAAACGACCCAGCTCGGATTGTTTAACTTCCGCTCATTCTTAGATATGGGTATGCTGCTTACAGAGAGTGAGAAAGCTAAAAAAGTCCGTAGTCTTATCTTGGATTTTGTGATTACCACCATCAACGAAAAGACCGGAGGAGGAACTAAATATATTAACCGCAGGGATGTACATTATCTTCCTGCTGCAATTACAGAAGAAAACTATCGTAAAAATCTCACTTCTGCCATCAATCAATATGTGAATGGACATCCTACATACAAGTATTCTCAGATTACGGATTTTATCTACAAGGCTGTTTTTAAGGAGAATGCCAAAGAATATAGGGAGGTGTTGAAACTTGACTCTAAGGATAACGTTCGACACACGTTGTACTCAGAAGTTCTATTGGTTATCTCTTCTTTTGAAAACGGAGTGGGTGCAGCCATCAGTGAACGATTTAAAGAAAATGGTGGCATATTGATTACCATTGACGAAGTGGAACGTATTGTGAATGAACTTGCCGAACACCCAATGCAGAAACCATATCTGAATGATGCCAGAACCAAAATGGCTTCAAGGGATTTCAGTTTCCGGGATGCGTATCATGGTAATATAGCAGATTATCTGCAAGCTGTTACTCCTGAAGAATTTGAGCGATTCATTGGTGACCAGTCAATTGATTTTGACCGTATCTTAGCGGATAACAAAGATGTGCTTAAACGCTTAAAGCAGGCAGAAGATGAATAAGGAAATTATTTACATAGATTATGATGAAACCTTAAACATCTATGGCAAAATGATTGATGCCAGTGATGGCGGTTTTGAAGGAGTGCGTGATGAAGGAGGAATTCGTGCAGCATTGGATTTTGTGCAAAATGATTTATACTATCCGACCTTTGCTGATAAACTAACCTATCTGATGTATAGATTCTGTTCTGGTCATTTCTTCAATGATGGGAATAAGCGTATTGCACTGACTTTGGGTACATACTTCTTACACAAAAACAATTACTATTGGCACGCTTGCATCTGTATGCGTACATTGGAATCTATCATTTATCATGTGGCAGCATCGAATATCGACCAAGATTTGCTGCTACGCATCGTCAATAGTTTTATGACAAGTAAAGACTATGATGAAGAACTGAAAATAGATATTGCCAATGCCATGAGCAAAGGAGAGTTAGGAATACAAGGCGAAGATTACGAATAAGATTAAATATGAAAACTCTAAAGATTATATTATTACTGTTCTGTATTATTTTAGGACTCAACGCTAAAGCACAAACAGTAGGTTATACTTATAAAGCACTTGCAGCCGAAGGTTGCAATATGAAATACAGTGTGGCTAAGCAAGACACCATTTATTCGATAGTAGCCACAGTACGTTCAGACAGAATGAATTTCCTCACTAAACCAACTATGAAAATTCGGACATTCACAGGTAAATATCTTGAACTAAGAGGAACTGTGATTGGGAATGGAAGTCAATCTGCTGGTGTTATAAGTGGAAATATTGTAATCCCCGTCACAGAAATAAGTTCTACTGCTCAATTTAGAATTACTCCACAGCAGTTTGAAATCTTAAATGAAGGTGTGGCAAAAATTCGTTTGTCTATGACACCTATGAATCATGAACGTACCTTCAAAAAAGATAAGATAGGGAAAAAGTTATATCAGTTCTATCTGAAGGAAAAACAGAAAGACGAAAACTTCTAAATCAGTTAGAATAAGATGAATGGAAAGCAATTAAAAAACAGCATACTCCAGTGGGCGATACAGGGGAAACTTGTACCGCAAGACCCTAATGATGAACCGGCATCTGTACTTCTTGAACGCATCAGAGCCGAGAAAGCCAAGCTGGTGAAAGAGAAGAAAATCAAGAAGGACAAAAACGAATCAATCATTTACCGTGGTGACGATAATTCCTATTATGAGAAGTTTATCGCCACTGGAGAGGTAAAGTGCATTGATGAGGAGATTCCGTTTGAGATACC
>ERZ779843.272-NODE-272-length-81982-cov-4.706568_pt1 | contig 81982 bp, 118 predicted proteins | sample MGYA00511560_ERZ779843 | MGnify/ENA primary metagenome ERZ779843 (study PRJEB29588, sample SAMEA2158062) | human gut metagenome | biome: human gut; feature: human-associated habitat; material: faeces | place: Denmark | collected 2008/2010 ... | reverse complement strand
AAATATGATAAATCGAAAAAGCGAAGAAAAAAATATTATAGAAACTCATTACACAATTACCCGCTTTTATGTGCGCTTAACTGCTGTTATATCAATGGTTTTGAGGACGGTTAAGGGCGGTTAAAAGCGGGTGAGTGTAGATAATTCATATATTATTTCTCTATCATTTCTATACTGGTATTCCTACACTATGGGGAGGCTGCCAAAGTATAGGAGTATGTGTGTAGGAATAGTATTAGGCCAGAAAGGAACCGCCCCCGGCTGCTGCGAACAGTCAAGGGCGGTTGTGTGTTGTCAGGCGAGTTCAATCACTTCGGGTTCGGGGACAAGCATCCCTTTTCTCAAGCCATGCTTTACGGCTTTCTTTGTTTGTTGGGCTGCGGCCGCGCCGTAAACCTTAACAAAACGCCACGCCTCAGCGGGATGAGCATCAGTATAAGCATCAGCTTGATCGATTGTCATGCGTCTGATTTCTTCATTGGTCAATCTGGCCATGGAAACACCTCCTTTCTGGTCTAATAGTGTTCCTCCACGCCAGTTTGTTTCTCCATGTATGAGGTGTCTCCTTTCGATTGAATAGCATACCACAAAATGTAGGGGTGCGCAAGCCTTACTCCTACTATTTTATTTTCTCGATTTCCTCCCGGAGCCAGGCGAACTCCCGACGGGTATAGACCTTCTCGGTGATGTCGGAGATCTTGTGGCCTACCATATATTTGATAGCATACTCGTCTACTCCATAGCGCTTGGCCATGGTGACAAAGTGGGTACGGCCGTCATGCGGGCGGTGATTGGGGTTCAGCTTCAGCTCGTCTCGGATACGCTCAAAGGCTTTCTGATACCGGGCATAGGTCAGCTTGAGGTTCTTTTTGTTCCGGTTATTGGGGTCAGTCCAGTTGAGCAGGTAGGGACTTCCAAGGGCCTCCGCCTCCTGATATTTTCGGAGCACCAGGTCTTGGATGCGGGAGTGGATTGGGACGACACGGTTTTCGCCGGCATCGGTTTTCATACCGCCCCGGAAGGTCCAATTCTCCAAGTCAACATCTTTCAGTTCCAGTAAACCAAGCTCCTGAGGGCGCCAACCAGAGTAGCATTGAATGAGCATAATGTCGATGCCCTGCTTGCTGCTGACATTTGCCCAAAGCAAGTCCATCTCTTCATCGGTGAAGGCGATGTGCTCCTTTTTCACCGACTGGATTTCTTTGACCGTCTCCTCGGTGAGATTGAAGGTACGGGAGTAATTCCGGTCTACCAATTCGTACTCCAAAGCATAGTCCAGCATCATGTTGAACAGGGATTTGATTTGGTTCTTCATGGTGGCGCTGGGGTGCTGCTCTTTGCCGCGGATGATGGCAACGCCTTCCTCCATGCAGCCTTTCACATGCCGGGCCCGAATGTCCATGACTCGCATCTTATAGACGCCGGAACAGTAGGCCCAGGCCGAGGTGGCAGATTTGGTGCTCTTCACCGTCTTCTCATATTCCGGGAGCCATTTATCGTAGAGCTCCTGCATGGTGATGGATGGCTCCAGGTCGTAGGGGTTCTTGTTATACTCCACCAGGGCGGCATAGGCATCGTTATAGGTGGCGAAGTAGGACTCCGGTTTGAGGGGTTTGCAGATGGGTTTTCCCTCTGGCGTCTTCCCTATCGTCACCATTGCCCGAAATGGGTTCCTTAAATTTCGATTTTTGATCTCGCTGATCTGACCAAAGCCGTTCGGCAACCGCCGGCGCTTGTTGGATTTGCGAGGTCTTTTTTGCTTTTCAGAGGGTTTCAGCGGATAGCCGCAATGGGGACAGGCATTCGCTTTGTCACTCACCGGCAGCTCGCACTCTGGGCATTGGGTCAGCATGGCGGTTCCTCCATTTCAGGCTTGTCGGGGTCATCATCGTCGCTCAACACTGTTTTTAATTTTTCTTCGAGTTCCTTATCTCGAAGCTCTCTGTGGGTTTTGATGCGCGCTGATATTTTGCGGGCAGCAAAGGTTCCGCCCGCGCCGATAGCCGCGCCTATAAGAAGGCCGACGCTGATCTGCCTGGGGAGTGCCTCCCGTGCGCCAACATTCTTTATGTCTTTTATCAGCGCAGATAAGTCTCCGCCCCTTTTCTGCAACATGAGTCGGGCCTTATTATAGTCGCCTAAATTTTCAATTCTTCCACTCATGGCAATTCTCCTTCCGCTGAAATTTCTGGCTCCTTTATGAAAGGGGTTGTTTCAATGAAACGTAGTAAACTGATATCGGTGTATATGGACGAAATCAATCATATTGCCGAGGAACATGGAGAGGCTTTGATGGCGTTGTATTCGGATGCGTTCCGTGAAGGGATGAAAACCGGAAGGCGTAATACACTTCTCTTTGTAGGCCTCGGCATTGTGGCTGCATCAATCGGATCATGCATCACATGGTTTACTTATCAGGAACACAAAGAGAAACGGACCTAAAGCGGAATCGGAGTCGCCAATACAGCGGCTCCTTTTCTTTTTTACCCCTTGCACCGCCCGTCCTAATCATATATGATAGTGTATGAATTGTCAAGTATATTCCTACACAATATTTTTTAATTTAGATTAGAGGGCGGCCTATGGTGATGCAGGACCAATCCACCTGCCCAAAGTGTGGCGGGGAACTGAAATACTATGACAGCGTGCCAAGGATTGTACGGACGAAGGGGCGGGAGACAACCAGAGTGCCCATGCGTCGGTTTCGGTGCGCCCACTGCGGGGCAGTTCATCGAGAGCTGCCGGAACTCCTGTTCCCCTACAAGCAGTATGAGGCAGAGGTCATCATCGGCGTACTGGAGGGGCTTATTACCTGTGAAACACTGGGGTTTGAAGACTTCCCCTGCGAGATGACCATGCTGCGGTGGCTTTCGCAGAAAGCACAGCTCCTTTTATGGAGGTATCCATAAGCGAAAGGAGTTTTGTAATCATGAAATTGATACCTGTTGACGCAATACCGAAGGTGAGCGGTTATCACAAGCTGCAAGACTTGATTGAGGAATTTGTAAATGGCGACGCTAAAATCGTAAAGGTGGATTTTGGTGAGGACGACTACAAATCCCCAACGGTCTGCCGGTCTTGTCTGTCTGCGGCCATCAAGCGGTCAAAGCGTTCGGTCAAGGTATGGAGACGTGGAAATGAAGTGTTTCTGAGCAAGGATATTTGACAAAGGATTGAGCCGCCTTTACAGCGGCTCTTTCTTTTGTTCCAGCTGTTATATTTCTAACTTAGATTAGACCGGCTTATCCTAAGTTAGAAATCAAAAGACTTGGAACCATTCGCAGATTTTGCAAATTCCTTTATGGAGAAGAAGATGGATAGATGCTGGTGAAAATCCAGCGGTGAGACACGAAGGCGTGCCGCCAAGTAATAACTTAATAAAAGATGGCACCCACCGGGCAACGGTTTTCGTTGGGCCGACCCTGAAGTCATTTCCTTCTCTTTTATTTTTCGCGATTCTGGCAGAGTCCTTTATGGAGGTGACGGTTGTGAAAACCAGGAAAATTCTGAGCACGATCGGAACATTCGCGATTGTGGGCGCGGTATCAACAGCGGGCGCTGCTCTGTGGACGAATGTTCTGGACAGGAAATTTCAAATGGTCAAAGTCAGACTGACACATCCGAAGTCAGACAAAATTATATTCGTCGACTTCAAGAAAGCAAAGAGGGATCTGGGCCGCTAACACAGCGGCTCTTCCCTTTCCGCACGAACAACATTGCCTATTATGGAGACCAAAAACTTTAGAGAGGTGACCAGTATGAACAAGCAGAAACGGACCGAGAAACCTATCACCTGGGGCGGATACCTCAAATTCTGCGGCGTATTTACGGTAATCAGCACAATCATTAGTGCTGTCTACTTCATCGCCCTGTTTGAACCGGCCTGGTGGATCGGGTTTCGGAAGACAGTGTCGAAGCTGTTCAATGGTTGGGCTCGTCGAAGGAGCCGTTTCTAAGAGAAAAGGGGTCGCTTTCCGGCGGCCTCTTTCTTTTTATTTCCACCGAGGTTGTTTTCACAAAAAGCAGTTCCTTACTTAGAATAGCCGTTGAAAGGAGGTAAACGCCAATGAATGAACAGGAGTTTCATCCCGGGTCTGTTCCTGTCGCCGTGGTCGCCCGTGTCTATGGAAAAGATGCGTCCTGGATCAGAGCTGGCATCGTATCCGGTTGGCTGCCAATCGGCAAGGCTACCCGCAACGGCAATTTGGTGACCAGCATCGAGGAGATGGATTCCCGGTACGGACGAATCAACTTCTACATCTCCCCAAAGCGGCTGTACGAGGAGACCGGATACTTTTGGAGAGGAGAGCGACGATGATGGCCAATGATATTCGCCCGGAGGTTTCGCAGAAGAACCCGTACTGGATCGGCAAGCACCGCTACTATGAGCTGAAGCACTTCTGCCTGCAATACCCGATCTGGAAGAAGGCTTACCTGTCTTTGGACGCTCTGAGCAAGCGGCCGGCTGACCTTCAGGTCTTTATCAAGAGCGGGCAGATGAAGGGGGACCCAACGGAGCGCTGCGCCCAGTCCAGGCTCTTCTTCGCGGACCGCATGGAGATGGTGGAGCAGGCGGCCATTGGCGCGGACCCTGACCTCTACCAATATCTGATACGGGGCGTGACCGAGGGGCTCTCCTATGACGCGCTGAAGATGAAGTATGATATTCCGTGTTGCCGGGACGTCTACTACGCCGCGTACAGACGGTTCTTCTGGCTGCTGAGCAAAAGGAGGGATTGACTTTGAGAGTTGTGGATGTGGCGGTGCGGCAATGCTACCGGTTCAACTGTCCGAACTGCGGGAGCAAGCTGGAGGCCGACTGCGACGAGTTGGTAGATATCGGCGGGAAGACGAGTCAGTTTTGGTGCCCTGTTTGCCGGAAGGAGCGGTATGTTCCCTGGAGTGCGCTCAGGAAACGGACGGTGTATGAAGACAAGTCCGCAGAATAGACAAGGTGCTTTATGGAGGTGATACCATGAGCACTGTTTTGAAACAATTAGAGCATGTCTGCCCGGAGGAAACCGAATACATAGAGTTGGCGAGGTTTATCGTTGAGCATTATAACGGAAAACATCCCGGAGCTGTGATTCACGGTCTGTATTGGGGCGGAATCACGAGCCTGGAGGATCTTCGTAATGCGGATTTGGAGAAACTTCGCGGCTGTCGAAGATTCGGAGAGAAACGAATGGCAGAGATCATCAGGATGCAAAACATTCTCAAGACCTAAATGGATTGAGCCTGCGGAAACGCGGGCTCTTTTCTTTTATATTTTACGCAGAAACAGCAGTGACTTTTATGGAGGTGATAGCATTATGACTTACAAACAAATCGAGGCAAGCCGAGAGCTGCGGCTTTGGATTGGACAGGTGATCGTGCCCGCCGTCACGATGGCGGTTGCGCTCGCATCCATTCCGGAGGTCAGGAATACGGCGTCAAGAAAGTTGGGAGAGCTGAAATGGAAAATCAAATCCAGGAGCAAGGGCTGAGCAGGCCCTTTGCTTTTATATTTTCCATACGCAGCCGACCGGAAATCGTGTTACAGTTATACCCTGAAAAATTCCCGGGTGGGAGATTCCGAAAAACAGTTCAAGGAGGTCATTGTTTTGGAGATCGTGATCGTCGCCATTGGCGCTATGATAATCGGTGTTGCGATAGGTTTCAGTATTGGAAAGGCCAAGTATTATCAGTGGCCCATCGGTGATCTGAGGGTTGATCAGTCCGATCCGGACAGTCCCCCTCAGTTATTTTTGGAATTGGACAAGGACGTACCTGCGGTGATGACGAAGAAGTATGTTGCCTTCCGGGTCAAGGTAGAGGACTTCATCCCGCACGAATAACACCGGCTATTATGGAGCCAACTTAAATTTTGAAAGGAGAAAAAGCACATGGCAGAGATCAAAACTTTGTTGGACGATGTGATCGAAACGGAGATCTCGAATTTGAAGACCTTGCCCATCGAGGACGAACGGAGAGGCGACGCGATTCGGGATCTGGTGTCGTTGCATAAGCTCCGCATCGAGGAGATCAAGGCTCAGGCTGACGTGGAGGAGAAATCCGAACGGCGGGAAATGGACAGCAGGCAGCGCAAGGAGGAGCTTGCCGCCAAGAATGCTGACCGGGCCCGTGAGGAGGTGGCTCAGGCGCGTCAACTCCGGGAGCAGAAGATCGACCGGTATGTGCGGACAGGTGTTGCGGCCGCGGAATTGATATTGCCGTTGGTGTTCTACGGAATCTGGATGAAACGGGGATTCAAATTTGAGGAATCCGGCGTATACTCGTCCACAACATTCAGGAATCTGTTCAGCCGCTTTAAGCCGGCAAAGTAACGGAGAGGCTCAAAAAAAATGAAGAGGCCGTGCAGGCAGCACAGTCTCTTCGTTTTATCCGCACATTCGGCAAGGCGTTTTATGGAGGTGGATAAGCGTGAAAAAATCAAATGTTGAGAAACAGTTGACTTTATTCCTGGGCTACATCAAAAGGCAAGGAGCTACGGAGAAAGAATTGCAAACTGTTGTTGACACCATTGGACTTTTACGAAAATATTTACCATTCTACAAGCATCAGAAGGGGTCCTAATCGGGCCCTTTCTTTTTTTTCAGTCTGGGTCCCATCCGGAGCCCATATCTTCGATTTGGTCTTCGCCGCTTCCGTAATCTGGGCTCATTTCGACAATGGCGCAACTGGCGCATACTTCTTCATCGGGGAAATAGTCGCTGTAAGTGCCAGGGCCATACATGCGTCCGATTTTGCGTTTCACACTCCCAGGGTCAAATTCTGCTCCGCACATTGAGCAAATCTTCATAGATTCCACCCTCCTTATATTTACCAAATCATAGCATACCGGCGCCAAATTTACAAGGCGCTTTATGAGGAAGAGAGCGCTCTTTACCTCAAAATAGCCGGAGCCGAAAGGCATCGGACTACTTAGGAGGTAATGCAAATGCGTAAGAAGGGCAAAAAGGCCATTATTCCGGAGGGAGCCGAACTGATGGACTACCTGAACCGGGGGTTCGCGATCTGCAACAAATGTGGAGCAGTGATGGACCGGAGAGAAGATCCAAGAGGCGGTTGTGATATTTACGTCTGCCCGTCCTGTGGATGGGAAATTGATGAAATGGAGTACGAGTATGAAAGCAGAGATCCGATGGAGCTCGTACAAGACGAAAGAGGCGACGACTACCTGATCTTCAGGGACGATATGCCGCCCGCCGGTTGCAGAGCCTGCGGAGGACCTTACCCCTATTGCAAGGCGTCGTGCAAAATGTTCGACGACTGAGCATTATCAACGCGGAGGAGAAGTCCTGTAACAGGGGCTTTTCCTCTTTATGTTTGGAGGCAAGCATGCGCTACCATTTCGAGAAACCGCCGATTTATCTGTCTATGTATGGACAGTGTTATATTTGCGACCACCCGGTCTACAACTCCTGCACCCTGTTCCTGGAGGAATCGCGGGGCTTGGCAGTTATTCAGCAGCGATTCGACCCGGGGACAAAAGCCACTTATTGGACAGAGATAGACGATTGGCTCACCGATCCATTATATTTACACCCTGGATTCCGGGCGTTCTTTGACAGCAGGGCGGCAGAGGGTACGGACGGCCTCTATCCCACTGTGACCATCCGGCAGATCATGTGGGCGCTGAAGATGAAACCCATCCCCAAACATCCATGGGAGACGGTCTTTGACCATTCGCCGATTTGACAACTTCCTTTATGGAAAACCAACTAATTTTTGAAGGGAGTTGCGGTTTATGGAGACATTAAAGAATAAACTGTGCGCGATTGGATTGTTGGCCTGCGGGAGCGTACCGGCTCTTGTGGTAAACGATGCGACGGCGCTGGTGGTCATCGGAATGATTGCCGTTCCGCTGTTCTTTGCAAAGGAGAATTGGGTTTACTGAGGGATTGGGCCCAGACAAGGGCTCTTTCCTTTTATATTTGCGCTCATTTCGCAGGTTCTATTACGGAGAACGATGCTCATGAAAGGAGATAAAGGGGCATGGACGAAATGAGACTTGAATCAAAATTTACGACTATGATCGCATCGAAGTTTGCCAAAAAGATGGTTCGCGACAAGTTGGGATATGATGTTGACATCAGGCTCAACCGGCTGCGGACGACCGTGATGGAGGACAAGATGCATGTGGAACTGAATGTGGATTTGGAACTCACGAAGGAAGAACTCGACAGATTACTGAAGAGTATCGGGCTCTGAGGCGAAGGCCCCGAACAGGGGCTTTTGTCTTTCTTCCGCAGAATTTGCAATTCCTATTATGGAGAGGAAGTTAGCTCAGTGGTAGAGCGCCGGACAAACCCGTCCGGAGGTCATCGGTTCGAGTCCGATACATCCTCTCTAAAAATTTTTTTGAAAAAGGAGAATACGTATGGAAGTCAAAATCGTAGGCAGTATCCAATTCAAGAACCACACCCTGCCGGTGTATGGGGATTTGGACGAACCCTTGTTCAAGGCGACGGATGTGGCAGATCTGCTGGAGTACGGAAGCAACAATGTCTGGAACCTGACCAGCATTTGCGAAGAGGACGAAAAGGTGGTACTCCCGACCGTGGTAGCGGGTCAGCGCCGGAAGGTCACATTTATCACGGAAACCGGCCTTTACAATGTGCTCGCTCAGAGCCGGAAAACGCTTGCCCGGGCGTGGCGGCGCGTCATTCACGAGGAGTTGATCGTGCTGCGGAGGGTCCGCGGGAAGAACATCTCGGAGCAGTTTGAGGACTGGGATCATCAGGCAGACACGATTTATTTCGACGAGGCGACCGGTATGCTCATGCGCTCTGTCACCGTTCCAGGCGGCGACGTGGAGCAGGTCCCCTTTAAGTTTTGATGCCTATGAAACCGGAAATTGGATATCCCGATGTTGTCATGGGCTCCTTCATCGAAGACCTGATCGGCGACCTTGAGCACAATATGGGGCTTGTTTCTGCAAATGACCAATATTTCAAGGAACTCAGCATTCAGAAGTTCACGTTGGAACAGCTGCTCCAGGAGATCGACAGGCATGAAGGAGACTCTCCCACCGCCGTAGTGGCAGGGTTTGTGGAGAGGATGGCTGTGTCGGCAAGAGAAACGGATGACCCCAATTTTATCTTTTCCATGTCCAGAGATGCAGCGCAGTCCATTCTGGATGGATTATATTTCGGAGATTGAAAGGAGAAAACACCGTGACTAAGACCTATCTTGATGTTCTGACCAAAAGAGGTATCGACCTGTTTCTGACCGAGGATAAGTTCGAGGAACTGAGGAAGTTTAACCCCAAAACTGAGTATGCGATCCCCGGCCTTATGACGCCGGTATTCCGCTCTCCCAAACAGCATCAAATCGAGGTGGGGAAGAATTCCAATTTGATTGCCGACATGTGCTGGTATGGGGCTACCGAGGCGGAATTGATGCGGGCGATCAAGCATGGCATGGTAATCCTTGATGCGGATAAGCACCATCTGGATTGGCGGAAGTCTGCTGAGGACTTTGGAATTCAGGAACTCTACCAGAAATACCGCCGGTTTAACCGGAAGCCTAAGTTGACCGAACGTGAAAAACTGGTCATCACAGCCTATACCGGATATGTTCTGGAGGGGACGGCCGGAAAGGTCGTCGATTTTGTGGAAGAGGTGCTGGGGCACTCCATCCAGACGGCGGAGCCGCCGAAGGTTCCTGTAATTCTGGAGGTACACAATGCTCTGCGGGGTGAGTTCTGCGAGATCTGCCGGAAACACCATATCTTCAATTATATTTAAGGAGGGTACGGACGTGAAGACAAAACCCGCCCTGCTTAAAAGGGCCGGAAAGGCGTTCAAGAAAGCGACGCCGACGATATTAACCTGCATCAGTGCGGCCGGCGTGGTGGTTACAGTGGTTCTGGCAGTTAAGGCCACCCCCAAGGCCCTCAAGTGCATCGAGAAGGAAAAAGCGGTCAAAAACGCTGAAAATAGCGAAAATTTGACCCGAATGGAGACGATAGCAGCTTGCTGGCGATGCTATATCCCTGCGGCGGTCACGGGAATCGCTACAATCGGGTGTATTTTCGGTGCAAATACCCTAAATCGGCGTCAACAGGCCTCTTTGGTCAGCGCCTATGCTCTGGCAAGCCGCTCCTTCAACAGCTACAAACAGAAGGTGAGAGAGCTCTACGGCGAAGAGGCCCACAAGAAAGTGATGGCGTCTTTGGCCGCGGAGAAGAGCACCAAACCGACAATCTCCGCAGGTTCCCTCACTCAAATGACCTCGGTGGGGTTCGAGGATGCCAATGAGGAGGAGCGCCTGTTCTACGACGCCATTTCCGACCGATATTTTCAGGCAACTATCAGTCAGGTCTTACAGGCCGAATACCACCTCAACCGGAACTTCGCTCTTAGCGGCGGGTTCATCACTCTGAACCAGTTCTACGAGTTTCTGGGCGTTTCTAAGGTGCGGGGTGGAGATGAAGTGGGCTGGATGATTTCGGATAGTCTCTACTGGGTGGATTTCGACCATCAGAAGACTGTGGTGGACGACGGGCTGAATGGCGAGGTGGAGTGCTACATTATTGATGCGCCGTTCCCGCCGGTCAGCGAGGAAGAATGGGAGGACATGGAGATTTGACCAGTCCGCAGAAATAGCATGTCCTATTATGGAGAACCATGAAAATAGGAGGTTTGAGTTTATGAACCAGAAAACGATATTTAAGGTCCTGTCCCTGGTTGGGATGGCTCTTGGTGGGATTGGCACGCTGCTGTCCGCCTGGGCCGACAATAAGGAGCAGGACGCGGTCATCGAAGAGAAAGTGAATGAAGCGCTTGCCGCCCGTGAGCATGGAACAACTGAAAGCGAGGAGCCCTGACTGGGGCTCTTTGCTTTTGCAGGAGCCGCTGTCCATGAATGAACGGGCCATTCTATTTCTCATGTCGGTTTTGAACGGGTTTGAGGAATCGCCAAGGTCTGACTGGCCCCAGCATGAGGCTGAGGAAGTCACGTTCTCCAGATGGGCTTTGGAGGAGCTGCTGCAAGATGTCTGGGACCACCCGTGGACGCTGGCATCGGAAACTTTGGAGAAGTTTGCATCAAAAATGGAGTTTTTCTCCGAAACCTGCAACACGGATGCCCAGCACCGGATCTTCAAGATCGCGGCCGAAACCGTATGGGAATTTCTCGATGACATCAAAGCGATCGAGCGCTGAACACAATTATATTTATGAGAGGAGAAGGCGTTGTGAACAAACAGGTTATCACAAACACGCTGAAATCGCTGCAAAAGACCATGCGTAAGCACAGTCCGGCCATTTTGACCGGCATCGGCATCGCGGGCATGGTGGCTACCACTGTTATGGCGGTGCGGGCTACCCCCAAGGCTCTCCGAATGGTGGATGACAAGGAAATTGAGGATGGAAAGCGTCTGACCACCTCTGAGATCATCAAGACCACCTGGAAATGTTATATTCCGGCCGCCGTCACCGGCGTATGCTCTGCTGCCTGTATCATTGGGGCAAGCTCTATCAGTGCACGGCGGAATGCGGCTCTGGTCACGGCCTACACCATTTCTGAGACTGCTCTGAAGGAGTATAAGGATAAGGCGGTGGAGGTCGTCGGGCCGAAGAAGGAGCAGGCCATTCGGGACGCCGTAGCCAAGGAACAGCTAGAGAAGGCCAATGTGACGGAGCGGAAATTCGTCGCCACCGGTCGGGGTGAAACCCCCTGCTTTGACCCGCTGACCAATACCTGTTTCAAATCGGATATTGAGACGCTGCGAAAAGCAGAGAATGTCTTGAACAAGCGGATGCGAGACGAAGTAAAGGTCACGGTCAATGAATTTTTGGAAGAAATTGGCCTTGACCCCTGCGATGAATCCATTGGGGAGAACCTTGGATGGGACATTGACAAGGGGTGGATCGACCTGGACTTCAGTTCTCAGCTGGTAGACGGCGTCCCCTATCTGGTCGTCGGCCATCATAACCCGCCCCGATACATCGGCTGGGGCTAATCCGCAAAAATTGCATCTCCTATTATGGAGAACCATCTATGGAAAATTATATTTACAAGGAGGACTTTACGATGGAAGACATGAACGCAAGAGTGATGGAGAACGAGGAACTCGACGAAGTCACTGAGGTCGATGAGGCTGTGGAGAGCGGAAACGCTGGTGCGCTGGTGGCTGGAGTCGTCGGAGGTTTCCTGGCCTACGCCATGATCGGCGGGGTGAAGAAACTCTGGGGATTCGTCGGCACCAAGCTGGCCGAGCGGAAGGCTGCGGAAAAAGCCAAGACCGAAGTGGTGGACGCGGAGTACACCGAAGTCGTTGCGGAGGATTCCGACGAGGAAGATTCTGAGAAGTAATCGAGCAAGAGGTTCGCCGAAGGGAGAGTACCTGTAACAAGGTGCTTTCCCTTTTTGCTTTTGGAAAGGAGAAAAACGTGAACGGTTTTCTGAAAAACGGCTTGCTGGTGGTGGGCGGTGTTGTTCTGGGAAGTATGATGACCCAGAAAGCGATCATCGACACTCTGCACAGCAAGGATATTTCCATACGGCAGAATCAGCGCGAGTGTCAGGATGTTCTGTTCGAGACCAGAGGAGACGTTGAAAAGATACTTGAGACCTTGAACTATTGCATCTCGAAATACGGTTGCGTGACGCTGGCTGATTTCTATGATCTGGCCGGAGTGCAGGCTCTTTATGAGGACTGCAAATTCGGGTGGACGACGCTCAATGGCGTAAAAGTTGTTCGTAAGCGGGATGGATATACCATCAAGTTCCCGAGAGCCATGCCCATGTGACTTAACAAGGAGGATAGACAATGGGAGAATACCCCAATAATTCCCACAGCGCAAGGGAAAAATCGGACGCCGCTGCTGCCGCTAAGACTGAAAAGAAACTGGATAAGGTGGTCACCGGGGCGGCGAGAACCAAAAAGAAGAGCGAGGCACGACGGTTTCTCAACATCTTTGTGCCAGATGATGCAGAGAACGTCAAGAGCTCCATTCTGGGTGACGTGATTGTCCCCGGCGTCAAAGCGGCCATCGCTGATGTGATCAGCATCGTCCTGTTCGGGGACACGGGCCGCATCGGCGGACGGAAAAGCGGCGGTTCCCGCATCGCCTATCAGAAGTATTATGACGACAGGCGGGATGACCGGAGAGAATACGGACGTCCCAGGGCGGCGGTCGCATACGACTATGACGACATTATATTTGAAACCCGGGGAGATGCCGACCTGGTTCTGGATCAGCTGGAGTCGGCCATCGCCAAGTATGATGTGGCCTCGGTGGCGGATCTCTACGACCTGGCCGGTGTCACCTGCCGGAATTATACGGCGAACCGCTATGGTTGGACGGATATTCAGGCGGCTAAGGTGGTACGGACGTCAGAAGGCTATGTGATCCGGCTTCCAAGGGCGGTTCAAATCAATTAAGGAGGCGTGAACCATGTACGGATACACGGTTTCCTGTGGATACAAGGGTATGGTCAACGGCAAGTGGATGCTGTTCGCCACAGATGCCGAGTACCACGAGTATATGAGGGAGATGGAAGAGGAATGAAACGAGCGGATATTTTGCACACTGCGGAGAAGTGTGTCTGCGGTCAGCGGGAGCAGGACTACGGCTCTCCGGAAAATAACTTTCAGACTATCGCCGACTTCTGGTCGGTCTACAAAGGCGTCAAGTTCTCGGCCAGTGACGTAGCTATGATGATGGCGCTGCTGAAGATCGCCCGCATCAAGTCTGGCGGCGGAACGGAAGACTCCTTTGTGGATTTGGCGGGGTATGCGGCCTGTGGTGGAGAGCTTGTCACGGAGGTCCCCACTAAGTGCGCCCAAACGGCTTGCACTTCCGCGTATGGTAATATTCCGGACTCCTCATGGGCGGGCTAAGGAGGCTGTTATGAAACTGAACACCGATTCCTTCGTAGGCGTCGGCATCTGTATCCTGGGATTGCTGGGTGTTGGCTATGCCATTGGCGTCCACTCCAAGATGAAGACAGTCTGCGAAAAGCTGGACACCAGCATTGACCGTCTGGCGAATGATACCGAGGTGGATATTCCGGCCAAGGTCATCGATCAGGCGGTGCAGCGTGCGGTAGACCGGGAGTCCTATTCCGCGGTAAAGCGGGCTACGGACGAGGTCATGGATGACGTCAAGCGGGAGATCGAATCCCGGGTCGGCGCCGCCGTGAAGGAGCACTATGACGCGATTTCAGATGGCGTCACTGACCAGATCGCGAAAAACGTGGCCAAAATTGACGAAAGCCGCCTCAGGAAAGAGGTCGTGCAGAAGGCCAAGGAGCAGATCGCCGAGAAGTTTGACGATAAGCTCGATGATATTTTGGAGGAGTTCAACGGAAACCTCCAAAACGTCGGAAAAATCTACAAATCCATTGCAAAATCATTCTCTAAGGAGGACATTTGATCATGAAGAAGAACGAACTTGTCAAGTCTGTGAACCTGACTTTTAACCGGATCGGTTTCCAGCTCCAGAAGAAGAGCCCGGAGATTTTGGTCGTCGCCGGCGTGGTCGGCGTGGTAGTGAGCGCCGTCATGGCCTGTACGGCCACCCCCAAGGCTCTGAAGGTCGCAGAAAAGACCAGCGAGGACATTGACCGCATTCAGAATGCCGAAGAGTCCGGCGTGACTCAGGCGGGTGAGACCTATACCCAGGAGGACGCCCGCAACGACCGTATCCAGGTCTACTCCCATACCGGGTTCCAGTATGTAAAGCTGTATGCCCCTGCCATTCTGCTGGGCGCGGCCTCTATCACCTGCATCCTCACCAGTCACAAGATCCTGAGAAAGCGCAATATGGCGCTGGCGGCAGCCTATGCGACGCTGGACCAGTCCTTCAAGGATTATCGCGGCCGGGTGCTGGAGCGCTTTGGTGAGCAGGTGGAGAAGGAACTCCGGTACAACATCAAAGCCAAGGAAATCGAGACCACCGTGGTAGACGAGAACGGCAAGGAGAAGAAGGTCAAGGAGACCGTGGATGTGGCGGATGAAGGTTGGGACCCGTCCAAGTACAGCCCTTATGCCCGCGTCTTCGACGAGGGACACTCTGCTTACATGAAGGACGCCGAGCAGAACAAGTTCTATCTGCTGGCCCGGCAGGCCCAGGCAAACGACCGGCTCAAGTCCCGCGGCCACCTGTTCCTCAATGAAGTCTACGAAATGCTGGGGTTCCCGCTGACAAAGGCCGGCGCCGTTGTCGGCTGGATCTATGACCCCAAGGAGCCCATGGGAGACAACTTTGTGGACTTTGGCATCTACGAGGTGTGCCGCGAAAAGGCCATGGACTTCGCGAATGGGTATGAGCGCTCCTTCATTCTGGACTTCAACGTGGTGGGCGACATTACCGACGCCCTGGCTACCCACCAGACCCTGTGAGGGCTGAGCCATGAAGAAACTGATATTTGCAATATTGGTCGCGGCGATGGCGCTGACCGGCATGGCCTTCTCCAGTGAGGAGCCGGTCTCCGCCGCGGAACCGCAGGGTACATACGAGGCTGTGGCCGTCAACAGCGTCAAACCTGTCCAGGAGACTGATATTTTGGAATCTATTTCTGTCAAGAAGGCCGTCGCTGCGGAGCCGATGGTGGAAAAGGAAGTCGTCGTGGAGCAGGAACCTGAGGAAGCACCAGCGCCTTCGGTGACGCAGGAGGAGATCGAACTGATTGCCCTCTGTGTCATGGCGGAGGCTGAGGGAGAGTGTGAGTATGGTCAGCGCCTGGTCATTGATGTTATTTTGAACCGGGTGGATGACCCTCACTTTCCAGACACGATTTGCGATGTGATTTATCAAAAGAACCAGTTTGCCGGCATGTATGGTGACCGCATCACCCGTTGTTATGTGAAGGACGAGCTGGTGCAGCTGGTTCGGGAAGAGTTGGAGAACCGTACAGATTACGACGTGGTCTTCTTCCGCACCGGCCACTACCATTCCTATGGCGTCCCGAAGTTCCAGGTCGGGGCGCATTATTTTTCCAGTTATGATTAAAGGAGGCGCACATTATGAAGAACTGTCTCAAAACCTTGCTGTCCTACGCCCTGGCGACCGTGTCAGGGCTCTGCCTGGTTGGCGGCGTCACCATTCTTTCGTCCGGGAGGCAGTGAGCATGGAGAGATTTGCAAATCTGGTGTCCATGCTGGACTACGCGGTCAACACAAGAAGGAAACGCCACATTACCGGAGGGCTCCTGATCAGCGCAGCACTGCTGTTCGGGGGCCTTGCCATTACGGTGATGAGCGTTCGGGACGAGGAGGATGACTACAATGAGTAAACTTGGAACTGCCCTGGCGTTTCTCGCCGGGGTCGCTGTTGGTGGAGTTGCAGCCTTCACCGTGCTCCAAAAGCGGTATGACGACGCGGTGGAAAATGATATTTTCTCCATCAAGGAAGCGTTCCACAAGCGGGAGCAGAAGTTGATGAACGAGATCGCCGACCTCAAGGAGAACAAGCGCCTCCATGAGGTTGCGGATGATACCGCTGAAACAGAGACGCCCCAGACTATTGTAGCGTCGGGTAAGCATCAGGAAAAAGGCGATCTGAATGACTATGCCAAGATGGTCAATCGGACGCAGTATTCCAGGACTTCGGTGCCCCAACCGCCTGAGCATGAGGTGGAGGCGCCTTATGTCATCTCCCCGGAGGAGTTTGGAGAGATGGATGGGTACACCCAGATCAGCCTGACCTATTTTGACGACGGCATCCTGTCCGACGAGAATGGCGTCATCATTGACGAGCCGGAGGAGATCGTCGGCGACGCATTGAACCACTTCGGAGAGTATGAAGAGGACTCCGTCTTTGTCCGAAGTGACCCCAAGCGGTGTGACTATGAGATCCTAAGAGATCTTCGCAGTTACGCAGAGTTCCGCAGTACCCTTCCTCCGAAGATTTGAAAGGGAGGTCTGACATTTGACCCGGGATGAACTGATTGACCAGTATTTTGACTGGATGTATCAGCTCGTGGTCGATGACCGATATTCTAACAAGTCCTATCGTAAGCTGTTTAGCCGGCTGTACGATACGGAATTTACCTATACGATTCCGATGGACGGCAACCGGGCCGAAGACGGCATCGACCTTAGATATCGGTTCGGTCGCGAGCACTTATATTCTGATGCCATGGTTGCGTCCTATCTGGACGACCGGCCGTGCAGTATTTTGGAGATGATGATCGCCCTCTCCATTCGGTGTGAGGAGCACATTATGGATGACCCCGATGTGGGCGACCGGACCGGACAGTGGTTCTGGAGCATGCTGGTGAGCCTTGGGCTCGGCGGTATGGAGGACCGGAAATTCGACAGATATTTTGTCGACGAAACCCTGGAACGGTTCTTGGACCGAGGGTACGAACGCAATGGCGAGGGCGGTCTCTTCACCGTCAACAACGGCCGTGACATGCGGCGCACGGAGATTTGGTATCAGATGAACTACTACCTCAGCGAAATCATTAAAGAAGGGAGCATTTGAGATGGGCAAGAAAGGGCAATTTGTTCCGGTGAGCACCCTGGGTGACTTGACGGAGCTGCTGAATCACAACTGCCGTGTCCTGGAGAAGCGGCTGACCAAGCTGACACGGAGGAACCGCAGCATCGCCGTGCTCGCCATCGCCGCCTTTGGCTATGCGGTATGGGCGGAGATGGAGCGGCGGAAACAGGAGGAAGAGGTCTATCAGCTTTCCGTCAGGGTGAAAAAGCTGGAGTATGGTGAAGGAGAGTAATCGGCCCAATGCTGGACTTCTTGATGATTTCTACGCGCAGCGGAAAACGCGGTGTCATCGAGATCTATCCCAAGTTTATCATCAAGAAAAGTAACGACCTCATGATCAGAGGCGGCGACTTCTATGCAATATGGATTGACGAACGGGGAATATGGTCGACTGATGAACAGGACGCGGTCGACTTGATCGACCGTGAACTGGACCAATACGCAGAAGAGAACCGCAAGCGCTTTGACGGTACTGTTCGCGTTCTTCATATGTGGGACGCGGAGACTGGTATGATCGACACCTGGCACAAGTATTGCCAGAAACAGATGAAAGACCAGTTTCACATGCTCGACGAGAAACTGATATTTTCCAACACAAAAGCGGGAAAGCGCGATTATGCCAGCAAGTCCCTGCCCTATCCCCTGGAGCCGGGAGAGACGCCGGCGTGGGACAAGCTGGTATCCACATTATATTCTCCCGAGGAGCGCCACAAAATCGAGTGGAGCATCGGGGCCATCGTTTCCGGGGAGTCCAAGCGGATTCAGAAATTCCTGGTGTTCTACGGTGCGGTGGGAACGGGAAAGAGCACGATCATCAATGTGATCCAGCAGCTTTTCGAGGGCTACTACACCAGTTTCAATGCCAAGGATTTGGGTTCCTCCAGCAACGCCTTCGCTTTGGAAGCATTCCGGTCCAATCCGCTGGTGGCGATCCAGCATGATGGTGACCTTTCCCGTATTGAGGACAACACCCGGATCAACAGCCTGGTCTCCCATGAGATGATGACGGTCAACGAAAAGTTTCGTTCGGCCTATTCCAACCGGTTCAAGGCATTTCTGATCATGGGCACCAACAAGCCTGTGAAGATCACGGACGCCAAGTCGGGCATCATCCGGCGGTTGATCGATGTGACCCCCACGGGAGACAAGGTGCCCCCGGCGGAGTACCGGACGCTGACCAAGCAGATCCCCTTTGAACTGGGCGGCATTGCCTATCACTGCCAGGAGGTGTATCTGGAGGACCCGGACTATTACGACGATTATATTCCTATCTCCATGATGGGGGCCTCCAATGATTTCTACAACTTCGTGGTGGATTCCTATCATGTGTTCAAGAAGGAGGACGGGGTATCGCTGAAGTCGGCCTGGGAGATGTATAAGACCTACTGCGATGACGCCAAGGTGCCCTACCCGGTTTCCCGCATGATATTTAAGGAGGAGCTGAAGAACTACTTCCGGAGCTACGAGGAGCGGTTCAGCCTGGGAGACGGCTCCCGCGTTCGGAACTATTACAGCGGGTTTCGGACGGAGAAGTTCGAGGAGCAGGCTCCGGAGGAAAAACCGGTGGCTGAGAAACCCTCCCATCCCATCATCAACTTTGTGGAGGGCCAGGCCTCTGCCTTCGACCGGGATTGCGCCGACTGCTTGGCCCAGTATGCCAATGACGAGGGTACGCCCCGGCGAAAGTGGGAAAAGGTCACCACCAAGCTGTCCTCCCTCGACACCACAAAACTTCACTATGTCAAACTGTCGGAGAACCATATCGTCATCGACTTTGATATTCCGGACGAGAAGGGTGGAAAATCCTTTGAACGGAATTTGGAGGAGGCGAGCAAGTGGCCGGCGACCTATGCGGAGGTGAGTAAGAGCGGCTGCGGCATCCACCTGCATTATATTTATTCCGGAGACCCTACCCGGTTGAGCCGGATCTATGATGACCACATCGAGGTCAAGGTGTTCACCGGAAACAGTTCGCTGCGCCGCAAACTGTCAAAATGCAACGACCTGCCTATCGCTACGATAAGCTCTGGGTTACCGTTGAAAGGAGAAAACAACGTGGTAAATTCCAAAGTCATTCAAAGCGAGAAAGGGCTTAGAGTTCAGATCAAGCGAAATTTGAATAAGGAGATCCATCCGGCGACTAAGCCCTCAATCGACTTTATCTACAAGATTTTGACGGATGCGTATGAGAGCGGTCTGACCTATGACGTGACCGACATGCGCAACGCCGTCCTGGCCTTCGCGGCCAACAGCACCAACCAGGCGGAATACTGCATCAAATTGGTGAACAAGATGCCGTTCAAATCCGCCGAAGACGGCCCCTCGGTGAAAAACGACGAGGCCAAGTTAGTGTTTTATGACGTGGAGGTCTTCCCAAACCTGTTCCTGGTGAACTGGAAGATCGAAGGCCCCGGCCAGACTGTGGTGCGGATGATCAATCCCAAGCCCACAGAAATTGAAGAACTGATGAAGTTCCGTCTGGTAGGGTTCAACTGCCGGAGGTACGACAATCATATCCTGTACGCCCGACTAATGGGCTACACCAATGAACAGCTCTACAATCTCTCCCAGAAGATCATCAGCAGTGAGAAGAAGGCCCGGAGCAACAACTGTTTCTTTGGGGAGGCGTATAACGTCTCTTATACGGACGTGTATGACTTCTGCTCCGTTAAGCAGAGCCTGAAGAAATGGGAAATTGAGCTGGGACTTCACCATCAGGAACTGGGCCTTCCCTGGGATCAGCCGGTGCCGGAGAACATGTGGCAGAAGGTCGCGGAATACTGCGACAATGACGTGATCGCCACCGAGGCGGTGTTCAACGCCCGGAAGGCCGACTTTGTGGCTCGGGAGATTCTGGCTGACGTGGCCGGGATGACGGTGAATGACACCACCAACTCCCTGACCACCAAAATTATATTTGGCGGCAACAAGCACCCTCAGGACCAGTTCAATTATCGAAACATGGGCGATGTGACCCAAATCGATGACCCCTTCCGAGGTTTGCCGTTCACCATGGGCAAGCCGGAGTTTGATGAATTCACGGTCTTCGATAAGAAGGGCCGCCCCATCTTCCCTGGTTATAAGTTCGAGGGTGGTAAGTCCATCTACCGGGGCGAGGAGGTGGGCGAGGGCGGTTACGTCTATGCTGAACCGGGTATGTACGGCGACATCGCTCTGCTGGACATTGCCTCCATGCATCCCAGCAGCATCATCGCGGAGCAGCTGTTCGGCCCGGAGTACACCAAGCGGTTCCAGGAGATCAAGGACGCCCGGGTGGAGATCAAGCACAAGAACTTCGACAAGGCCAAGAAGATGCTGAATGGCGCTTTGGCCAAGTATCTGACAGACGAGGGTTCGGCGGACGCTCTGGCTCAGGCACTGAAGATCGCCATCAACTCGGTCTATGGTCTGACCTCGGCCAACTTCGAGAATCCCTTCCGGGATACCCGCAACAAAGATAATATCGTCGCCAAGCGCGGAGCCCTGTTCATGGTCAACCTCAAGCATGAGGTCCAGAAACGGGGCTTTACTGTTGCCCACATCAAGACGGACTCCATCAAGATTCCGGACGCGACGCCGGAGATTATCCAGTTCGTCATGGATTATGGCAAGAAGTACGGCTATGTCTTTGAGCATGAGGCCACCTATGACCGCATGTGCCTGGTAAACAACGCCGTCTATATCGCCAAGTATGCTACGGCGGAGAAGTGTCAGGACGCCTACGGTTATATTCCGGGTGACATCCGAAAGCACCCTGGAGAGTGGACGGCCACAGGCACCCAGTTCCAGATCCCCTATGTGTTCAAGAAACTGTTCTCCAAGGAGGAGATCGTGTTCGAGGACATATGCGAGACCAAGTCGGTCACCAGCGCATTATATTTGGATACGAACGAGACCTTGCCGGACGTTTCGGGATACGAGAAGGAACTGGAGACTCTGCGGAAGAAGTGGCCGGACGAGCATGGGCAGTATCCTCTCGACTATGAAGAGGTGGTTGCGGATCTGAAGGCCAAGATCGAGCAGGGCCACAATTATATTTTCGTGGGAAAGGTCGGCTCTTTTTGTCCCATGAAACCCGGCTGCAACGGTGGTCTGCTGCTGCGGGAGGTCGTGGACAAGAAGACCGGAGAGAAGGGTTACGCCTCTGCCGGCGGCGCCAAGGGCTATCGCTGGCTGGAGTCCGAAATGGTCAAGCAACTCCAAAAGGAGGACGGCATTGACCGGGGCTACTACGACGCCATGGTGGACGCCGCGGTTGCGGATATTTCCAAGTATGGCGACTTTGAGTGGTTTGTCTCGGATGATCCCTATGTGAAAGTCGAGGATGACACCCCTCCTTGGTTTGGCGCCGGAGAACCCCATGAGAATGACACGACACCCTTTGACGTGAGGTGACGGCATGACCATTCTTCTGATTATATTTGGATTCAATGTTGTGTCTGCCTTCATCTCAGCCGCCACAGACCGCCTGTTTTGGTGTGTGGTCAATGTCGTATTGGCAGTTTTGATGGCTTTCTTGGCTATGGCCTATGAGGGGCGTCTTATCAACCGCATCGAGAAACTCGAACAAGAAATCAAAGATTTGAAAAGGAGATTTTGATTATGGCTAATCCCAGAGTAAATGACAACCTCGTGATCGAGAATGCTCGTCTGCTGTTTCGGAACTTCTCCGGGCGGGAGAGCAAGTACAATCGCGCCGGTCAGCGCAACTTCTGCGTCTACATCGACGATCCTCAGGATGCCCGGAAACTGGCAGATGACGGCTGGAACATCCGGGAGCGTCCTCCCCGTGAGGAGGGCGAGGAGCCCCGCTACTACCTTCAGGTGGCGGTCAGCTTTGAGAACATCCCGCCCACGGTCTACGTGATTCCTGAGCGGAAAAAGAAGAAGACTAAGCTGGATGAGGAGTCCATCGACGTTCTTGACTTCGCGGAGATCCGGAACGTGGATCTGACCATCCGCCCCTATAACTGGGTCATCCAGGAGGGCACCAAGAACGAAAAGCGGGGCGTCAAGGCCTATCTGCGGTCTATGTACGTCACCATCGAGGAGGACGAGTTCGCCGAGAAGTATGCCGGCGAAGAGTATCCGGAGGAGTAAGTGCACATAGAGGACAATAAGAAAAAGGGAGAAAGCGGTCACTTTCTCCCAATTTCTTTTTAGTCGTCAGACTACCCGGTCAGTTTCAGACGCTTTTTCCGCGCCTGATATTCGAGACCGGCATTGATGATGTCGGAGTGTGTGGACACAAATTCGGCGATATACGCCTTGCCGACTTCATCATTGTAGTTCTGGATACCGCCCATTTCTGTAAAGACGTAATGCAAAAATGCAGCGGTACCAGAGACACGTTTTCCGTTTTCGTTCAGATAGGAAAAATCGGGTCCTCTACTCATGCTGAGCTCCTCCTTTCTTCGGGATGCCTCAACTATATCATAGATGGCTCGATAATAAAACTCTAAAGGGAGCGTCGGTGAATAAGGAGATAGCCGGCGCTCTCTTACCCCCCCCCCGAGACAGAGGTGTCACTATGCATGAACGTCAAGCATTTGTCGATGGCTTGTACGCATTTTTGGATTATACCGAACCGGATAATCTACGCAACAACATCAAAGAAGGTCTGATGGTGCGCCGATATGCTCAAGACAAAGAAAAGGAATTTGAGAAACGGTGCATCCAGAGATGGGCGATTTCAGAATTGGCGAAAGCCATTGCGGAAGATCCAGACAATCCCGTTGAGGATGTCGCCTATCGATTTGCACTAAAGTTATATGGATACGCATGCACCTCTTTTGATGCAAAAATGCGGAATGTGTTTGGTATCGCGGCAGAGTTTATTGACAAAGAGGTCATTGGCCTCTTCCGAACAGAAGACGGAGTCTATCCGTAAGTGTTTTGAGCATGAAAGGAGAAAATCGTGGCTAAGTACAAAATAGGCTATCGCTGTTTATCTTGTAACAAATTGATATTTGGGAAAGGATTGCCGGAGCAACTGCACCGGCCGATCGAACTCTCGGAAGACCAAATCACAAACATGTGCGCCGCCGCAGCAAATCCGACATTCAAACATGAGAAATTACGGACTCGCATACCCAGTGTGCTTTCTCATGACTGCTTTGGCGATGGGAGGCAAGTGGGCGCTGCGATTTTCGCCGGCTTTGGTTTGGTGAAAGAGGAGGAGAAGGAATGAAACCATTCTGGAAAAATACCCGGAAGGGAAAATCCAAGAAACATTCCAAGCATCCTCAGCCGAAACCGAGGGTACAGACACGGACAAACCCCATGGAGGAGCCTTGGAAACCGCCGATGGCTGTTCCGACGGCTCCGGTGGAGCAAGCGACAACGCCGATTGTGCAGATGCTGGAGTCGGCTCGCCCCATTAAGAAGGAGTATGTTCCAGTCAGGCCGTCAACGCGGAAGAGCGAGCATTATGACGAGTTTCGCTCCAAATTCCGGCAGCTACTCTCTCCAAGGTGTCGCCCGATTGATATTTGGAGAGATTTCATCGTCATGTCGGCCTGCGCAATGTCCAATACCGTGGACAAATCACACTATGAGGAACGGGAGAAACGGTATCTGGACACCATCAACAAATACGAAAAATCTCAGCAGCATATATTCCCTGAACTCTATGCCGATGTAGTCATGGCTTTGGATGAAAATCCGGAGCAGGACTTCCTTGGCGAGATGTTCATGGATCTGCGCCTCGACTATGAGGAGCTGAAACAGATATTTACACCATACCATGTGTGTCAGCTGATGGCGGACGTCACGATGGGCGACCTTGTCCAGCAAGTTGAGGATCTGGGATATGTGTCCATCAATGACTGCTGCTGCGGCGCGGGTGCAAACCTGATTGCCGCAATCAATTCTGCCCGCCGCAAATTGGAGGATGCGGGACTGAACTTTCAGAACCACATTCTGGTCATCGGACAGGATATTGAGGAGTTGGTAGCGCTGATGTGCTACATCCAAATTTCTCTGCTCGGAGTAGCCGGCTACGTCAAAGTTGGCAATGCCCTCACCGAGCCGATGACCTATGGCGACAGCATGGAGAACTACTGGTTTACACCTATGTACTTCTCTGATGTGTGGCACACAAGGAGAATGATTCATAGATTTACGGAGCTGTTCAAGGAGGATAAATGATGAACAGAAAAATCGTCTATTTGGAGAAAGAGGACAAGTGATGCCCTGTGGCGATCCAGCTTTATGACTATCAGCGCGAAGCCCTGGACCGGATGAAAAACGGGTGCATCCTCTGCGGCGGGGTCGGCTCTGGCAAATCCAGGACCGGCCTCGCTTACTATTATCTGCAAGAGGGTGGCCAGCTGGGTACGGACGATTACATTCCGATGAAGAACCCCAGAGACCTTTACATCATCACCACAGCGCGCAAGCGGGATACCTGTGAATGGCAGGGTGACCTGGCTCCATTCCTGCTCTCCCCCACTCCAGAGGCCAATTACTACAAGAATAAAGTGGTCATTGACTCCTGGAACAACATCACCAAGTATGTGGACGTCAAGAACGCCTTCTTTATATTTGACGAGCAGCGGGTGGTTGGCTATGGAGCCTGGACCAAGGCATTCCTCAAAATCGTCAAGTCCAATGACTGGATACTGCTGTCGGCCACGCCTGGCGACACCTGGCAGGATTATATTCCAGTCTTCATTGCCAATGGGTTCTATCGCAATAAGACCGACTTTGTGGATCAGCATGTGATCTATGACTGGCGGGCCAAGTATCCGAAGATCGACAGCTACCGCAATACCGGCCGGCTGATTCGGCTCCGGGATAAGATCTTGGTGACTATGGACTTCAAGCGCCAAACGGTTTCCCACCATGAAGATGTCAGGGTCTCATATGATATTTCCAAGTACAAAGACATCATGCGGAACCGATGGAACCCATGGGAGGATCGGCCGATTGAAACGGCGGCGGAATTGTGCATGGCACTTCGGAGAGTAACCAATTCGGACGAGTCCAGAGCAGTTGCGGTATTGGAGCTGTTGGAGGATCACCCCAAAGCCATCATCTTTTACAGTTATGACTACGAACTGGATATTTTGCGTTCTCTCGGGTATCCGGAGGGGACAGAGATTGCGGAGTGGAATGGACACAAGCATCAGGAAATCCCCACCGGAGACAAGTGGGTGTACCTCGTCCAATACACTGCCGGATGTGAGGGGTGGAACTGTATCACTACGGACACCATTATATTTTACTCACAGCAATATTCTTACAAGGTGGCGACGCAGGCGGCCGGACGGATCGACCGATTGACTACGCCATATCGAGACTTAAACTACTATCACTTGAAGAGTTTCTCCGGAATCGACCTTGCCATCAGCAAGGCTCTTTCCAAGAAGAAGAACTTCAATGAGGGCAAGTTTGTTGGCTGGGCTACGAAGCCAATGCCAATGGCCGCGTAATTTACAAGTCATATTATGGAGGAGACACCGAACGTCTCCTTTTATATTTTGAAGAAAGGAGGAAAACATTTTGAAACAGCAGCTCGACCTTGAAGTAAAGAATTTCTTTGATTTGCTGGCCAGCACGTCCTCTATCAAGGCAAAAAAGCAACTCTTGGCTGAAAGGCGTGATGACGGGAACGTTAAAAAATACTTAGACTATCTGTTGAACCCCTTCTTTGTAACAGGTATTTCTGAGAAAAAGATCCGAAAAGTCGTGTCCGTTGAAAGGCCAATTCAGTTCCATTCATTCGACGAATTGATGGCGTATGTGCGGAAAAATCACACGGGCTCCGATGATATTTTGGCAAGTGTTCAAGCCTATCTGGATAGCGTAAACCCCGAACTGCGGACGTTCTATATCGGGATCATCACGAAAACCATCCGCGTTGGATGCGATGCCAAAACGGTAAACGATGCGCTCGGGTATGAGTTCATCCCTCAGTGGGAAGTGCAGCAGGCCTATCAAATCGGAAAACTGAAGATGAATGAGAACGAGTGGTTTAGTTTGAGCCAGAAACTCAACGGGGTTCGTGGAACTTACTTCGAGGGAAAGCTCATCAGCAGACAAGGAAAAGAGTTTACCGGTTTGGAACATATTTTGGAAGACATCCGGCAGCTTATCCCCAATTCGGACGAGTGGGTTGTTGACGGAGAGCTGATTCGCAAAAATGTGGAGCATATCTCTGACAATGAAAACTTTCGACTGACGACTGGAATACTCAGCCAGGAGGATGGCGATAAACGGCAAATTCAACTGGTGATCTTTGATATTTTGCCAAAGGCTGAGTTCCTTCGCGGGGAGAGTCAGTTACGGTATCGAGATCGCTTAGAGCAGCTAAAAGATTTGGAGCAAAGGATACAAAGGCGAAACTTATCAAATCTTCGTATTGTGGATGTGTTATATACCGGGAATGACATGTCCATGATCTCCAAATGCTTGGATCGTATGGTTGCCGAAGGCAAAGAGGGGCTGATGCTGAATCGAAACTGCAAATACTTTACAAGGCGGCATAACGGCATCCTCAAAGTGAAACAGTTTTATACCGTAGACCTCGAAATTGTAGATCTTGAAGAAGGAACCGGTCGGTTGTCTGGAACTCTGGGCGCATTTGTTGTCCGCTATAAGAACAACTACTTACGGGTTGGTTCGGGGATGACAGATGATCAGCGAAAAAAGTTTTGGAATGATGGCCTGAATTTAATCGGTCGTGTTATCGAGGTAAAGTATAAGGACGAAAGTTATGATCATCGAACCGGTCTTCGCAGTCTCCAGTTTCCGACTTTTGTCCAGCTCCGCGAACTTGGAAAACAAGAAAGCTATGATTGACAAAGGAGAATGACGATGGATGAAAAATCTAACCATAAAGCAGACTTTAGCAGCATTGAAAATCGTGTTCGCATTTTTCGCGATTACATGGCACCTGCTCTGCATCTGTTTCCGAAGGACATCACTGAGCGGCTGACAAAGAGCGGATTCTTTACCGCTCCGGCAAGCACGAAGTATCATGGCTCCTACGAGGGCGGTCTGTTTGACCATAGCTACAATGTGACTTCTACTTTGGTCACGCTCACTCACTATAATGACTTGGAGTGGCAGCGCCCTGAATCGCCATACATCATTGGGATGTTCCATGATATTTGTAAGCAGGATCAGTATAGGCATTCTCCCGGAGACGCGCTATATTCAGCCGCCGGCATGGAATTCCGTGCCGAAGACGAGAACCGCTGGGAATATGAACCCGATACGCTGCTTAAGGGGCATGGTGATAAATCCGTCATGCTGCTTTCTGGATATTTGTCGCTTACCATGGAAGAAATCCTGTGTATCCGGTATCACATGGGCGCCTTCGTGGATCAGAAGGAGTGGAATGACTACACTCGGGCCATCCACAAGTATCCGAACGTCCTCTGGACACATACGGCCGACATGATTGCGGCGCACATTCTGGAAATTGATAAGTGACCCTACCTTATTATATTCTATCGGAAAGAGGTGAAACACATGCGCGGAGCAATTATCGGTGACATTGTCGGTTCCCGCTTTGAACGGCATAACCACAAGTCCAAAAAGTTCGAGTTGTTCACTGACCAGTGCCGGTTTACGGATGATACCGCTATGACGGTTGCCATTGCGAAGGCTCTGCTGGAATGTAAGGGTGACTACACCGATCTCGGAAACCACGCCATTCGGTGCATGCAGGAGATCGGGCAAAGGTATCCTAACGCCGGGTACGGACAGATATTTTACCTATGGCTGCATCATAAAGCACCGGCGCCCTATTTGAGCTATGGGAACGGTTCAGCTATGCGGGTAAGCCCGGTGGCTTACGCGGCAAAATCGGCACAGGAGTGCATCGATTTGGCCGATGCAGTGACCAAAGTGAGCCATGACCATCCGGAAGGGATGAAAGGGGCCGAAGCAGCCGCTCTGATCACCTTTGGTGCTCGAAGCTATCTGCCGAAACAGATTCTCCGGGAGTTAATGCAAACATGGTATTACACTTTGGATTTCACCATTGACGAGATCCGCCCCACCTATCGCTTTGATGCGAGCTGCCAGGGCTCTGTCCCTCAGGCAATCGAGGCATTTCTGGAGTCTGAGGACTTTGAGGATGCTATCCGGATTGCGGTTTCCCTTGGTGGGGACAGCGACACGATTGCAGCCATTGCTGGAGGAATCGCCGGAGCCTATTATGGCGTGCCCGACGATTTATGGCAGAAGGCGGCAGAGTATCTCCCCCAGGAATTCCTTGATATTTTGGAGGAGTTTGAGCAGACTTACTCAAACTAAATAGAAATACGATTAGACCATCCTCGTTGCTGGGGATGGTCTTTTATATTTTTTGGAAACCAGGAGATGTGAGTCATGGATGAACAAAGGTTAAAAGAATTCTTCACCGCTATTGGTACACTGGCTGAGATGGCGCTGCTCTTTTATCGGAGCAGCATCGCCGCGAAAGCGACGCCTGAGGAGGCCTTTCGGATTACACAGGCGTTCATTGCCGCAGCTCTGAGCGGGGGAAGCAAGAGCGAGAACAAGGAGGGCGCATGATGAAAGTTTGCATTTTATCAAATGACGCCCCCGCGGCCTTTCAAAGCTCAATCAATGCTTTCATTGCTGACAAAAAGGTCATCGACATCAAATATCAGAGCATGATGTTGCCCTTGAAGTTTACAAACGGTGTTCCTTCGGAGTCAACTATTGTAGATCGTGCACTTATCATCTATGAAGAGTGAACAGATGATGGCTGTTCGTTGCAAATGCGGACATCCGGCGCATGTTTGGCACTCGCGTGATGGATATTTGTGCGGGTGTATCAGTCCAGATTGTACCGTCTCTTTAGAGAGGTCACGGAAGTCCAAAGCAGAGGCAATCGAAAAGTGGAATGCGAAGATGAAAGGAGAAAAACGATGACTGAAAACGTCAATGGGCTTCAAGTTGATATTTCAAAATATGTTGGCGAAGAGATTGCCCGCCTTGCGGTGGCGTCGATTGGTGAAGATACTTTGAAACAGCTTGCGGAAAAAGCAATTAAGGATCTCTATGAGCAAAGATGGTTTGGCACCGAGCGGGCCACTACGATTCATAGGCAAACGGCGAAGCTTCTTAGTGAAAAGATCCAGGAATACGTTGTCGAAATTCTGGAACATGACGATTTCAAAGAGCAGGCCAAAATACAAGCCGAACAGATTGTTTCGGACATGCAGAAAAAAGTCCGAGAAATCGTTATCGAGCAATACGCAAATGCGCTCGCCGGGAACATTGCTACCGGATATTTTGGCGGGACATTCAAAATGAATGTGCAGCAAATCGTCAATGATATGTTTCACTGACGGCAAAAAAGGAGAAAAACATGGCTGGGTTTAATTGCGAAATCAAATGGGCGACCCGTCTTTGTGAAGTGGACGGAAAGCTTGGATATTTTCATTGTTGGGAGCATTGGGCCAATGTGGTCGGAGCCAGTGCTCTGCGTGGCGGTCATCCTGGCGGCCAAGTCGGACAGGTTTATGGCATCGTAGAGTTTCCAGAAGAGGTACGGAGGGTTGAATCATATGAGATCCACTTCAAAGATGAAATCAACGATGTACTCCGGGCGATAAATGAGCATAATGAGAGGTCGACCAATGAAGAAACTTCCGAAGACGAGGGAGCTGGTAAGGAGGCCATAAAGTGATCCAGACCAATTTTGAACCCTATTGCGAGGATTGTACGGATCTCGAACCGGTCGTAGAGAGACTCTATGGAAATGACGGAGTTATCCAGCAGGTTATCACTTGCATGAATCTCCACCATTGCCGGAAAGTTGCGGAGTTCTATCGAGAGAAAGGGAAACTCGAATCTGGAAAAGGAGGATTCTGATGTTCATCGTGAAAGATTGTACGCGAAATCCTCCTTATACTACGGCAAGCAATGACATTAAAGATGTCCGCGATATTGTTATCGGCATTACTGGAAATGAAAGAATTGGTGACCATGTACTTCTCCATCTTGGGCACATGACTTTCGGACAATTTTTAGTCTGGGGGCAATCATTCATTGTTAAATGTGTTCCGGATGAAGAGGCACAGACATTATATTTGGAAGGAGAAACCACGTCTGGTGCATGGCATCTATGTCGATATGTCGATTTGAAATTAGAGCACGACGGATCTTGGGTAGACGGAAGATGGTATGAATGGGAAGATATTCATGGTAATCGCGAAGTTGCTCGAATGAAACTTGACGCCATAGATCACTTCTATCCACATACCAAAATCATCAAAGAAGAAGATGTCTGTCGGTATAGAGAGTTGGAAGAAGGAGAAGACAATGTTGATCATTAAAACTGAAGAAGACCGTGAGCGCTGCACGTCTTGCTATGGTAACCGCACTATTGAGTTGACTATGGAAGAAGTGGTGGCTTTATTTTCAGGGGCAACTCTTGGCGATCCAAACTATAACGAATATGGGATATTCATTCGATTGGAGGAAAATACGTGAAAGTAATCGTTACAAAACTTCCTGATAAGGCCGAAGACTGTATCTTCTCAGAATACATTGCCATGACCAGCAAATATAAATGCATGCTCCAGTCTGGAATGTATTCTCGGTGCAATTTGGACTGTGGTAAAGAATGCCCATATTTGAAAAGAGAAACCAAGGCTCCATCTTCTTCAAAGCAAAAACAACTTGAAGAGATCCGAGATATTTTGTTGAACGCAAAAGAGGATGCGATTCTTTGCGAAGATCTCGCTCCGGAAGTGGTATTTTATGGCGAGATGGCGTTTTTAACAAAAAGTTACCATTCTCGCATTATCGTCGATTTCAATAAACTGGCGTTGGCAATTTACAATGCTGGATACCGAAAGGAGGACTCACAACATGCTGAAAATTGAACACACCGAAGTCCTGGGCTGGGGGCACGCCATTCGTGGTATGCGGAACCCGATGAACTCCTGGGAGAAGAGCGATAGCGAATGGGTGTTCTATGATGCTGATCCGCATAGTTTTGATATTTCCACATTGGTGTCAAAGTATCAAGTTGGTCCAAACGACCTTGACCTCATGACTCGCCTTCGCAACGCCGGAACCGACCATCGGAAATTTATGCGAATGATCGTGGTGTACTGTGATATTACGGCTCCGCTCTATTGGTGGAAGGAGTTCGATACTTACAAAGTTGGTACGGTGGCCAATTCCTGCTCCACCATGCACAAGATCGCCGCGAAGGAGTTCACGCTGGAGGATTTCTCATGCGAGCATTTGATAGGCATTCCGGAGTATGAAGAATCTTCTTGCTGGGAAGACGATTTTCCCGAATTTGAGGAAAAGGATGGGGAGCTGCTTTTCTGGACGCCGATTGATATTTTGCGCCATACCATCGGCGGGCTCAACTTTTATCGTCAGCGTTACCTCGACACCAAAGACAAGAAATACTGGTGGCAGATGATCCAGCTCCTCCCCTCTTCCTATAACCAGCGGCGGACGGTTATGCTCAACTATGAAGTTCTGGCCAATATCTACAAGAGCCGACGGAACCACAAGCTGGACGAGTGGAAAATTCATGCTTCGCCCGATGAGCATGCTTTTCGTAATAGGGACTTTTCTTCTGGAATGTGGGGATTCTGCGACTGGATTGAAAGTCTGCCATACAGCGAGTTGATTACTGGTCCGAGCCTCAAAGATGTCCCCATTAGCAATGAGATCATGGAAGAGGCAAAGCGAAGAGTCCATGCGGAATTAAATGCTCAGTGGGACAAGTTTTATGAAATGCACGGCGGCCATGAGAATGATGAGCGTGCGGTATTCCGAATCCGAAAAGAGGACGTCGATCCTGAAACATGGGACACTCTCATGAAGGCGACTCAGGAAGGAAAGTCGTTCCATATCTTTGAGGAGGACAAGTCTTCGGAGAATTGTTCGGACGGGGCCTGCGACATTAAGTGGTGAGGTGTTGGAGCATGGAGCAGTTTTATGATCTTGACATGAATCCCGTACAGGAGGTTCACTTTCAGGATACAAGACCTTATACAGCAAGTTCGACTGTTGATTGGAACGGAGAAAAGTACAAACTTCTCAAAGCGGAACCTTTATATAACGGCGTTATCCGCCTTGAAGTGGCTCCGATGACAGAGGATTGTTAAAGGATGAAAAACAAACTTGATATTTTAGAGGAGCACTTACAGGCTTGGACGAAACGACATCCTTGTTGTTGGTGGCTTCTTCAGAAACTTGCAGACTTTTTGGTCTTTGTGTTAAAAGTCCACATCTCCATCATGATACTGTACCTACTATTTTGGCGTTAAGGAGGATTGATATTTCGTGGAACGCCGAGATTTTATCAGCTTTTGGAATGAGGCACACACCATCATCGACGATGCCGTAGAAAAGCGCGATCGGTCGGTAGCGATTTATATTTCGCCTGACGGCGGTATGACGCTTAACGTCTATCCCTGGCCGGACGAGGAATCACTTCGAGAGGCTCTGGAGCGCGGCAAAATTACCTATAACGACTATCGCAAAAAGATTGGCCTCGACCCCGCCACGACTTAATTGACACCCTCCGTGGCAGCATGGTATGATGGGCTCGAAGAGGCCACATCGACTACGCGCAGAAAGCGCAGCTCCTATTATGGAAGGAGGTTGTAAGCTATGGCTGAGCACAACAATTCTCGCCTTCTGGATGGTGGTGACGATTCCATGGGCATGACGGACAACCAGTACAAAGGAATGCTCCTTGACCAGTTGGAAGACTGGCAGGAGGTCCTGGATCTGGCGGTCAAGGCCGGGAACACCGAAATCCAGGAAAAGGTCGAGAAACAGATTCGCAAAATCAATGAAAAGCTGAAGTTCTAAACCTCGACCAAGGGGAGAGCCTACGGAAACGTGGGCTCTCTTCTTTTATATTTTGAAATGTCCATTACCAGGGAGGATTGAATCGTGGCTACTTCGGAAGTGCGGTGCTTAACTTGCATCCACATCAATGTTTGCTCACTAAAACCCACCTTACTCATGTACGAAAAGATTGCAAAAGAGAAAGGCATATCACTTCGTTGCCCAAACTACATTGATATTTCACGGCTTAGCCCACCAAAGGAGGAACATAGCGATGACACTCCATGAAAAAGTCGTTCTCTCCGCCTACACCGGCATTTTGATGTGCGATATGGCTGAGGTTCATAAGTATATCGAAAAGCTTTTGGGGCGGCCGGTTTGGACGCATGAACTGGCTTCGGAGACACTTTGGGCACAAATCAAGAACAAAGCAAAGCCCGATTTCCTCGAAATCATCAACTCATAGGAGAAATCTTTATGGCAAAAATCGAATCTGGAGATAGGCTCTATCTGTGTGACCGCAAACAATGCGGAAATCGGTGCAGCTATCCCGATTGCCGGCATACCACTGATATTTCTCATGCTATCAACGGCGATACTTTTCCGAATGGGTTCGAGAAGGTAGAGCATAAAGACAAAATCTATTTCGTAGAAAAGGAGCATCCCACAATGACAATCAATGAATACCAGGCCCTTGCGTTACGCACGGAATCGCGCACCACCACCGACCCCATCCCATATATCCGAGTGCTCGAAGGCCTTATGGGACTGAATGGTGAGGCTGGGGAGGCCATCGACATCATGAAAAAGGTGCTCTTTCAGGGCCATGAATTTGACAGGGGGCACATGGCTAAGGAGCTTGGCGACATTGCCTGGTATCTGGCTGTCAGCGCCGATGCCATTGGCTATGATCTGGAGACCATTTTCCAGATGAACGTGGACAAGCTTAAGGCGCGGTATCCTGACGGGTTCGATTCCGAGCATAGTCAGCACCGCAGCGCCAATGATATTTGAGGAGCGCCGTCATGCCTATCAGAGACAATGACCTGCTTGTCTACTTCGGCAAGTATTGCAAAACCTGCAAGCATGAAAAATTGGCGGAGAATGAGCATCCCTGCGACGAGTGCCTGGAGCATCCGATAAATTTGAATTCTCATAAGCCCGTCAATTATGAGAATAAGAACGACTGAGGTGATATGTGATGAAACTGAGATTTGTGGGAGAAGACGGCTCCATGGGACTGAAAAACGGAGAGGTCTATGAAACTCGCATTTTCATCAAGGGGAAATTTCTGTGGGTAGAGTGGAAAGTCAACCTCTTTGCCGTGAAATCCTGCCCCTATTCCTCTACCAAAGCATTTGCGCAGAACTGGGAACTGGCAAGTACGATTTGACCAAGGAGGATCTGTATGGCACAGAAAAGAATCAAGATGGTTCGGCAAGATATTTTGAGCGATTGTTTACGGCTTCTCTATGATGACGGAACAAAAGGGGTTCTGAATTATGGAGAGGCCGTTTCTCATTCCAAAACGCCTGTCAATGTTCAGCCAGAGGGACTTGTCGGACTCACGCTCAAGCAGGCCAAGATGAAACTTGGCATCAAGAATTGAGGTGGTTCCTATGAGTCAAGAATACGATTTATATTTGCAGCGACATAAAGCCAATGTGAAAAAGGGCTATGACTGGCTCTGCACCAACATGCCGTGGCTCTTCGAGGGGCGGCCTAACAGTGCTTGGCAGACTGAGTTTGAGCATGACGCCTCTAAATCAAATCCGGATGAGTACGAGGCCTATGACGCTTACTTCTACGGCGGCAATCGCTCTTATGCAATCGTCCAAGCGTTTCAATATGCTTGGCTGCGGCACATCCATCGCAATCCCCATCACTGGCAGCACTGGGTTCTGATCAACGATGACCCCGGTGAAGGCGAAGTCCTGCTGGAGATGCCCTACAATTATATTATCGAGATGATCTGCGACTGGTGGGCCTTCAGTTGGGAGAAGGGCGATCTGAGCGAGATCTTCGCCTGGTATGATGAGCATCAGGCCTACATCAAACTTCATCCCAAAGCCCGGCAGACCGTGGAGGATATTCTCTGGGATCTCCGAGGTCGGCTGGGGTTCAATGTCCTGGCGCACCACGGCGTCAAAGGTCAGAAATGGGGTGTTCGGAATGGACCGCCGTATCCGCTTGATAAAGCCAAGAAGTCTGGTACAATAGTGACAGATTCTATTGCTGCTGGAGAAGTTTCGCAAACCATCAATAAAGATAAACAGAAACGGCATTCAAAAAGTGATCACGAGTCCGGAAGAAGTTATCTTGATGGGGATATTGACTTCGCGCAGCAGTTGATCGACGAATACTCCGGAACTGGAACCCCGATCTGCAAGGACGGGAAATGGTCACACCGCGAACGAATTACTGCCAAAAAAGACATTGGTACATATGTAGATGTGGACGGCAATGAAACCAGGAGCGACAGAGCCATGATCATCTATTCAAAGACGGGCACTCATATTTACCCAATTAGAAAGGAGAATGACGATGAAACTTGAACGCTCGCTTGAAGGGAAACAAGTGCGAATCGTCACCACCGAGAATGAAGTTCTGACCGGCATTGTCGAGGATTATATTTTCCCGGAGGACAATGAGCCGGAAGGAGTTTCTGGAATCAATGTCTACAACTGCCCCAAGCCCGGGGAATGGATTGGGCTCAACGAAACTGATATCCAGTCTATCGAAATCATGGAGTAGACAAAATCTCGCAAGAAAGGAGAAAACTGTGATAATCATTCAGGGGCAATACAACACGGCCATCTGCTATACCAATGAGCTGGAAGGAGCGGCTCGGGAGCAGATTCAAGCAGTGTGTGATCGGTCCGAGTTTGCAGGCTGTAAAATCCGCATCATGCCCGATGTGCATGCTGGAAAAGGCTGCACCATCGGCAGCACCATGACCATCCAGGACAAAATCGTTCCCGGTATGGTGGGCGTGGACATTGGCTGCGGTATGGAGACGGTGGAGCTGGCTGATCGTGAAATCGACTTCGCCAAGCTGGATGCGCTGATTCGGGAGAAGATCCCCTATGGCCGGGAAATCCGTTATATTCCCCACCCCCTCAATTCAGAGATCGATTTGACCCAGCTCCGGTGCGCTGACCAGGTCAATCTTGACCGAGCGGTCCATAGCATCGGTTCTTTAGGCGGCGGCAATCACTTTATTGAGGTAGACCAAGCCGGGGACGGACGACTGTTCCTGATCGTTCACTCCGGGAGCCGGCACCTCGGAACGGAAGTGGCTGACTACTATCAGAATGAGGGACGCCGCGCACTCTGGGGTGGGGCCAAGCACCAGATCCAGGAGACCATCGCAAGGCTCAAAGCCGAGGGACGGTTTCAGGAGATTCAGAAAACCATTACGGCTCTGAAGAAGGAGCATGAGCTGGATATTCCCAAAGACCTCGCTTATGTGGAGGGCAAACTGTTCGACGACTACATCCATGATATGAAGTTGACGCAGCAGTTCGCTGTGCTTAACCGGAAAGCCATGGTGGACGTCATTCTGGGGGGTATGGGCCTTACGGCGGTTGATATTTTCACAACCATCCACAACTACATTGATACGGACGCCATGATTCTCCGGAAGGGCTCTGTTTCCGCCAAGAAAGGAGAAAAACTGCTTATTCCCATTAACATGCGGGACGGCAGCTTGATCTGCATTGGCACGGGAAATGAGGAGTGGAACTGCTCTGCTCCGCACGGGGCCGGACGCCTTATGAGCCGTCGAGCGGCACTCAATACCCTCTCTATGGAAGAGTTTCAGAATGAGATGAAGGGTATCTACACGACTTGCGTAGTGCCCGACACTCTGGATGAATCTCCGATGGCCTACAAGAGCATAGAGGAGATCGTTTCCCAAATCGGGCCAACTGCAATCATCGTGGAACGCATCCGCCCTGTTTACAACTTCAAAGCCTCAGATTAAAAGTGAATACGGAAAACTTGGAATGCCTCGAATTGTGTAGCAGCAGTTCGGGGCATTTATATTTTCTGGAAAGGAGCGGCATGAAGGGAATTTATAAAAGACCAGTAAGTTGCTCTCCTTGCATCGACATGGATTGGATGACACCTGAAAGCTGTGCCGAATGTGAGCGATTGCGACGTGAAGAGGTTGATATTTTGCAGCTTGGTGTCGGGTTCTTTGCAAACAAGGCGATTATTAAGAGGCCAGACGGCGCGCTGGCGACAGTTCTGCTCAGCGAGCTCACCATTACGGATTGATATTTTTGAAAAGGAGAAAATCGCTATGGTTGATACAAGAGGTCTAAAAAAGTCCGCTGTTCTGGCAGCACTTTATAATGCTTCTAAGCCGCAAGGGTTGGGGTTTCTGCATTTCGATCCAGCTCCGATGACTGAGGAGGAGGCCGAAGAACTTTTGAGAATGGGCACCTACTTCGATTATCTCAAAGGTCGCGTCATGAAGGTGGATCTGAGCAATGACGATTGTTTTGAAGAATGGCTCTACGATCGGGATAACGGAAGCGGGGCGGCACAGAGAGCCATCAATCAACTTCGTGGCTTATAAAACATCTTGATATTTTTGAAAAGGAGAAAAAAACATGGATGAGATGAATGTAAAAGCGGTTGAAACCACGGAAAACAAAGAGCCCCGGCCGAAGATTATCGCGGTGGACTTCGATGGCTGCCTGGTCACGAACAAATTCCCCGAGGTCGGCGATCCTATCAATAAAACCATTACCAAGCTCAAGCAGGAGCAAGCCAACGGTGCCAAGGTCATTCTCTGGACCAATCGGCGGGACAAGCCTCTGGATGATGCGGTGAAGTTCTGCGAAGAGCAGGGTATCCATTTAGATGCAGTCAACGCGAACCTGCCGGAGATCATCGAGGCCTTTGACGGTGACACCAGAAAGGTCTTTGCCAACGAATATTGGGATGATCGGGCGGTCTATATGGCCGAGGAGGAAGATGACTGGGCTGCTCAGGAGATCGCTCTTGCTTGTCAGAGTGAGCGGGAGGCCTCGGAGGGTACGGATGACTGGGCTTATGGTGTGACCTGTTATGAGAGTGCTCTGCGTGCTTACCGTAGTCTGATGCAGGATGGGCACTCTGGGTTCAGCATTGCAGTGACCAAGGGCATTCTCAACCGCCTGATTGACGGTAAGTGTTTGACGCCTATTGAGGACACGGAAGATATTTGGAATGAGGTAACTGGGGAAATGGACGTCAAAGATGGGCGCCGGGAATTCCAGTGCAAGCGCATGTCCTCCCTGTTTAAGACGATTGCATCAGACGGCACAACTACTTATTCCGATGTGGGCCGAGTTTGCGGAGTCAATGCCAATTCTCCGGATGTGGCGTTTACAAACGGCCTGATGACCCGCCTCATTGACAAGCTCTTCCCCATCACCATGCCTTATCTGCCCTCGACCAAGAAGTATCGCGTTTTCTCCGAGGACTTCCTGGTAGACCCCAAGAATGGGGATTACGACACTATTGCCTACCTTTATATTCTCACACCCAGCGACAAGCGGATCGAGCTGAACCGCTACTTCAAAGAAGAGGGTGGCAAGATGGTTCCCATTGAGAAGGCAGAGTACGAGGAGAGAAAGGCGAAACGGGTGGATAAGAAATGAAACGTGGATGGGATGATATTTTACATCTACTGTTCAATGTTGCTGGCATTCTTGCCATTCTCGGCCTGATCTTCCTTATAAAACTGCTCTATGATTTTGTGAGGTGGTTGTTTTGAAAGATTTTGACACGGTATTGGTCGGCTTTGACCACAGCCATGGCGATCCTGCGGTGCTAATCGTTGGACGAAAGGCACCTCGGGATAATGTTCAGATCATCAATCAGTTCCAGGGCAAAGAGGCTGAGGAACTGTATCAGAAACTTGTTGGGGAGGAGAAAAAAGCATGACAATCGGTGGTTGGGTTATATTTGCTATCTTCGCAATTCTTGTCCTGTGTTTTGGCATCGCGGGCGCGTATCTGATTGAGAACATCCCAGGAAAGATCATCAGCGTGGTGGTTGCTACCCTGCTGATTCTGGGGATGTTCTTCGGCATGCGCTGGTACTTCCAGAATACTGCGTCTGGCCAGCGGGCCCTGACAGACCAGAAAAGTAATTTGGATAATGGGCTCGAACGTACGGTGACAATCTATACGGCTGATGGGGAAATCATCGCGCAATATACCGGAAAAATTGATATTGAGGGAAATGACGGCGGCTATGTGCTCTTTGACTATGAAGGAAAGCGCTATACCTATTACAACTGCTTCGTGGAGTCTATCGCCGAAATTGAGCCTTGATATTTGCGGAAAAGGAGAAAAAACATGAAACGCATTTATGTTGGTGTGCTTTTATGCGCCGTTTTGTCGTTGGGTCTGCTGACTGGGTGTGACCAAGGTGTTGCTCGCTCCCTTGGCGGGGATATGACTTTGGAGCTGGAACCCGGTCAAAAACTGGAAATGATCACTTGGAAGGATGATTCTTTGTGGTATCTCACCCGGCCAATGCAGGACGGAGAGGAGCCGGAAACGCACACGTTTCAGCAGTCGTCCGAGTTTGGAGTGTTTGAGGGCACTGTGACCATCATCGAATCTGCTGAAGGAGAGGAAACGCCATGACAGTCTATATCACCGGGAGACAGACTGGTAAGACATCCCATTTAATTAAGATATCCGAAAAGACTGGCGCTGTTATCGTAGCTCCAACTTATCAAATGGTAAGGTATATCGACCAGATGGCCCGCGAACTCGGGTTGAGAATTCCGCCGCCTGTTTCGGTTGTTGACTGGGTGAAAATGGTAGCCCGTAAGCAAGCCGATCCGGAGCAAAGATATTTGGTGGACGAGCTCCAAATGGTGCTGCATCAAATGAATGTAGACGTAGCAACGCTTAGTGAAGACTATAAGGAGGAAGTTCGTATGTTCGGAGTAAAGGAAACCTGCTGCACCAGATGCAGCCATAAGGACGTGTGCCAGTACAAAGAGGAATATCTGGCGGCCCAGCATGCTGTGGATGAAGTCAGCGTCCATTTGCCCACCAAAGATGAAAATTCTGCCCGACTGATTCGGCTCCGTGATATTCCCTGGATCGAGCCGGTAGAGCTGAAGTGCCGGCATTTCCAGCAGAATACCGGAGTAGCACGATAAAAAAACGAGGAGGATGCGATCATGCGTAAATTGTTAAGAAGTATGGCCAAGGCCGAAATGGTTCACCGCGGATATTCTAAGGTGAACCGCAGAATGAGCCATTCCTACGGTGGGTGGCGGGCCGTCATCGGCGCCTATCCCATCAACCTGGTAACCGGCAAGAAGATGCCCGGGAACTACCGTGGTCAGAAGAAGTATCCGAAGGGGCACCATTCCCATCTCTTCGCGTACTGAGCAGGATTGATATTTGTGGAAGGAGAGGTGTCAAATGTGGAAACGAGAACTCTTGAAAAATAAGCTCTACGCTTTGCTGCTGGTTGGGCTCTCTTTACCCGTGATGTTTCTCGATGGGGACGCGACTGTAACAGTATTGATGCTGTTCTTCGCTGTCCCCTTATTCTTTGCCAAGGAAAACTGGATCATGGGAGGGAGCCAGAGCGATGCATATCAAGAAAGCCGGAGGAAAAGTGTACGGCGCTGTACTTACCGCAGCGGAGAAAAAAGCGATGGATATCGAGATCCAGAAAGAACTGGCAGAGTACGACAGAAAACACATTGCCGAAATCGACGCAACCATTCTGTGGGTGCTGCATGAGCAATTCGGGTTCGGGGCTCAGCGGCTCCGAACCTATTATGATGCCTTTCACGACCGTATCAAAGAGCTGGTTAGCCGGTACGAGATGGAGGATCAGGATGATATTTGGCTCTGCACACAGATGCTGAAGCGGATCGGTGTTGACATCGAGGCGTGGCATAAGGAGAGTGACCATGGGGCTTGATGCTTTTGGAAGAATGGTGCGAGACATTCGTCTGGTTCGGGCGATGCTGCTCTATGACATGGCGAAGGATCTGGATATTTCGTCGGCTGAGTTGTCCGCCATCGAATGTGGGAGAAAGCCTGTCCCCGATTGGTTCGTTTCTAAACTGCAAGAGAAATATGGCATCAGTGACATGCATGCCCAGTCACTTATCAAATTTATGAAGGAGCGAGGTGATGACGATTGTCCTGGAACGATCGAAAAAATGCAGAGGGCTACTCAGACCCTACGGCCTACCAAGCCTTGAAGAACATCGAGGCCGAAGAAGAGCGGTTCCATAAATTGCTCTATGCCATCTTTGATATTTGCGAACTGGCAGACTTTGAGATCGAGGGACGGATTGTTCTGGTGGACAAGCGCTCCGGAAAGGTTTGGAGATGATTGGCATGGGACTGTGGTGTGATTATCAAATGCTCCTAAGCGACGGTATAACGGTTGTATGCGCCGCTCATCTTGCAGAGGGGCGTGCGATTGATTGCCCTTATCCATCTAATGAGGAGCGTCTGAAATCTCGCTATCCCTGCTGTGAGTACAAGCATAAGGTCGTGGACATGATCGAGACAGTTCATGACAGATATAGATCGGGAGGCTCAAATGGGACTATCCAAACTTGCGGCGAAATGTAGGGCGTGTCCGTATGTGTCCACATGCAACCATAAGCAGATGGAGGCGCTCGGATATTTGCCATTGCCGGAACAAAGGGCTGAGATTCAGGTGGACCGGACGATTCAGATTGACAACCTTTTACAATCACTTAACTGCTGTTACACCAATATGCGGGCAGGCTTTTCCAAATCTAAAAACAATAATTAGGAGGTGATGGCCAATGACCATGGAAGAGGCTCTGGCGGTTGTCCAGAAGATTGCGGACGCTTGGGAAGCCTTTGGTCTGGCAATGGAGAATGCTGCACAGGCGCTCCAGGATATGTTCCGTGGCCTAACCGAGTGCGATGAATTCTGGCCCAAACGAAACGGAATACCGCCGAAAAAGTATGGCATGTCTCTGCATCGCCGGGTTCGCCCGTGCCCTGCTCGCTACCAATTTGTCCCTGTGGCACCTCGAAATCGGCCTTACCAGCGGCGGACGTTTTAAGGAACAGCCCTGATTAGACCTTGATATTTTGGGATAGAAGGATGGCGGAGGGTACGGACGTGGCCGGTTTTGGAGCAGGATTCGACTGAAAAATAGGCCAAAAGCTGCTACTAACAGTAATAGTAGCAGGTCGATTTCGAGGCGTTTTCCTGGCCACTTTTAGTCTAAAAACTGGCCATTTGCCCACTTTTGATTTGGAACTGGCCAGAAATCTTCAAATTCTTGCACGAAAAAAGAGCTGAAAAATGGCGAAAAAGTGGCCATTTGCCCACTTTCTGCCCACTTTTATTTTCAAAAGTGGCCAGGCTGAAACCGTTGCGCCCCAAGGGTTTGCGGGTTTTCTGGCCACTTTCCCACTTTTTCTCTTCACTTAAATGCCAAAAAAAATATTAAAAATTATATATAAGTGGCGAAAAAAAGTGGCCAACTGGCCAGCAAGGGAATTTTGGCGGGTTTCCGGTGGATATTTGCGGTTTTGGAGCCGAAGTCTGGTCGAACCCTCAAAGTTCCTCTTTCAAAATGGATGGAGGTGTGCTATACTGGCAATACGACACAGTTTCATATATTTATTAGCTTACGGGGAAAATGCTTTGGCAAAAGGTGTTTTCTCTCTTACTCGTTATGCCCGTAGGCTAATATGAGATTGTGTCGCAACAATGGAGAGATACGCTTTTGCAAGGGTGCGTCTCTCCATGGGGCGCACTCTTTTATTTTGCCCAAAGGAGGGATAGCCGATGGCCAAACCAAAGAAGCCGAACGGTAATATCGGAGGTACGCTGGGTCTTGTCGCCGGAATTGTCGGCGCAGTGACTCCGCTTGCCGTCGAGCTTATCGACCGGATTCCCAAAAAGGAAGAACTTGGCCCTTCTGAAGAATTGATATTTATGCCCGAGCTCTGTTCCAAGAAGTTTCCTCTAAAACTGGACGAGGCCAAAGAACTTTTGGAGAGCCGCGGTCTGAAAGCGCTATCCATCGAGGTTCGCCTTCGGGATGCGTGCGTCAAATACAAAGACTGCTTTGAACTCCAGGTGGTTGGCTCTGACCGAAAACCCAACTCGAAGTTGAAACCGGGTGACACGGTCATTGTTCAGTATGTGACTCAGGAAGTCATCAATGAGAGTCGACGGATATTTGAAGAGGCCGAGCAACAGAAGGCCGCTTTGAAACAGGAGCGCGCAGTTAAGCGGGCCGAACAGATGGAGCGCGCCAAAGCCGTTGCGGGAGATACTGCCGCCAAGGCAAGAGCCGGCGTCGAGAAGATGATCCGTCGTGACAAAAAGAAAGAACTTGGAAAGGAGAGTTCCCATGAGCAGGAATAGCGGAAAGAAACGGAGTACGGCCGGACTAATTCTGGACGTTATTCTCACTTTTTGTACCGGAGGTCTCTGGCTGATCTGGATTCTGATTCGGTATTTGAGGAACAACAGCTGATGAACACGACATGGATATTTGTAATTTAGCCGGGGTGCCTGATGGTGCCTCGGCTCTTTTCGTTTCCGCCGAAAATGCAGTCGCCTTTATGGGAGGCGATAGTATGAAACTCAACTTTGGAACCCCGACCCAACTACTTATGACGTTTACCACGTCGATGGTGGCGGCGATTGGAACTGCTGCCGGCGCCACGATCTGGCAATCGTTTGGTAAACCGAAGGTCGAGAAAATTGCTGAGGAAAATAGTAAGCCGAAACGAAAAATAGGATTTACGATCGAATAAGATTTGAGCCGCTAACACAGCGGCTCTTTTCTTTTGCGCAGATTGATATTTGGCTGGTTTTTCTTTCCGCGAAAAAAACAGACTCTTTTATGGAGAGGAGAGAGATATGTCGCGCATATCCTATTCTTTCTATCACTTTTATCAGAAAGGAGGCCTGTTTCATGGCCAGAAGCGCGAGACTGGAAAGCGGTTTTCAGGACAGGCTGATTGCCAATCTGAAAACGATCTTCCCCGGCTGCATGGTCTTCAAGATGAACCAGCGCCAGGGCATCCCTGACCTGCTCATTCTTTATGGCAAAAAATGGGCCTCCCTTGAGTGTAAGAAATCTGCAAGCGCTAAGAGACAGCCGAACCAAGAGTATTATGTTGGGAAGATGAATGAGATGTCCTTCTCCAGATTCATTTCCCCGGAGAATAAGGAGGAAGTGCTGGATGAACTTCGCAAAACACTCCAACCTTGAGGGGCAGCATGCCTTTCTTAGCGCCAGTGGTTATCACTGGATCAATTACTCAGAGGAGAAGATCGCCGATGCTTATGCCAAATACCGGGCGGCTCAGCGCGGGACGGCTCTTCACGCTTTTGCGGCTCAGTGCATCAAACTGGGTCAGCGACTGCCCAAATCCCAGAAGACGTTGAACATGTATGTGAACGACGCCATCGGGTACAAGATGACCCCCGAGCAAATCCTATATTATTCCCCGAACTGTTTCGGAACTGCCGATGCCATTTCCTTTCGGAAAGACATTCTTCGGATTCATGATTTGAAGACCGGCGAGACCCCAACGCACATGGAGCAGCTTATGGTTTACGCGGCCCTCTTCTGTTTGGAGTATGACTACAAACCAAACGAGATTGAGATGGAACTGCGTATTTACCAGAACGACACTATCCTCTACCATAAGCCTACCATCGAGGATATTTTCCCCATCATGGATCGCATTGTTACGTTCGACAAAATCATCAACAGTATCAAGGAAGAGGAGGAATAAGCCATGGACCCCATTGTGGACGATATTTTGATGCACTATGGCGTCAAGAGGCGCTCTGGGCGCTACCCCTGGGGTTCTGGCGAGAACCCTTACCAACACGGCGGAGACTTCCTGGCCCGTGTGGAGGAGCTTGAAGCGCTCGGTAAATCTCAAAAGGAAATTGCCGAGGAACTGAAGATGTCCACCACTGACCTCCGCATGCAGGTTCGCGTGGCGAAACATGAGCGGCGTGCCTTGCAGGCTGAGCGAGCCAAGTCCCTTCGGGAAGAGGGAAAAACGCTGGACGAGATCGCCAAGATCATGGGTTACAACAATGACTCCTCTGTCCGTGCCCTGCTCAACGAGAATACAGCCAGTAATAAGAACAAGGCCCTTGCCACCGCTGAGGCTCTAAAGAAGGAGTTGGCGGTCAAAGGTGCTCTTGACGTGGGCGAGGGCGTGGAGCAGCAGCTCGGCGTTTCCAAAGGCGTGCTCCAGGAAGCATTGTTCATTCTGGAAACTGAGGGCTACAACCGCTATGGCGTTGGCGTCCCCCAGGTGAACGATCCGAAGAAGCGAACCATCACTCCCGTTATCTCCGTGCCCGACATTGAGCAGCGTGACGCCTACCAGAACTTAGACATCATCAAGTCGGTCGGCGACTATCACTCTGCCGATGGGGGTGCATCCTGGGATAAACGGGAGTATCCGGCCAGCATTGACTCCAGCCGGGTGAAGATCCGTTATGGTGATGAAGGTGGCACCTCTAAGGATGGCGTCATCGAACTTCGCCGTGGTGTGGCCGACCTCGATTTGGGGGGTTCCCACTATGCCCAGGTTCGTATCCTTGTAGATGGAACCCACTATCTGAAAGGCATGGCCATGTACTCTGACGACATGCCGGATGGCGCCGACATCGTGTTCAACACGAACAAGCATTCGGGCACGCCAAAGATGGATGTTATGAAGAAGATTCAGGACGATCCTGATAATCCTTTCGGCGCGTTCATCAAGGCCAATGGTCAGAGCTACTACCCCGACCCCAATGGCAAGTACACGGACCCCATCACTGGAGAGAAGAAATCTCTGTCAGCTATCAACAAGCTGAAGGAGGAGGGGGACTGGGACAAAATGAGTAAGAACCTGTCCTCCCAGTTTCTTTCCAAGCAGCCTATCAAGCTGATTCAGAAGCAGCTTGACCTGACTTACGCCGATGCCGCTGATGAATTCGACGAGATCCGCTCCCTGAATAACCCCACCATCAAGCGGAAATTGCTGATGGACTTTGCGGACGAGTGCGATTCCGCTGTTGTTCACCTGAAAGCGGCCGCTCTCCCCCGGCAGAGTACGCAAGTGATCCTCCCCATCACAAAAATGAAGGAGACGGAGATCTATGCCCCTAACTATCGGAATGGAGAGAAGGTCGTCTTGATTCGCTACCCCCATGGGGGTACTTTTGAGATCCCTGAGTTGACAGTCAACAACAAAAATCAGTCAGCGATCTCGATTCTGGGCAAGAACATCCGTGACGCCGTCGGTATCAATCCAAAGGTGGCGGAGCGGCTCTCCGGGGCTGACTTTGACGGCGACCAGGTAGTTGTCATCCCTGTGGGCGGGAAGGTATCGGTAAAATCCACCCCCGCCCTGGATGGTTTGAAGGACTTCGACCCAAAAGTCGAATACTCCACCGAGGGGAAGACCGGCGTCCGGCTCCTCTCAAAAGCAGCCACCCAGATAGAGATGGGTAAGATCTCCAACCTGATCACGGATATGACCTTAAAAGGAGCCCCCGAGGAAGAAATCACTAAGGCTGTCAAGCATAGCATGGTCGTTATCGACGCGGCCAAGCACAAGCTGGACTACAAGCGGTCTGAGATCGAGAACGACATCCCCACCCTTCGGAAACGGTGGCAGGGCTACATAGATCCTGAAACTGGTAAGGAAGTGGGTGGGGCCTCTACTCTGCTCTCTCGGAGAAAGCAGAATGTTTCTGTTCCGGAGCGTCAGGGTAGCGGTCGTATCGACAGGGAGACAGGTAAGGTCATCTACAAGGAATCTGGTCGAACCTATGTAGACCCGAAGACTGGGAAAACCGTTCCTGCCACAACGCAAATCAAACTTTTGGAGAAGACCGACGACATCCGAACCCTGTCTTCCGGTACTGTTCAGGAGGACGCTTATGCTGATTACGCTAACCGTATGAAGGCGCTCGCCAATCGTGCGAGACTGGAATACTTGGCGACGCCTACTTTGGTGCGCAATGCAAGTGCAGCAAAGGCTTATGCTCCTGAAGTTACCAGACTGACCAGCGCCCTGAAGACGGCTCAGCTTAACGCCCCTCGTGAACGTGAGGCTCAGCGTATCGCCAATGCCCAGGTAAAGGCAAAGATTCAGGCCAACAATGTCACCGACAAAGACGAGATCTCTAAGATTCGTCGTGCCGCAATCAGCGATGCTCGTGTTGCTACTGGCGCAAGCGGAAAAGGAACACGAATTACAATCTCTGATGGCGAATGGGAAGCAATTCAGGCTGGCGCGATCTCTGACACAACTTTGAAAGAGATCCTTCGCTATGCCGATCCTGATGTTGTTCGCGCCCGTGCAACTCCAAGAGCATCGACGCAACTGTCTGAAGCTCGCATCAACCGGATCAAGGCGATGGCAAACTCTGGCTGCACTAATGCCGAGATCGCCGATGCTTTGAACCTTTCATCTTCTGTTGTTTCCAAGTATCTCAATGAGTAAGAAAGGAAGTGAGAGCGAATGGAAACGTGTATGCTTACAACGACCGACAACCCGTATGACCCTTTTACCCAGTATGAAGCCTGGTATCGGTTCGACGAAGACAACGGGTATCACTCCTGCGCTTTCTTAGCGCGCATCGCCCGTACTTCCGATCAGCTCTCTGAGCAGGAGAACATGGAAGAAATCGAGCGAGCCATCAACGACATCATCAAGTACGACCCCCTGGGTATCTACAAAAAGGTGAAGCGAACGCTGAAACCCGAGCCCGCGACGACCATGTGACCACAAAAAAGCCCATAAAACTGGGAAAAGAAATGTTCTCTGATTCAGAGCGCATTTCTTTTTGTCATTTTTGAGGAATTTTACCTTAACGACGGCTGATTATAGGGCTCCAAACACATGAAAAGGGTATAGGGGGACCTCTCCAAAATGGCACCCCCTATGCATCGCGGTGGCCTTTGAAAATTCTCCGGGGGATATTTTTGAAAAATGGCTTCGGTTTTGGGGCGGCATTTGAACAAGCCCACAAGGTAGATATTGTTGATAAGAGACTCTTTTCGTCCGCCAAACCTCCTTTTTGGTCATTGCGCAGTGCATTACCTCCATTGCCCATGGACGCCACGTGTTTTTCTCCACTTATTAACAATCTGCTTATGCGGGCTTCTTCAAATGCCGCCCCAAACTATTCTGAAAGTCATAGCAACTGCCACAATTCTGAGCGAGAGGAGGTGTCAAGCGTGGCAAAAGCGATCAAGCCTTCGGGTACTCAGCCAAGGAAACGCCGGGCCGCCTTGACACCGGAGGCCAGAGAGAATCAGCTGATCGACTTGGCCGTTAGTCTGGTCGAGAAACGGCTGCTGGAAGGAACGGCCTCTTCACAAGAAGTCACTACGATCCTGAAACTTGGAACTACCAGGGCGCGCTTGGAAAATGAGCGGCTTGCCAAAGAGGTAGAGCTGGTCCAGGCGAAGACTGAGGCGTACAAGTCCGGGGTCAGGATGGACGAACTCTATGAGAAGGCCATGGCTGCTTTCAAACGATACAGCGGTCAGGACGAGGAGGATGAAGATGGGTATTAGATGTTACTCGGAGTTGATCCTTCTCCCCACCTTTGAGGAGCGCTACCGCTATCTCCGTTTGGACGGCGTTGTTGGAAAAGAGACCTTTGGTTTTGACCGGTATATGAACCAGGTTTTCTACCGCTCCCCGGAGTGGAAGCAGATCCGTGACGTTGTGATTGCCAGAGATATGGGGTGCGACTTGGGGATTGCCGGTCGGGAGATTTATCGCCGACCACTTATCCATCACATGAACCCGATCAGTCCGGAGGATATTCGGGACCGAAAAGGTTTGATTCTTGACCCTGAGTTTCTGATCACCACAATTCATGAAACCCATCAGGCCATCCATTATGGCGACGAAAATCTTCTGTTCAAAGAACCGATTACGCGCAGGCCCAATGATACCTGCCCGTGGAAAAAGTAGGAAGGAGGACTCGGTGTGCAAAATCATGTTGCCGGTGTTGTAACCGATTGCCTGAGAGCGGCCATTTATCAAGAGCCGAGGGCAAATTCCAAAGTCATCAAGGTTATTACTCTACTGACAAAAGTTACAGTCGACATGGACGGGTCGACCGAAGGATTCTACAAAGTTTTCACCTCTGACGGAGTTCGGGGATACTGCATGAAGAAGTTCATCGCAGTCCCCCGGTGAGGAGGTCGCTATGGAGATTTCCGAAAGCATCTTGACGTCCATCAAGAAACTGTTGGGCATCGACGAGAATTATAAGCACTTTGATGCCGACATCATCATGCACATCAACAGCGTGTTTTCGATTCTGACGCAAATGGGCGTCGGGCCTTCCAATGGTTTCTCTATTTCAGGAAAGGATGACACCTGGTCCGCTTTCATTACGGACAAGCCGAACATCTTTTCCTTAGTCAAATCCTATGTCTACATGAAGGTTCGATTACTGTTCGATCCGCCGCTCAGCTCCGCTGCCATTGAGTCCATCAATCGGCAGATCAGTGAGTTTGAGTGGCGGCTTTTCGTTGCGGCGGACCCCGTAGAAGACACCAGCGGGAAGGAGGAAAATCAAAATGGAGAATAGCATGCTCCTGCACTACGGAATTAAAGGCATGAAGTGGGGTGTCCGCCGTTACCAGAACAAAGACGGCACTCTTACCGCTGCCGGAGAAAAGCGTTATGACCGGGATAAGCGGGAGAATGCGGCTAAGAAGAAGGAAAACCGCATTGACCTCACTAATCCAGACCCCCAGCGCTGGGCGAAGGAGGATCTGGAGCGTACCAAACGAACGGTCGATTCCAGTTCAGATTTGGTGAAAGAAATGAAAAAACTGGAGCAGACCACCACTTCCAAGCCCACTCCGAAACGGATGGACTTGTCCGAAATGACCGACAAAGAGATGCGCGACAAGATCAACCGGGAACTCTTGGAGCGGCAGTATAACCAGTTGTTTTCTGACACCTCTCCGGCCCAAGTATCAAAAGGTCGTCGGGCGCTGCGAGATACTCTGGAAGTAGCTGGAAGTGTTTTGGCGATTGCCGGATCTTCCCTGAGCATTGCCCTTGCAATCAAGGAATTGCGGGGGTGATCGTTTATGGAACTGCATCACCACGGAATCCTGAAACAAAAATGGGGCGTCCGAAATGGCCCTCCCTATCCTCTGCGCGGCGGTGATTACACCCCAGCTCAGCGAAAGGCTATCAGCAATAAACGAAAAAGCGGCAACAGCATCTACAACAAAAAGCACTTTGACGAGGTGTTGAATGCCGATAAAACCACGCTGAGCACCCTGTCCTATGACAAGGACCGAACCAAGAACACCGATATGTTTTACGCTACCCATAATTCTTTGGACAAGCATCAGTATAATGCTCTGTTCAACCGGCCGATTCCTCAGCCGGTCTACGACAAGGATGGCAAGCAGATCGGAACCGGCTCATTCATGAAGTACCGGATTGACAATTCGCTTAAAACCGATTTGAAGGTAGCCAGCGAAGATTCCGGTGCCAAGATTTTCATGGACCTCTATAAGAAGGACCGGGACTTCTACAACTTTGTTACGGATAAAGATCGTATGCAAAGTTATTTCGTGAATGACAAGTATAAGTTCAAAGGTTATCGGGAAGCTGCCGTGGTTCTGAACAAGATGAAGGACCCGGATTATACTCCTTCGGCCGACGATCTTCAGACGGTCTATCGGATGTTCAATTATGTTATTCCGTATGACGGTCAAGGCGATAGTTGGAAGGGTCATGACGTCTATACCCAGCGAACCAAATTCTTCAATGAGTGTAAGAAAGCCGGATACGGTGCACTTCTTGACACGAATGACGCTATCTATGGCGGGTTCAAGGCCAAATCCCCTATCATCGTGTTTGATATGGAGCAGGTTATCCCCAAAGACGTCTATCGAACTAAGGTGAGCGAACAGAAGTTTTCCACTTTGGTTCTTGTTGGACGAAAAGCGCTGGGGCTATAACGGGAGGTTGGTGAACAGATGCTATCCAACACCGCCGTCCCTCGCTACTATGGTGCATTCCGAGACGCGGTCATCCGCGGGGATATCCCGGTCTGCAAAGAGGTTGCCATGGAGATGTACCGAATCGACAGACTGATCGAGTCCCCCAGTTACTACTATGATGACAGGGCGGTTGAGGGGTGGATCGAGTTTTGTGAGAATGAACTCACCCTGACCGACGGCTCCGATCTCCATCTTCTGGATACCTTTAAGTTATGGGGAGAGCAGGTGTTTGGCTGGTACTATTTCGATGACCGTTCCGTCTATGTTCCGAATCCGGATGGTAGAGGCGGTCGCTATGTCACTAAGCGAATTAAGCAGCGCCTGACTAAGAAGCAATACCTGATCGTAGGAAGAGGCGCGGCGAAGTCGCTGTATGATTCCTGTATTCAGGCTTACTTCTGTGTTGTGGATGGCTCCACCACCCACCAAATAACTACGGCTCCCACGATGAAGCAGGCTGAGGAGATCGTCAACCCCATCAAGACCGCTATCACGCGGGCAAGAGGACCGGTTTTTCAGTTTATGACCGAGGGTTCTTTGCAGAATACCACCGGCTCCAGAGCTAATCGGGTGAAACTGGCCTCCACCAAGAAGGGCATCGAGAACTTCATCTCTGGCTCTCTAATTGAGATCCGCCCCATGTCGGTGGACAAGCTCCAGGGACTTCGCTGCAAGGTGGCCACCGTGGACGAGTGGCTGTCCTCTGCCGACGCCCGGGAAGACGTTATCGGCGCAATCGAACAGGGTGCCTCCAAGTTGGATGATTACCTTATCATAGCAACCAGTTCAGAAGGAACGGTCCGAAACGGCGCCGGTGATACCATCAAAATGGAGTTGATGAACATTCTCCAGGGCATCGGCCCTCCGCAGGAACATGTTTCTATCTGGTGGTATAAGCTGGACTCTGTCGAGGAAGTGGCTTATCCCGACATGTGGCCCAAGGCTAATCCAAATCTTGGGAAGACCGTGACCTACGAGACCTACCAGAAAGATGTGGACCGGGCGGAAACGGCGCCTGCCACACGGAATGATATGCTGGCAAAGCGATTTGGACTTCCCATGGAGGGATACACCTATTACTTTACCTATGAGGAGACTTTACCCCATCGCCGGCAAAGATTCTGGCAAATGCCCTGTTCTATGGGCGCCGACCTTTCCCAAGGTGACGACTTCTGTTCCTTCACCTTCCTCTTTCCTCTTCGGGATGGCGCTTTTGGCGTTAAGACCCGAAACTACATCACTTCTCTGACACTCCATAAACTTCCCGCGGCCATGCGGGTTAAGTATGAGGACTTCATGGCAGAGGGCAGCTTGATCGTCATGGAGGGAACTGTTCTCGATATGATGCAGGTCTATGAGGATTTGGATGACTACATCATCAACTGCGGCTACGATGTGCGCTGCTTTGGCTACGACCCCTACAACGCAAAGGAATTTGTGGATCGGTGGGTCAATGAGAATGGTCCATTTGGGGTTGAGGTGGTCCGGCAGGGTGCGAGAACGGAGTCCGTCCCGTTGGGAGAACTGAAGAAACTGGCTGGAGAGCGGATGCTGCTCTTTGACGAAGATCTGATTACCTTTTCCATGGGAAACTGCATCACCATGGAGGACACCAATGGCAACCGCAAGCTGCTGAAGAGGCGATCTGACCAGAAGATCGATGCCGTGGCGGCTATGATGGATGCCTATGTTGCCTATAAGCATAATCCCGAAGCATTTGAGTAAAAAAAAAGGGGGGGGGGCTCATGAAACCCTATGAGAAACCTTCTCCCCAGGATTGCCTCGCCCACTACGGGGTCAAGGGCATGAAATGGGGTGTTAGGCGTTATCAGAACTACGATGGTTCTTATACCAAGAAGGGTTTGGAGCGTTATCGTAAAGCTGAATCCGATTACGAAAGCGCTAAAACCAAAGCGGCTGAGACGAAAAGCGCTTATAAGTCTGGGCAGGCAACTCGACAGCAGGTCAAAGAGGCCAATCGTGCTGTTAAAACCGAAAAGCGCCGAATGGAAGATGCCTATGGAAAGCTAAAGAGCGATAAGTTGGCCGATGAAGGTAAGAAACTTTATCAGCGCGGTAAGACCATTACCGGAAACACTCAGACGACTTATTTGGCTGAAGCGGCCATAGTAGTTGGTTCTGGTGTAGTAAGTTCACTCTTATCCAATACGATGAAAGACCAGCGGGTTGCTTATTTGGCGGGATCATCCATTGCAATAGGCGGAACCCTTGTGAACGCTTTACTTGCCGGAAAAGCCAGTAACGAAAATCGCAAATTGCGGGCATACTACGCCCATTAACGCGCATTACCGCAGACTCTTAACTGGGTCTGCGGATTTTTTTATGCTTGAAATCTGAAACACACGACAAGGTTGTTGCAAATTCATTCATGGACAGGAGGTGACCGCGATTGTTGGACGTTTTACAGCACTACGGCGTTCTCGGTATGAAGTGGGGCGTCCGTCGTTACCAGAATAAAGACGGCTCCCTAACTGCCGCCGGCCGGGCCCGGCTCGACAAGAAAGACGAGAAGTGGGCCAAGAAGAAAGGCGACAAAATTACTGAGACTGCTCGAAAGAAGTCATCCAAGGAGCTGGACCGTTATGCCGCGAAACTGCTCCAGAACCCCAATGCCCTGACAAGCCGTGGGAAGCTGAGTGCCGCCACTGTCAACGCCTACAATCGGAAGATGGCCGAAGTGATGTCACAGAAGGTTTCTGATCTAAGGTCACCCTCCGGAAAAACGGTCCAGTTCGTGGCAAAGCGTGGAGAGGTGGGGGTCATGATGGCGCTGGCTGACGCCGGGTACGACATGACTCAGCTGAAGAACGGCGTATGGACTTCCGGCAAGATTGCCTACCGGAAGACCGTGCTGGACAAGGTTTGATGGGTGGTGATGAAGATGGAATACGAACTGCGTCACCATGGCATCAAAGGCATGAAGTGGGGCATCCGCCGTTTTCAAAATGAAGATGGGAGCCTAACCAATGCCGGTCGAAAACGCTATGCCGACGATGGTGATACTGCTGAGCGGCGAAAATCGGTGGCCAAGAAGGTCGCTATTGGCACTGCGGCCGTTGCCGGCGTAGTCTTGACTGCCTATTTGGTCAAGAGGCATGGCGCCAAGAAAGCGGCAGAACTTGCATCCAAGGCGGATACCGGAAAAACCGCGCTTGAAAAACTGATAGAGTCCAGCTCCGTCATGTCGACACCGGTCAGCCAGCTCCGGGCATCAACTTCCAGTGCGCGCCCGAGTGTGGAAACCGGGAAACGGGTTGCTGAGGAAGTATCCAAGACAATTTCTTCAGCGTCCAGACCGGTAAGCACCATCCAACCTCCTCCGGCTTATGACTTTGATTCCTTGATGAAGCAGAACGACGAGCTTCTCAAGAAGATGTATGCCGATTTGCTGTCGTAACGGAGGTGAGAAAAGTGGAAATGGCATTGGGTTCCAGGCTGAAACATGCCTGGAACGCTTTTTTAGGCAACGAATTCTTTGACTACCGATATTCGCTGGGGCCCAGTTATTCCTACCGTCCGGACCGGCCGATTTTCAGCCGGGGAAACGAGAGGTCCATCATCACCTCCGTTTACAACCGGATCGCGCTGGACACGGCGTCGATTGCCATCCAGCATGCCCGCTTGGACGATGACGGCCGGTTTGAAGACGTGATTGATTCCAGCCTGAACAACTGTTTATCGCTGGAGGCGAATCTGGACCAGACCGGCCGAGCCTTCATCCAAGACGTGGTTATGTCCATGCTGGACGAAGGGTGCGTGGCCATTGTGCCTACGGATACAGATCTCGACCCAGAGACCGGCTCTTTCAAGATCGAAAAGATGCGCACTGGAAAAATTGTGGAGTGGTATCCCAAGCATGTTAGAGTTCGCGTTTACAACGAGAACCGCGGGGAGAAGCAGGACATCACCCTTCCCAAGAGTACGGTAGCCATCATTGAGAATCCATTTTTCGCGGTGATGAATGAGCCCAACTCGACAATGCAGCGATTGATCCGAAAGCTCAATATTTTGGACGCAATCGACGAGCAGAGCGGTTCTGGAAAACTCAACCTGATCATTCAGCTGCCCTACGTCATCAAGACGGAAGCGAGGCGTCAACAGGCGGAAAAACGCCGTAAAGATATCGAGGAACAGTTGGCCGGCTCCAAGTATGGCGTCGCTTACACCGACGGCACGGAGCATGTGGTTCAGCTGAACCGGCCCATCGACAACAATCTAATGTCTCAGATTGAATACCTAACGAGCATGCTTTACAGCCAGTTGGGGATTACTCAGGGGATTTTGGACGGGACTGCCGACGACCGGACAAAGCTGAACTACGACAACCGGACGATTGAACCGATCCTATCAGCCATTGTTGACGAAATGAAGAGGAAATTCCTCACCAAAACTGCTCGGTCACAGAAGCAGTCAATTCTGTTCTTCAGAGACCCGTTCAGGCTGGTGCCCATCAACGACATTGCTGAGATTGCCGACAAGATGACTCGCAACGAGATCATGACCTCCAATGAGATCCGGCAGAAGATCGGCATGAAGCCGTCGAAGGACCCCAAGGCGGACGAGCTCCGGAACAGCAACCTAAGCGCTCCGAAAGAGGAGGGCAATCAGCCACCATCAACATCTGAAGGAGGAAACATTCAAAATGAGTCTGAAGTATGACTTTAGTGGCTGGGCGACCCGAAACGATCTTGTATGCGCGGATGGACGAACCATTCGCCATAACGCATTCGAGGATTGTGACGGGAAGACGGTTCCCCTGGTTTGGAACCACCAGCACGATGAACCTGGCAACATCTTGGGCCATGCCCTTTTGGAGAACCGCAAGGATGGCGTTTACGCCTACTGTACGTTCAATGATACCGAAAGCGGCAAGGCAGCCAAGGCGTTGGTCCAGCACGGGGACATCGCATCCCTGTCTATCTACGCCAATGGGCTGAAACAGACACGCACCAAAGATGTCATGCACGGTGTGATCCGCGAGGTCAGTCTGGTAGTCGCTGGGGCCAACCCGGGCGCCTTCATTGACTTTGTAGATATGGCCCATGGCGAGGGCGGTGAGCAGGAGATGATCCTGTCCGCCTACGAGCCCATTTCTCTGTATCGTCCTGACGAGAAGCCCCCTCTGGTCCATAAGGCCGACGATAAGACCGAGCCCGAGGACGACAAAAAAGAGGACAAGTCCAAGGATGACGGCAAAGAGGAGAAGTCCAAGGACGAGAAGACCGTTCAGGATGTCGTGGACAGCATGACCGAGGAGCAAAAGACGGTCATGTATGCCCTGATCGGCGCTGCCATGGAGGAGCTGGACTCTTCCGAGGGCAGCGAGGATGACGAGGATGATCCCGATAAGAAATCTGATAACACCAAGGGAGGAAACAAGACCATGAAACACAATGTTTTCGAGCAGGAAGAGACCCAGGACAACGTTCTGAGCCACTCCGATCGCAAGGCTATTCTTGATCTGGCCAAGACCAACAGCGTGGGCAGCCTCCAGACTGCCCTGAACATCTATGCCGAGCAGAATGAGCTCAAGCATGGCATCGACAACATCGAGACCCTGTTCCCTGAGTTTAAGGATCTGCGCCCGGGTGCTCCTGAGCGGGTTACCCGTGACCAGGGCTGGGTCACTGTTGTCATGCAGAAGGTTCACAAGAGCCCCATCAGCCGTATCCGCACCCGCCAGACTGATACCCGGAATGACAATATTCGGGGCCATGGTTACCAGAAGGGCAACCGTAAGAAGCCTGCCGGCAACATGAACGTCATTACCCGTACTACCGATCCTCAGACCGTGTACCGCACCGATGCCCTTTATCGGGATGATATCATCGACATCACCGATTTTGATGTGGTCGAGTACCAGTATGCCGTTATGCGGGAGAACCTGAACGAAGAGGTTGCCACCGCTATCATGATCGGCGACGGCCGCGAGGCGGATGACGAGATGAAGATCTCCGAGGACCATATCCGTTCTATCTGGAACGACAACGACCTCTATACCATCCACTATGATGTGGACATCGAGGCCGCCCGTGCTGAGATCCAGGGCACCCGCACCGACATGAACTTCGGCGAGAACTACATCTATGCCGAGGCTATCATCTCCGCCGCGCTGTATGCCCGTGAGAAGTACAAGGGAACCGGCACTCCCGATTTCTTCTGCACTCCTCACCTGGTCAATGTGATGCTGCTGGCTCGCGATATGAATGGCCGCCGCATCTACACTTCCCGTGCTGATCTGGCTGCTGCGCTGAACGTTGGCGAGCTTTATACTGCCGAGCAGTTTGAGGGCCGCGCCCGGATGGACGGCGAGGGTAAGCAGCACAAGCTGCTGGGCATCTTTGTCAATCTGGCGGACTACACGGTTGGTTCCACCAAGGGTGGCGAGATCACTCGGTTCGATCAGTTTGACATTGACTTCAACCAGCAGAAGTATCTGATCGAGACCCGTCTGTCTGGTGCTTTGACTCGTGTCTACTCCGCCATTGCGCTGGAAGAGCCTGTGGCTACTGGCACTGGCGGCGGTTCCGGCCTCGGCGGCTAAGAGGAAAATTCAAAATGGCGAAATTTTATGGATCGGTAGGCTATGCTGATACCGTTGAGACTGCTCCTGGCGTACATGAAGAGAAGATCGTCGAGTATCCGTACTATGGCGATTTGACTCGGAATGTACGCCAGCTTCAGTCTGGGGAGACGCTCAACGATGACATCAACATCGCGAATGAGATCAGCATAGTCGCCGATCCGTTCGCCAGGAAGAACTTCCACAAGATGCGGTATGTGACGTATATGGGCGCAAAGTGGAAAATTTCCAAGGTCGAAGTGGGCTATCCCCGCCTGATCTTAACGATTGGGGGGCTCTACAATGGGTAGCAGAGTTCAACTTCATACCGTCCTGTGTGGGATTTTGGAATGTCCGGACCGCGGTGATGCGTGCCGGGCTTATTTTCAGCCTCCAGCGAGCAAGGAGATCCAGTACCCATGCATTGTCTATGAGCGAAGCGAGATCGATGCCGTTCATGCGGACAATGCGCCTTATCGCCTGCTGGACCGCTATCAGGTAACGGTCATCTACAAGAATCCTGATAGTGATCTGCCTCATCGGATCGCGATGCTGCCCATGTGCGCTCATGACCGTCACTTCACAGCCGATAATCTGAACCACGACATCTTCAACCTGTACTATTAAAAGGAGGAAATCCGAAATGAGTAAAATCGTATGGGACAAGACCGGTGAACGTTTTTACGAAACTGGTGTTGATCACGCTGTTCTCTATCCCATCAGCGCTGCCGGCCTCTACAACAAAGGTGTGCCCTGGAACGGCATTACTGCCATTACCGAGAGCCCTTCCGGCGCCGAGCCCAACAACCTGTACGCCGACAACATCAAGTACCTGGTGCTGGTTGGCGCTGAGGACTTCGGCCTGACCATCGAGGCTTACACCTACCCCGACGAGTGGGAGGAGTGCGACGGCTCCGCTGAGATCGCTCCGGGCGTGATTGCCGGCCAGCAGAACCGCAAGGTCTTTGGTCTGAGCTATCGTACCAAGCTGGGTAATGATGTGGACGGTCAGGACCACGGTTATAAGCTGCACCTGGTCTATGGCGGTCTGGCCTCTCCCTCCGAGCGGGGCTATCAGACGGTCAACGACTCCCCCGAACCCATCAACCCCAGCTGGGAGGTCACTACGACTCCTGTGGATGTGCCCGGCTTTAAGCCTACTGCCCGTCTGATCATCACCTCCACCAAGGCTGACCCGGCCAAGCTGAAGGCGCTGGAGGACATCCTGTATGGCACCGAGGAAACGGAGCCCCGTCTGCCTCTGCCCGAGGAAGTTATCGAACTGCTCAAGAGCGCCGTCACCGTGGTCACCTCCGCCGAGAGCGCCGACGCCACTCTGCTCGGCAAGAAGGTCTCCGACCTTCAGAGCAATGTCGTGGTCGGCGAGGATACCATCTCCGGCAGCCTGAAGCATGTGACCGGCTACACCGGGTTCAGCAGCAAGACCTCTGAGCAGGAAGGCCATTACCTGGCTCTGAAGTTTGATGTGACTCCGGCCGACGCCGTTACCACCGTGGAGCTGGTGGGCGGCACTAAGGGGCCTGTGACTCTGGACGCGGACAAGAACATCGTTCTGCTGATCAAGAGCAACACTACCCAGAGCATTAAAGTGGTTTCCACCAAGGACGGCTCTTCTGTCACCAAGACCTACACTCTGACTGGCCTGACTCTGGAGGCCTAAGTAATCAAACCGCAAAGCGGGGCTCTCTTCACCGAGGGCTCCGCTTTCTTTTATTTTTGAAAGGAGAAAAACTGCAATGCTGAAGCTGACAAGGACTTATAACGACTACAATGGCGCCTCCCGCACCGAGGACTTTTATTTCAATCTGACCCAGGCCGAAGTGACCGAGATGGAGCTCTCCGTGGACGGCGGTCTGGTAGAGATGATCAACCGCATCGTCGCGGCCCAGGATGGGAAGCAGATCATCGCCGTCTTCAAGGATGTTATCCTGCGGGCCTACGGCGAGAAGTCCCCCGATGGGAAGCGCTTTATCAAGAGCCAGGAGCTGCGGGACGCCTTCGCCCAGACCGAGGCGTACAGCGACCTCTTCATGGAGCTGGCCACTGACGCGGAGGCCGCTGCCAGGTTCATCAACGGCATCATCCCCCAGGGGAAGAAGTCTCAGGCGCCTTCCAGCTCTCCGGCTCCTCAGAACTGAGCATGATTGGGGAGATCAGAGATGTTGGAAATTGTGATACCAGAAACCGAGCAGTATGACGAGGCGAATGGCTGTTTTATCACGACCAAGAAGCAGGTGCTTCGACTGGAACACTCTCTGGTCTCCCTTTCAAAATGGGAGTCAAAGTGGCATAAACCTTATTTGTCCCGAAAGCCAAAGTCCCAGGAGGAGCAAATCGACTATATCCGGTGCATGACTTTGACCCAGAATGTGGACCCCAACGTCTACACCGCCATTACGCCTCAGATCCTGAAGACGGTCAACGCCTACATCGACGATTCCATGACGGCCACCACCTTCTCTAAAAGACAGCGAGGACGGTCGAACAATGAGATCGTCACAGCGGAGATCATCTACTACTGGATGATTTCCCATCAGATCCCCTTTGAGTGCCAGAAATGGCATTTGAATCGGCTCATGACGCTGATCAATGTGTGCAGCGCGAAGAACGGGCCGCAGAAGAAAATGAGCCAGAAGGAGATCTTTGCACAAAACCGTGCGCTGAACGCCGCACGCAGGAAGAGAACACATTCGAGAGGATGATATTCATGTCGGAAGCAACCATTTGGAGTTTCTTGAAGAAGAAAGGCCTCTCGGACTGCGGAGTGGCCGGCCTGATGGGAAATCTCTACGCCGAGAGCGGTCTGAAACCAACCAATCTCCAGAACACCTACGAAAAGAAGTTGGGAATGTCTGATGCGGACTACACCGCTCAGATAGATGCCGGAATCTATCAGGATTTTGTTCACGACAGCGCCGGCTACGGCCTCGCTCAGTGGACGTTCTGGAGCAGAAAGCAAAATTTGCTTGCTTTTGCTCTGAGCAGAGGAAAGAGCATCGGCGATCTGGAGATGCAGTTGGATTTTCTCTGGAAGGAATTGACCGAGAGCTATGCCTCTCTGGTCAACATCTTGAAGACCGCCACATCTGTCCGGGCGGCCTCCGATGCTGTGCTGGTGCAGTTTGAACGCCCGGCAGACCAGAGCGAGACGGCCAAGGCCCGGCGCGCCTCTTACGGACAGAAATATTATGACCAATATGCCGGAAAGGAGGGCGCATCTGCAATGAGCAACAGCCCATTGGTCTCTTACACAAAGCTGTCGCCCAATCATTCCGGAAAGCGGAATCATGTGATCGATACCGTTTCGATCCACTGCATGGCGGGGAATCTGACTGTGGAAACCTGCGGCAATCTTTTCGCGAATCCCAGCCGGAAAGCGAGCAGCAACTACGGAATTGGAAGCGACGGCAGGATCGGTCTCTATGTGGAGGAGTGCAACCGTTCCTGGTGTACCTCTTCCAGTTCCAATGATAACCGTGCCATTACCATCGAGGTGGCAAACAACGGCGGAGCCGACCAGGGATGGCCGGTATCCGATGCGGCCTACAATTCTTTGATTGCCCTTCTGGTGGACATCTGCCAGCGGAACGGCATCAAGAAACTGCTTTGGAAGGCCGATAAGTCTTTGATTGGTCAGGTGGACAAGCAGAACATGACGGTTCACCGCTGGTTTGCGGCAAAGGCCTGCCCCGGAGATTGGCTTTATAACCGCCATGGGCAGATCGCCGCCGAGGTCAATGCAAAATTGTCTGGGGAGGACGACGATATGGATCAAGCAAAATTCAATGAGATGTTCAGTGTGGCCATGACGAATTATCTGAAAGGCCTTCAGAACAATAACTGTGGCGATTGGTCCCAGGCGGCTCGGGACTGGTCTACTAATTCTGGGCTCTTTGCCGGGAATGGGACCACGGTTGACGGCAAGCCGAACATGATGTGGCCTTCGGGGCTGACACGGGAGCAGGCGGCCCAGCTTTTCTATCGGTTTGCGCAGATGGTGGGGCTTGCATGATGAAAAGCAGGAGAAGCCGTGCCGGAGGCAAAACCGGAAGGAAACCCGACCTTTCACAATTTTCAAAATGGATGATTGCCGACATTCGTCCGCTCCTGTGGATCGTGACGATCGGCGGTTTTTTATTGGCCTTTTATTGCGTCCACGAGGGTTACACCGGCGCTCTGCCCTGGATCGGGGCCATGGTAGGTCTCCCCTGGACGGCGCATGGCGTTGTGTGCAGTTTCTATCTGAACCTGTGCAAATCGGACCATCGGGAAGGCGGAATCACCTTTGAAACCGCAAAGGCCTCGAATTTTAATGTGAATGTTTCGGAAACGCCTGTCGGCTCCGTGGAGAGCCCGGCGATTTAAGGAGGAAACAATATGAATTATACGGAAGTCGTTTCGACGTTGCTGATGATTATTGGCGGGGTTACGATCCTGACCAATATCATTGTGCAGGTGTTCAAGACGGTGACATGGGATAAGATCCCCACGAACTTCTTCGCGCTTATCGTGTCAGAGGCGCTGACCCTGGCCGCCGGCGCCGCTTATGCGCAGATTCAGGGAATCGCAATTACTTGGTATCTGGTATTTGCGGCCGTTGTGGTTGGTCTTTTGTCCGCCTATGCGGCCATGCTGGGCTATGACAAACTGGTCGAGGCGCTTAAGAACTGGCCTAAGAAAACTGAATGATAGGAGGAGCCGGCAGTGATTCGTTTCAGACACAAGGGTGATTTTTCCAAGCTGACCCGATTTCTGGAAAGAGCGAAGGAAGCCGTTCATCTCGGCGATCTGGATAGGTTTGGCCGAGCCGGAGTGGCCGCCCTTGCGTCTGCAACGCCTGTCGACTCCGGAGAAACGGCAACATCCTGGTATTACGAGATTACCAATAAGAACAACACCATCACCATCTCATTTCACAATTCCAACATTCAAAATGGAGTTCCCATCGCTATCATCCTGCAATATGGGCATGGCACTGGGACTGGAGGCTGGGTACAGGGAAGAGATTATATCAACCCTGCTATCCAGCCCATTTTTGACCAAATAGCAAACTACGCTTGGAAGGAGGTCACACGGTCATGAGCAGGACCATCGACGAGAGAGTCGTTGAGATGCGATTTGACAACAGGCAGTTTGAGCAAAATGTGCAAACCAGTCTGTCAACACTCGACAAACTCAAACGGGGTTTGGATCTGGACGGTGCTGCCAAAGGCCTTGAGAACCTGGGCACCGCTGCGAAGAAGTGCGATATGTCCGCCCTTAGCAGTTCCGTCGAGACGGTTCGGGCGAAGTTCTCGGCGTTTGAAATCGTTGCCATGACGGCTCTTTCCAACATCACAAATTCCGCCCTAAATACGGGTAAGCAGCTTGTATCCGCCCTTACGATCGACCCGATCAAAACTGGTTTCCAGGAGTATGAAACCCAGATCGGTGCAATTCAAACTATTCTGGCCAACACCCAGCATGAAGGGACCAATCTTCAGCAGGTAAACCGGGCGCTGGACGAGCTGAACACCTATGCGGACAAGACGATCTACAACTTCACAGAGATGACCCGGAACATCGGCACCTTTACCGCGGCTGGCGTGGATCTTCAGACCTCAGTGGACTCCATTAAGGGTATTGCCAACCTGGCTGCTGTTTCGGGCTCTACCTCTCAACAGGCCTCTACGGCGATGTATCAGCTTTCCCAAGCGTTGGCCGCGGGCAGAGTATCCCTGATGGACTGGAACTCGGTGGTCAACGCCGGCATGGGCGGCAAGGTGTTCCAGGATGCTCTGGTTCGGACTTCTGAGTTGCTGGGCACTGGGGCACAGAACGCCATCAACATGTATGGTTCCTTCCGGGAGTCCCTTACCAGAGGCGAGTGGCTTACCACCGAGGTCCTTACCGAGACTTTGAAGCAGTTTGCCGGAGCGTACACCGAGGCCGATTTGATTCAGCAGGGTTTCACGGAGGCTCAGGCGAAAGAGATCGCTCAGATGGCGCAGACGGCCGAAGACGCCGCTACCAAAGTAAAGACGTTCACGCAGTTGTGGGACACGCTGAAGGAAAGCGCGCAGTCTGGATGGACCGCGACGTGGGAGATTTTGGTTGGCGACTTTGAAGAAGCCAAGGAACTGCTGACCGAGATTTCCAACACCATTGGCGGTGTCATCAGTGAATCTGCCCAGGCGAGAAATGAGTTTCTCAGCGGCGGCCTTAGTTCGGGCTGGAAACAGCTGCTGGACCAGGGTATCGCTGACGAGGCTGGCTTTATCGAGTCGATCCAAATGGTGGCCAGAGAGAGCGGAGACGCCTTTGACCAGCTGGTGGCTGATTCCGAGAGTTTCACCGATGCGCTGAAGCAGGGTTTGACCGACGGTGTGATTTCTTCTGAAACCTTGTCGGATGCCGTCTTCGACCTTCAGGGAAAAATGTCTGGGATGTCCCAGGAAGAGCGCAAAGCTGCCGGGTACACCTCGGAGATGGTGGAGCAAATCGAAACGCTGGCTGACGGCCTTCGGGATGGCTCGATCTCTATGGACGAGTTCACGGAGAAAATCTTGAAGCCGTCTGGTCGGGAAAACTTGATTGAGTCGATTTGGAATGCTGCCAAAGGATTGGTAAGCGTCCTCACCCCGATCAAGGATGCGTTTCGTGATATTTTCCCACCTGCCACCTCTGACCAGCTGTATGCGCTGACTGAGACACTGCGCAACTTTTCCGAGCGTTTGACCATTTCAGATGAAACGGCGGATAAGTTGCAGCGAACCTTCAAAGGCCTCTTCTCCGTTCTGGATTTGGGCCGTCAGGCGATTATGGCCGTGGTCAATGCCATTATGCCTATGGCTGGGGGTCTCTTGCAGACGGAATTCTCACTGTAACCGCCACGATTGGTGATTTCCTGACTGGCATCAATGACGCGGCCAAGAGAGGTGAAGTTTTTAATAAGGTGGCCCAGGGCATCTCTGATGTTCTGGGTTTTGTTGTGTCCGGAATCCAAAACTTCATTGGGGTTCTTGGTGACGTCTTTGCTGTTCCCGGCCTGGAGGCGTTTCAGGCGTTGCTTGGGCGTATTCAGGAACGGATTGGGCAGGTCATCGACGCTGTCAGCAGTCTTGGGTTCGGTGTTGATGACGCCGTAAATACCATGGACTCCGCCGTTGGAAACAGTAAGTTCCTGCAAATGCTTCAAAGCCTGTTCAACGGTGTAAAGACCATCGCCAGTGGCATTATTGCGGTTCTTGGTGGGTTGTCCACTACGCTGATAGACGCCATTGGAAATGCCGATTTCAGCGGAATCATCGATTTGCTGAATGGTATCTCTCTGGGCGGCATCGCTGTTGGTATCACCAAATTCATGAACAGCTTGACGAAGTCTTTCGACGATGTTGGCAGCCTTCTTGATAATGTGAAAGGCATTCTGGATGGTGTTCGAGGTTGTTTCGAGGCCTACCAGACTCAGTTAAAGGCCGGAACCCTTTTGAAAATCGCCTCGGCTATCGCAATTCTTGCGGCCTCTATTGTTGCGATCTCCTTGATCGACAGCAGTAAATTGACAACCTCTCTTGGAGCCATCACTGTACTGTTCGCAGAATTGATGGCCTCTATGGCTATCTTCAGCCGTATCAGTGGGGAAGTCAAGGGCGTCGTTAAGGGAACTGCGGCTATGATTGGGGTTTCCACCTCAGTCCTTCTGCTGGCCTCCGCTCTGAAGAAAATCTCCGACATCGAACCGGAGCAGATGGTGGTCGCGCTTACCGGGATCGCTGGACTGATGACTGCGATGGTGGCCGCCGCCAAAGTTTTGGGAAGCGGCTCTGGAACTGTTATCAAGGGCGCCGCGCAGATGGTCGTCTTTGCTGGCGCAATCAAAATGCTTGCCTCTGCCTGTATCGATTTGGCGCAGTTGGACTTCGCCGGATTGGCGAAGGGGTTGACTGGCGTCGGAGTCCTGATGGCGGAGGTTTCTCTGTTCACCAAAAAGGTCGCTATTAACAAGGGCGCTATGGCTACTGCGACCGGAATACTGGTTCTGGCTAGCGCCATGAAGGTTTTTGCCTCGGCCTGTAAGGATTTTGGGCAGATGGATGTGGGCGAATTGGTCAAAGGGCTGAGCTCTATCGGGGCTCTTCTTCTGGAGATCACCGCCTTCACCAAACTGACCGGAAACGCACAGGGGCTTATCTCCACCGGCCTTGCCATGATTGAGATTGGCGCGGCTATGAAGATATTTGCCTCCGCTATGGCGGACTTTGGCGGTATGTCTTTGGAGGAGATCGGTAAGGGTCTTCTGGCGATGGGCGGTGCGCTGGCGGAAGTGGCCATCGCTATGCGGGCCATGCCGAAGAACCTGATTGCAACCGGTGCAGGACTGGTTACAGTTGGCGCTGCGCTGAATGTCCTGGCAGAAGCCCTTGGCAAAATGGGCGGTATGAGCTGGGAAGGCATCGCAAAGAGTCTTGTTGCCATGGGCGGTGCTTTGGCTGAACTGGCAATCGGTCTGAATTTCATGAACGGGACGCTGGCTGGTTCCGCAGCCATGCTTGTGGCTGCCGGCGCTCTGGCCGTCCTGACTCCTGTGCTCTTTACCCTTGGAAGCATGAGCTGGGAGTCTATTGCAAAGGGGCTTATCACAGTTGCCGGTGCCTTTACCGTGATTGGTGCGGCTGGCGCGATCTTGACCCCTCTGCTCCCCACCATTCTCGGACTGGGTGGCGCTTTCGCTTTGATCGGCGTTGGCATTGCTGGCCTTGGCGCGGGGCTGCTGCTTGTGGGAACTGGGTTGACTGCTATCGCAGTCGGTATTACGGGCCTGGCTACTTCTTTGGGCGCCGGCGTGACCATCATTGTGGCCGGATTGACGTCCATCATCACAGGTATTGCCGCGTTGATTCCTGCGATTGCTCAGCAACTGGGCGAGGCAGTCATCGCCTTTGCCGAGGTCATTACCAATGGGGCCCCGGCAATCGGGAACGCGGTTAAAGCGTTGGTTCTCACATTGGTCGATGTTCTGGTCGAATGTGTTCCAGCTATCGCTGACGGCGCTTTAGAGCTGGTTGCCGGTGTCCTCGCGGCCCTGGCGACTTATACACCGCAGATCGTTGACTCCATCATGCTGTTCCTGATCGAAATCATCGACGGCTTGGCGCGCAATCTTCCGACACTGATCCAATCGGTGGTTAATCTGTTGATGTCCTTCTTCTCTGGAATCGTATCTGCTTTGGGGAGCATCGACACCGATGCACTTCTGAAGGGTATTGCCGGAATTGGGCTTCTCAGCGGTATCATGGTGGCTCTCGGTGCCTTGGCCGGTCTGATCCCCTCTGCTATGGTGGGGGTGCTTGGGCTTGGTGTGGTAATGGCAGAACTCGCTGTTGTACTGGCGGCCATTGGCGGCTTGGCTCAGATTCCGGGCCTCGATTGGCTGATCGGGGAAGGCGGCAAGCTGTTGCAGACCATCGGCAACGCTATTGGCGGATTCGTCGGGGGCATTGTCGGTGGATTTATGAGTGGCGTCTCCAGCTCCTTCCCACAGATCGGTGCCGACCTCGGAGCATTTATGACCAATGTGCAGCCGTTTATCAACGGAGCAAAGAGTATCGACGCCTCCATGCTGGACGGTGTTAAAGCACTTACTGAGGCGATTCTGCTTATTACAGCTGCCGATTTGCTGGAGGGCCTGACCTCTTGGTTGACTGGAGGTTCTTCCCTATCCGACTTTGCCGAGCAGCTTGTCCCCTTCGGCGAGGCGATGGTACAGTTCTCCAACAGTATTACCGGGCTTGACGGTGATTTGGTCAGCACGGCGGCAATCGCTGGAAAAACCTTGGCAGAGATGGCCGCGACGCTGCCCAACAGTGGCGGCATTGTTGGTTTCTTTGCCGGGGAGAATGATATGGGCGAGTTTGGAAACCAGTTGGTTGGTTTCGGCGAGTCCATGATGAAGTTTGCGGCAAGCATCAAGGGGCTGGATACCGATGCTGTGACCAATGCGGCTACCGCAGGTAAGGCTATGGCAGAAATGGCGGCTACACTTCCGAACACAGGAGGAGCTGTTACTTTCTTCACCGGCGACAATGATATGAATGCCTTTGGTGATCAACTGGTGCCCTTCGGTGAAGCAATCAAAGCCTACTCCGACGCTGTGACCGGGTTGGATGTGGACGCAGTGAAGAACTCTGCCATTGCCGGGCGGGCCATGTCTGAACTGGCAGCTACACTTCCGAACACGGGAGGGGCTGTTGCTTTCTTCGCTGGCGATAATGACATGGCGACGTTCGGCGACCAGTTAGCCTCCTTCGGCGAGTCCATGAAGAATTATTCAAAATCGGTTAGCGGTCTGGATGGAGATGCCGTTGCTAACTCGGCTGTTGCCGGAAAAACTCTTGTGGAATTGGCAAACACCATCCCCAATACCGGAGGCTTGGTAGCCTTCTTTACCGGCGATAATGACCTGGAAACTTTCGGCGATCAGTTGGTGCCCTTTGGAGAGGCGATGAAGGCCTATTCCGACAGTGTGACCGGTATGGACAGCGAAGCAGTCACGGCCTCCGCTACGGCGGCGAAAGCCCTCGCGGAACTGCAAAGTTCACTGCCTAATATTGGAGGCGTGGTGGACTTCTTTACCGGTGGGAACGATTTGGAGACCTTTGCAAATGGCCTGCTTCCCTTTGGAGAGGGCATGAAGGCTTATGCCGATGCTGTGACCGGAATGGATACGGGGGCGGTGTCCGCCTCTGTGACTGCGGCTCAGGCTCTTGCCGCGCTCCAGGCATCTCTCCCCAGTGTGGGCGGGGTGATGGAGTTCTTCACCGGTGGGAATGACCTCGGCATATTTGCCGATGGTGTTCTGTCCTTTGGAGAGGCGATGAAATCCTATGGCGATGCCGTTTCCGGTATTGACACCGGGGCTGTGTCCGCCTCGGCCGTGGCGGCTCAGGCGCTGGCTCAGCTGCAAGCATCCCTTCCCAATGTGGGCGGCATCATGGAGTTCTTTACCGGTGGGAACGACCTCAGCAAGTTCTCGGAGGGCGTTATCCCCTTCGGTGAGGCCATGAAGTCCTATGGCGAGGCTGTGGCCGGCATCAATGCCGACGCTGTTGAGGCGTCCGGAGTCGCGGCCCAGTCCCTGGCAAAACTCCAGGCTACTTTGCCGCAGGTCGGCGGGGTCATGGAATTCTTCACGGGAGGAAATGACCTCGGCAAGTTTGCAGAGGGTATCGTGCCCTTCGGCCAAGCTATGAAATCTTATGGAGAGGCTGTGGCGGATATTAAGGCTGAGGCCATTACTGCCTCCGCCATTGCCGCCCAGTCCTTGGCACAACTTCAGGCTGATTTGCCCAATGTGGGCGGTGTGATGGCTTTCTTCAATGGAAGTAATGACCTTGGTACTTTCGCGGAGGGCATTGTGCCCTTCGGCGCGGCGATGAAATCCTATGGCGACGCCGTGGCTGAAATCAATGCAAATTCTATTACCGCCTCTGCGGTCGCTGCTCAGTCGCTGGCAAGGCTGCAAGAGTCTCTCCCCCTGGTGGGCGGCGTGATGGCCTTCTTCAACGGGAGCAATGACCTGGCGACCTTTGCCGCCGGAATCGTACCCTTTGGCGTGGCCATGAAGTCTTACAGTGACGCCGTAGCCGACATCAACCCGACTGCAGTGGAGAGTTCCGCCTCCGCCGGGCAAGCCCTGGTGGAGCTGGCGAACACGTTGCCCAATACCGGCGGATTGGTCTCCTTCTTCACGGGAGGAACCGACCTTGCCGCATTTGGAGATGACCTTACGGCCTTTGGGGTAGATCTGGCCGCCTATGCGGAGGCCATTAAAGATGTGAAGCCGGAAGCAGTAACGGCCTCGGCCAATGCCGCAAGCGCCTTGTCCAATCTGGCGACGGGTCTTCCCGACAGCAGTCTGTTTGACCAGTGGTTCGGTGGAGATCAGACCTTGGCCTCCTTTGGCGCGGATATCTCTAAGTTTGGCTCTTCCATGAAGGATTACTACAACGAGGTATCCGGCATCGACATCGGCAAATTGTCCGACGTCATTACCCAGGTTTGGGATCTGATCGACCTGGCGGAAGGGGTCAACGGCATCAACACCAGCGGCCTGACCAATTTCGCCGACAGCATGAAGAAGATGGGAGATACCGGAATCTCCGGATTTACTGAGGCCTTCTACAACTGCGGCGACACCATCAATAACGCAGTGGTCAGCATGCTCTCCTCTGTCAGTGGCTCCATCACATCGAATATTTCTGTGGCAAGTTCCGCTATGGAGACGCTTGTGGAGTCGATGGCAAACATTGTGGATAGCAAAGTTATCGTGATCGAGGACGCGATCGAGGGGATGATGCGAAACATCGGAACCACGATCACAGCATCCTCCAACACTGTGAAAACAGCGATGGGGACTGTGGTCACAGCGGCCGCGTCCAAAATCAACAGTATGAAGCCCGAGTTCGAGACCGCCGGTGAGAATGCCGGTCAGGGTTTCGTCAACGGCATCCGGTCTAAGTTCGGTGCCTCCAGTTCTGCGGGCCGCAGCCTGGGTCTGGCCGCGCTCAACGCGGCGAAGAAGGCCCTGGACAGCCATTCTCCTTCCCGGGAGTTTATCTACCTGGGCGAGAACATCGGCGAGGGCCTGGCTATTGGCGTGAACAACAGCATAGTCCCGGCCGCCCAGGCGACCTCCAACATGATTGGGGAAGTTATCGATGTCAGCAACAAGGGTATCGACGCCTGGAAGGACTGGGTTGACGAGAAGACCTATTACGACGAGCTGAGCCTGAAAGATCAGCTGGCCGGATGGGAGAATCTTCAGAAGCAGTACAAAGCCGGTTCTGAGGAGCGCAAGGAGATCGACCGTGAGGTCTATCGACTTCAAAATGAACTGGTGGCGTCCACCTATCAGGCCTCCATCGACTGGATCGAGGAGGAGAAATACTACAACCGCCTGAGCACCGAGGAGGAATTGGCCGCCTATGAGCGGATGCAGTCCCGATACATGGAAGGCAGCGAAGAGCGGATGGAGATCGACCGGAAGGTCTATACCCTTCGTAACCAGCTTGTGGACGAGTCCTATCAGAACTCCATGGACTGGATCGAGAAAGAAAAGAACTACGGTCGAATGAGCCTTGCCGATGAACTGGCGGCCTATAAGCGCGTCCAGAGCCGGTATGCAGCCGGTACGGAAGAGCGCGAGGAGATGGACTTGAAGGTCTATCAGCTGGAGAAGGAGATCTATGAGGCTCAGCGGCAGTACATCGCCGATGTGCAGGAGGTTCAGGAATCCGCCAATCAGAAGCGCATTCAGCTGGAGCAGGAGTATGCCGACAAAGTCCAATCCATCAATGAGCAGCTGGAACGGGATATTCAGTCTCTGAATGACCAGTACCAGAACGCTGTGGAGTCCCGCACCAACAGCCTCTATCAGTCCTACGGCCTCTTTGACGAGGTGACGGAGAAGGAGGCGGTCAGCAGTGACACGCTGATGAAGAATCTGGAGGGGCAGGTCCAGGAGTTTGGCGAGTGGCAGGATATTCTGGGTCAGCTCTCTGCAAGGGGCGTTGACTCGGAGTTGATTTCCGAGCTCCAGGAGATGGGACCCTCTGCTATTGAGGAGATCCGGGCGCTCAACTCCATGAGCGACGATGAACTGGAGAAGTACGTGTCTCTCTGGTCCATCAAGCATGCTCAGGCCCGGGAACAGGCCGTCAGTGAGCTGGAAGGTATGCGCATCGAAACCCAGGAGCAAATCGCTCAGCTGCGCGTCGATGCCGAAGTGGAACTGGAGGAGTATCGGCTTACCTGGCAGGAAGAAATGGCTCAGTTGGAGGCAGATACCAGCAGTCGGCTGGCGTCGCTCCGTCAAGAGTTTGCGGAAAACGTGGGTCTGATCAAAAAAGACACCGAGGCCGAGATGAAGGAAATGACTGCGGTTGCCACAAAGATCCTGTCCGAAGCCGGATGGACCGAAACAGGTCAACAGATTCCCGCTGGTCTTGCGCAGGGCGTTGCCATGTCGAAATCCGCTTTCCTGGACGAGTTGACCAATATGGCGCTCGCCGGTGTGGAGGCAGTCAAGAGCACACTGGAGATCAACTCTCCCTCCCGGGTTTTCCGGGAGCTGGGTAACTTCACGGGCCTCGGCTTTGTGAATGGCCTTGCGGATTATGCGGAGAAATCCTATGCCGCAGGCGCTAATATGGCGGATTATGCGACGGATGGGCTCTCCAACGCCATGTCCATTGTGGCAGACCTTCTCAATGGCGACATGGATACCCAGCCTACAATTCGTCCCGTGCTCGACCTTTCTAATGTGATGCACGGCGCGGAGCAGCTCGACAGTCTATTCTATCCGCAGCGGACCATTGGACTTGCCGGGCAAGCTAGTTTGGCGTTTGCCGAGTCTGGCAGAAATGGTGGAACAACGGTCAATGTGGACAACGACGATGTTGTGGAGGAGCTCCGTGCTCTGCGCAGTGAAATGGCGGAAATGACAGAGCGGATGGAGCGGATGCGGGTCGTGCTGGATACCGGTACTCTGGTCGGTGAGATGGCAGGGCCTATGGACAATGCCCTCGGACAGAGGGCGGCACGCAGAGGAAGGGGGAACTAAGCTTGTACCACTCGGTTACCTTTGGGGATAAAAACTCTTGGGACGACTGGAGGCTTGTCCCCTCCTCTCGGCCTCTCTTCAATCCTCCGGCCCAGAAGGTGACGACGCTGGATATACCCGGTGGGGATGGGGTGATCGACTTATCCCAGTCTCTCACCGGGTATCCGGTGTATCAGAACCGGACGGGCTCGATTGAGTTTATTGTGATGAACGACTTCAAGCCTTGGCATATGGCCTATTCCGACATCATGGACTACCTGCACGGGCAAAAGCTGCGCGCGGTGCTGGAAGATGACCCAGAGTATTTCTATGAAGGGCGGTTCACCGTCAATGCCTGGAAGTCGGAAAAGGACTGGTCGCGCATCACCATTGACTATGATGTGGGGCCCTACAAGTGGTCGCTCCTGTCCTCGACGGACGACTGGCTGTGGGACCCCTTCAACTTTCAAAATGGCGTGATTCGGCCTGCTCTCTTCAAGAACATCGCCGTGACCACTGTCAAGAAAACCGTCAAGCTGGCCGCAGATCTGTTTGGAAGGGCTCCGGTCTGTCCTCAATTTTTCGTGACAAGTTCTGACAAGCGGGGTGTGCATATCCGGTTTGTCAATCCCACACTGGGGCTGGACGAAACTAAGCTGCTTACCGATGGAACCATCCAGTTCCCGGAATTTGTGTTCTTCGGTGACCAGGGAGCGACCCTGGAGCTGTGGTCTGACACTGGGACCGGGACGGTGTCTGTGGACTTCAGAGTTGGGAGGTTGTGACCGATGTATAGTATTTATGCGGATGGCGTGTGCATCTACAACGATGTGTTCTCGCTGGACGATATGAAGGTCGTAAACCCCAAGCTGACGCTGGAGGACAGTGCGGCAGGCTCTCTGGAACTAACGCTTCCCCACACCAACAAGGCCTATGACACCATCATCCGTATGGTCACGGAGATCTCCGTGAAAAAGCATGGGGAAGAGATTTGGTCTGGGCGTGTGCTCTCAGAAAGTAAGGACTTCTGGAACAACCGTGTGCTCTACTGTGAGGGGGAACTGGCGTACTTCAACGACTCGATACAGCCTCCGGCGGAGTACGCCGGAAAATCTGTCCGGGAGTATCTGGAGCAGCTGATCTCCGTCCACAATGCAAAGGTCGGCGCCAACCGGCAGTTTGTCCTTGGCGCGGTGACGGTGGTGGATGAAAACTTCCCTACCTACTACACCAACTATGAGAAGACTATGGAGTTGCTCAATGCCTTGGTGGAGACCTACGGCGGTCATCTCCGGGTTCGGAAGGTGGACGGGGTGCGTTATCTTGACTATCTGGAGGACTACCCCGACACTTGCAGTCAGGTCATTCAGTTCGGCTCCAATCTTATTGACTTTACCCGAAACTGGGATTCCACTGAGTATGCCACGGCCATCGTGCCCCTGGGCAACCGGCTGGACGAGAGCCCCATCGAGGCACTGGACGCCTATTTGACGGTAGAGAGCGTGAACAACGGAAGTCTATATGTCCAGTTAGACGAGGCGGTCAAGAACTATGGCTGGATCGTCAAGACGGTTACCTGGGACGATGTAAGCGACCCGGCGGTTCTGCTGGAGAAGGCCAAGGAGTATTTGGCCGACCTTCAGTTTGACAATCTGGAGCTGGAGCTGAGTGCTCTGGATCTACACTATCTGGATGTGAACACCGAGGCGGTCAAGCTGCTGGACGAGATCCGGGTCATCTCCCGTCCCCACGGTTTGGACCGCCTGTTTCCGGTGACCAAGCTGGAAATCCCATTGGACCATCCGGAGAACACCCAGTTCAAAATGGGGGATTCCGTACAGGTCAGTCTTACCAGCGTCAACAACCAGACCAGCGCCGCGGTGCTGGAGAAGATCGACAATCTCCCCAAGGCCCATTCCATTCTCAAGGAGGCTCAGGAGAATGCCACCGAGATCATGAACATGGCCACTACGGGCTACATCACCATCACCCGGGATGAATACGGCTCAGACACTTTGTATATTTCCAATGTCCGGGACTACACCAAGGCCGATAAGCTCTGGAAGTGGAACATGAATGGTCTGGGGTACTCCAATGACGGCGGAAAGACCTATGGGCTGGCCATCACCATGGACGGCTCTATCGTAGCCAACTATGTCAATACGGGCGTACTGAGCGCTGATATCATTCGGGCGGGTATGCTCAAGGACATCAGCGGGAACTTCTCCCTGGACATGGAGACCGGCACGCTGACCATGAAAAAGGGCTCCATCGACATCGGAAATGGCAACTTCACCGTGGACGAGCAGGGCAATCTCTATGCCCGGCGGGGCACTTTTGCGGGTACTCTGTCCGGCGCCAATGGGACCTTTGGCGGTCAGCTGGTAGCGGCCACCGGAGACTTCAAAGGCGTGGTGCAGGCCGAGGACTTCCTGGACCGCTATGGCAACAGTATGATGAACGGAACCAAATTTGCCTCCGACTATCTGGACCTCTATGGTATTACCATTACCAATCGGAGTACCGGGGAGATTACCTTCGCGGTCAGCTCCACAGGCCGCATTACCATCAACGGCCAAATCAGCATGGGCGCTGGGAGTGTGATTGACTGGTCCAGTGTCAGCAATACGAATCTTGCCTACAATCCGGCTTACTCCATGGCCAACGACGCCTACAATTTGGCGGATGATGCAATGTGGGAGGCGGAGACGGCCTATGACCGGGCGGACCGGGCTTATAAGCTGGCCGATTCTATTGAGATGCCAAGCTATATTCGGTCTACTTATATTGGCCCTACGGAAATTCGTTCTCCTGTTATTCAGGGTGGGCAGTTCTATGGTGAGGAGTTCAACATCATCGCTGGAAGCGATTATGGAAGTTTTAATCTATATGGCCCATATGGGGACCGTCGATTTCACATGCTGACCATCGAGTATTACGAGGGCGATGCCCCCTATATTGACATTTACAGTCCTTGTGGAGGCTATATCACCATTGGCCGGAGAAACACCGGCGGTGTTGTGTATTTCGAGGGATATGTGGATTTTAGTGGAGCGACCGTCCAAGGTCTCGATTTAGGAACAGGAGAATGACATGCCATGAAGAAAACATTGAAAAACTCAGAGGTGTTTGAGCGGCTCCATTCGCTCAAGCCCTTGCTTTCCCGACGGGATAAGATTGGCTACATCGCCGCTCGGAACTACCGCTTTCTCTCCAACTCCCTTGTGGAGTACGAGGCTATTCGCCGGAGCCTGATTGAGAAGTATGGCGAAGAGGGTAAGGACGAGCATGGGGCGCCGAACTATGTCCTCAAAATGGATTCGCCCAACTTCAAGCAGTTTTGCGACGAGCTGGCTCCCTTCAATGAGATGGAGCATGAGGTGGATCTGATGACGGCGAAGTACGATGATGCCGCAGGGAACCTGTCCGGAGAGGAAATTTTGGCCATCGACTGGATGCTGGAAGATTAGGAAGGGGTGAGTTGATTTGGCCGATATCAGCAGTTATCTAAAGAAAATCCTGGAGGCGATTTATGGCGAGGAGGTGCGTGGTTCCATCCACGACGCCCTGGCCGCCATGAATCAGGAGTCCTCCAGCGCCATGGAGTTTGCGGCTACGGCCAAGGACTCTGCCGCCGCCTCTGCCGAGAAAGCCAAGACGGAGGCGGACACCGCTACCAAAAAAGCATCTGAGGCTTTGGATTCCGCTGGGAAAGCCGCGCTTTCTGAGACCGCTGCAAAGGCATCTGAAAACCTGGCAAAGCAGTATTCCGATAACGCCATCGGCGCGGCAAACCGGGCCAAGGAGTCGGAGACCAATGCCGCCAACTCGGAGGCGGTCGCCCTCAAGGAGTCCCGCGAGGCGGAGGACGCCAAGAATGCCGCCGCACTCAGCGCAGCCGAGGCCAAGGCCGCCGAGGAACGGGTCAAGACCGTCAAGACTGAGGTAGAGACCCTGGGCGCTCAGGCCACGGCGGATGCTAAGACGGCTCAGGCTGCTAAGGAGGCTGCCGAAACTGCCCGGGACGCCGCTAAGCTCAGCGAGACCAATGCTAAGAACTCAGAAACCTCTGCTTTGGAGTCCAAGGCTGCCGCTGAGACGGCGAAGAACGAGGCTCTTTCCGCCAAGGAGAGCGCTGAGGACGATGCCCTGGCCGCTGTTCAGGCTAAAGAAGATGCTGAGAGTGCCAAGACTGCCGCGGAACAGGCAAAGACCGCCGCAGAGGAGAGCGCCTCCGACGCCGCAGACAGCGCCGTCAAAGCGGAACAGTACAGTGGAAAGCCGCCCAAGCCTCAAAATGGAACTTGGTGGATTTGGAACGCCGACACCGGCGAGTATTACGACAGCCACATCAGCTGCGAGCTGCCGGGGCCCACTGGTGTCGGCATTGACGATATCCAGCTGACAAGCGGCGACCACTCTCCAGGCACCACGGATATTTACACCGTGCTGCTGACAGACGGGTCCTCCTACAACATCTCGGTCTACAATGGCCTGAATGGTACTGGCGCCGGCGATGTGCTGGGGATCTCCTTCGATTTGATCATTCCGGCGTCCGGATGGAAAGATGGGAGCATCACCATTGCTGACAGCAGACTTCTGGCTCTTGCGACCCACAAATATTTTCTCAGCGCAGATGAAGCCTGTAAGGAGGAGTTCATCGACTGCAATGTGCAGCCGAAGGACATCACCGCGACAGGCTTTATTACTTTTACAAATGAGAGCGACCCCGCCATGGATTTGACGGTCAATCTCATTCGATTTGAGCTGTCCGGGAACGGGGCTATTCAGTGAGGAGGTGTAACCTATGGAAATTGCAGTGAAAGAAACCTACGCCCACATGCTCAAGGACGAAAGCCTGGTGCAGAACTCTGAAAAGATCTACATTGTGGAATTCATCTTTGACCAGAGCTGGGATGGGTACACCAAGACAGCCGTTTTTAAGGCCGGAAGCGTGGAACTTTCCGTACCGCTGACCGACGATCGCTGTATCATTCCTGCCGAGTGTCTGAAACAGGCGGGGGTCAATCTTCATGTCGGTGTGAACGGCGTGAACGGTGAGGAGCAGAAGGACACCATCTGGTGCCTGACCAGTCGCATCATGTATGCTGTCGACGCGACCCAGCTGATTCCGCCTGCCTATTCTGGAGGAGATATTCGGGCCCAGATTTTGGAGGTTATCCGAGAGAATACGGCCACGGACGAGGAAGTCGACCAGGCGCTGGACGAGGCGTTTGGAACCGATTGGACGCCGCCTGATGACCCTGACGATCCGGAGGACCCGGATAATACCGCCACCGACGAAGAGGTGGAGGACATTCTCGATGCTGTTTTCGGCGAAGAGCCGTAAACAAATATTTTTAAGGGGGACATATTTATGTCTAAGCACACCACTCTTGACCAGCTGAAAATGCTGGCCCAGCGCACCAAGGCTGAGATCGACCAGGTCGAATCCAAGTCTCTGGTGGGCATTAAGGTCAACGGCACAGCGCTGTCCATCGCCGACAAGATGGTGGACATCCTGATCGCCACCGGCACTGCTAACGGCACTGTTGCTGTCAACGGTGTTGATGTGGCGGTGAAGGGGCTTGCCGCTCTGGCCTACAAGGCTCAGGTGTCTGAGGCTGATCTGGACACCGCTCTGAAGGCGGTTCTGGACGCCAAGGCCTCCGGCGCTGATCTGGCTACCCTGATCGGCACCGACACCGGAAAGAGCGCCCGTACCATCGCCAATGAGGAGCTGGCCGCGCAGCTGATTCCTGAGAGCGCCAAGGATTCCCTGGACACCCTGACTGAGATCGCCCAGTGGATTCAGGATCACCCCGATGACGCCTCTGCGATGAACTCCGCCATCAGCAAGCTCCAGGCCATTGCCGCAGGCATCGGCGGTGAGAGCGACACCTATGCCACTGTGATTGCCGCCATTGACGGCAAGATCGCGGCGGCCCTGACGGACATCTCTGAGGGCGCCACCAAGGTCGAGGCCTCCGAGACCAACGGCAACATCAAGATCGATGGTGTGGAGACTCCTGTCTACACTCACCCCACCACCTCTGCTGTTGCCGCCGGCTTTAAGAAGGTCGGCAACGATGACAAGGGTCACGTGGTGCTGGGCGCCGATGTGACCAAGCAGGACATTGTGGCTCTGGGTATTCCTGCTCAGGACACCACCTACTCTGATGTGGTAGCTGGCGGCGCCTCCGGCCTGATGTCCGGCGCGGACAAGACCAAGCTGGATGGCATCGAGGTCGCCACCGATCCCGAAGTGAAGAGTATGCTGGACGAGGTCTTTGGGGCCTCTGATGAAGAGACCACCTAAGAAAGCCTGAGAAGGGGGATGGGGATGTCCTGTCCCCCTTCTACTTTTTCCCGAAAGGAGCTCTCATATGGCAGAGAAAAAACTCACCACCATGGAGCAGCTGCGGGCACTGGCAGAAAAGGGGAAACTCGACACCTTAACCCGCATTGACGCGCTTTTGGAGGTCATCACCCCTCTGCTGGAAAGCGCGCAGCATACCGGTATCACCGTTACTCTGCCGGCCGAGAACTGGAGCGGCAGAGCTCAGACTGTGCAGGACGAGTCCCTCTTAGCCGACAGCAAGTATTGGTACATTGTATGTGCTGATGCGGACTGCTTTATGGCGGCAAGCGAAACCGGCGTAAAAGCCGATAATATCACGGTTGACGGTCAGATCACATTCCACTGCGAGGTGACTCCGGTGGAGGATCTGACTCTTTATATTTTGCGACTGGAGGTCGAGCAGAACAATGAGTAACGCTAACGTTGGCAAGGTTTTCAACATGACCGGCGGCAACGGGGGCGGCGGTACTCTGAAACTGGAGACCCTTACCATCACCAAACAGCCCAACAAGACGGTCTACAAATCCGGGGAATCCTTTGATCCCACGGGCATGATCGTCACCGCAGGCTATGGGTACGGGCTCACTTCGGATGTGACCGGCTATTCCGTGTCGCCTCAGATTCTGACAGACGGCGTGACAGAGGTCACCATTACCTACACCGAGGGGCGTGTCACCAAGACGGCGATGGTCCCGGTTACGGTGGAAAAGGTGCTGGTATCCATCGCCGTTACCACCAATCCCTCCAAAATAGCGTACAACTACCTGGAGCCATTCGATCCGGCCGGCATGGTAGTCACCGCCACCTATTCGGATGAATCTACCGAGGAGGTCTCTGGCTACACCTACTCCGAGACCGCGTTCTCCACGCTGGGTCAGCAGGCCGTGGAACTCAGTTACGCTTATGAGGGCGTGACCAAAACCACGAGCCTGAATGTGACGGTCAACCCCATCGAGGTGGCTGTCCCCGTTCAAAATGGAATGCCCGTCTACGACGGAACCGCCAAAACGCCTTCCTGGACCGGGTATGACTCGGTGAAGATGACCATGTCCGGGGAGACCAGCGGCGTCAATGCGGGGACTTATACGGCCAAGTTCGTTCTGGGCTATGGCTATGTGTTCCCCGGTGATCAGGACGAGGCCGAGGTGGAGTGGACCATCGACCGGGCGACCATTGCCTCTTTACCTTCTCAGAGCAATGTGTTGGCGGCCAACGGTACGCCCCAGACTCCGACCTGGGATGGTTATGATGTCACCCAGCTGACCATCGGCGGGGACCGGTTCGGTACAGACGCCGGCAACTATACGGCCACCTTTACCCCCACGGCCAACTACAAGTGGTGGGACGGCTCCACAGAGGCCAAGGAGGTCACCTGGACCATTACCAGTGTCATCGTGTCTATTCCGGTGCAGTCGGGTTCTCTCACTTATACGGGAGCGCCCCAGACGCCGGAGTGGGACAACTTTGATCAGGAGAATTCCTCGGTGTCGGTGACGCCCCAGACCAATGCGGGCACCCACTCTGCTACCTTCACCCTGTTGACTGGTATGTGGTCGGACGGCACCACCGGGAAGAAGACAGTAAACTGGACCATCGGCCGGGCGTCTATTCCTGCTGTTCCGCAGCAGAGCGGTTCGCTGAAGTATGACGGAAACCCCAAGACCCCGTCCTGGGATACCAATTACGACAGCAACAAGATGACCGTTTCGGTGGAGGCGCAGATCAACGCTGGAACCGGCTACACCGCGTCCTTTACGCCGGACTCCAACCACCAGTGGTGGGACGGCTCTGTGGGCGCCAAGACCGCAACCTGGACCATCGGCAAGGGCGACCAGGTGGTGTCTGTTAGCCCGCAAAGCGTAACGCTGAACACCAGCGCCAGAAGCGCCAAGTTCACGGTGACCCGCAAGGGAGACGGCGTCATTTCAGCTACTTCTGGCAACCCCAGTGTCGCTACCATCGGCGGGATCAACCAGCAAACTGGTGAAGTGACGGTGAACAGTGTCAATGATACCACCGGCACAGCGGTCATCACGGTAAAAGTGGCCGCTGGCACCAACTATCTGGCCGGCGCTGACAAGACGGTGCAGGTCAATGCCCAGTTTGTGACCATCTACGGCGTGGAGTGGGACTGGACCTCCGGCGGTTCTACCAAGGGCACCCGCACTGACGGCGCGGCCGGGTTCGGCGACCCCAATCCGGCAGTGAACAATGGCTCCGGCTCCTCCCCCTTTGACAATCTGTATCCGTGGAGCGGCATGGTGAAGGAGACCCGAACCGGCGGTGTGATGGTCAAGGAGCCCAAGTATTGGTTCAAGTGGACCAAGACCGGGAAGAAGCTGAAACTCCAGATTGCGGACGGCCCTGTTGAGGGTTTCCATGTGGACCCGGTGAACATGGACCGAGGCGACGGCCTGGGAGAGTTGGACTACTCCTTCATTGGCCGCTACCACTGTGCAAGCGGCACCTATAAGTCGGAGACCAATAAGGCCCAGCAGACGAATATCACCCGGAGCACAGCCCGCAGCAATATCCACAATCTCGGTACGAATATCTGGCAGATGGACTTTGCTCAGATGTGGTATGTGGGAATGCTGTTCCTGGTGGAGTTTGCGGATTGGAATGGCCAGACTGCAATCGGTTATGGCTGTTCTTCTGGCAACTCCAAACAGAACAATGGCCGGACGGACTCCATGCAGTACCACACGGGTACTACGGCGGCTAATCGGACGACCTACGGCTTTACCCAGTACCGGAATATCGAGGGCTGGTGGGATAATGTCTTTGACTGGATGGACGGCTGCTATTATACCAGCAGCGGCCTGAATGTCATTCTCAATCCCGCCAAGTTCAGTGACAATGCCAACGGAACGCTGATTGGTTCCATGCCTTCAAGCGGTTATCCGTCTGACCTGGCAATCCCGACACAAAGCGGGTTTGAATGGGCGCTCCGTCCGGCTGCGACAAGCGGTAGTCAAACTACTTATGTCCCGGATAGCTGGTATTTCAACGGTAGTTACCCGTGCCTGCGCCATGGCGGTAACTATGTCCAGTACCAGAATTATGGGCCGTTCTACATTGACTACAACGGGTCGTCGAGCGCGTACGACAACGTCGGCTG
>ERZ779843.270-NODE-270-length-82316-cov-5.213078_pt1 | contig 82316 bp, 87 predicted proteins | sample MGYA00511560_ERZ779843 | MGnify/ENA primary metagenome ERZ779843 (study PRJEB29588, sample SAMEA2158062) | human gut metagenome | biome: human gut; feature: human-associated habitat; material: faeces | place: Denmark | collected 2008/2010 ... | reverse complement strand
TAGTATAAAAGGCTGACGGTTATTTTTCTATACACTGTTTTATTTGACACTTACCAAAGAATTAGCAATTAGACGTAACCAGACAGATATGGTATGATAAATGAATAGAAAACATAGCGAAATAATAGGAAAACAAAAGCTTTCCTATTTAAAAATTCATTCGATAGAACACGCGAAAGAGAGGCAGAAAATCAATGGCGAATTATGATTATGAGATTATAAATGGAAGAAAAATCCGCGTAAGACCAAAAGAAACCGTATCGGAGATCGACAAAAACGGCTATTTCCGCAGACAGCCGAATCACTTCACGACTCTGTTCGGCGACGGTGAAAACGATCTGAAGGCAGAAGGTAATAAGAGATACCGTCTCGTCTGGGCAAAGCTGTGCCACTGGTCCAACCGCGCGGCGATCGTAAGAGAGCTGGAGGGCCTGGAAGATCAGATTTCCGTCAATATGGTAGAACATGCCCCGCATGAGAAAAACCTTGGCTGGGAATACGTTTACAATGAAAACAACATCGACCCGGTGCTCGGTGATCAGTTCCTCTCTGAGGCGTATTACCGTGCTGATGATGATTACCAGGGAAGAACGACCGTTCCGGCGCTGATCGACACAACGACGGGAAAGGTAGTCAACAACGATTACAACTGGCTGACCACTTATTTCGAGGTCAACTTCCGCCCATGGCACAAAAAAGGCGTGCCGGAGCTGTATCCGGTGGAGCTGCGGGAAGAGATTGACAAGATGAATCTCTGGCTCTTCGATAATATCAACAACGCGGTATACCGCAGTTCCTTCTCCAGAAGCAACGAAGGCCATTTCGACGGTGTGAACACCTTCTACGCTGCGATGGACCGCCTGGAAAAACGGCTGGAAACCAATCGTTTTCTCTTCGGTGATTACGTAACCGATTCCGATATCCGCCTGTACGTGACACTTGCCCGTCTGGACATCCGCTATACCGCACAGCTCGGCGAGACGAAGCGTCCGCTCTACACTTACAAAAACCTGTGGGGCTACGCAAAAGAGCTGTGGGAGATCCCGGCATTCAAAAATAATACCTTCTTTGCAGATTTTGCCGTGCCGCCGGCAGACGCCAAGGGAAGCGTGGAGCGAAGCTTCAATGTCCGCTTCTTAAAACAGCTCGATTTTGCACAGTTCTGGGGCAATGTGGACGATCGTTCTGCTTTATCGAGTGATCCGGAGCACAAACTGAAAGCAGAGACCGATGCCGGAACCGCACGCAGCGATGCAGATGTTGAAATAGAAAAGAACCGTGAGGATGCCGCAATCTATGCGAAGATTCACGCCATCCCAAGCACAGAATTTGCAAAATATACCGAGGAGGAACTGCCGACGAAGAAAGATCCGGCAAGCCTTCCGCCGCTGGCTGATACTAGAGAAGAAGATTATCAGACGATTCTTGCCGAAATCCGCGAACTGCCGGACGGACCGGAGCTGTCACCAACAGCAAATGCAAAATCGTCTACAGCAGCCGCTGAAGAAGTAAAGAAAAAGATCGCCGGGCCGCTGGATACGATGCTGAATGCCGTAGAACTGGCACAGTACGTAGAAAGTGCAAAACAGTTCTACGGAGCCCTCGAAGAGCTCGAAACAGCACTTGGAGCCACCCGTTTCCTGGCAGGAGACTTTGTGACCGAGGCAGACGCAGCGCTTTATGTTACCCTTGTGCGCTTTGACCTCTTATATTCCCGTTACCTCGGACCGGTGAAATACCGTGTGCAGGATCTGAAAAATGTTTCGGATTACTTAAAAGATCTGTACCAGATTCCGGCATTTGCACATCACACAGATTTTGCAGCCATCATCCGCCAGGGAAGAATTGAGGGAGAGGAAGACGGCTTCCGCGCCAGCACACACTACGATCTGGCACTTCCGAAGATTGAGTGGGATGCACAGTGGAAGGTTTCGACCGAGCGCGCCTACCTGTCCTCAGACCCGACCCATCCGATCTATCTTGGAAACAACCGCAGATTCGACATCGACCCGACCTGGTACGATCTGGGCGCAGAAACTCCGAAAAAAGAGGAGAAAGAAACGCCGCCGTCCTGCGGATGCTGCTGCGGCTGATCAAATCATAGATAAAAAATAGAAAACACCGTTTCAGAGGCAGATTTCCAAAAGAAAATAAACTTCTGAAAAGGTGCTTTTTTCCGATGCACAAACTGCAAAAGGAAAGGCATGAAATCCGCTTATCGTCCGAAATGGAAAAATCCCTTTTTCTCATACGGCTCACTCGTATACGAAACCAGCTCATATCCGATGTCCTTGATCTGCTGTTTCAGATACGGAATATCGAGCGGCGCTTCGCTGATGACAACGGTCTCGCCGTTTTTTGCAGAAGAGTTTACTTTCTTTGGAGAGCAGCTCTTGCGGACTACATCATTCATATGGGATTCGCACATGCCGCACATCATACCATCAATTTTTAAGACTGTTTTAATCATACAATACCTGCTTTCTTCCGGGAATACAGCGAAACGAAAGCGTGCCGGACTGTATTCCTGGGGTTTTGATGAAAAATTTGAAATCACATACCCTATCGGGGTATCTAAAATATAGCGCGGATGAAAAGAAATGTCAATAAGCTGATAAAATATGATAATTATTATCATTTAAGAAGGAAAAATACGGTCATGGAAGGGCGATTCGCCGGCAGAACAGGGAAACTTGCCGGAATCGCAAAGTTCGTGTTACAATTGGGACAGCAGAGCAAAACAAGAGAGGAGACAAAAATATGCTCTCACAGATGAATTACCGAAAAGAAACACAGCCCCACGGTGATGAGCTTTTTCCGCTGAGCATTCACGTTTTCGAGACAGACCTGCAGAGTACCGTGCGGGTGTACTGCCATTGGCATGAGGAAGTGGAGCTCCTTTATGCAGTAAAGGGCGAAGCTGTTTTTCATATGGATACCGAGACCTTTCTCCTGCGGGAAGGGGAGACCGCCTTTGTCAATGCAAACCGTCTGCATGAGGTAGAGGGAATCGACGGACAGGAATTTACGTTTCTTGCCGTTGTATTCCAGCCGCGTTTTCTGTCCGGCACATCGCTTGACCGGATCCAGCAGCAGTATATCGAACCGGTGCTGTCCTCCGAGATCCGTTTTCCATCCAAGACAGAGCGGGGGACACGCCTTGCAGAAAAAACGGCACAGGCCATGCAGGAGATCCGAAATCTGCAGGAAAGAAAAGAACCGGGCTGGGAGCTGCTGTTAAAAGCGGAACTTCTGAAAATCTGGCAGGGATATTACAGTGCGGCAGAAAAGAACGGCGGAAAAACGGATGCCTCGACGAATTACCGTGTCAGCAGAATGAAAGAGATCCTCACATACATGAATGCTCATTTCTGTGAGGATCTCGAAATCGCGGAACTGGCGAGCCAGTTTCATATGAGTGAGAGCGCTTTCTGCCGCTTCTTTAAGTCGATTATGCATATTTCCGCCGTGACGTATGTCAATAACCTGCGGATTGCCGAGAGCTGCCGGCTGCTGCTTTCCACCGAGGAGGCGATCAGCAAGATTGCAAGCGACTGCGGATTCCGAAATATCAGCTATTTTAACCGCGTCTTCCAGGAACGCATGCACCAGACGCCGGGGCAGTTCCGCAGTTTATCCGCAGAAAACCGTACTGCGATATAAGATTCGGAACTTATGCAGGCTTCTGCGATCGGAATGCACGCCGCAGGAAGAAAAGTCCGGTCATATCAGCCAGTGCCCAGCCGATCGGAATGGCGATCCAGATTCCGGCAACGCCAAGCGCCGTGGCGGAGAAAAGGTATGCCAGCGCCACACGCATGCCAAGCGAAATGACGGTCAGAACAACCGACATCTCGGCGCGTTTGACAGCGCGGTAATACCCGTACAGCAGAAACAGCCATCCGATGCCGAGATAGAACGAGCCTTCCAGCCGCAGGTACTGTATGCCGATCGCGATGACCTCCATTTCTGATGCTTTCACGAAAATCTGCATCAGCGGATGCGCGAACAGATTGACAAGCAGAGAAATGACGATGGAAAAAGCAGCGCTCAGTGCAAAAGCATCTTTCGTGCCGCGCCGGATCCGCTCGTGATTTCCGGCCCCGTAATTCTGTGCGGTGAAAGTGGAGTAGGCATTTCCGAAATCCTGCACCGGCAGATAGGCAAAGGTATCAATTTTCACCGCGGCCGCAAATGCCGCCATGACCGCCGGACCGAAGCTGTTGACGAGCCCCTGTACCATCAGAATGCCGAAATTCATGACCGACTGCTGAATGCAGGTCATCGAAGAAAGATTCAGAATCTCTTTTAAAATGGAATGGCTGAAACGCCATTCTTTTTTTGACGGCAGCCACATGCGGCAGCGGAGCAGCACATAGAGCAGAATACCGACGGCGGACACATACTGCGCAAGAACCGTAGCGAGCGCCGCGCCTGCGATGCCGAACGGCAGTACAGCGACAAAGAACAGATCCAGTGCAATGTTCAGCACAGCAGAGACAGCGAGAAAAATCAGCGGCACAGAAGAGTTTCCGAGCGCGCGCAGCATACAGGAAAAGAAATTGTATACGGATGTTGCAATAAGGCCGGCAAAGATAATCAGAAGATACGCCTGCATGCCGGGACGGACTTCATCCGGGACGCGAAGAAACGTAAGGATCGGCTCGATGCCTGCATAAACAGCGAGATTCAGCACGAGCGTAACAGCAAGGATCAGCAGAAACGCGTGGAGAATCGAAAGTTTTAAAGAAGAAAGATCTTTTCGTCCCTGATAAATCGAAAAGAGCGCACCGGCGCCCATCGACAGGCCGAGAAAAATGGAAGTCAGAAACGTCATCAGCGTATAGGAGGAGCCGACGGCGGCGAGCGCATTGCTTCCGAGAACGCGTCCGACGATCAGGGTGTCGGCAATGTTGTAAAACTGCTGCAACAGATTTCCTGCGATCATCGGCAGGGCAAACAGGATAAGAGAGCGGGAGATTTTCCCGCGGGTCAGGTCGTAATACATAAAGAAACTTCTTTCCGAACATAATTATTAATATTATAACATAAAAAATCAAAAAATGTCAATTTGCAGGATGAAGTGTACAAAAATGCAATTGTCAGAAAACTTCGAAAAATCGAAGTTTATAAAATTTTTACAGATTTTGGGACACGTTCTGTAAAAAAACGGAAGATTTTCAGTTGATTTTTTTGGCCTTTTATGTATAATTAGAGTAGAAGAGGCCGGCTGGTCCGGTTTCTTAAAAAGGATACCTTCAAATTTCTGCATTTTGCAGAATGAAGCAGTATTACTATCAAAGGAAAGAGGTTAATTACAAGATGGCACAGATCGATTTAACAAAGTATGGCATCACCGGTACCACAGAAATTGTGTACAACCCTTCTTATGAGCAGTTATTTGAGGAAGAGACAAAACCAGAGCTGGAAGGCTATGAAAAAGGCCGGGAGACAGAGCTTGGTGCAGTTAACGTTATGACCGGTATCTATACAGGCCGTTCACCGAAAGACAAATACATCGTTGTGGACGAGAACTCGAAAGATACTGTATGGTGGACTTCTGATGAGTACAAAAACGATAACCATCCGGCAACCCAGGAAGCATGGGCAGCAGTAAAAGAGATCGCCAAAAAAGAGCTCTCCAATAAAAGACTGTTCGTTGTAGATGCATTCTGCGGCGCAAATAAAGATACCCGTATGGCTATCCGCTTCATCGTTGAGGTAGCTTGGCAGGCACATTTCGTAACTAACATGTTCATCAAACCTACAGCAGAAGAGCTTGAGAACTTCGAGCCGGATTTCGTCGTATACAACGCATCCAAAGCAAAAGTTGAGAACTACAAAGAGCTGGGTCTGAACTCTGAGACAGCAGTAGTATTCAACATCACAAGCCGTGAGCAGGTTATCGTCAACACATGGTACGGCGGAGAGATGAAGAAAGGTATGTTCTCCATGATGAACTACTATCTGCCGCTGAAGGGCATCGCTTCCATGCACTGCTCTGCAAACACAGACCTGAACGGTGAGAACACCGCAATCTTCTTCGGACTTTCCGGAACAGGAAAAACAACTCTTTCCACAGACCCGAAACGTCTTCTGATCGGTGATGATGAGCACGGCTGGGACGACAACGGAGTATTCAACTTCGAGGGCGGCTGCTATGCAAAAGTTATCAACCTGGACAAAGAGTCTGAGCCGGACATCTACAATGCAATCAGACGTGACGCTCTGCTTGAGAACGTTACTGTTGATGCAGAAGGCAAAATTGACTTCAATGATAAGAGCGTAACCGAGAATACTCGTGTATCTTATCCGATCAACCACATTGAGAACATCGTTCGCCCGATTTCTTCTGCACCGGCAGCTAAGAATGTTATCTTCCTGTCCGCAGATGCATTCGGCGTACTTCCGCCAGTATCTGTTCTGACACCAGAGCAGACTCAGTACTACTTCCTGTCCGGATTTACTGCAAAACTTGCAGGAACCGAGCGCGGAATTACCGAGCCGACTCCTACCTTCTCTGCATGCTTCGGCCAGGCATTCCTGGAGCTGCACCCAACCAAATATGCAGAAGAGCTTGTTAAGAAAATGGAGAAGAGCGGAGCAAAAGCATACCTGGTTAACACAGGCTGGAACGGAACCGGAAAACGTATCTCCATCCGTGATACCCGTGGAATCATCGATGCAATCTTAAGCGGTGCTATCAACGAAGCTCCGACGAAGACTATTCCGTACTTCAACTTCGAAGTTCCGACTGAACTTCCGGGCGTTGATCCGGCTATCCTGGATCCTCGTGATACCTATGCTGATGCTTCCGAGTGGGAGACCAAAGCACTGGATCTGGCTGAAAGATTCATCAAGAACTTTGCAAAATATGAAGGAAACGCTGCTGGTAAAGCACTTGTTTCCGCCGGCCCGCAGAAATAAATTTTCTGAATTGATCGAAAGGAAGCCCCTGACATGAAAGTGTCAGGGGCTTTCTTTTATGAAAATATCTGGAGAAATAAAATAGTTCCCTGCCCGAAAGTACAGACTGATGGGACAGGAAACTATTTTACAGCACACTCTAAAATAATACAAAAAATTTCAGCACCACAGAGCGTGAATTGTTGCGTCACTGGTTTTCGCCGTACCCTGATACGCCTTCAAAATAGAAAATAAGGCAGATCAGCAGGACAAGAGCAGTTCACGTACCATTTCTGCATCAAAGGTAACAGAGGAAACATGGTTGACTTCTATCTGATATAACGCATTTGCTGCGATATGCTCAGCAGCCTGCTCAAGATCACGAATACCGCTTGTGTTTTCGTGGCAGGAGATTACGGCATCGAGTCCTTCCGGTGTCAGAATGCATTCCTTTTCTTTCATACCGATACGTTTTAACACCTTTGGAAGTGCATAGCGGGAGAAAATGATTTTCTTTTCTTCCGGTGTGTAATCCGGAATTTCAATCACAGCGAAGCGGGACATCAGCGGAGCACTGATCTGGTCCTTGTCGTTTGCGGTTGCAATCGGGTATACACCGACGGTCGGGATCATACATTCGATATAGTTATCGGTAAAACCAAGATTATCAAGAAGGGTCAGCAGAACATCTGCCGGGTTTCCATTACCCTTGCCGGAGGCAGCCTTGTCGAGTTCGTTGATGATAAAGACGAGGTTGGATTCGCCGGCCATGGAAAAAGCATCCATGATGATTCCCGGTTTTGCGTTTGCGTAAATGCGGGAGCTTCCGGTCAGCTGTTCCGGGTCATTGATTGAACTCATATCGAGTGTTGTCCACGGCAGTTTTAAGATACGCGCAACGGCATAAGCAATCTGCGATTTTCCGGTTCCGGCAGGACCGATCAGTAACAGACCATAGGCCGGCAGCGTATGAGTCCGGTTAATCTGAATGATGGTTTCGATAATTCTCTGCTTCACGCGTTCCATGCCATACAGTTCTTCATCGAGGATCCGGCGTGCTTCCACTGGATCAATGGCTTCAAAATAGTTGCTTTTCCATTGAATATTCATCATCATGGAGAGGGCGCGCTGTGCGTGACGACGTTCTTCGGGAGAGACTTCGTGGGAACGGGCAACAGCGAGGTTTCGACGAGCCCAAAGGCGGATATTGTCCGGCAGCGTTCTTCCGGCACAGTTCATAAAATCAGTGATGGATTGGATGCTGGTGAGCTTCATGCTGTCACCGGTTTCCTCCTGATCCTCATCCTCAACTTCTTCTTCCGGTGCATTGCTGGCGAGGAGACGCTCAATCATAAACTGTAAAAATCCATCCTCAGCCGAAAGCTTTGCGCCGCCACCGAAAGCGATCTCGCGGATTTTGTAAACTGCATAACCGTCGGATGTTTGTGTACCGGAAAGGCGGACATTGATATGGTTTTCACCGAGCCATTTTAAAAGGCTGACAAAACGGGCATCGATCTGAAGAATGTCGGCAATGAAGGATTCTTCTTCATCTTTAAATTCAAACGAGGTCCGTTTGGATGGGTTTGTGAAAATACCGCAGGGATGATGCGGGAAAGCCTTCTCTTTTGTATCCAGAATTAGGATCGGCTGATCCGGAGAAGTAAACGGTGCGTTTGTGCGGAAAACAGTATACGTACATTCGGAAACTTTTGTTTTTTCCGGGGAATTGCTGAAATCAAAAACGGGCATGACAGAACCTCCTAATAAAAATAAGTGCTTATTGGTACAATAAAAACAGTGTAGCACGAATTAAAAAATCCTGCAATCAATATGCAGAATTTTGTATTTTTATGCTATAAAAATGTTAGGCAGGCGGATATTCGCAATGGAAGCCGGGGACTTACTTGATTCGGTTAAATTTTCGGATGGCGTAAAAAAGCCCTCCGGACAGGATCACGCTGCGGCGGAGGGGAATTATGTCATCAAAGCAAGCTGCCGTAAGAAAGAAGCTCGCAAAACAGAAATCTTTCTTACACTGAAAAAGGAATAACATCAGGAAACAGCATTGGCTTTGTGAAAGTTCGGAAGCTGTACCAGCACGATCGCTGCAAACATCAGAATACAGCCGGAGAGCTCGCGAGCGGAGAGAGCCTGATGAAGGAGAATCCAACCGGCAAGAACAGAAAAAACGGATTCCAGGCTCATAAGCAGAGAAGCTGTGGCAGGATTTAATCCTTTCTGCCCGATGATCTGCAGGGTATAGCCAACACCTGAAGAGAGAATTCCGGCATAGAGAATCGGCATCCAGGCGTGCAGAAGATCGGAGAAGTTTACGGTTTCAAAGAGAACCATACAGACAGCGGACAGGATCGAACAGGTAAAAAACTGAATGCAGGACATTTTGATGCCGCTGACAAGCGGAGAAAAATGATCAATAACCAGAATATGTACGGTAAATCCGAGCGCGCAGGCAAGCACAAGAAAATCTCCCTTCTGCAAAGAGAAGGAGCCGTCTGTCATACAGAGCAGATAGAGACCAGCGACGGCAATAAGAACTGCGAGCCAGACCTTCGGCTGTACACGCTTTCGGAGAAAAAAACCGCAGACCGGAACAAGTACGATGTAAAGTGCGGTGATAAAACCGGCCTTTCCGACGGTTGTGTACTGGATGCCGATCTGCTGCAGAGTTGAGGCGACAAACAGTGCGATGCCGCAGAGAATACCGCCCGCCCAGAGCGTTTTTGGCTGTGTGCCATTTTCTGACGAAGCATCCGGCGGTAGGGTTCGCTTTTTACGCGAGGAGAAAAAGACAATCAGCGGAAGAAGCGTAAGTCCGCCGAGCAGGTTTCGTGCCGCGTTGAACGTAAAAGGTCCGACATAATCCATACCGGTCTGCTGTGCGACAAAGGCAGAACCCCAGATCGCAGCGGTCAGAAGCAGAAGCGCTGACTGTCGGTACTTATGAGAAACAGTATTCATAATAGAAAAAACCTCCTGAAATTGATACGATATTCATCATAGCACAAAGAGATGGAAAAAGCGAACGGAAAAATGTCGGAAAAGACGGAAAAATAGCACAAATAATCATAATGACGAAATAGTGCAGATGTTGCGAAAATGGATATGTGAAAAATGAGCAGAACAAAGGGAGTTAAAAAGAGTAAAATGAGCAATTTAACCAACATAAAACAAAAAAAGAACACCAAAAACAAAAAATAGACACTGTTTTTCTAACAGTCTTTGTGTATAATGAATTCATCAAGCAAGAACGAAAACCTTAAGGAGGTAAAAAGTATGAAAAAGCGTAACATGAAAGTCCTTGCACTGTTAATGACAGTGACAATGGCAGGAACGATGCTTGCCGGATGTGGAGACAGCGGAAGCACAAGCACTAGTTCAAGCGGAGGAGCAACAGCATCCTCCAGCGGAACAGCAGATGCATCAAGCGATACCACAGCAGCATCTTCCAGCACAGCAGATGCTTCCAGCGAAGATACCACAGGTTCAGATGATGTGGTAGGAGAGCTTCCAAGAAATGAAACTCTTTACTTCGCAGGACAGCAGTGGGGTACCGTCAACGATTACAACCCAATGTCCGCAAACTCAAACAATGCAATGGTTATAGCACAGGGCGATGCTTCACGTGTACTTGTTTATGAAACTCTTTATATGTGGAATCCGCTGGATGCAAAAATGTATCCGTTGCTTGCAGACGGAGATCCGGTTTGGAACGATGCCCGTACCGAAATTACCGTTAAGATCAAAGCTGACGCAAAATGGAATGACGGCACACCGGTTACTGCAAAAGATGTAGCAGCTACCTATCATGCACATGTAGATTACAATTCTTCTACCGGCGCTGAAATGAAGAGCTACATTGCAGATGTTGTTGCACAGGATGACAGTACCGTAGTCTTCAAACTGACAACCGATGACTCCGGCGAAGCAGTTAACCCGGTTCTTGCGGAAAGATATCTGCCGATGCTCTACATCATGCAGGAAAATTATTTAAAGACCGTAGCTGACAGAAACAACAACGATGCTGAAGCAATTAAAATGGATAAGATGGACGATCTGGTAACTTCCGGACCGTACAAAAAATACTTTGACAATGACCAGAACGTAGTTCTGATCCGCGATGATAATTATTGGGGACAGGCAGATTCCATGTGGGGTAAGCTTCCAGTTCCGAAATATATTTCTCACCCGATCTTTAAAGATAACGCAGCAGCTACCACCGCATTCCAGAATGGTGATGTTGATGTGGCACAGATATTCATCACAGACCTTCAGAAATTGTGGTTAGAGCAGGATCTTCCGATTTCTACCTATGTTGATGAAGCACCGTATCAGCTGTGTATGACAATGCCTACCCTGTTCTTTAATACAGAAGTAGAAGGACTGGATCAGGTAGCTGTTCGTAAGGCAATCGCTATGGCAGTTGACTACGATCAGGTTATTTCTTCAGCAATGTCCGGACAGTCTCCTACCTTCGCAGATGTTCCGCGTTCTGTCATGAACCCGACCGATGGTGAGCAGGCTATGGTGGATCAGGATGCCTTAAAAGAGTATCAGTGGTCCAATGCCGATGTAGAAGGTGCTAAGAAGCTTCTGGACGATGCCGGAATCGTAGACACCGACGGAGACGGAATCCGTGAGTACAACGGAAAGAACCTTTCCTATAAGGCTGAGTGCCCGACAGGATGGTCTGACTGGAATGCAACCCTTGAAATCGTAGCAGCAGCAGGAAAGAATATTGGTATCAACATTGAGACCTACTTCCCGGAAGCAGCAAACTACAACACGGATTACAGTACCGGAAACTTCGAAATCACCATGCAGTCCGGCCCTGGTACATCGGTTGCCAACCCGTACATGAGATGCCGTTTCTTCATGAGCTCTGATTACAACGATCTTGAGGTTAACTTCAGTGGTAACTTCGGTCATTATCAGAACGACCGTGTAGATGAAATCCTTGCAGCAATTCCTCATGAGACCGATGATGCAAAACTGAAAGATTACTATACAGAACTTTCCAAGATTATGCTGGAAGATTGCCCGTGTGTACCGCTGATGTACAGACCGCAGGTATTCCACGAAGTAAACGAGTCCGTATGGACCAACTATCCGCAGAAAGACGATGGAACCAATGTTCCTCCGATGGACTGCACCGATGGTTATGGCGTAGCAGCACTGTACAATCTGGAACTGATTGACGGCTGATTTGCCAAACAGAAAGAAAGCACACACTGAATTGTAACAGAGGCGGCCGGAGCCGGGGTGCTCCGGCCGCTTTTACAAAATCAGAAGGAGGGTTCCTCTATGAAAGGAATGAAAAAGTATTATACGCAGAAGATCATGTGGTATCTTTTGACGTTAGTCTTTGCAGTGCTGCTGAACTTCATTCTTCCGCGTCTGATGCCGGGCGATCCGGTTTCAACTATTGCGTCCAAATCGGTAGAAGGTATGACCGATGCGACTGCAATTCAGAAAGTATATGAAGACTATGCAGCGAAATTTGGTATTAACAAACCAATGTATGTCCAGTTTTTTACCTGGGTAAAAAATGCACTTCGCGGTGATTTCGGCATTTCTTTCAGCCAGTATCCGCGTACCGTATCCGATATTATTTCCAGTTCGGTTCTGTGGACCATATGTTTACAGCTTCCGGCCATTATTGTTGGATGGATTCTTGGTAACCTGCTTGGTGCAATTGCAGCTTACATGAAAGGTGTTTTCGACAAGGCAATCCTTCCGGCATTCCTGTTTATCAGTAACGTACCTGCCTTTGGTATGGCAACCGTACTTTTATTTGTTTTCTCACTGAAATTACATATTGCACCTGCAGCAGGCGGCTATGCGAGCAGTATGATTCCGCATATGAGCCTTGCTTTTATGAAATCTGTGCTTTCACATTACCAGTTGCCGTTCTGGTCTATCGTAATCATCACGATCGGCGGCCAGGCTATTGGTATGCGTTCAATGTCAATTTATGAATTGAATGCCGACTATGTAAAATACAGTCGTTTCCTTGGAATCAAGGATCATACGATTGTGAAATATGTGTTCCGTAACGCAATGCTTCCGCAGATCACCGGTCTTGCAATGTCCCTTGGTACCATGATAGGCGGTAACCTGGTAGCTGAGATGGTATTCAGTTATCCGGGACTTGGAACAACGATGCTCTCAGCAGTTACCGGCCAGGATTATCCGCTGCTTTCTGCCTGTACGTTAATCATTACTATCATGGTTCTGCTGGCCAACCTGCTTGTTGAACTTCTGTATGCAGTCATTGACCCACGTGTCAAAGCATCCCAGCAGGATTAGAAAGGAGAATACGCTATGAAAAATACAATCAAACAGATTTTTCATTCAGGAAAATTCGTGACAGGATTTGTAATCTTCTTGGCAATTCTCCTGACTATTATCATCTATCCGCTTGTTGTGGCAAAAGATCCGCTGGCAATGATCGGAAACGGAAACTTTTTCAAACCGGGTACCTATCTTTCGATTCAGGACACCGTAAATTCCGGCAAAACGTATAAGATGAATGTTGATGCAACCGCATCCATCGTTGAAAGCAAACTGACAATGGACAACCGTTCTATGATGGCAGAATGGCTGGAAAAATACGGCGGTGTAGATGCCAGTGAAATCGATGTTACCGATGCAGAAGGTCTGATTGCTCTCTGGGAGGAAAAATATGACCCAAATGCAGAACAGAAAGGCCTTATCGCAGCAAAAAAGAAAAAATATCAGCGTCTTGACAAAGAGATCGATGGTATTTTAGAAGATGTTCCAACTATTATTGCCGAGAAAAATGAAGAGACCGGTGAGCTGGAAGAGGTTCAGAGCATCGACAGCAAGCAGTACATCAATGAAAAAGATGTCATTAACCGTCAGAACTTTGTTCTTGGTACAGATAACTTTGGTCGTGATGTTTTGACTGAGCTGATCTCTGCAACAGGTTCATCCCTGAAAATTGGTCTGGTTGCGGGAATCATTGCAACCGTGATCGGACTGTTCCTCGGACTTCTTGCAGGTTACCTTGGAGGTTTTGTGGACAACCTGATTCTGTTCTTTACCAACTTGTTCACCGTTATCCCATCCTTCGTTCTCCTGATCCTCATCTCCTACAGCGTAGGTGAGTCTCAGAGGGGAATCATGATGGTGGCACTCCTGATCGGAATTACCGCATGGCCGTGGACAACACGTTCTGTACGTTCCCAGGTTATTTCTCTTCGAAACCGTGACCATGTAAACCTTTCCAAACTGTCCGGCCACAGCATGCTGCGGATTGTCCTTACCGACATCCTTCCGTACGTTGCATCCTACGTTGTTATGGCCTTCATTCTCCAGATTTCCTCCGGAATTCTGGCAGAGGCACAGCTTTCTATGATCGGACTTGGACCGGCAACCACAAAGACTGCAACACTTGGTCTTATGATGCAATGGGCAACCCAGTACAATGCACACTTAAACGGTGCATGGTGGGCATATTTCCCGGTTATTCTTGTAATCGCACTTATTTCATTCTCTCTTAACCTGATGAACACCGGTCTTGACCAGGTATTCAACCCGCAGTTAAGAGACTAAGGAGGCAGCTATGGGAAAAGTAATGCTGGAAGTAAACAATCTGAAAACGAAATATGTAACTCGTTTTCATGAAGATGTATACGCCGTAGACGGAGTCTCCCTGAAGATTGAGGAGGGAAAATCCCTCGGTGTAGCAGGTGAGTCCGGCTGTGGTAAATCGACGCTGGCACTGTCCCTGATGGGCTATTATTTCGCACCGCTTCACTACATCAGCGGCGATATTATCGTAGATGGAAGAAAAATTTCCGGAATGAAACCAGACGATGTCCGGAAAAATATTCTGGGCAATGAGATCGCCTACATTCCGCAGGCAGCAATGAATGCTCTGAACCCGACACAGAAAATCATCCGATTTGTAGAAGACGTTATTCATGCGCATGATCCGAAAATGCCGAGAAAGGATATTTATGATCTGGCAAAAGAACGTTTTCAGATCTTAGGCCTGCCGGAGGAGGTACTGCAGAAGCATGCGGTTGAGCTTTCCGGAGGTATGAAACAGAGAACCGTTATCGCAATTTCGACCATTCTTTCTCCGAAGGTACTGATCGCCGATGAGCCATCGTCCGCGCTGGATGTAACTTCCCAGAAAATGGTTATTAAAATGATGCGTGATCTGATGGAAAAAGGATTTATCAAATCCATGATCTTCATCACACACGAGCTGCCGCTTCTTTACAACGTAACCGATGATATTATGGTTATGTATGCTGGACAGATTGTAGAAAAAGGTACCGCAAAAGAAATGGTATTCGATCCGTTGCATCCATATTCCAAAGGTCTGATGGGATCGATCATCGTTCCGGAGGAAGGTGTAAGAGAACAGAAGCTGACTGCAATTCCGGGAACTCCGCCAAACCTGAAGCATCCGCCGGAGGGCTGCCGTTTCGCAGACCGCTGTCCTTATGCACAGCCAACCTGCCGCGGTATGAAACCAGAGGTCATCGAACTGCCGAACGGAAGAGAGTACCGCTGCCTGATGTCTGAGAGAAAGGTTCGGGAGGTGTATGCAAATGCGTGATGGTAAAGAATTAAAACCATGCCTCTCCGGAAGAGGCGTAACGAAAGTGTTTGGCTTTGGCGATGCAAAAACGGTCGCTGTAGACCATGTTGATTTCGATTTTCATGAAGGTGAATTTGTTTCTATCGTAGGAGAATCCGGATCCGGAAAAACAACCCTTTCGAAGATGTTGCTCGGGCTGATCAGCGTAACGGAAGGTGAAATTGATTTCCAGGGTAAACCAAGAGACATCTCGAACGGAAAGAAGAAAAAAGAGTACTGGAAGGGAATTCAGGCGATTTTCCAGGATCCGTTTGCTTCCTACAATATGTTTAAACGTGTAGATTCTGTTCTGCTGGATTGCATTAATATGCGCGGTGACAAGAATCTGCCGAAAGAAGAAAAAGAACGTCTGATGACAGAGGCCTGCAGCTTTGTAAACTTAAAATACGCAGAACTGACAAACAAATATCCATTTGAGCTGTCAGGAGGCCAGATGCAGCGACTGATGATTGCACGTATTTTCCTTCTGAAACCAAAGATTCTGCTTGCCGATGAGCCGACGTCCATGATTGATGCCTGCTCACGTGCAACGATCCTGGATATGCTGCTGAAGTTGCGTGATGAGATTAATATGACGATTATCTTCATCACCCACGATATTGGTCTTGCTTACTATGTATCCGATAATGTTTATATTATGGAGCATGGAAAATTTGTAGAATCGGGACCGGCAGAAGAAGTAATTCTTCACCCGACAGCAGCGTATACCAAACGTCTGATCAGCGATGTTCCGAAGATTTATGAACCGTGGGATCTGACAACAGTATAACAATGGTACGAAAGCTGTTTCCCTGGAATCATGCTTTGCGTCATATATGAGTCTTGCGAAAAGAGAGACGGTACACGGAAAAAAAGTGTACCGTCTTCTCTTTTTGTCAATAATTTTTCTGAAAAAATTGCTTTTTAAAGAAAAAACTGGTAAAATTAGTAAGGTTACAGAACCGAAAAGAAAACTGGGGGATGAAAAATGCGAAACTGGTTTCGCGGACTGAAACTGAACCAAAAATTTACCGTAACAACGTTGATCTTTATTTTTATTCCGCTTTTTGGCATGATGTGCTTTGGGTTTAGGAGTATCAAAAAGAATGCCATAGATCATGGGGTAAATGAAGCAGTAACGGCAATAGATCTTACCTGTGCGGAGGTGAATGCAAAAGCGAATGCCTGCTCAATGGTTGTAGATACGCTGCAGGAGTATGAACCGTTGGAAAAATATCTTCTTCATCTCAGGAGGGGAGAGGAGATCTCGGAGAGCTATTATCAGCAATTTCGAAACAACAGCATCAGCATAATCGATAAAATGCAGGAGGCAATGCCAGATCTGTACCAGATCCATATTTTTGCCATGGCAGATGGTTTTCTGGAGCAGCAGCCGATCCTGTACCAGAAGGAAAAGATGAAAAACTGCGCCTGGTACCGAAGCTATCAGGGCGGAGGACAGTGGTTTTTTGACATACAGGAAAAAAATATTATCTCCGGTACAAAAAAAGAAGGTTCCCATTTGATGACTTATGTACGGGAACTGCGGGATCAAAGCGGAGGAAGGCTTGGCGTGATCGAGGTATCCATGCGTATGGCAGACATATTTCCCGAAATTTATCGATCCGGTGACAGCAGCTGGGCCTGCTTTGTTGATGAAAATTGGAATTTATATGACTGCGGAAAAACAGCGGCAGCCTGCAAATGGCAGTCCTATCGGGGGTTGATTCTGTTCCGGGCAGGAATCCGTGACAGAAAAGAGAGTCAGCAGAGTGCGGTGATTGACCGGAAAAACGTTGCAATTGTGCTTCGGAAAGTCGATAAACTCAATGGAATGTTTGTAACACTGACCAATTTGGATGATGCAACCGGAAACATGATCAAACAGCAGCAGAGAATGCTGCTTGAATTTGCCGGCTTCGGGCTGCTTCTGATTGTGGTGGTCAATCTGATTGTGCGTGGCCTGCTGAAGGAGTTTTATGACGTCCTGTGTGAGATGCGTCAGATTGACAATGGAACAACAAAGATAAAGGTTTGTTACAGCGCAGAAGAGATGCGGGAAATGAGCTATGGTATCAACGGAATGCTGGAGAGAATTCAGAAACAGAACGAGGAAAGCATCAAAAGGGAGGCAGCGCTGAAAGATACGGCAATCCGGGCAATGCAGAACCAGATTAACGCTCATTTTATTTATAATGTTCTGGAATCCATTAAGATGATGGCTGAGATTAATGAAGAGTATACGATTTCCGATGCGGTAACAGCACTTGGTGAAATGCTGCACTACAATATGCGCTGGAATAAATTTCTGGTAACCGTTCAGGATGAGATGAATTATATTCAGAACTATGTGGAACTGATGAATCTGCGGTATGATTTCACAATAACACTGTCCGTTCAGATGCCGGAAAATTTGTATCGGCAGGATATCCCCAAGATGTCTCTTCAGCCGATTGTGGAAAATGCAATCACACATGGAATTGAGGAGCTGAATGCAGACGCCGTCATTGAAATCAAAGGAATAGAGCATGAAAAGAGCTTTGAGATTGAAATCACAGATTCCGGAATAGGCATGTCAGAAAAGCAGCTTGCAATTCTGAGACGTAAACTAAGGATGCGCCTGAATTCAGATACACAGCCGAAACATGGAATCGGGCTTCGGAATGTACAGGACAGAATCCACATTCAATTTGGAACAGAGTATGGACTGTCAGTTTATACAAAAGAGCATTGCTATACGAAGGTGAGCATTCATCTTCCCATCACGAGGGGGAAATATTCTCCGATGGATCAAGAGGGTGACGAGAAAGAGGAAGAAAAAGAAAATGAATACACTGCTGGTTGTAGAAGATGAAAAATTGATTCGACAGGGAATCGTGGCGATGATCCGGCGAAGCAGCGTGCCGGTGGAGGAGATTCTGGAGTGTCGAAACGGAGAAGAGGCATTGGAGATTTTGAGAAAACAGAGGGTGGACGTCATGTTCACTGATATCCGTATGCCCAAAATGGACGGTCTGACACTGGTCAACAAAATGGAGGAGCTGTCACAGAAACCTGTTGTTATTGTTTTAAGTGGCTATGATGAATTTTCCTATGCGGTTGAAATGATGAAACATGGAGTTCGGGACTATATTTTAAAACCGATCAAGCGGGAGACGATAGAACAGCTTCTGGAAAATCTGGAACGAGAGCTTTCGGAGACCCGGGAAACGGAAGAAGAGGAAGAACGGTGCTTTTTAAATCAGCTCCGTTATCTGATGATGAATGCAGAAATGGCCGAAGAAAAAGAATGGATGGATATGGAAAGCAGGATCCGGCGCCACATCGGAAACGACAGCTTCCGGATCCTGCTGACCAGCAAGGCAAATGGGGAACGGTTTTCGAAATGCAGCGGAATTCTGCTGGAAGGCGTAGAAGGAGGAGTTCTGTATCTTCTGCCGGAACCGGAGGCAGAGCGGATCATGAAAGAAAAAGATGAGAGATTTTGTCTCGGAGTGGGAAAAGAACATCGTTCTGTGATGGAAATTCCAGAGGCATACCAGGAAGCACTGCTGGCCCGGGAAATGGCATTTATACAGAAAAATCCTGTGGAAGAATATCAGAAAAAATGTTTTGAGGAAAAGCCGGAGCTGGCACAGTTTCAGGAAAAATTTATTCTGCAGGTGCCAACGGACCGGGCAGATACTGTGCTGCGAAAAATGCGGAACTGGTATTTTGAGGCGGCGCATCAGAGGGTCTCCCCCTATCAGCTTCTGACAGTGACGGAAGCAATCTGCAAAGAACTGGATCTTTTTTACCGCATGCCGGAAAAACAGGAAAAATGTCCGCGTCCTCTGCAGTACCGTGATGCAGATCTGTTTCTGGATGCGTTTGAAGAATGGATACACGTTTACAGGGAAAGCCTGAAAAGTCAGACAGCCGGAAAAGAAAAAATGGAAGAGGCAATTTCATATATTCGGGAAAATTATGCAAAAGATCTGAATATGGCGATGGTATCTAACCATATTTGCATGAATTATTCGCTGTTTTCAGCAGCGTTTAAAGAACATACCGGTGTGAATTTTGTGAACTATCTGAAGGAGATCCGCATTGCGGAGGCAAAGCGTCTGTTGATTCAAACAGAAGATAAAATTACGGAAATTGCCAAACAGGTTGGATTTGAAAATGATAAGCATTTCATGAAATCATTTAAAACGGCATGCGGCGTATCACCGTCTGAGTTCCGAAAAGATTACAAAATGGTTTCCAACGGAAAGGGAGGACAGGATGAGTAAAGAAAAAGAAATCGGAAAAGAGAAGGGAAGAATCCGCCAGCTGGCGCGGTATTACATTCCATATAAGGGATTGTTTTTTACCGACATGTTTTTTGCAATGCTTGGAGCAGCCATTACACTGGTGATTCCACTGATTGTACGGTATATTACGAGTACGGTTGTGGAAAAGCCGCTGGAGCAGGCAACGGGTGAGATTATCCGCCTAGGTATTCTGATGATTGCTATGGTTCTGGTTGAAATGTACTGTAACTTTTATATTGCCTATTACGGCCATGTGATGGGGGCGCGGATTGAGCATGATATGCGGAACGAGATCTTCGGCCATTATCAGAAGCTTTCGTTTGCTTTTTTCGATAACCAGAAGGTCGGCCATCTGTTGTCACGCATCACAAGCGATCTGTTCGATATCAGTGAGCTTTTACATCATGGGCCGGAGAATATTGTCATTTCGTTTATCAAACTGATCGGCGCGATGATTATTCTGTTTGTGGTAAATCCGATGCTGGCATGTGTGCCGCTTGTGGTTATTGTGGTGATGCTGCTGTTTGCGTTAGTGATGAACAGCCGCATGAAGAGTGCATTCAAGGAAAACCGCCGCAGAATTGCGGATATCAACAGTCAGATCGAGGACAGCCTTTCGGGGATCCGTGTTGTCAAATCGTTTGGAAATGAGACAGAGGAGATGCGAAAGTTCAATGCGGGAAATGACCGTTTTGTCGATTCGAAGAAGGTCAGCTACCGCTATATGGGAATTTACAATTCGGGAATGGGAGCCTTTTCGACGCTGATTACCGTTATTTCGCTGATTGTCGGCGCATTGCTGATGACAGGTGGGAAGCTTGGGGCGGCCGATCTGGTTACCTTTCTTCTGTACATCAACAACTGCACAGATCCGGTGAAAAAGCTGGTGAACTTTACGGAGCAGTTCCAGAATGGTTATTCCGGTTACGAACGTTTCCTGGAAATTATGAGCATCGCACCGGACATCCAGGACAAGCAGGATGCGTTGCCACTGAAGAATGTGCAGGGTGAAGTAACCTTTGAAAACGTTTCGTTCCATTATGAGGAGTCGAAGGAGAATGTGTTAAGCAATGTGAATCTGCATGTCCCGGCAGGAGACTATGTGGCGCTGGTGGGCAGCTCCGGCGCCGGAAAGACGACACTCTGTTCTCTGCTTCCGCGTTTTTACGATGTGACAGAAGGAAGGATTCTACTGGATGGAAAGGATATCCGCGATGTGAAATTGAAGGATCTGCGCGATGAAATCGGTATTGTGCAGCAGGATGTGTACCTGTTTGCGGGAACGATCATCGATAACATTCGCTATGGCAGACCGGATGCGACCGACGAGGAGGTCATCCGCGCAGCGAAAGCGGCCAATGCACATGAATTTATCATGGAGCTGGCGGACGGCTACGACACCGATATCGGCCAGCGCGGCGTAAAACTTTCCGGTGGCCAGAAACAACGGCTTTCCATCGCCCGCGTATTCCTCAAAAACCCGCCGATCCTGATTTTCGACGAGGCAACCTCAGCGCTCGACAACGAAAGCGAAAAAGTCGTCCAGAAATCTTTGGAACTTCTGGCGAAAGACAGGACAACCTTCGTGATTGCGCACCGGCTGTCCACAATCCGGAATGCAAAGCGGATTCTGGTGCTGACGGAGAATGGAATTGCGGAGGAAGGCACACATAAGGAACTGCTCGCGAAAGGCGGGATTTATGCGCATTTGTATGAGATGCAGTTTTGATGAAAATTTCATTAGTATGACAGAAAGGCAGCGGAAGAGAAACCGCTGCCTTTTTTGACACTTTCTTATTTTCTTCATACTCTATAAAGAACAGAAAATGAAAGAGGAACATGGTATGGATTCATCCCGTATGAATCACGGCTGCTGCGGTGCGAACAATATGCAGAACCGCCGCGCCGCTTCAAACAATATGGAACTGAAGATGGAACCAAGGAATTTCCCGCGGAAAATGCAGCATGTAGATCATATGATACCTGCAATGGCGTACGTTCCGATGCAGCGGTTTGAACAGATCTATGATCTTTCCACTGCATTAAAAAATGGAACCTTATTTCCGGAACTCTGTAAACCATTCTGTGGAAAGGGAGGAGGAGAGTGCCTATGATGCCGCAGATGCCATCCCGTGAAAAGCTGCTCGCCTGGATTGATCAGGTCAGCTTTGCTGTTGTTGAAATGAACCTTTACCTCGACACCCACCCGGAGGATGAAGATGCACTTGCCTTTTTCCGGGAAAAAGTGGCGCTTCGAAAAGAAGCACTGAAACAGTACGCCGAACAGTACGGTCCGCTCACGATCGATACCGCCAACGACCGCATGAGCCGTTCTTTCGAATGGGTTATGCAGCCATGGCCGTGGGAAGTCAACCGGAAAGGAGGGTGCTGACGGATGTGGAATTATGAAAAACGCCTCGAGTATCCTGTAAACATCACGACACCAAACCCCAAAATCGCCCAAATTATCATGAGTCAGTACGGTGGCCCGGAGTTCCGTACCAGATGATACGGAAAAATCCAGTGTTTATGCGGGTTTGCGGACTTTCGGAAAAAAATCAGGAGACGAAAAAGTCGAAATACATGGTTCCGGAAGCCTTTTCATAGACGATACGATCCACGATGGAGCGGAGCAGAAGGCCCTTTTTCTCGGCTGGTTCCTCTGGATTTTTCAGAATATCATTGATGTTTTTTATCTCTTTCCGGAAATCTTCTTTTGAGATTGTTTCCAGCGGGGCGGCGGGCGTAAGCATGCGGTCCAGTTCTTCCTGCAGGCTCTGCCGTTCTTCGGCGAGCCTTTTTTTGTTGGCACCGTATTCTTCCAGCGTATCAATCCCATTTTCATAAGCCATCTTCACGCGAGCTTCGCGGGCAGCCAGATGCTCCAGGGCCTGTTGCAGCTGCTGGATGGTCTCATCGTCTTCCTGTTCCTGCTTCCGGTCGCGGACAGTGAAGGAGAAATCCGCACCGGCGAGGATATCATCGAAGTAGCGGTAGACGGTTCGCTCTGCCTTGGCAACGGTGATTGAATTGGAGCCTTTGTGGAAACCTTTTGCGTATTTCCAGCATTGAAAGTACGGACAAGATGTGTTTCCGGCTGTTACCGTCATCGTAGCGCCGCAAATTGGACACTTTAAGAGACCGGAGAGCCAGTGGCGGCAGGTTGATGGGTTGCGGCTTTTAGGAGAGCGTCTGCGGGCATCCATGCGCTTGATACGATCCTGATAGCGTGCCGGATCCAGCCGCGTCTCGTGTGTGCCATCGAAAGAGATCCCATTCCAGACCACAGTACCAGCGTAGAAAGGATTACGCAGTACACGTTCGATCGAGCGGCGCTCCATGAGATTTCCGCGTCTGGTGCGGTATCCGAGGTCATTGCATCTGCGGGCGATCGCCGTCGGATCCAGATGCTCAAGATCATATTGGTCCATGATGTATTTGACAATCTGGTATTCCGCTTCATCGATCACAAACGGTTTGCCGCCGCCTGCCGCCTGGTATCCAAGACATGGCGTTGCCTGGTAGCCATGCTGCAGAGCCTTTTCCTTCATGCCGCGCAGGACCTCGCCGGAAAGGCGGATGGAGTAGTATTCGTCCATCCATTCGATAATGCGCTCGATCAGTGTACCAAACGGGCCGTCAATGAGAGGTTCAGAGATGCTGACTACATCCACATTACTCTTTTTCAACAATGACTTGTATACAATAGATTCCTCCTGATTGCGTGCAAATCGGCTGAATTTCCAGACAAGGATCACGTCGATCGGATGGGATTCCTGCTTTGCAAGCGCAATCATTTCCTGAAACTTCGGCCGCCGGTCCGCATGCCGGCCGGAGACGGATTCCTCGAAGATGAACTCTTTTGCAATGACAATCCCGTTTTTCTTCGCATAGTCCAGGAGCAGGCGCTGCTGCGCATCCGGAGAGAGTTCTGTCTGATCCGCGGTGCTGACGCGGATGTAGAGAGCACCATTTTTAAGTGCTGACATAATATCACCTTCTTAAATATTCAATTTTTGGTATGAGAAAAAACGCCAAAACAAACGTTCTGCTTGTCTGACGTTTCCGAAGATGATACAATATGTTTTGCGAACTGGTATCATTCTTCGGAATGTTACTGAGCCGTCCTGGTGTTGGCGCACCGGGGCGGTTTTCTTTTATTCGTTTAAATCTTCTTCGTCGTCATCGGAAGAATAAGTGCTTGTATAATTAGAATCACTGGAAAGAGATTGTCTGAATTCGTCTGCTACCATGGTTCGGTTAAATTCGGCAGTAGGTTCAATCTCATCAACAATTTTTTCCAATTCATCAATTGAAATTTTGAAAAATTCCTTGCGCATATTTACTTTATTTACACGGCGGTCATTCAAAATTTCATGCATTTTATTTTCCAGAGCGACAGCATCTTGTGAGAAAATGAAGCTATGTACATCGAACTTGAATGGAACACTTGCGTTTCCAAGCTCGTTGATGCGGTCATTTGGATCCAGTCGACGAGTCATTCCGACTTTGAAAACATCTTCACCAAAAGAGCCGAGGTTGCTTATAATATAAACGGTACCGGCTTTTCCATTCTGAAGATTAGTGATCTCTTCTTTCTTTACCACGACATCGCTAAGCTGTGACTGGAGTTCGAGAATTCTGGCTTTCAGCTTTGCAACCTCTGAATCATCAGATGTAGCTTCTAAGCTATGCTGCAATTTGGTAATTTCGCCATTGAATTTTTCTTCTTCTTTCAAAATCCGTTTCTTTTCCTGTTCAAGAGCTTTGCGTTCTTCTGCTTCCTGCTTCATTTGCTCACGAAGAGCCAACTGTTCTTGTTTAGCCTGCTCTTTTTTTACATAATAGTTATATTCTATTTTGATGGAATTAATAAGTAAATATTCCATTTCACCAATAAATTTTGTGAGGGTTCCGGCAATGGCTTGATTTCCTTCGCCCGCAATCTTAAGATATTTCGCTGTTATTTTCTTTATACTTTCGATTGCGGTATCGAGCTTATCGTATTTGAGCGTGTAAAGAATATTTTGTACTTCTGACTGAATGGAAATTGTCAAAAGCTCGTAAATGGATCTGTTTGCTTTGGTGGTATATCGTGCAGAATATTGCGTCATTAAAGATTCGATGAGCTTTTCATTTTCGCGATAAGCCTTCTTCAAACTTTTTACATCCATACAATGCAATTTCAAAATAACTGATGGGGCAATTAATTCGGCGTCGTTAATGTCACGCTCTGTTAAACGGCAAGTGCTATATGGAGCATCTGTTGTAAAGAATGTATTTAAAGCATAATCCATACTGCTATACAGTTCTTTACTCCGAGAAAGCTTTCGTTCCTGAGTAGAAACAGACTTTTTCAATTTATCATCACGCTGTTGCAGCTCTTCAAGTTCGGACCATAAATTGGTGGTCAAAGCATTAATATCTTGAATGTCTTGGTTGAGTTTATCGAGTTTGGCTTGTCCTTCTGATTCGAGCTGAGCTATTTTTTCTTTAGCCTGAGAATATTCTGTAATACCTGTTTTCTCAATCGTTTGCTTTAATGTGGTGTTCTCAGTAGAAAGTGCAATATTGCTCTCTGACAATCGAGTATTTTGATCATAGATTTCGGCAATTTGAAGATCCTTTTGCTTTTCTTTGTGTGTGCGAACACAAAGAAGTACAATTCCGATCACAGGCGGAATAAAAAAATACCAAAGAGCAAAAAGTAGACAGATAAATAAAGTGCTTAAGTACCATGGGTTCTTTTGTGGCATTCGGTAAGTCCTCCTAAATGTGTATATTAATTTTTATTCCATACGAAGCAAAATCATAGGCATCACCTCTTGATGTATACTTGGATAAAATACCCCATAATTATACGTTTAAAAATTCAAAAAATTACATGTTATTTTTGAATTTAAGCTATACGGATTTGCTAATAAGCTTTAATTCTTCATCAGTAGGCGTCCGCCCAGCCTTTTTTATCATGCGCATCATACGTTTTCTTTCGTCGATGCCATAAGTGAAGGCTTTTTTACACATTTCAATAGATTTTTCGTACTCATCTTGGCGTTCATATAATAGAGCCAGTCTTTTGAAAAGGTTTGTCTTTAAGGGAACCTCACCATATTTTAGGTCTACCTTACAGAGCTGGTCGTAAAAGTCAAGTGCTTTATAACAGTTTTTTTCAATTTCCTTCGCAAGTAAACCATGATAATTCTTAGAATTATATAATTCAGACCATAGATGTTCAATGTTTTCCGATATAGAATAATATTTCTTAAATATAGGCCGCATTTCTTTTTCATAATTTAAATGCGTATCTGTTGGATCATATTTAAAATGCCAATTGTGTTCTCTCTTTAACCTAGCCCATTCGTTATCATTCCCGCCTAAATGAAGATATTCAAGCCAATTTTCGTATTCGGTCAATGTAAAATTAGGTTCAAATGAAATTTGTTTTGAAAAAAGTTTTGAGAAAAGCCCCATACGTTTACCTCGATTCTTTGTATTGATAATTCTCGAATTACATCAGCTGCAAAGATAGAACAAATCGAATTATTTTTGGCTGTTTTCGGAATAATTTTTTTCAACATACAGATACTGTCTGCATGAAGATATTAATTGCAGAAATCATCTATAAGAAAAACCTCTCGCTCCGTCAGGTATCAATTCTGACCGGCGTCCCCAAGTCCACACTTGGAAAGTTATGCAATGGCAGCATTCCAAGACTTGATACGTTGGAGCAGATCGCGAAGGGCCTACAAGTGCATATGCAGGATCTGTATGACAGCCCATGGAAATAAGTGTCCACGATTTGAGACGATTTCCAATTTTCGCTAATTTTCGACCTTCTGATCCGTAATTTATATAAAAGGACATATTGTTCGAGAAAAAAATATTGAAATCGAACAAATGTTCTGGTATTATTATACCAGATCGGAGGGTACATATTATGGACGATTACAAAAAACTTATAATTGAAATGCTCGATCATGCAACTCAAAAACAATTGAGATTGATTTATATTCATATCAGAGCACTTCTGAGGCTGAGATAAAACTCAGCCCTTTTTTTGAATAGAATCAAGGAACTTTTCTAAAACAGTCCATCCATTTTCGTCCAGAGCTGCCAAACCGGAAATTAGGCGGCGCTTGAAAGAATCTTCTTCGTCAGAAAGTAATTCCCCGATGAAATCTTCGATTTGTTCATCTTTAGATAATTCGATAAACATTTCTCCCCGTCCGGTACGAAGCCATTTTGGATTTATATTGTAAGTTTTACAAATTAAATCTAAAAAAGGCTCATCTGGACTGGTTCGTCCAAGCTCAATATTTTCTATTTTACCCCTGCTCTTTAAACCAAGTTTGTTGGCAAATTCTTCTCTTGATAAACCAAGAACTTTTCGCAATTCCTTTATTCGTTCATTCAATTTTTTCACCTCCGTTTCTGAGTAGTATTATATCATTGCAAAAATACGTTGTCAACGTAAAAAGAAAATAATATTCACGGAAATGCGTTGACAATGCATTAAAAACGTGATATGATACGTTCACAAGGCAAGGAGGTGAGAAGATGTCAGAAAGAGAAAAAGAAATTCTCGGCAAACTCGCTGAGAAACTCCCACACATGTCTGAGCGAGAACGTGGTTATCTGGAAGGAACAATCAACACAGCTGCGGCAATGAGTGAGAAGCAGAGAGAAAACAAGTTAAAGAAGGAGGAGGTATAAAAATGAACGATTTATGGGAAAAAGCAGTAAAAAAACTCACAACATACTGCGCCAAAGGAAAACGGCAGCAGAATATTGTGAGCTTCGTAGCTGGATCAATTGTATCAGCAATTTTGATTATCTTAAAAATCCTGATTTGGATGTTTAATTAACCCTTTTTAAGAGATCGCCTGTTTGAGGTTCATCAAAGGGTTCCTGGGTCTTGTCAGTTTCGATTTCTTCAATGATTGAGCCGAAAGGAGCAGTCATAGGATTGGAACGTTTTATCTTTTTTGAATGCGAAGAATAAACGGCAGACTCTAATGTACTCAGATCATCTTGAACGTGGGTTACAACACCGGTACCTTTTACGATTTCTAAGAATCCTAAACTTTTATGCGTATCTGGGTCAATAATCTCCTGATCACTAATGGCGTAAAGAAGGTATTTTTGGCCTAAAGAAATATTTTGATTTGAACCAGCATTCATGACAATTTTGAAGTCATCAAGTACACGTGCAACTTTAAATGTTTTTTGCATAAGAAACCTCCTAAATTATTTACTGTAATTATTTAACATTTCGGTTGTAATAGTTGGTTTAATTAAAATGTTGCTTTGATGGGCGGCAATGTATTGGTAAGGATTATCATCATCAAAATCGGTTGAATCCAGCAGGACAATTTGTGCCAGACCGTTGCTGTTAATTGTTTCTACATAGCCAAAAAATAGAAGTTTTTCAAAATCTTCTTGAGACTCATAAAAAGAAACAACGGAATGATGAAAGAGTAAATCACCTGGGCGGCATAAAACACAATCATTGATGCATCGAATCAATTCAATAGAAGTTGAATGGCGATCCTTATAATCCAAAAACTGTTTTATGTTTAACCAGAGAGAAAGAAGTAGTAAAAAAACAGCCAGTAGAAAGATCACATATGGTACAGATGCATCAGGATTTAATATGTACAAAAGTACAGACGGAATTAGAGCTAATGAGAAAGAAAAAAAGTTGCTCCAATCTTTAAAGTATTGTTTCAAGGTAGTCCTCCTTTCACAGAAACTTCTTTAAAGATAGTATAAGGAATTCCAAGGGGAAAATCAATAATTAAAACAGAAAGAAGGAATTAGATGAAAGAGTTATTAAAAATTAACTACGAAGCAGAACAGCCGACCGTATCGGCGAGAGATCTGCATGAAGCACTGGAAATTAAAAGCAAGTATGCTGATTGGTTTAAAAACATGTCAGCATATGGATTTGTTGAAAATATGGACTATTTCACGTTTTCTAAAAATTTAGAAAACGGTGGAAGAACTATAGATCATAACATTTCCGTAGATATGGCCAAACAGATCTGCATGATTCAGCGATCCGAGAAAGGTAAGCAGTATCGTCAGTACTTCATCGATCTGGAGAAAGCCTGGAACACTCCGGAGCAGATCTTTGCCCGCGCCTTGAAAATGGCAGATCAGAAGATCGAGAAGCTGAAAGAGAGCAACGCCGGTCTGCTGGAAGATGTCGAGCGCATGAAGCCGAAGGCGATCTTCGCGGATGCGGTGAGTGCAAGCACCAGCTCCATCCTGATCGGCGACTTGGCGAAGCTCCTGCGTCAGAACGGCGTGGACACTGGACAGAAAAGATTGTTCGAACAGCTTCGTAATGAAGGTTACCTTATGAAGACTGGATCCAGTCGGAACATGCCGACGCAGCGATATGTAGCAGACGGCCTGTTCCAGATCAAAGAAACCGTGATTTCCAATCCGGACGGCAGCGTGCGGATGACTAAAACCACAAAGGTAACCGGAAAAGGCCAGCAGTATTTCCTGAATAAGTATTTGAAGAATAAGGAGGCAGTATGAGCCAAAAAAAATTGAGTGAGTACATCGAAGCTCTGGACGGGATCACGTATCCGCAGTGGGTAAAGCTGAGAACTGGGATTGATATGCAGTTTGATTTCTCCAGAAGAGAGCTGGAAAAAAATATGCAGATCTCTTCAGGAGAAACAGCACGACTTATCCGTTTGGATTTTGGAGATGCAAGCTTTAGGTGATGCTGATGTTCGACATAGCAGTAGTAATTACTGTACTTGGAATGAATGCACTTTCCGCATTGTGCTATTCAAGAGAAAAGAAACGTACAGGCCTTATTTTAAAGGCACTGGCAGATGGCATTTCTTTAATATTTGTCTGTACTCGATGAAGATTGTTTTTGACAGGTCCTCAAAAACCTCGTCCATTTTTTGAGCACATTTTTCATATGGATATTCTGGATTGCCATTTTCAGCTTCCGCCAAGTTTAGGAATGCTAAATAGAAATCAGAATACATTGCCTGAGATAGTGGTTCCATGAGATGGATGTTTTGAGTCATTATATCCAAAAATGTGGAACGTACTTCAATAGACATAGTGCTCAACTGATTTTGAGGGAAGAATCCCATGCGATATCTCTGATAAAACGGGACATAAAATTTTAAAAGCTGTTCTTTTCTGACGTTGTATTTTCTGTCGGATGAGTCTTTTATCGAGTTTAGATAAACAAGGGTAAACGACCCAATTACAGTGATTACAGAAACAATAACAGAGCTATTCACGATGATCTCCTTTCTGAAATACTCGGGCATGGCAGTGCCTTGTATAACCAGAATAGGAGTGGAGCAGTAAAAAGTCAATAAAAAGAAAAAGTCCCACAGGAAGGACCAGTTCCCATGGGATGCAATACAAAAACAATTTGCAACTACATAATAGCTCAAAAATGGTTACGAATCAATAGAAAATCATTACGGAGCCAGGTTGCATACGATAAGAAGATAAGGAAGAGGTGGTGCCTTATGAAAGAAATTGTGTTCGTTACCCGGAGAATCAAAATCAATGGGCAGCAAGAGATCGTGGAAGAATTTGTTGCTGAAAAAGCAAAAGAAATTATGCTTCCGCGGGTGGAAGCTGCAGTGGAGTCGTTTGGTTATGAAAGGACGCAGAAATGAAGAGATCAGATAAAGCGGCGCTGGCGGTCGGCGCGGTTGGTACATGGATCTACATCGGCGGCGTGGATTCGGATCTGTGGGGCCGCGCCGCCCTGGGAGCAGGAATGTTTCTTCTTGCACTCGCTGGTAAGAAGATCGGCGATTACGTCGATACATGCCGCGAGGAGCAGGAAGAGTGGGAAGAAGAGCGCCGGGACGCAGTGTTTGCGGCATGGATCCGCTCTGGGTCGTTGAAAGGAAGAGGAAAAGGAGCAGCATAAATGGTTCACATGATCAGACTAAAAAGCCATAATGAATGGCTGGACCACCGGGACCGGATCGGTGGGTCAGATGCGGCGGCGATTGTCGGGATGAATCCCTATAAAAGCAACGTTGAGCTGTGGCAGATCAAGACCGGGCAGGTGGTTCCGGAAGATATTTCTAATAAGCCGTATGTTAAGTACGGGACTGAGGCGGAGCAGTATCTTCGGGAGATGTTCAAACTGGATTTCCCGGAATATCAGGTTGAGTACGTGGATAACAATATGTTTTTCAATGATAAATACCCGTTTGCGCATGCGTCTCTGGATGGCTGGCTGACAGATCAGGACGGCCGCCGGGGCGTATGGGAATGCAAAACAACGCAGATCCAGCATCCCGGGCAGAAGAGAAAATGGGATGGCCGCATCCCGGACAACTATTATATCCAGATTTTGCACTACCTGATGGTAACGGAATTTGATTTCGTTGTTCTGAAGGCTCAGTTGAAATACGACTTTGGCGAAAATGTTTTTCTTCATACTAAACACTACAAAATAGAGCGGGCGGATGTAGAAACTGACATTCGATATCTGGAATCTGCAGAACGGGATTTCTGGAAACAGGTACAGGAAAGAAAAAGACCGGCACTTATTCTGCCGGAATTATAAAAATAAGACAAGGAGCACAGAAAAATGGAACTGAAAATGCATGAGTATCAGCTGCCGGAAAAGATTCTTTTCAACTATGAAGAATTAAAACGGGAGCTGACCGAAAAAGTATCACACTACGAAACACTGGTTTATACCGATGATCAGATTAAGGAGGCCAAAGCAGATAAGGCAGCGCTGAATAAGCTGAAAAAGGCTCTGAATGATGAAAGAATCCGTCGTGAAAGAGAATACATGGCTCCGTTCGCGGACTTCAAGACCAAAATTAATGAGATTATTGGCATCATCGACAAGCCTATCGCAGTTATTGATACGCAGGTACGTGCCTACGAGGAACAGCAGAAAGAAGACAAGCTGAAAAAGATTAAGGAACTGTGGGGAACACTGGCGATTCCGGAAGGGCTTACGTTTGAAAAAATCTACAGTCCGAAGTGGCTGAATGTATCTGTTTCGATGAAATCCATCGCAGAGCAGATGAATACCGCGATTGAGAAGTTCCATCAGGACATGGCCACGCTTTCAAATCTGCCGGAATTTGGCTTTGAAGCCCAGCAGGTATACATTTCCACTCTTGATATCAACAGGGCGCTTGCTGAGGGTCAGAGAATGGCTCAGGTGCAGAAGCAGAAAGAAGCATATGAGGCAGAGCAGAAACAGCGCAAGGCAGAGGAAGAAGCCAGAAAAGCGACAGAAGCGCTGGAAGTTCCGAAGCTTTCAGAAGGAACCGGGGTGCCGCCGGTAGAGACAGAATCAGTTGTTGAATCTGTGAAGGAATCCGTGGAGCAGGATGTTCAGGAGAAAAAGCAGTGGGTTGCCTTCCAGGCACTGCTGTCAACAGACGATGCAATTGCGCTGAAAGCATTCTTTGATTCAAGAAACATTGAATTTAAGCCGATTTAGGGAAAGAGAGGATAAAGGGTTATGGCAGTACAGAACAGTTTACAGAGATCAAGAGGCAACCAGAGATTAGGCATCTCGGCATATCTGACCGCGGATGCGGTTAAGAACCAGATTAATCAGGTCGTAGGCGGCAAGGATGGACAACGCTTCATTTCTGCCATCGTCTCGGCAGTCAACACAAACCCAGCGCTGCAGGAATGCACGAACCAGTCGATTCTGTCCGGCGCACTCCTGGGTGAGTCCCTGAAGCTCTCTCCGTCGCCGCAGCTTGGCCAATATTATCTGGTGCCGTTCAACGACAGAAACAAGGGCAAGGTGGCGCAGTTCCAGCTTGGATACAAAGGATATATTCAGCTTGCCATCCGTTCCGGTCAGTACAAAAAACTGAATGTCCTTGCAATCAAAGAGGGCGAGCTGATCCGGTTTGATCCGCTGAATGAGGAAATCGAAGTGCGGCTGATCGAGGACGAAGAGGCGCGGGAGCAGGCAACTACTATCGGATATTATGCCATGTTTGAGTATACCAACGGATTCCGGAAAGCGATCTACTGGTCGAAACGGAAAATGGAAGCTCACGCACTGAAGTATTCCAAGGGATACCAGGCCAAGAAAGGGTATACCTTCTGGGAAAAAGATTTTGACGGCATGGCATACAAAACCATGCTGCGTCAGCTGATCAGCAAGTGGGGAATCATGTCGATTGATATGGCATCCGCGATTGATTCCGATATGGCGGTTATCAACGAGGACGGCACTAAAGATTATGTTGACAATGACGCTACTGTGTTTGATATGGAACCAGCGCAGGAAGCTACGCCACAGCAGAGTCAGCCTGAACCGGCAGTACCTGTAGATGCAAAAGCAGCGTTGTTTGGAAATAATTAAAAGAGAGGGAACCAACGATGAATAAAGTGGAATTACAGAATCTGGTAGGTGGACAGCTCCAGGAGAAATTTGAGCGGGCTTTTGAAAGCGTGATTGAGAATCTGCAGGATCCGAATACCTCGTTCAAAGTAAAAAGAGGAATCACGATCAAGTTGAGCTTCACGCAGAACGAGAACAGAGACGATGTGTCCGTGTCTGCGCAGGTAGTCGAAAAACTGGCACCACAGCAGGATATGAATACAAAATTCTACATCGGAAAGGACCTGCGCACCGGCGAGGTGTATGCCGAAGAATACGGAAAGCAGATCCGCGGTCAGATGAGCCTGAACCTGAACGATTCCAAGGCTGATAAGCAGGCTGAGGTAGTGGACGGCACTGTCGTGGATACTGAGACAGGCGAAATTTTAAGTGGAAAAAATGAAAATGTTGTTGATTTCAGAAAGGCTGCCAAGTAGGCAGGGGAGGTAAATAGTCATGATTAAAGAAGCATTACAGTACATTGTAGGACTTGGAAAAGCAGAGGAACACATGATCAACGGAGCTTGCTATTCTGACAAGCCGCTGCATCGAATCGATACATATTACCCGAAGGCGGATGCCATCGAAATGCATACGCTGACAAGTCTCGTGGATTATATCAAGTCCGAAGTGGATGAGATGCCGCCGCGAATGATCGTGGAAGTGAAAAGCCCGACTGAAGTGGAACTGTATTCCAAGCTGGATCCCAACCGCGATCGTGAGAGCCTTGTAGTGGCGAGTGCAAGAGTTCCGGCCTTCGAATTTGACCGTTTCGTGGAGCATGAGAAATTCTGCATTAACCTGCAGTCTAAGTTTTTAAAAAGCGATGACCGTGAGTTGATTCTGAAGTTTGCCGGAACGGTAGAGGCAGGAAGTGTTTCGGAGTATGGGGATGATGGAGTGACGCAGAAAGCAACCATTAAAACCGGTCTGGCATCCAAAGGTGATGCGATCGTGCCGAATCCGGTGTGCCTGCGTCCGTACAGAACATTCCTTGAGGTAGAACAGCCGGAATCTGCATTTGTTTTCCGCATGAAGCAGGACAACTATGGCAGCGTAATGTGTGCCGTTTTCGAGGCGGATGGCGGTGCCTGGAAGATGGATGCAACCCAGGCAATCAAGGAGTATTTGCAGCGAGAGCTTGATGGAATGCCACAGTTTACCGTTATTTCATAACATACGATAAAAATCTCACCCGTGCAGCCGGAAAATGACTGCACGGGGCAGATAGAAAGGATAGATACATAGTATGAACAAAGTAATTCTGATAGGCCGTCTGTGTGCAGATCCGGAAGTGAGATATTCACAGAATCAGAACCAGACCGCCGTTGCACGGTATCGTCTGGCAGTGGATCGGAGATTTAAGAGGGAAGGGGAGCAGACTGCAGACTTCATCAGCTGTGTTGCATTTGGAAAAGTGGCAGAATTTGCTGAGAAATACCTGCGGCAGGGAACGAAGATTGTCATCACCGGCCGGATCCAGACCGGCAGCTATACCAATAAGGACGGTCAGAAGATCTACACGACAGACGTAGTTGTAGAAGAGCATGAGTTTGCAGAAAGCAAGGGCGCAAGCGCTGGGAACAACGGAACTACACAGCGGGAGGCGGATTCGGATGGGTTTATGAATATTCCGGATGACATCGGAGAAGAGTTGCCATTCAACTAGAAGGGGGGCGCAGTATGGGAAAAATCAATAGCAGAGAAAAGGGCGCCCGGTTTGAACGTGAGCTTGCCAGAACATTCCGAGATTATGGTTACACGGGGAGTCGCCGAACCGCACAGTATTGCGGAAATACGGGTGATGCCTCCGATGTTGTAGGGCTGCCAGGCATCCATGTCGAGGCAAAGCATCAGGAAAAGATGTGTTTGTATGACTGGGTAGCGCAGGCAAAGCGTGATTCAAAAGGAACCGGTGACCTTCCGGCGGTATTCCACAAGAAAAATTACGCGGAAGTACTGGTAACAATGCCGCTTGATGACTGGATGCAACTGTATCGAGAATGGGAAGCCGGGCAGGAACTGGAAGAAGGTGAGAAAGATGTCGGATGTCAAATGGATTAAGATTACAACGGATATGTTTGACAATCGAAAGATCCGGCATCTGAGAAAACTTCCGGAAGGGAATAGCATTGTTCTGATCTGGGTGATGCTTCTTGCGATGGCAGGAAAATGCAATGATCACGGGAAAATATATCTGACGGAAAACATTCCTTATACCCCTAAAATGCTGGCGGATGAGCTGGATTTTGAAGAAAATACGGTTCAGTTGGCACTGCAGGCATTGGAACAGTTGGATATGATCGTGCTGGACGATGGGTATTTTTCCATCACTGGCTGGGAAGAGCATCAGAACATAGAAGGAATGGACCGGATCCGGGAACAGAACAGAATCCGAAAGCAAAGGCAGAGGGAAAAAGAACGATTGATTGCGGAAAGTCGCGTGATGTCACGTGACAGTCACGCAACAGAAGAAGATAAAGATAAAGAAGAAGAAAAAGATATAGATAAAGAGAGTAAAGAGAAAGCAACCTGCCAGCAGGTTGTGGACCTTTACCGGTCCATCTGCGTTTCTTATCCCAAGGTTATTTCTCTTTCCGAAGCCAGAAAACGAGCGATCCGGGCACGGCTGAAAATGTACAGCATGGATGACTTCCGGATGCTGTTCGAAAAGGCGGAGGCATCCTCGTTCCTGAAAGGGGCGAATAACCGGAACTGGTCAGCCAACTTTGATTGGATGATCAAGGATGCCAATATGGCCAAGGTAATCGGCGGAAACTATGATGACGGACCGTGGAACAAGCATACAGCCAAGCAGCCGTCAGGAAACAATACAGCGAAGCAGTTAGATGATTTTTACAATATGGCGACCGAATGGGCCGCCCAGGAAGATGGTGATAAGGATGAATAAGCAGGAATTTTCCCTGTTCACAATGGCGCTGAAGACCTATTATCCCCGGGAGAACCTGCTCCCGAATACTCAGGCGATGGAACTGTGGTACCAGCAGCTCCAGGATATCCCATACCGCACGGCAGAGGCGGCGCTGAATCAGTGGGTTGCCACAAATAAGTGGTTTCCATCCATCGCAGATATCCGTGAGACGGCCGCAGGGGTCGCTTCCGGCGAAGTTCTCGACTGGGGTGAAGGATGGGAGCAGGTGTTGAAAGCAATTCGAAAATACGGCTTATACAGAGCTGAGGACGCAATGGAGAGCTTCGATCCGATCACAAGGCAGTGCGTGGAACGGCTCGGCTTCAAGCAGATCTGTATGTCGGAGAACATCTCCGCGGACCGCGCAAACTTCCGCATGATCTACGAGCAGCTGGCGGAGCGGAGACGGCAGGAAGCGCAGATGCCGGAAGCATTGAAAAACCTGATCGGCGATATCCAGAGAAAGCAGATGCAGATCGGAACCAGGGAGGATGCGTAGCATGGAGAAGTATGAAACCTGTAAACATGTGCTCAGCGTGGGCAGAACAGCGGTGTATGTAGGCACCGGCTGCCCGCGGGCAAATATGATCCGTGGCACGCTGGTGAGCACCAAAACACGGTGCCGCCAGTGCCTGCGGTGGGAAGGAAGAGAAGATGCAGAAAACGCCGGAAAAGGTAGAAAGGCAGATCCTGGCACTGCTGAAAGCGGGGATGACGCAGAAGGCGGTGCGGGAAAAGTTCGGAGTCGGGTACGCCGTCATTCGCAGAATCGTGGAAGAGAACGGTCTTCTACGGGCTGATCGGGAACTGGAGAGGCACAAGAAGCTGGATTTTCCCCAGTATCTTCTGGATGACTGGGACGAAACAAGAATTGAATTATTGGAAAGGGCGAGAAGATGGCAGTGATTGGAATTGTTGTGTTCTGCGGTGCGTTGGTTGGCCTGTTTGCCTGGTTACTGAACCGGCCAGAGCGTCCGAAGGATCCGGAAGAGGACCGGGAGCAGGAAGAATATCTTACGGAATGGAGAAGAAAGCATGAAAAAAGAGATTAAAAAAGCAATGGGCGTAAGCCCGGTTACCGGCCGGATCTATTACGGAAACCTCCGCGGGGATGAATGGATCGGCGGCAAAGAGGATGTGACAGAGACGGCTGTCAGAGCCGTATTCGAGTGGTTTGTAGAAAAATTTGAAGATGTATGCCCGGCGGATGGTCAGTACACACTTGAGTTCCTGGATGAAGAGTATGCGCTTACGATGAAGAGAAAGAGTTTCGAATATCCCGCAAGGTGGAAGAACAGGGCAGAACATAACGATTACATCCACGCCGAATGCTCTAAGTGCGGATTCCAGGTCGAGAGTATCGAAGCGGTTGAAACGGGTAGATGCAGCGCAGAATACACGAAGGTAAAGTGGAAATATTGCCCGAGATGTGGTTCAAAAATGACGGTATAAATTATTTGATCGTCCAGAGGTGATGTTATGAAAGAAAATACACCGGAACAGCAGTTAGATTTGCTCTGTAGTCAGATAATCCGCGAACGTGCTACTTGGAACCATATCAACGAAAACGGTTGCAATGATCCGTTCTGGCCGGATGGCTGCAATATGAATTTGACAAGAAATCATATCATTGCTTACAAAAGAGATATTGCCGAGTTATGTGAAGAAAACGGAATGCCGCTTCCAGAAGAATACTTTTTGAAGATTCCGCCGGAAGTAGACGATAATTATACGGCAAACCTGAAACAGAAGGAGCGTGTTGAACGATTAAAACAGCAGGGAGATAAATTAATCCGGAAGAAGCAGAAGTTTGTTGACGATGGACAGTTGGAATTTGGTTGAGGAGGAACGAAAAATGGCACGATTGATAGAACGTGATGAGTCAGGATTCTGGAGCCTGAGAGGCGTAAGCTGGAGAAATCTGCAAGAAGGAGCGACCATTACCAAAACAGCAAGCCAAAGCATCTACGGAGCGCTTGCAAAGTTAAAAGACTACGAAAAGTCCGGAATGGATCCAGATCAGACAGCAGAAGCGGCTGAAAAGAATATCCCGTTGGAACCAATAAGGACAAAGGGAGGATTTCGCTATACAGAGACATACAACTGTCCAAGATGCTCCAAAGGGTTCCAAGGGACAGGTATTGCCAGATACTGCTATCACTGCGGCCAACGACTGAAATGGGAGGAGTAGCCATGAATGGTGAAGGATATCGTGATCCGACTGCAGACAAAGCGATTCAAAACGCCGCCCGCCTGCCAAGAGCGATCTGGAATGTGGTCAAGGCTGTGCGGGAAGTCCTGAACGTGTCGCATCTGGAGTTGGTTGAGATCAGAATGAGAGACAGGACAACCGGAAAAGAACACACATGGGGAGGTGATACCAATGGAGAAAAAGGCACTGGAGCAGTACATAGACGCGTGCGAGCTGATCAAAGAGACGGAAAAGGACATTAGACGGCTGAAAAAGAAGCGGCAGACCATCGTACAGACGAACGTGTCCGGGAGCAATCCCGATTTTCCGTACAATCCGCAGCACTTTAAAATTGCCGGTACGGCGTTCACCTATGAGGAGGATGCCCGCCTGCGGCATGAGGAGAAGATTCTGGAAGAGCGCCGGGAGCAGGCGCAGCGGCTGAAAGTAGACGTGGAGCAGTGGATGAACCACATTCCACAGAGGATGCAGCGGATCATCAAGTACAGAGTCTTCGAGGAGATGAGCTGGAGCCAGGTGGCAAGTAAACTGGGGCGGAAAGCTACGGAGGAGAGCGTAAAGAAAGAATATCACAGATTTTTTGAAGAAAAATGAAAGTTTGTCCCGTCTGTCCCATATGTCCCGATTCAAAATGTTATAGTGTATCATGGAAGAACGGCAAGAAGGGTTTCATCTTTTCTTTACCTCCTTGTGAATGTATTTTGATCAGTGACCAGGCATCACAACCTGGTCACTGAATAAGGTCGGCATCAACCTTGGCAGAGCCAAATGATGTACGGTGTTGGGCGTGCACACCCTGCACCTATTGAAACGTAGCTCAAGGAGAGCGTAGAGACGCCGGCACGAGGCGCAGGTTCGAATCCTGCCGTTCCAACTCTCCAGTGGATGGAGATTCTCCGATTTGTTACTCTTATACAAGGATTCCTCGCAGAGATGCGGGGAATTTTTGCGTGCAGAAACAGAAAGGCGGTGTTGCAGGATGGCAAAATTGACTGCAAAGCAGCAGAGATTTGTTGAGGAGTATCTGATCGACCTGAATGCAACGCAGGCCGCGATCAGAGCTGGCTATAAAGCAGGAAACTCACAAAGAGCCAGCGAAATAGGAAATGAATTACTCCAGAAAACTCCAGTTTCAGAAGCGATTCAGCAGGCAATGGCCGAAAGGTCAAAAAGGACAGGTATCAACCAAGACAGAGTAATCCAAGAACTGGCGCGAATAGCTTTTGTGAATCCGCAAAAAGTAATCAATTCTGAAGATGCTTCTATTCGAGCAGATGCCACAGAAGATGATTTGGCATGTATTCAGTCAGTAAAAGTTAAAACTATGGATGGTGAAAAAGGATCGTCAGTTGAAAGGGAAGTCCGATTAAATGATAAGATGAGAGCACTGGAGCTTCTTGGAAAACACCTTGGTATGTTCAAGGATAAAGTTGAGCTGGATACAGATATGGATCTCAACATCACAATTAATTACGGAGAGGACGATTCCGGATGAACATAAACGTCCAGATGAACCCAGGCTTCAAAGAAGTTGACCGCAGCCGAAAACGGTATATTGTTATGAAAGGCTCTGCCGGATCGGGGAAGAGCGTTGATACGGCGCAGAATTATATCCTGCGGCTGATACAGGATCCGGGAAGAAATCTTCTATGCGTTCGAAAGGCGGACGTGACAAACAGGGATAGCACTTTTGCAGAATTGCAGGGTGCTATTTTTCGTATGTTTGGGGAGCAGTATAAGAGATATTGGCACATCAACAGCTCCAACATGATTATGGAGTGTAAGATCAACAGGAATCAGATCATTTTCCGTGGAGTCAATGATGAGAAACAGCGTGAAAAGCTGAAATCCATTACTTTCAAGCGTGGAAAGTTGACCGATGTGTGGATTGAAGAAGCCACGGAAATTACGCAGGCGGACTTCGAGATCATTGATGACCGTCTCCGTGGTGAACTGCCGGATGGACAGTTCTATCAGATACGGATGACGTTCAACCCGGTATCGGCGTACCACTGGATTAAGCGTGTGTTTTTTGACCGGTCAGATCCGGATGTTCTGACACATCAGTCAACCTACGAGCAGAACCGCTTTATCGATGATGCCTACCGAAGACGTATGATGCGGCGTAAGGAAGTGGATCCAGAGGGGTATCGGGTATATGGCCTGGGGGAATGGGGCGAGGTCGCCGGACTGATCCTCAAAAACTATGTTGTCGAAGAATTTGACTGTTCACCGGAACGATTCGATTACATGGTCAATGCACAGGATTTCGGATTCAATCACGCCAATTGCATCGGTGAGGTTGGCTTTAAGGATGGTGAGTTGTATCTATGCCGGGAACTGTACGTGTATGAGATGGACACGGACGAGATCATCCGGCTGGCGGAGGGGCAGTTCAACAAGCGCCTGCGCATGTGGTGCGATTCTGCGGAGCCGGACCGTATCAAGATGTGGCAGAAAGCAGGATACCGCGCAAAAGGCGTGCAGAAAGAGCCGAACAGCGTGCATGCCCAGATAGACTATTTGAAACAGCACAGGATACATATCTACCCGTCCTGCGTCAATACAATAAAAGAAATTCAGCAATGGAAGTGGAAGAAGGATGAGCGTACCAACACTTATCTCGAAGAGCCAGTTCCATTTTTTGATGATGCCATGGCGATGCTTCGATACTCCATTGAGGAAGAACGCAAGGCGAAACCACGGCTGAACAGAAAGGTGAAAGGAGGGATATAGAAGTGCGAACGAATTTGTATAGGCTACCGTCGGAAGAGACGCTGACAGATGCCAAATTGAACGAATTTATCATGCGGCATTCCGGAGAGTGCGCATTTAGATACAGCATGCTGCAGGAGGCCTACGAGACGGATTACCCGATCCTGCATGAGCCGTTAAAGCCCAAGTGGAAGCCGGACAACCGGATCATGGTCAACTTTGCGAAATACATCGTGGATACGATGAACGGCTTCTTCATCGGGCATCCGATCAAACTGCAGGTAGACGATGGAAACGAAGCGGTTGAGAAATATGTTGATTTTCTGGATCAGTATAATGATCAGGACGATAACAATGCCGAACTGTCCAAGATCTGCAGTATCTTCGGCAAAGGCTATGAAATGTATTACGTAGATGAGAACGGAAATATCGGTATCACCTATCTGAGCCCGCTGGATGCATTCATGATCTACGACGATTCCGTGCTGGAAAGGGAACGATATTTCGTGCGGCTGTATTACGATTCGAATCAGATCCTTCATGGAAGCGTATCGGACGAGACGAAGGTCCGCTGGTTTACAATCAAAGGAAAATTACTCTGGGATGCAGACGAGAAGATACACGGCTTCGACGGCGTTCCGGCATCGGAGTACGTAGAAAACAAGGAGCGTATGGGAATCTTCGAGCCGGTCCTTACGATGATTAATGCATACAACAAGGCGATCAGCGAGAAAGCCAATGATGTTGACTATTTCGCGGATGCCTATCTCAAGGTTCTTGGTTCCAAGCTGGAAGAAGACGATGTGGCGCATATCCGGGATGACAGAATCATTAATTTCGACGGGGACACCGAACGGTTGATTGTCGAATTTCTTCAGAAACCGGATGGTGATACCACGCAGGAGCATCTGATCGATCGTCTGGAAAAGCTCATTTTCCATATCAGCATGGTGGCCAATATCTCGGATGAGAATTTTGGCACCAGTTCCGGCATCGCCATGAAATATAAGCTGCAGGCAATGAGTAACTTGGAAAAAACGAAAGAGCGGAAATTTACCAGTGGAATGAACCGGAGGTATCGTCTGATTTTCTCAAATCCGGTCTCAGGAATGAAAAAAGATGACTGGGTGAAGATCCATCCACATTTTACGCCAAATTTCCCGGCAAACCTGCAGGAAGAGGCAGAGATCGCGAAGAATCTGGAAGGTGTGGTCAGCCAGGAAACACAGCTCGGGATGCTGTCTATTGTGGACAATGTACAGGATGAAATCAAGAAAATTGATACCGATCAGAACAAGGTGAGAGCGGATCCAGTGATGAAGCAGATGTTTGGCGGCGGTGGACAGGATGACGAGTAAGGAATACTGGCAGAAACGTGAGACGGAACATGCCAAGAAGAATAAGATGTCTGAGCAGACCTATGCAGAAGAGATCCGGAAGACCTATGCGTATATGGCGGATCAGATTCAGAAGGAAATCGATGGATTTTACGCAAAATACGCCAATGCTGAGAAGATTTCGCTGGCAGAAGCAAAGAGAAGGGTTTCCAAGCTCGATATCGAAGAGTATGGCAGGAAAGCGGCGAAATACGTCAAAGAAAAAGATTTTTCCGACCAGGCGAATGAAGAGATGCGGCTGTACAATGCAACCATGAAGATCAACCGTCTGGAACTGCTGAAAGCCAATATCGGGCTGGAAATGGTATCCGGTTTCGATGAACTGCAGAAATATTTTGACAAGACGCTGACACAGCAGACAATAGAAGAATTTCGCAGGCAGGCGGGTATTCTTGGCAATTCCGTGCAGGAAAATGGGAAAATGGCGCGGGCAATTGTCGATGCGTCATTCCATAACGCCACTTATTCCGATCGAATCTGGATGTATCAGGATATGCTGAAAGCAGAGCTGGACAAGCTGCTGAAAACAGGGCTAATCCAGGGCAAGAACCCGCGGGAGCTTGCGGTGCACTTGCAGAAACGCTTCGGTGCAAGCCGGGAGGATGCAGAGCGGCTCATGGTCACGGAGCTTGCCAGAGTCCAGACAGAAGCGCAGAAGCAGTCCTATATTCGAAATGGATTCGAAGAATATACATACGTTGCCTGCGGGAATGCAGATGTCTGCGAGCGGTGCCAGGCGTTGGATGGTAAGCATTTCAAAGTGCAGGATATGATGCCGGGAACGAACGCGCCGCCGATGCATCCACGGTGCCACTGCTCCACGGCAGCCTATGAAGACAGTGCAGAATATGAGAAATGGTTGGACTTTCTGGAGCAGGGTGGTACCACAGAAGAATGGGAAGCATCGAAAAACAGAAAGGCAAGATATAAAGACAACGAAGGAATATTCCAAACATTGGATGGCAGATCAAAGGGGCGAGACGTTATCAAACCTCGAAATATCATGAAAGAAATGAAAAAGTCCAGCATCGGAACGGAAATGTTGGAATATCTTCAGGAAAATGATATTCAAATAAAGGTATGGTACGGAGTTGATGTTGATGAAGGACTGGACGGACTTTTCGAAGATGGAGAAATCAACATTTATGCTGATAATACCAAAACGGTTCGTGAAACGGCTATTACGGTGATTCACGAGGCCACGCATGCCAAAATCAACAAGCCAAATACCAAAAGTCAAGAACTGCAATGCTATGTGAACGAGTACAGGCATCAAAACATTGAATTGACAGAGAAAGTGCTCCAGGATATAATTAATCATATAAATGATAAATATCCGAATCTGAAATGGGAGTGATTGTTTATGACGAATACTCTGAATATTCCGCCTCATGAGAGAGTAAAGCTCTTGAGGAAAGGCGAAAAAGTTTTGTGCAAAAAATGTAAAACAGGAATCATGATTCCTGTTGGCGACCGTGAAAAAACCAATACTTTTTACTGTGATTCTTGCAAGAATCAGTTAATTATCAACTGATGATAAGGAGACAGGACAAATGGCTCAGAATGATTATTTCGTGATTGTATACCAGGTACTGAAATATCTGTATGAATGCTTGAAAAAGGGTGAAAAACCAGAAGCGTGTTACCTTACAGCATCGGCTTATAATATTCCTGAGAATTACTGGCAGTATATCATGTTAAGCCTGATTACGGAAGAGTATGTAAAAGGCATTGTCGTCAATCATACGAAAGATGGCGTCCTTTTAGGCGGCCTGCCGGATGCTATTATCACGCCCAAAGGTATTTCATATCTGTTTGAGAATTCATTGATCGAAAAGGCAAAAAGGACATTGAAAGACGTAAAAGAAATGGTTCCATTTGTATAATTAACCACCAGTCGAGAGGCCGGTGGTATTTTTGTGCCCATTTGTTAAGAAAGAGAGGATCAGAGAATGATTGAGGTGCGCGTTCGTAAAAACGAAATTAAGGTGTCCGGTCATGCAATGTACGCACCGCACGGGCAGGACATCGTCTGTGCGGGTGTTTCCAGCCTTGTGCGGACGCTGATCCGCTCGATCGAGGATCTGACAAGGGATGAAATAGAATACGAAGTATCGCCCGGCTGGGTTGATATACAGTATGGGAATCTATCAGAGAGAGCAAGAACTCTGGTGGATTCCTTTTTTGTCGGCATCTGTCTGATGGTCGATGAATTTCCGGAGCATGTCAGGATCGTGTAACCGATGTGACCGAAATGTCGTTAAACTATGATTCCGGAGCAACGGCACGGGGCTATTACAGAACGGGACGGGGCAGAAAGGACAGAAAAATAATGAAGCGCAAAAACAACCATTATCATTGGAGAATCCCGATGATCAACCTGCAGGTATTTGCAGACGGCGAAGGAGACGGCAGCGGAGCAGGTTCTGGAGATAGCGGCAATGAGATGTCGTTTGATGATTTTCTGGGGCAGGCAGAGAATCGCGCGGAGTTCGACCGCAGAGTGCAGAAAGCGGTAAATACAGCAGTGACCAAAGCGCAGGAAAAGTGGCAGGCGCTGACTGATGATAAGCTTTCAGAGGCGGAAAAGCTGGCGAAGATGACAAAGGAAGAGAAAGCGGAGTATAAAAACCGGAAGTTGGAAAAGGAACTGGCAGATCTGAAACGGCAGAATTCGCTCTCGGAAATGTCAAAGACGGCCAGAAAGATGCTGGCAGATGAAGAAATCAACATCCCGGATGAACTTCTGGCACATCTGGTATCGGAAAGCGCTGAGGATACCAAGACGGCAGTCGAAGCTTTCACAAAGATGTACAAGGATGCAGTACAGGCTGCCGTAAAAGATGCCCTGAAAGGAAATGCCCCAAAGGGCGGATCCGGCGGAAAAGGCGCTGTGACAAAAGAACAGATTCTTGCAGTCAGCAACCCAATTGAACGGCAGCGGCTGATTGCGGAAAATATTGCATTATTTCAGTAGGAGGAAAACAGCATGCATAGAATTGGAAAATTAGGGCTGCAGGTATTTGCGGCACCGGATAACATGACAGGTCAGGAACAGATCCAGGTAAAAGCCCGCGAGATTGATTTCGTAACATCTTTCGGCAAAAACATTCAGGCGCTGCTTGATGTCCTGGGCATTATCCGAATGATCAAGAAAGATAACAACACCGTTTTAAATACAAAAAAGGTGACAGGAAACCTGCAGTCCGGTGAGGTCGCAGAGGGCGAAGAGATCCCGTACTCCCAGTACGCTGTGGAAGAAATTCCGTTTGATACTATTAAAATCAGCAAGTATCGTAAGGGAGTAACCCTGGAGGCAATCGCGGAAAAGGGATATGATGCCGCAGTACAGGATACCGACGAAGAGTTCAAAACCGATCTGCAGAACGTTGTCATGGATAAGCTGTACGCACAGCTGAAAGCAGGTTCTCTGACCGGCCATGAAAGCACTTGGCAGATGGCAGTTGCTATGGCAATTGGAAAGGTTAAAGATAAGTTCAAAAAGATGAGAAGAACGGCTACCGGCGTAGCAGTATGGGTAAATACACTGGATGTGTATAAATATGTCGGTGCCGCGGATATCTCCCTGCAGACAGCGTTCGGCTTTGAGTACATGAAGAAATTCCTTGGCGCTGATGTTGTCTTCGTAAGCTCTGAAATCCCGGAAAACGTCGTCATTGCTACTCCACTCAACAACATCATCGGATATTACATCGATCCGGGCGACTCTGAGTTCGTAAAAGCTGGCCTCAGCTATACAACGGACCCGACTACTCATTTTATCGGTTTCCATGCACAGGGTACTTACGAGAGAGCAATTTCGGATCTGTACGCTATTATGGGTCTGCGCTTATTCTGTGAGTACCTGGATGCCATCGCCTACATCTCCGTTGGTGGCGCGGATACACAGACTCTTGGAAAACTGACCGTAACGGCGGCAGAAGGATCTGAAACGGGAAAAACAAAGATCTCCGTAAAAGAGCAGCTGATGTCTATGAAAAACTGTTGGAAGTACAAAGATGCGGCATCCGCGACTGCCGTGAAATACGGCGATGACGTGAAAAACTGGAGCAAATGGGATGGAGAATCCGAAATCGCATCTACAGCAACCAATCACATCACGCTGGTTGAGTGTGATCAGAACTATAAAGCAGTCCGTTCCGGCGATGTAACAGCAGCTGTGAAGAGCTGAGAAGGAGGAACCTATGTACAGGGTGATTGAATACTTTACGGATCTTCATGACGATGACCATGAGTACCGAGAGGGTGATGTTTTCCCACGCGAGGGAATCAAGGTATCGAAAGAGCGTCTGGAAGAGCTTGCTTCGGATAAAAACCTGCGTGGAACCCCTGTGATCGAACTGGTAAAAGAACCAGAGAAGTAGGAGGCAGTCGATGCTCGAAGATCTGAAACTGCTTCTTGGACTGGAAGACACAGATAAAAAGACAGAACAGCAGCTACAGCTGATTCTGAATGCCACGAAACAGCGGCTGAAATTTCTTCTTGGCGGTCTGGAGCCGCCGGAAGAGATGGAATACATCATATTGGATGTTTCGGTCATTCGATTCAACCGGATCGGCTCGGAAGGGCTCTCCTCCCACAGCGTTGAGGGTGAGAGCCTTTCCTGGTCTGAAAATGATTTTGCCGGGTACATGGATGATATTCAGTCTTATCTGGACAGCCAGCGGGAGGCAAGGAAGGGAAAGGTGAAGTTTCTGTGAGATACGATACGCCAATTTTCTTCCAGCGAGTCCTGCCGGGTGAGTATGATTCGAAAACCGGAAACTATGCTGCAGACCAGGTCACAGAGGTGCAGAAAATGGCTTCTGTGATGGATACGAGAGCAGAGATCATGCAGATCGTATACGGAGGAATCCGTCAGGGCAGCGTGACAGTGCAGCTTCAGAATCATTATCAGAAGCCGTTTGATCGGATCCGGATCGGGAACACAAACTATAAAGTGGACTATACACGGAAATTGCGTGTAAAACAGACGTTCATACTATCGGAGGTGGTCTGATGCCAAAAATCAAGCTGGAAGGAATGGAAAAACTGCAGGTCAAATTGAAGAAAAACGTGCAGATGAGCGATGTAAAGCGGGTTGTAAAGGAAAATGGTGCTCAAATGCAAGAAAAAATGCAGAGAAAAGCAAATTTCAAGAAGGGTTATCAGACCGGAACAACAAAAAGAAGTATCGGGATGAGCATCAAAGATGGAGGAATGACTGCCGAAGCCGGACCAACAACGGAATATAGCCCATACCTCGAACATGGTACGAGATATATGGAAGCGCAGCCGTTTGTATATCCTTCTTATGCGATTCAGAAAGAACAGTTCAAATCCGATCTGAAAAAGCTTACGAGGTGACATCATGGACCCACAGCAGGAATTATTCAGTGCGTTGCTTCTGGAATTAAAAAAACAGTATCCAGACAGTGTGTATGACACGTTTTTACCGACGGAAGGTACGCCATACCCGTTTATCTATCTGGCGGACAGCGATTTAACCGATAAAGCCAATAAAACGGCTGTGTTCGGCAACGTAAGCCAGACAATCCACGTTTGGCACGACAATCCGCGGCAGCGCGGCACAGTTTCACAGATGCTTCTGCAGATCAAGCAGATTTGCAGACAACTGGAACATACCGGCAGCTTCTCCTGGTCCGTGCAGGACTTGAATCAGAGAATATTGCCGGACACAACTACCAATCAGCCACTTCTTCACGGCATCGTGGAAGTGACTTTTTTATTCAGTTAGGAGAACAGCATGAGAAAAACAATTGATTTACAGTTATTCGCAGATGCGGTACGTGGTAAAAAGATCGTTTATCTGTACCGCCTTAAAAAAGATGCGGCTAAAAATGCAGCTACAGCATTAGCGTTTACGACAGAGAACGGCAGAACGATAAGCAAAGATGCCGATACCACAGAGACAAAGGATGGCACGATCCGTACCCCGGGAGCAGCCGAGGTTGAGATTACGGCAACCAGTATTCTTGCCAAGGGCGACACATTGATCGATTCTCTTGAAGATGCCATGATCAATGATGAACTGGTCGAGATCTGGGAAGCAAATCTGGATGAACCGGCATCCAGCGGAAGCAATAAATTCAAGGGAAAATATTTCCAGGGTTACGTAACGGAGCTGGAAAAGACTTCGAATGCCGAGGATATGGTAGAAGTATCCCTTACCTTTGGCGTAAACGGAACCGGTGAGAAAGGCGATGTGACAGTGACAGCCGCACAGCAGGAAGTAGCGGCGTACGTATTTACAGATACAACTAAAACAGGAGCGTAAAAATGCAGAGGGCGAGAAATCGTCCTCTTTTTGAATAGTAAAGGAGAAAAACGATATGGAACTTACAATCAACGGACAGGTGTATCAGTTTAATTTTGGCATGGGATTCATGAGAGAAATGAACAAGAAAGTAAGCATGCCGGTAGACGGAGTAAAAGATGCCAAGAAGAATATTGGCCTGAGATACGCTGTGGCAGGGATCATGGACGGAGATGTAGAGGCTCTTGAGGATCTGTTACTCGTAGCGAATAAAGGGCAGAATCCGAGAGCAACTACAGAAATTCTGGATGAATATATTGATGATTCGGATACCGATATCGATCAGCTCTTCGAAGATACGATGGGTTTCTTAAAGAATGCAAATGCTACGAAGAAATGCGTCCAGAATCTCGAGAAGACGATCGAGGAAGAAAAAGCGAAGAAGTAAGTGACATATCCCATGAAGAGGTGAGCTTTGAAGAACAATACCGGGAAGTTGCAATCAGCTGCTTCCGGTATCTGGGATTCACATCGTTTGAACAGGTTGATCGTCTGACGATTGCACAGTACGAAATTATGATGGAAGCGCTGAGATATCGAATAGTAGACGACGAATACAGGGCACATCGGCAGGCATTTCTGAATTTTGCTGCCCAGGCGCAGAAAAAATCTGGGAAGAAAACAGTGCCAGTATACAAAAGATTCCGAAATTTCTTCGACTATGAAAAAGAATTAAAAAATGTGAAGGAAAAGAAACATAAGAAGAGCGATCCGCGTTTTGTTGGAATATCCAAGTTGTTAAAGAAAGGAGGGCGAACAGATGGCAGAATCTTATAGCGTAAAAGCGGTTTTGTGCGCGGAAGATAAAAACTTCTCGTCAATGATGAAATCATGTAGCAGTTATGCTGATAATCTGAAAAATACGCTTACAAGTGGAATTGGATTTGGTGCTATGGCGGCGATTGGATCCAAGGCAGTCTCGGCAATCGGAAGCGGACTGAAAAGCTTGACTGCTGGTGCAATAAGCGCTGGCGCGAATTTTGAGAATGCTATGTCGTCTGTAGCAGCTATTTCCGGAGCTACAGGATCCGACTTTGATAGACTGTCTGAAAAGGCAAAACAGCTTGGAAAATCCACGCAGTACACCGCAAGCGAGACAGCTTCTGCGATGGAGTATATGGCAATGGCCGGCTGGAAAACTGAGGATATGTTAAATGGAATCGAAGGTGTAATGGATCTAGCCGCAGCGTCGGGAGAAGATTTGGCAGGCGTTTCTGACATTGTAACAGATGCGATGACAGCGTTCGGCTTATCAGCAGATGGTACAACCAAAATTATTAAAGATGGTTTTACGAAAGAAGTTTCTAACGCTTCACATTTTGCTGACGTTCTTGCAGCGGCTTCGGCCAATTCCAATACAAATGTTGCCATGTTGGGTGAATCATTTAAATATGCGGCTCCGGTAGCTGGATCGTTAGGCTATAGTGTAGAAGATACAGCCATCGCTCTCGGTCTCATGGCTTCATCAGGATTGAAAAGCAGCATGGCCGGAAGTAGCCTTCGAACTATTCTGACGAATCTTGCAAAGCCAACAGATGATATCAGTGACGCAATGGATTATTTGGGCATATCGTTGCAGAATGGTGATGGCTCGATGAAGTCTCTGATGGACATTGTAACCGATCTGCGCGGTGCGTTTGGACAATGCAAAATGCCAATGGATCAGTTCCAAGAGAACCTTGCAAAACTTGACGAAAAGTATGCCAATGGAGAGCTGACAGAAAAGAAGTATAATGAAGCATTAGCAGATTTAACGGAAAAGGCTTATGGAGCAGAGGGAGCGTTAAAGGCCAAATACGCTGCTACGTTAGCTGGAAAAGAGGGTATGTCAGGTCTGCTTTCAATCGTGAGTGCGGCACCAGAGGATTTTGACAAGTTAACCAATGCCATTTATAACAGTGACGGTGCAGCCAAAGAAATGGCAGAGATCAAAATGGATAATCTTCAGCACGATGTCGTGAAACTGCAGTCTGCTATGGAAGGACTTGGAATTACTGCATTCAACCAGGTTGGCGGAAAAATGAGAGGTTTGGTTGGCATCGCAACTGAGACGGTTGGAAAAATTGATGAAAAGCTTGCCAGCGGAAAATGGATCGAAAAGGATGTCGATAAAATAGAATCAATGGTTGAGAAAGCAAAACCATATTGGGATATTTTCAAAACGGACGCATTGGAAGCGGGAACGGCACTGGGCGATGCGGCTGGGGCGATCATAGGAGATATCAAGAAGCTTTCAGGTCCTTTTGGTAGCACAGAAAGTATTGAAAATTTCTCTACCACTTTGGGAGAGGTCAAAGATGTAATTGTAGCAGTTTCGGGATTTTTGGAAAAACATTCGGACGTGATTGCAAAAGTAGCGGTGGCACTTCCGAAACTCTTGATTGCATATAAAGGCTTTAAAATCGTTAAGGCTATAGCACCGTTTGTTGGCGCATTTACAGGAGCTGTTGGAGGGCTGGCAAAGGCTGGACTCGGGAAAATCGCACCAGGGCTATTTGGTGTTTCAAAAGGCCAGGAGGCGGTTGGAAAATCCAGCGGCGGTAGTGCGAAGAAAATGGTAGCGTCTGCCAAGGCTTTTATGATGATGGGCGTTGGAGTGCTGGCGATCAGCGCAGGATTCTACTTGCTTGCACAGTCGGCAATTGCAGTAGCCAATGCTGGTCCGGGGGCAATAGCTGTTTTTGCCGGTTTGATTGGCGTGGTAGTAGGGCTCGCAGTTGGTATGACGAAAATGTTTTCATCTATGTCCGGCGGTTCAAAGAAATTAACAGCGATGGCACCGGCGCTTCTGGCGTTGGGAGCGGCTGTGCTAATGATTAGCGCAGGTTTGGCACTTTTGGCATATTCTTCGATTCAGTTGGCGAATGCCGGTCCACTGGCTATTGGAGTGATGGCTGGAATGGTGGTTGCACTTGGCGGTTTGATGTTGGTAGCGAAAAATGTAGCACCAACGCTTTCGGCCGGAGCGGTTGGATTTGTTGCGTTTGGCGCTGCGGTATTAATTGCAGCAGTCGGAATCAGTTTGTTATCCTTGGCGGCTATTAATCTTGCAAATGCCGGTCCGCTGGCTATTGGATGTATGGTTGGCATGGTTGCGGCAATCGCTTTGTTGGCAGTTGGAGCGGCTGCTCTTGGACCAGCACTAACAGCGGGAGCAGTTGGCTTTATTGCATTTGGAGCCGCTATTGTTTTGGTAGCAACAGGTGCGTTGATTGCCAGCGCGGCATTGGCGGTTGTGTCCGCTGTTCTTCCTTCAATTGTACAATATGGAAGCCAGGGAGCGGTAGCTATTGCTCAGCTTGGCACAAGCATGATTGTTTTTGGCACCGGAGCTGCTGTTGGAGGAGTTGGCGCAACCGTGCTCGGAGTTGGTCTTGCGTTGGTCGGCGTAACTGCACTGGCTGCAGCCGCAGGAGTAATTGCATTGGCTGCCGGAGCAGCGGTGCTTGGAGCTTCGCTTGTGATGGCAGGTGCAGGTTTGACAATTATGGGAGCAGCATTTCCACTTGTAGCGGCTGGTGCAAAGGTCAGTGCAGCCGGATTGGCGGCATTACTTGGATCAGGTACTGCGGCCAGTGCGGTTTTTGTGATTTTGGCAGGATCTTCTGGCGCGGCAGCTGTAACAGTTGGCGTATTTGCAGCGGCAATGGTGGCCGGAGCCGCAGGAACCGGTCTTATGGTAGTTGCTCTGAAATCAGTAAATTCCAGCATGAAGTCAATTGCTGGAAATGCAAAGAGCGCAGAAAAATCGCTCACGAGCATGAAATCGAGCGTCAATGTTGTAAATTCCGGATTGGATGCATTGGGGAACAAAGCAAAAAACGCTATCAGTGCATTAATTAAGCAGTTTTCTCAGGGAGAAAGCAAGGCAAAAACTTCTGGAAAAGCGGTTGGAAATAATTTCAACAATGGCGTTTCAGCAGGAATGTCAAAGGCGGTCTCTACGGCCGGAACAATGTCAAATTCGATTGTAATTACCATGCGATCATCGGCAGGCGGTGCCTATAACAGCGGCGCATACATCGGAATGGGACTTGCAAATGGTATGGCAAGCCAGGTTGGACATGTAAGAGCAGTGGCGGCACAGCTTGCGGCGGCTGCAGAGGCGGCGATCCGGGCGAGAGCACAGATCCACAGCCCATCACGGGTGACAGATAAACTCGGCAATTATTTCGGTATCGGCTGGGTCAACGGCATTATGGATCATGTGCAGGAGGCGAGGCAGGCCGCCATGGAATTGATACAGGTTCCGGAGCTTACACCTGCGCCGGAAATCGGAATGAGCCTTCGGACAGGATCTGAAGACCTGAACGACAGCTACCAGTACAGCAGTAATGGAAAATATACCATCTATGTACCCGTTAATCTGGACGGAAGAGAAATCGGAAAAGCGACCGCAACGTATACACGAGAAGAAATTGAGAAACAGGAGACAAGGGAGAACCGAAAGAAAGGCAGGAGAATGAATGTATAACTTTGTAGATACAACAGAGCGATACCCAGGGCAGAACCTGCCTTCGGAGGCTCTCATGTTTAATGGAAGTTATCTTGAGAACGTAATTCCCGGCTATCGGACACTTTATGTGTCCGGCCGGGAAATTTTGGGTACGGAGATTACAGATCTGGAAACAGGCGTGTCTGACGGTACAAAGTATCGACGAAAGCGTTATCAGCCAAGGACTATTGTGGTGGGATATCAGCTGGTAGCCGAAGATAATGCAGCTTTTCGCAGTGCTTACAACAAACTGAATGCTCTTCTGGATGCAGAACAGGCAACCCTTATTTTTGCAGATGAACCGGACAAATATTATATCGGAACAAAGCAGGGAACGAGTGAAGTGCCGGCGGGAAGAAATGCGATCACTGCGGAGCTGGAATTTTACTGCGCGGATCCATTCAAGTATTCGGTGGAAGAATTTACGGTGAATCCGACTGCGGATGACGGAAAAACGTTCATTGTGTCGTACAACGGCACTTATCGGGCCTTTCCAAAGCTTCAGGCAGTAATGCACAGTGAAAATGGAGTAGTAGGTTTTGTAAATGACTCCAAGAAAATTCTTCAGTTCGGTGATCCGGATGAGTTGAACGGAGAAACATACAAAAAAAGCGAACTGATAACAAGCTATGCTGACCAATATGTCTGGTCACAGGATGCGGCGTGGAAAGATGATACAGGGAGCAACTTCTTATACAGTAACAGCAAGACGGCTGGAAAGCTGGGTGTCATGAGCGTAGACAGCATCAAAGGTCTGTATCTGGCCAGCAGTGGATATGTAAGTCCAAACACAAACGGCTGGAATGGAGCTATGAAATCTATTGATGTGGTAGATTCCAATGGAGCAAAGGGAGCGACGCACCTCTATTGTTACATGAACAGCTGGTTTGAAACTGGTCTTATGGGGCAGACGGGCTGCCAGGCGATTGCTTTCTGCGATGCGAACGGAAAAATGATCTGCTGCCAGGAGATATACAAAACCGATACGATCGGAAACACAGCGCACATGAATATGTGGGTAGGTGGAAACAACCCGCGTATCGTCAAAACATATACTTTTGAACCTTGCCATCGAAAAGATGCAAACCCATACAGCCAAACGTATGGCGCAAGCGACATGATGAAACATGGAGAGAAAATACGTTTTTTCTGGAAGGGCAGTTATCCGGAATTTACAGTTCCAGAATTAAAAGATGTGAAAGTGGCAACAGTGAAATTGTATTTGGGACAGTGGGGAAGTCGAAATACAGGAAATCAGCTTGTCACCAGAAATTATTTCCGCGGCATCTTCGTGAGAATTGACAATGTAGAAAAATGGCGTGATATTCCGAATAAATTTTCGGTAAATCAGGTTTTGACAGCTGACTGTAGCAATGGAGAGGTCATGTTACAGGGACTTCCGAGACAGGATCTTGGTGCGTTGGGCAACGATTGGGAGAACTTTTGCCTGCAGCCTGGAATGAATCAGATCCAATGCATTGCATCGGACTGGGCAACACAGCCAACATACACAATGAAATACAGGGAGGTGTTTCTATGATTTTATATTTTGCGGACCGACATATGAATGTCCTTGGGCAGGCAAGCACAGAGCTACCGAAGGGATTGTACATTTCTGATGATCTGAAAACAGAAGAGGTGGAAGCAGGTGTTGCTACACTAGAATTTACGCTGAATTACACGGCGAGCACGCGGAATGATGCGAAACAGTATGGTTCTGTTGGCAATTATATTCTTCGGAAGAATGGCGATGAGCAGGAATTTTATACGATCATTACCAGCGAAGAAAATATTTTCAAACAGGAAGTAGAAATCTATGCCGAGGATGCCGGTATGGATCTCCTGAACGAGACAGTTGGCGAATACAAAGCAGACAAGGCATATCCAGCGAGCTACTATGTTGAAAAATTCAGCGACGATTCCGGCTTTGAAATTGGAATCAATGAGGTCAGCAATTATAACCGGAAACTGTCCTGGGAGGGTGAGACCACCGCTTCTGAGCGTATTTTGAGCGTTGCCACGCAGTTTGACGCGGAAGTTTCCTATACTTTTGAAATCGACCGGTTGAAAATCAAGCACAAATATATCAACCTGCATAAGAAGCGCGGCGTAGATCAGGGGCGAGAACTTCGGATCAACCGGGAAGTGAAAAATATCATTGTAAAAAGTTCAGTAGAAGATCTGGCTACGGCACTTTCCGTTACCGGCGGATATCCGGAAGACAGTGAAACGCCGATCAATCTGAAAGGGTATAAGTATGATGACGGCGATATATATCTGTCCGGCAGTACGATTTATTCCCGGAGCGCAGTGGCCAAATGGAGCCGGTATCTTTCCGAAAAAGGAAATGGAACCGGTCATATTGTCCAGACTTACACCTATGATACGTTAAGTCAGTCAGAGTTGTGCAATCGTGCCGTATCAAAGCTGAAAAAGATCTATGATGCAGCCGTATCCTACGAAGTGGAACTGGCGTATCTGCCGGATGGAATCAAGATCGGCGATACAGTGAACATTGTAGATGATGCCGGAGAACTGTATTTGTCTGCAAGAATCATGAAACTGGAGTCCTCCATTTGCAATGATGAGTACACGGCAACGCTGGGCGAATACAAGCTGAAATCGAGTGGAATTTCAGAAAAGATGGAGAGCCTGGCTGCACAGTTTGAAAAACTGGTAAAGAACCGGACGTTTTACACTTGGGTTGTGTTTGCTGATACGGAAACGGGCGGCGGAATATCGCTCAAATCAGCTGGAAAGACATACATGGGTATCGCATACAATCAGACGACAAAACAGCCGGTACTTACAGACCCGAGCATCTATACCTGGGTAAAGGTTGTTGGAGAGCAGGGAATTGCGGGAGAGCCCGGAAAGAATGGTCTGACTAGTTTCTTCCATGTGAGATATGCTGATGTTCCGAACCCGACAGCAAATCAGTTGCGGAAGGATACAGGAAAATATATCGGTACCTACGTGGACTATATATTGGAGGACAGTACAGATCCGACCAAGTACACCTGGCGAAAATTTCAGGGCGATGACGGAGAGGACGGCGCCGATGGAACCCCTGGAGAAAACGGTGCGAATGGTGAAACCAGTTATCTGCATATCGCTTATGCAACAAGCGCGGATGGAAAGACAGGCTTTTCGACAACCAACGCCGTCGATAAAACGTATATAGGCCAATACGTGGATTTTACCAAGGCTGACAGCACCAATCCGGCGAAGTATCATTGGAGCAAATTTCAGGGGCCGAAAGGAGATAAGGGAGATCCGGGCGAGCAAGGACTGCGCGGCCTGCAGGGCGATAAGGGTGATCAGGGAATCCAGGGACCCAAAGGCGCTGACGGAAAAGATGGAAAAACGACGTATTTTCACATCAAATATTCTGCGGTTTCGAATCCGACCTATGCGTCTCAGATGACAGAGACACCGTCAAAATACATTGGAACGTATGTGGATTTTACACAGACGGATTCGGATGATCCGAAGAAGTACAGCTGGCAGCAGCTGGAAGGTTCGCAGGGGCCACAGGGAAAACAGGGAATTTCAGGTACCAATGGAGCAGACGGGAAAACCAGTTATCTGCACATCAAATATAGTAATGACGGTGGGAAGACATTCACCGGGAACAGTGGTGAGGATATTGGCGCTTATATCGGAACATGCGTGGACTATGCAAAAGATGATCCTACAAGTGTCGGAATGTATAAGTGGGCGAAAATCAAAGGCGAGGCTGGAGCCAAAGGTGATAAGGGTGATACGGGTAAGGGGGTTAAATCGACATCTGTTGCATACCAGGTTTCAACTTCCGGAACAACAGTTCCAACTGGCACATGGTCTGGGTCTGTGCCATCTGCATCCGCGGGGCAGTATCTGTGGACACGTACAATCATCACTTACACTGACGACACAACATCCACGATATATAGTGTCGGCCGTATGGGAACCAATGGTGCAAATGGCACCAATGGAAAGAGTATTGGATCAGTAGTCAATTATTACCTGGCAACGGCATCTTCCAGCGGAGTTACAACGGCGACGAGTGGATGGACAACAGCTGTCCAGTCGGTGTCTGCGGCTAAGAAGTATCTTTGGAATTATGAGGTTGTGAAGTATACCGACGGAACCGTGGCGAGTACAACTGCGCCTTGCATCATTGGATCATACGGTGATCGGGGAAGTAAAGGGGATAAAGGTGATACCGGATCAACCGGAAATGGCATTAAAAGCATTACTGAGCACTATGCAGTCTCCACATCCAATTCGACTGTTCCTACATCGTGGTCATCCACCGTTCCGACAATGACAGAGAGCAATAAATATCTCTGGAACTACGAGACAATTACTTATACAAATGGGACAACTGTAGACACAACAAAACGAGTTATCGGTGTATATGGTAACAAAGGTGCTACAGGGGCTACTGGTTCACAGGGATATAGTCTTGTGGCAAATGTGGTTAGAGATGCCTTCACAGAGTCTCGGTGGACAACATATGGAACGATTAATCACGAAGAAACTTGGTCCAGCACATCTGGTATCCGTAACGGTTGCCGGATTGGTGATATGTTTGCAATCGTTGGAACTGCAACGGACACAAAAAATGCTCATGTTGCTTATTATCGGAGTAATACTGCATCTGGAGATCTGAAAGGTTTGTGTATAAGCCATACAATTATCCCGAGGGGTGCAACAGGAGCTACCGGCAGTAAGGGAGATAAGGGCGATACTGGTGCAAGTGGAAAAGGCGTTAAATCTACTGCAGTAACATATCAGGCAAGTTCGTCTGGAACTACGATCCCTACTGGAGTATGGTCAGCAACTCCTCCGGCGACAAGTGCGGACAAACCATATTTCTGGACTCGTACGATCATCACCTATACGGATAATACAACTTCAACTGCTTACAACGTTGGTAGTACACCGGAAGGAATTGTCGTCGGTGGGCGAAATTTGGCGACCAATACTAACAAAGGAACAACCGGATGGAGTTGGTCAATGCAAACTGGCGGCTATTCCAAAGAATCTGTATCCGAAACTGGGGTTAATACATGTAAACTTACACGAGATTCTGTAAAACAATCCGGATGGTCTGTAATACAGTTTTCTTATATTGGACGCACAAAATGGGAGGCTGACACGAATTATACCGTATCCGTAGATGTCAAAGCAAGCGTTTCTACATCGATGGATCCAAGCTTTAGACATAGTGACAGTTCAAACATGTTGATACAATCATGTAAAGCCGTAAACAACAAAACAGTTGCGAATGTATGGACAAAACTGGTATGGGTTGTAAAATCAGCAGCAACATTGCCTAGAGGAACTTCACAGACCACATATTTCACTGGAATGAATAGCGGAACAGGTGTTTCCTATCAGTTTAAAAACCTAAAGATCGAAAAAGGCAATATGGCCACGGACTGGACACCAGCTCCAGAGGATTATGTATCTTTTGTTGATGTTGAGTATTATCTTTCAACATCGGCAACATCACTTTCTGGTGGATCATGGTCGACGACAGCGCCGACATGGGTTAATGGAAAGTATATGTGGAGCCGTACGGTAACAACGGACGGAGCTGGTAACAGAACGTATTCGCCAAATCAAAATGGAGTTTGTATTGCAGGAGCACAGGGAGCAACCGGAGCCAAAGGTGATAAAGGAGATACTGGAGGTACTGGTGCAACCGGTAAAGGCGTTAAATCTATTGTAGAACAGTATTACAAATCAACGTCAGCAACAGCCATGTCCGGCGGATCGTGGAGCACGACTTATCCTGGATGGGAGAACAGTAAATATATTTGGACGAGATCGGTTATCACGTATACCGATAACACATCTTCAACAACTACCGCAGTATGCGTCACGGGAAGCAAAGGCGACACAGGTGCAACCGGTGCTAAAGGTGATAAAGGGGATAAAGGAGCAACTGGTCCTCAAGGTCCACAGGGCGCTGCAGGTAAGGACGCAAATCAGGTAGTGCATACGGTAGATGGAAACGGTGAGTCAAATCTTTATGTCGAATTTGCTAAAATAAAGATCACAGGTTGGTATGCAAATCAGCCAACAACATTTAAACTTGGCGGCAGAGGTTTTGAGACAACAGATGTCCAGTTTAGTTTTATCTCTGCAAATAACTCAGATCCTGGATTGGATTTTCTAAGATCTTCAGGCGAATGGTCGTTATGGATTTATAAAAAGACTACTTCAACGTGGGGCCTTATAACAAGATTAAGTGAATCGTGGGGACATCTGAGAGTATTTAACTATACTCAAGGTTCTGGCCCATATACAGTGACGTGGACATCAACTAAATTAGCTTCTTTGCCATCTGGTTCAATTAATGCGAATCCTTTACAAGCAGCAAAAACAGCCACCAACTTTATGCAGTTTACTGATGGGACCGGATTGGAAGTTGGTAATAAAACCAGCGGATCTTGGTCTGGCTATCGGACTAAGATTTCAGCATCAGCATTTGAGATTCTTAACCGGGCAGGAACGACACTCGCATATTATGGTGATAAGTTGATCCAGCTTGGAAAGAACGCAAAAGATGCGGTTATTGAGTTATGTGGCGGTGTCGGTAAGATTTTGGTTGAAACAAAATCCGGCAATGCGGCTCTGTCAATCCAGAGCGAATATGTAGATATTAAAGGTGTCCACGAATCTGTATTGGAGACATCAAGTTCTTCTGGAAGCTGTATAGCCGGAGCTGTTGACGATTCTTTTGTTGTAAATACTTACTCGGATGCCAACAACAAAGCAAACTTCGATATTGGTAACGGTAGCATTATTCTTGAATCAAAGAAGAAAGGTTATCAGGCAGAGGTCGAATTTTATGGCTGTGGCTGGTCTGGAGGAGTGTATACTGGAGCGTTCGCACCGACCAAGGCGTACTCCGAAAAGATTATGTTAGGAGATAGTGGAAGAGTATGGGAGCGTTTGATTGTTAAAAACTCCCCACAGGTCACATCCGATCGCCGCGCCAAAACAAACATATTTCCACTCGGTGAGAGCAAGATCAATAAGACGGATATTCATTCAGAGCTGTTCGATCGCTTAAAACCAGTTCAGTATCGGATGATTGACGGTGATGGGCGCATTTGTTATGGATTCGTCGCACAGGATGTCGTAGAAGCCATGCGAGAACTCGGAATCCGAGAAGACGAGCTGGATCTGGTACACCACGACAGGAAGAACACTGAGGATAGCTATATTGATACTTATAGTATGGTATATACCAATTTGATTGCGATAATAACGCATGAGCTTCAACTCGAAAAGCAAAGAAGATCGAACCTTGAAATAGAGGTTGCGGATCTAAGAAGTGAACTTGAATCCATGAGAGATAATATCTCTGGAGATACAAATTAATTTTTAGGAGGACAAAAATATGGCAGTATCAGCAACTTACACAAAGGACATTCATTATTCTGGAATCATCACAGTTGACGGCGAGACCGTTGTGTCTATGGACGCCAATATGGATGCAAAACATCCGGATGTTCCAATCGTCAATCGCTACATTAATAATGGAAGAAAGTACAGAGAGAACAAAACAGATATCGATGACATTGTTGATAAATTTGAAAATGACATCTGGACTGAATATGACAATTATGCAGCAGAAAAAACATCAGAATCGGATCAGAACACAGAGAAAAAATAACAATCAAGGGGAGGAATGATGACAAAGTTGCAGATTATCTCAAGGATCTGGTCGACAATCTATGATCTGATTTTTCTTGCCAAAGGAACGCCGACAAAGAGTTTGGAAGAAATAGAGACAGATCTTGACGTCATCGAACATGCATGCCGGAAGTACGCAGATATCGACGATGATGAAATAGCGTGAAAGGAAGGAGATGCAAATGGAATTATTGATTGCTGCCGGTGTGCCGTCTGCGATCGTTGCTTTCTGTTTTTGGCTTCTGGAAAGACGTATCCAGAAACGGGCAGAAGCGGAGAAGATCGAACGGGCACGCAGGCAAAAAGAACAGGATGAGAAAGAAAAGAACCGTGAAGATCTGCAGTACATGATGCTGCGAGCTTTAGACGGCTCTCTTTGCTTATCAGAAGCAACAGCCAAAGCAGTGCAGAGGATTCCAGACGCAAAGTGCAACGGTGATATGCACGCAGCTTTAGACTATGAGCTGGAACGAAAGCACGATCTTGAAAATTTCCTGACGAGGCAGGGAGTGAATCACATCGTACATAAAGACGAACCGTAGATCCATAAAAGCGTAATCGGCTTTCTATGGTTCTTTTTATGTTTCGCTAAAAATTACCACGAATACAATTTTAGATGCTCCACGCGGCTATACAAAGCTCACAAGGGTATCACAGGAGAATAAAACACAGGAGGAAACCAGAATGGAATTAATGAATGTATTATCGCAGATCCCACTGCCGGTTGTAGTTGCAGTAGTGGCGGTGCTGGTGATCGTAACACTGGTGTGCGTATATCAGTACACGAAAATGAAAGGCCTTGATGGCATCCGAGGAGATGTTTATCAGCTTATTCTCAAAGCAGAGCATGTATACAATGCATCTGGGCAGGGAGAACAGAAACTGAAATGGGTAGTACAGCAGGCGAGATCGCTGCTGCCAAGGTGGCTGCAGGTGATCGTGTCAGAAGAAATGCTCATTAAAGTAATCGAAGAATGGTTTGCAGCAGTAAAAGATCTTCTTGACGACGGAAAGGTGAACGGGTCTCGGAAGAATTGAGAACCTAAGAAAGGAGCGTTTGCGAGAAATGGCAATAGAACGGAATACAAATACGGATATCCTGTTTAACAGTCTGATGGCTGCCGGCTGCACACTTTACGGCGCGTGCGCAGCAATGGGAAATATCTATGCAGAGTCCGGAGCGAATCCCCGGAACCTTGACAATCTTTGCGAAAATAAGCCTGGATACAAATACACAGATGCCACGTATACAGAGGCGGTAGACAGTGGAGAGATCACAAGAGATCTGTTCCTGCATCCGCTGGGAGACTCCAGACAGTATGGTTACGGCTTCTGCCAGTGGACGTCCGCTGGAAGAAAAGCTGGTTTATACGATATGGTTAAAACGAGAGGCGTGTCAATTGGGGACGCGAGGGTCCAGACAGAGTATATGCTGAGCGAATTGAAGACGAGCTATAAGAGCGTCTGGAAGGTATTGCAGACCGCAACCACCGTACAGGAAGCGTCTGATATCTTTCTGGTCAAGTTCGAGGCTCCGGCAAACACCGGATCATCAGTGAAGAAAGTAAGAGCTTCTTACGGTGATCAGTATTTGAAACTTTATCAGAAGAAGGAGGAAAACAAAGTGAGCAAAATTAAAAATGCAGTAGCAAGAGCAGAAGCGATCGCCCTGGATGATTCGCACGGTTATGACCAGGTAGACCGCTGGGGCAATCCGAATTATGATTGTTCCGGGCTGGTAATCAGTTGCCTGGAAGCAGCTGGAATCCCGGCAAAGTCCAGCGGAGCAACTTATACCGGTAACATGCCGGACGTTCTGCCGAAGATCGGGTTCAAGGATGTTGTAAAATCCGTGAATCTGGCAACCGGCAGTGGAATGATCCGGGGAGATGTCCTGCTCGGAAATGGGCACACAGCATTCTGCTGTGGAAATGGTAAACTGGTGCACGCAAGTATCAACGAGAAAGGAACGGTCACAGGAGGAAAGTCTGGAGATCAGACTGGTAGAGAAATCTGCATCCGCAGCTATTACAATAAGCCATGGGTTCATGTGTACCGTTATACCGGAGTGACAGCATCTGCATCCGGAACGGTTAATGTGAGAAATTATCTCCAGAAAGGCGATTCCGGGGACGCAGTAAAAGAAATGCAGAAAATGCTGATCAGCTGCGGATTCTCCTGTGGAAGTTCCGGAGTAGACGGTTCCTTCGGCGGAGACACAGAGAATGCTCTGCTTGCGTTCCAGGCATTTTACGGTTTAGAGCAGGACGGTAAGTACGGACCGGTATCTAAGGCTAAGCTGGTTTCTGTTTACAACGGAAAGACAGCAGCCAGTGTTCCGGAAAAGAAGAGCACACCGTCTTACACTGCCGGACACGAGTATACCTTGCAGGTAGAGCTGAAAGTCCGGACAGGTCCCGGAACAAACTACAGCGCAAAGAAACATTCGCAGCTGACGCCTGACGGTCAGAAGCATGACAAAGACAAGGATGGTTGCCTTGATGCGGGAACCACCGTAACGTGCCAGGAAATCCAGCGGGTCGGAAACGATATCTGGATGAAAGCACCGAGCGGATGGATGGCTGCCTATTACAGCGGACAGGCGTTCATCGAATGATTAGATAAATGTACTACATATGCCCTGGGTATCTTCGGATGCCTGGGGTTTTTGAGTTTCAAAGAACGTAAAAAGCCCCGGAAATTTCCGGGGCAAAAAGAAACGCGCGCAGCTACGCGGCGAAAAGAATTGTTCTTTTTTCTGACCATTTTGTGCGTTCTGGTCACGTGTTATGATAACATATATATAGAAGAAATGCAATAAAAAATCCCGGGCAAATTACCCGGGAAACATATTGTATCATCGAAATATTTACAGTTACAATATATCATCTGTTATTGCATTCCGGTGGACCGGATGGAGAGATGGGCGCATCCATGCGGTATCTCTCTCAGCGTTTCACAGCACCGAACCGAATTGTAGCGGGGGTGTTGAATGATGTTGGGACAGAAGAACTCGCACACCTTGAGATGGTTTCAACGATCGTTCATCAGCTCACCTGCAATCTTTCTCTGGAAGAAATTCAGAACTCTGGTTTTGCCAATTACTATGTAGACCACACAACTGGCATCTGGCCGCAGGCGGCTGGCGGAGTTCCGTTTAATTCTTGTGAGTTCCAGTCGAAAGGTGATCCTTTGACAGATTTGTTCGAAGACCTCGCTGCGGAGCAGAAAGCCCGGTCAACGTATGATAACATCCTTCGTTTGGTAAAAGATCCTGAAGTTGCAGATCCGATTCGTTTCCTGCGGGCACGTGAGGTTGTGCATTTCCAGCGTTTTGGTGAAGCACTGCGTTCTGTACAGGACGAATTGAATTCGAAGAACTTTTATGCGTTTAATCCGTCGTTTGATGCAAAGACTTTCTGTGCGGCACCGCAGCCAGGGGCAGGTCAGGGGAATTGCTGCACAAGATAGTAAATTAAAAATCAAAGAACAGCACACCACTGGAAAATCCCATCTGAAAAACAGGTGGGATTTTTTGGGTTTACAGTAAGAAAATCTTATCCAGTCGTAAATCATTATCCCATCATAATATAGAAAAAAGACTTTCAAAAACAGAAAAGTCAGAAAGGATGTTCCATGGAAGCAATGAATTATGTAAAGCCCGAACTCATCGTCGTTGCGTTCGTGCTGTATTTTTTCGGTGTTGCTTTGCGGCAGGCGCAGGCGGTGAAGAATAAGTACATTCCGCTGATCTTAGGCGGCATCAGCATGGTGCTGTGTGCGGTTTGGGTGATGGCGACGAGTGAGATTGAGACGGCGAAGGAGGGGGCGATGGCGGTTTTTACGGCGGTCACGCAGGGGATTCTGGTGGCGGGGCTGAGCAATTATGTGAATCAGATTATCAAGCAGATCCATAAGCCGGAGTGAACGGCGCTTCAAAAAATCTGTGTTATGCCGGAGCAGTCGGAACCGTCAGAAAGGGGAGAATATGAGAATTGATCGGTCGTATCTTGGCAATCAGAATACGTATGCGGAAAACAATCCCAAATGTATCGTAGTCCACAACACCGACAACTTCGCAGCAGGTGCCGATGCGCGGGCACATGCGAGAGCACAGCATGACGGGAATTTCCAGAACATTTCCGCACACTATTACGTCGATGACGGTGACACAGCCTACCAGGCGGCACCGCACAGCCGGGGGTGCTGGCATGTCGGCATTAATTACGGCGGAAAAAATCTGTTTCAGCAGTACGGCAACAAGAACAGCATCGGTGTGGAGATGTGTGTGCAGGCCGGGTATAATTATGAAAAAGCATTTGAGAATACTGCGGCACTGGTGCGGGAGATCATGCGGGAGACGGGGATTCCGCTGGAAAGAGTCTATCGTCATTATGACATCTGCAGCAAATACTGTCCGAGCCAGATCATGAACCGCGGTGACTGGGACCGCATGAAGCGGATGATCGGAAGCGGTGCAGGGAGCACAGGAACGGGAACAGCAGGCAGCGGAACAGGAAAAACGTATGCGCCCGGGATCTATCAGGTGCAGACAGCGGCCCTCAACATCCGTCAGGCACCGGATGCGGACAGCAGGATTGCCGGAACGATCCGGGATCATGGAAGCTACACGGTGACGGAAATCCAGAACACAAGCTGGGGACGGCTTCTCTCAGGGGCAGGCTGGGTCAACTGCCATACAGCGTATTGCCGTTATGCCGGTCCCGCAAAAGAAAAATCGGCAGAGACAGCAAAGTCATCCGGAAAGACAGTCGCAGAGGACGGAATCTGGGGCGAAAATCTGACGCGCCGTCTGCAGGAACTTTTCGGCACACCGCAGGATGGAAAAATCAGCAATCAGCTGGCCGTCAACCGGAAATTCTGTGATGGCATCACAGCCGCCGAGTGGGACAGTACGCCAAAAGGCGGATCGGCCCTTGTAAAAGAAATGCAGAAATGGGCATCGGCCGGCATGGACGGCTATATCGGTCCGCAGACAATCCTCGCCTGGCAGAAAAAACTCGGCACGCCGATCGACGGCACAGTAAGCAGCCCATCCGCCATGGTAAAAAAACTGCAGAAGTGGTGCAACCAGAAATAGAAAAAAGAATACTCAAAGACCCGGTTTTGTGTTATACTGGAAGATAGTTTAAAATGAACAGAAAGAAAAAGAGCTTCAAAAAAGACTCGAAGTGTCAAATGTAAAATACAAAAGAGAAAAAATAAAGGTAATTTTTGCATACAGATTCATCGGGGGGAATTGCGGCTGACAGGAGAGAACAACAGCAGATGAGAAAAAAGGCAGTAAAAAATGCAGGAATGATACGAATTTATCTGAATATGGCATGGAAACTTTTGCAGAAAAACCTGCTTAGCATCGTGATATTTGAGACGGTCTACCGCCTGTTTTCCAACCAGCTGGTTTCAAGACTCGCCAATGCGGCGATCAACTTTTCCTTAAAACAGCTGGGAACGAGTTATATGACATCGGAAAACTTCAACAAGATCATGCTGCATCCGCTGACCCTTCTGCTGATTTTTGGAATTCTGCTTGTTTTCTTTTTCTGTATGCTGTTTGAAATCTATGCTGTCATGGCGGCTCTGGAGGCCTCCTGGAAACGAAAACGGATTTCCGTTCCTGTCATGATGCTTGCCGGCGGAAGAGGAGCCGCACAGTTTGTGCGCGCCCGCCCGTGGACCTGGTTTTTCTACATGGCAGCGAGCTTCCCGTACCTTTGGCTGCACAGCAGCTACAGCGCCATCCGCAGTATGAAACTGCTTCAGGTTTCCCTGACGAAGATTTTCAATGCCTTCCCGGCATACTGGATCCCGGTGGTGCTGACGATTCTGCTTGTCGCGTTCTCGTTTGTGTTTTCCTACACCATCCCGTTCCGGTGCATGATGACGGAAAAAGAGAAAAATACCCATCTGCGGGTGCGCCAGACACTGGAAAAACGCGTGCTGCGTGAGCTTGGCATCAACGTCTCTTTCCAGGTGATGATTTTTCTGATTACGTGGGTTCTGTATCTGATTTTCGGAACGGCTGTCGTTGCCTATGCAAAGCTGGTGAAAACGCCGTCTACCGTTGTCAGTACCGTCATCGTCTACGGTGACTGGGTCAAATCGACGATGAGCCTGATCGGCGGAGCGTTCGGCCTTGTCGGAAGCATTACGTATCTGTATCTGATTTTTATCCGTTCCTCCCGAAAGGGCTACCAGAAGAGCCGGACAACGAAAAAGCCGAGCTCGAAGCTGGTACGCACCTTCTGCGGTCCGGTAACGGCGGTGGTTCTCACGATCGCCATGCTGGCGGGAGAAACGGTTTATCTTGTATATGCCATGCGCGCAACACGTGCAGAGGCAACGGCTTCCTCCCAGTATATTTCGGTGTCAGCGCACCGGGGCGGAGCCAGAAAAGCACCGGAAAATACGATGAGCGCGATCAAATATGCAGTGGACAGCATGTCGGATTACGCGGAGATCGATGTACAGGAGACGAGTGATGGTGAGATTGTCCTTATGCACGACACAAATCTGAAGCGGACAACCGGTCTGAATGCCAGCATCTGGACCCTGACCTACGATGAAATCAGCCAGCTCGATGCCGGTGTACGATTCAACAAAAAATTCCGCGGCGAGCAGATTCCGAAGCTGGAAGAAGTCATCGCGTACGCGAAAGGAAAAATCAACCTGAATATCGAAGTAAAATACAACGGCCACAACCAGAATATTGTCAAAAAAGTGGTGAAAATCATCGAGGACAATGACTTTGTGGATCAGTGTGTGCTGACTTCCATGAACTACAATTTCCTCAGGCAGGCAAAGAAAATCAATCCGGATATCAAGACCGGGTATACGATGAAAATGTCGTACGGAGGCCTGGAGGATATGGACGCGGCGGACTTCTTTTCTGTAAAATATACGTACATCACAGAAAGCTTTGTAGAGCATGCGCACAGTCTTGGTAAAGAAGTCTGTGCCTGGACGCTGAATTATCAGGGAGATATGCAGCGGATGGTCAACTGCGGCGTGGACAACATTATCACGGACGATCCGGAGCTGGTGCGTAAGGTTATCCTTGGAACGACCGACCGAAATCCGGGCTTTGTCAGCCTGCTTGGCTATGCACTGAAATAAATGGAGTAAAACAATGGAGGTGGAAACTTCATGGCAGAGAAAGTAAACATGCCATCCCAGAAGAAAGAAAAGAAGAAAAAGAGGAAGAAAAAACTTCCTTCGGATTTTTATGATTATAACCTGCTGGCCTGCACTATTTTGCTGGTCAGCTTCGGACTGATTATGCTGTACAGCGCGAGCGCCTACGAGGCGGCCAGTACATTCAAGGGAAATGATATGTATTATTTCACGCATCAGGCGGGGCTTTCTGCTATTGTTCTGGTGGGTATTGTGATATTGTCGAAGTTTGTAGATTATCATAGTGTATGGTTCCAGCGGATTGCAGCACTGGTATACTGGGGAAGTCTCCTTCTGATGGCGGCGGTAAGGTTTACGCCGCTTGGTTATGAAGCCTACGGGGCGAGAAGATGGCTCCGGATCAGCGGTGTCAGTCTTCAGCCTGCGGAGATTGGAAAGCTGGGGCTGATTCTGTATTTGCCATACATTATCCTGAAGATGGGAAAAAATATGCGTACCATCCGCGCAAAAGCGATTGTCCTCGGACTTGGCGTGCTGCAGGCGCTGGCTGCGTGGATTCTGACGGACAACCTGAGTACCGCCATTATTCTGGGACTCATCGCCTGCGTCATTTTGTTTCTGGCGGACCCGGAGGTAAAATTTTATGCGCGTGTGATTCCGGGCGCGGCGGTAATTGGCGTTTTTGCGATTATCATTTTAAAAAATAATCTGCAGATCTTTGAAAGAATAGGCGGTGACTTCCGGTCGAACCGTATCTATGAATGGCTTTCCGGAGGCAGCTATCAGATTCTGCAGGGACTTTATGCGATTGGCTCCGGTGGATTTCTCGGAAAAGGACTTGGCAACAGTACGCAGAAGATTACAACAATTCCGGAAGCACAGAACGATATGATCTTCTCGATCATCTGCGAGGAGCTTGGAATATTTGGTGCGCTTCTTGTATTGCTGCTGTTTGGCTACCTGCTGTACCGTCTGTTTGTGGTTGCACAGAATGCGCCGGACGCGTATGGAATGCTGATGGTGAGCGGCGTTTTTGCACATATTTCCATTCAGGTTATTCTGAACCTGTGCGTCGTTCTGAAACTGATGCCGGCAACGGGAATTACCCTTCCATTTATCAGTTACGGAGGAACATCGGTGCTCTTTATCCTGACGGAAATCGGCATTGCCCTGTGCGTCTCCCGCTTTATTGTGTTCCAGGATGGAAAGAGCGGAGAAGGAGAGGCACAGGCGGAAGAACAGTAAAAGTAGAAAAATCTATTGACAAATGCCGGAATAACAGATACACTTTTTTCGAAAGAAATACTGGCTGCCGGGTAGAGGCAGAAAGGAGCAGAACAATGTTAGAAAAGATAAAAGAAATTTTAGTAGAACAGCTCAACTGTGATGCAGACAGCATCAACGAAGATACCTCTTTTAAAGATGACCTGGGTGCAGATTCCCTGGATCTCTACGAGATGGTTATGGCATTAGAAGACGAGTACGGAATTGAAATCGACACCGACGAACTGACAGACCTTTCTACCGTCGGCGACTTTATGGAATATTTGAAACAGCACGGCGTAGAGGTCTGAAAAAGAGCATTGCCGCTGGCAAAAGTGGAAGGATGGTGCAGCTCGGAAGAAACGCCGGGCTGTTTTCCATTCTAAATAAATGGTGGAAGGGAACAGACAAAAGGATTGTTCCAGAAAAACCAGAAATCAGGAGAAAAGAAAAATGAGCAATGTAAAAACAAGATTTGCACCGAGCCCGACAGGCCGGATGCATGTAGGAAACCTGCGTACTGCCCTGTATGCGTATCTGATCGCAAAACACGATGACGGAACCTTTATGCTCCGTATCGAGGATACCGACCAGGAGCGTTTCCAGGAAGGCGCACTTGATATCATCTACCGTACCTTAAAAGAGACCGGCCTGGTACACGACGAGGGACCGGACAAAGACGGCGGCTGCGGCCCGTACGTACAGAGCGAGCGTAATGCAGCAGGTCTGTACCTGAAATACGCAAAACAGCTGGTAGAGCAGGGTGACGCTTATTACTGCTTCTGTGACGCAGAGCGCCTGAGCCAGTGCAAACGTAACGTAGGCGGAAAAGAAATCTCGATCTACGACAAACACTGCCTTGGTCTTTCCAAAGAGGAAGTAGAGGCCAATCTGGCAGCCGGCAAACCGTACGTCATCCGTTTCAATATGCCGACCGAAGGAACCACAACCTTCCACGATGAGATCTACGGAGACATCACAGTAAACAACGAGGAGCTGGAAGACCTGATCCTGATCAAATCCGACGGATATCCGACCTACAACTTCGCAAACGTCATCGACGACCATCTGATGGGTGTAACCCACGTTGTCCGCGGTAATGAGTATCTGTCCTCATCCCCGAAATACAACCGTATTTACGAGGCATTCGGCTGGGAAGTTCCGGTTTACGTACACTGTCCGCTGATCACCAACGAGGAGCATCAGAAGCTGTCCAAACGCTGCGGCCATTCTTCTTATGAAGACCTGATCGATCAGGGCTTCTTAAAAGATGCCATTGTCAACTTCGTAGCCCTTCTTGGATGGAGCCCGGAAGGAAACCGCGAGATCTATTCTCTCGAGGAGCTGGTAAAAATCTTCGATTACCACCACATCAGCAAATCTCCGGCCGTTTTCGATATGACAAAACTCCGCTGGATGAACGGCGAGTACATGAAGGCAATGGACGACGAGAAGTTCTATGAGATGGCGCTTCCGTATATCCAGAAGACAATCCACCGTCCGCTCGATTTTAAGAAAATTGCAGCCATGGTAAAAACAAGAATCGAAGTATTCCCGGATATTGCAGACCTCATCGACTTCTTCGAGGAAGTTCCGGAGTACGACGCTTCGATGTACACTCACAAAAAGATGAAGACAAACGAGGAGACCTCCCTTGCACTTCTTCAGGAAGTAAAACCGCTGCTGGCAGCGCAGGAAGATTTCAGCAATGATGCTCTCTTTGAGATGCTCAGCGCATTCGGAAAAGAAAAAGGATACAAGACCGGTTATATTATGTGGCCGATCCGTACCGCTCTTTCCGGAAAACAGATGACACCGGCCGGCGCAACGGAAATCCTTGAGGTTCTGGGAAAAGAGGAGTCTCTTGCCCGCATCGACAAAGCGATTGAGAAATTATCCAAATGATATATAATGATTCACAAAAAAAAGCGGTGATGCATACCACCGGCCCTATGATGGTCCTTGCCGGACCGGGGTCGGGGAAAACCGCAGTGATTACGGGGCGGACCTGCCAGCTTACAGCAAGCGGCATTTCCGCCTCTCGTATTCTTGTCGTAACGTTTACGCGTGCGGCGGCAAAAGAAATGAAGGAGCGGTATTTAAAGGTGATGGGAAAGACGAGTACCCAGGTCACCTTTGGAACGTTCCACGGGGTATTCTACGCGATTCTGCGCCATACGTACCGCATGTCCGGCAACAATATTTTAAGCGAGGAAGAGAAAAAGCGGCTGATGCGCGAGCTGGTCAACCACTATGCCAGAGACCTGGAGGAAGAGGATCTCGAGGAAAATCTGGCGCGCGAAATCAGCACTGTGAAGAACAATCAGATCCCGCTGGAACATTACTATTCCGCCTGTATGCCGCAGGAAAAGTTCCGCGAAATCTATGAGGCGTATGAGAAATGGCGGAAGGAGAACAAAAAACTCGATTTCGACGATCTGATGGTGCAGTGCAAACGTCTCTTTCTGGAGCGGCCGGAGGTCCTCCGCGTCTGGCAGCAGAAATTTCAGTATATCCTGATTGACGAGTTTCAGGACATCAGCCCCGTGCAGTATGAGATTGTGCGGATGCTGGCGCTGCCGGAAAATAACCTCTTTATTGTCGGGGATGACGATCAGTCGATTTATCAGTTCCGCGGGGCCAAGCCGGAGATCATGCTGAATTTTCCGAAAGATTACCCGGGCGCGGCGCAGGTAGTGCTCGATAAAAATTACCGTAGTACGGAATTTATCGTGAAGCGGTCCCAATGCCTGATCCACCACAACAAAAAGCGGTATGAAAAGGCGATTTCCACCGACAACGAGAAAGGCGCTCCAGTTGCAATCCGGGGATATAAGAACCCGCGCGAGGAGATGCGTGCCGTTGCCGAGGAGCTGCGGGAGGCGGAGAAAAACGGCTGTCCGTATGAAGAGATGGCGCTTTTGTTCCGCACGAATCTTGGCTGCCGGACAGCAGTAGAGGAACTGATGGAAGCACAGATCCCGTTCCAGATGCGGGATGCCCTGCCGGATCTCTATGACCACTGGATTGCGAAAGATCTGCTGACGTATCTGAATCTTGCGATGGGAAGCCGGAAGCGCGGCGAGTTTTTAAAGATTGCCAACCGCCCGAACCGTTATCTGTCGCGGGATGCCTTTGAGGAGGCGACTGTTTCGTTCGATGCACTTCTGGAATATTACGAAGAAAAAGACTGGATGTGCCAGCGGATCCGCAAACTGGAGCAGGATATCACGACACTGACGCATTTATCGCCGTTCGGCGCGGTCAATTACATCCGCTATGCGATCGGCTATGAACAGTATGTGAAGGAATATGCTGCATACCGCCATCTGAAAGAGGATGATCTGATTTCCGTTTTGGACGAGCTGCAGGAGGCGGCAAAGAGCCAGAAAAGCATCGAGGGCTGGTTTGCACATATTGAGGAATACCAGCAGAAGATGAAGGAAAAACAGAAGCAGCGCGCAGAGAGTGCGGAAGGAGTTACGGTTTCCACCCTGCACAGCGTCAAGGGACTCGAGTACGACAAGGTCTATCTTCTTGACGTCAACGAGGGCGTAATGCCGTATCAGAAAGCAGTCCTTGCGGAGGCGATCGAGGAGGAGCGGCGGATGTTCTACGTCGGAATGACGCGCGCCCGGAAAGAGCTGACGCTCTGTTATGTGGAGGAACGGTTTGAAAAGAAAGTCGAGCCGTCCCGGTTCCTGGACGAGGTGATCCAGTAAATTTGTACTGTTGTGAAAGATGTTGAAAATAAATTTACTAATTGATAAAATTTTAACAAATAATACATTGACAAAGTTTTAACAATAAAGTATAGTAATACCTGTAAGCGGGAACAATAAGATGACCGCAAAGCGAGGAGGAAAAACATTATGAAAATTTTATTTTACGATACCCAGAACTACGACAGAGAATCTTTCGACCGAACCAAAGAGCAGTTTCCAGAAATTGAAGTGGAATATTTAAAAACCGGCCTTGCTGCAAGAACCGCTTCCCTGGCAAAGGGCTACGATGCCGTGTGCGCCTTCGTAAACTCCGATGTCGGAACAAAAACCGTAGAAGCACTGCATGAGGCAGGCGTCAAGCTGATCCTGATGCGCTGCGCAGGCTTCAACAACGTAGATTTAAAGACAGCTGCAAAATACGGCATTGATGTACGCCGTGTACCGGGTTACTCCCCGGAGGCTGTAGCTGAGCATGCGATGACACTGGCCATGACGGTCAACCGCCACATGCACAAAGCATATACAAAAGTAAGAGAAAACGACTTCAGCCTGGGCGGACTGATGGGATTTAACTTCTATCAGAAGACCGCCGGAATCGTCGGAACCGGAAAAATCGGTGCGGCTATGGCAAGAATCTGCCGCGGTTTCGGCATGAAAGTCATTGCTTACGATGTGTACCAGAATGAATCCTTAAAAGATTTTGTTACGTACGTAACTCTTGATGAACTGCTGGCACAGAGTGATCTGATCTCCCTGCACTGCCCGCTGATGGACAGCACATACCACATGATCAACCGCGAGAGCATCAAAAAGATGAAAGACGGCGTGATCCTGGTCAATACGTCCCGCGGAGGTCTGGTAAAGACAGACGACCTGATCGAGGGAATCCGTGCAAGAAAATTCTTCGGCGTCGGCCTTGACGTATACGAGGAGGAAACCCCGAACGTATTCGAGGACCGTTCCGATGAGATTCTGGAGCACTCCACCACAGCACGTCTCCTGTCCTTCCCGAACGTTATGATCACTTCACATCAGGGATTCTTCACCGAGGAAGCACTGCGTGCGATTGCAGAGACCACACTGCAGAATGCACTGGATTTCGAGGCAGGAAAAGAGACCCCGAACATTGTCCGTGCATAATGGAAATCCACTAGAAAACAGTTATCTTATAAGAGAACAAGAGACAACCCATTTTCGGCGGGTTGTCTCTTTTAAATTATGAGAAAATAGTGTATGATGATAGATAGCAGAAAAAACGGCCGGGAAAAGTGATCTGGCCGGATACAAAAGGAGAGCAGGATTTTATGGACTGTAAAGAAGCAGAAAAATTAATACAGCCATACGTGCAGGGAAATATGCCGGAGAAAGAGATGGAACCGTTTATTTCCCATATCCGGAAATGCCATACATGCCACGAGGAACTGGAGACATATTTTATTGTGAACCGTGCGATGGCATATTTCGAGGATGACGCGCCCGATTCCTACAATCTGACAGGACTTCTGGAACGCGATCTGGAGAAAAAAGAGGAAGAAGCGAGATACCGCCGGTACAAAGATACGTTTTTCCGGGTGCTGATGCTGATTCTCGTTCTGTTTCTGGTGCTCCTGGCTCTGCACTATTTTGAAGTGATAGAATTACCCTGGCTGAAAGGATTATTATGAGTGATAAAATCGTATTACTGGACGGACACAGTATTCTGAACCGGGCTTTTTACGGCGTACCGGATCTGTCCAATGCAGAAGGACTGCACACGAACGCCGTATATGGATTCCTGAATATTCTGTTTAAAATTCTCGATGAGGAGCAGCCGCAGTATCTTGCCGTGGCGTTTGACCTCCATGCACCGACATTCCGCCACAAAATGTATGACCAGTACAAGGGAACGAGAAAGCCGATGCCGCAGGAATTGCGCGAACAGGTCCCGGTGATCCAGGAAGTGCTCGCAGCAATGGACATTGAGATTGTCACAAAAGAGGGCTATGAGGCGGATGATATCTTAGGAACGCTCGGCCGCAAATGCGAGGCGGAAGGGATGGAAGTTACGATCGTATCCGGAGACCGCGACCTGCTGCAGCTTGCAACGGACCACATTCTGATCCGGATTCCAAAGACCGTAAAGCGTGTGACGACGATCGAAAATTACCACACGGCAGATGTGCTGGAAAAATACAGTCTTCTCCCGAAACAGATCATCGATCTGAAAGCGCTGATGGGCGATACCGCAGACAATATCCCGGGTCTGCCGGGTGTCGGCGAGAAAACCGCGACGAAAATCCTGTTGCAGTACGAGACACTGGAAAATGCGCATGCACATTTCGAGGAGATCAAACCGAACAAGGCAAAAGAGGCGATGCGTGATCATTATGATCTGGCGGAATTAAGCAAAAAACTTGCAACGATTGATACCGATGCGCCGGTGGAGCTCGACCGTGAAAAAGCGGCACTCTCGAATTTTTATACACCAAAAGCGTATGAGATGTTCAAACGTCTGGAGTTTAAAAACCTGCTGGGCCGCTTCGAGGAGACGAATGCAGAACCAGAGGATGCCGTCTTTCTGCGCACCGTAACGGATTTTTCCGAGGCGGAAGAACTCTTTGGAACCATCGCGAAGGAGGAGAAGGCAGGAGCCGCTCTTCTGACAGAAGAAACCCCGAAGGACGGACCGATGGCAGATCGGAGCCGTTCACTTGTCGGTATGGCAGTTGCGTATGGAAGCGGAGAGCCGGATGTTGTTTACTTCCCAGCAGAAGGTTTCCTGACCGGAGATTATTTAAAAGAAAAATTGACTGAGCTGCAGAAGCAGATTCCGGTTTTCTGCGTCATGGACGGAAAAGAATTTCTGAAGGATATGCCGGACGCCGATGAAGCCCATCTGTTTGATGCCGGAATTGCCGCGTATTTATTAAATCCATTGAAATCACAGTATTCGTACGATGATATCGTAAAAGAGTACGTACACCGCTATGTGCCGGCAGTGGAAGAGATCTTCGGCGGAAGCAAGATTCCGGCCGCAGGAAAGATGACGCTGGAACAGCAGGAGTCGTATGCAGGTCATCAGGCGTATGCTGTATTTGCCGCACAGGAAAACATGGAAAAGCTGCTGAAGGAGCAGGGCATGTGGGATCTGTACCGGAATGTGGAGATTCCGCTGGTGTTTACGCTCCGTCAGATGGAAGCGGATGGAATCGCCGCAGAAAAAGAAGCACTTTCCGTTTACGGAGCTGAGCTGGCGGAGCGGATCGGAGAGCTGGAGGCACAGATCTACGAGGAGGCCGGCGAGGAGTTCAACATCAATTCCCCGAAGCAGCTCGGCGTGATTCTGTTTGAAAAGCTGCAGCTTCCGGGCGGCAAAAAGACCAAGACGGGTTATTCCACCGCCGCCGATGTGCTCGAAAAGCTCGCACCGGATCACAAACTTGTTGCCGATATTCTGGAGTACCGCCAGCTTGCCAAACTGAAATCGACGTACGCCGACGGTCTGCAGGCCGTGATCGGGAAAGATGGAAGAATCCATTCGACATTTAACCAGACAATTACCGCGACCGGCCGCATCAGCAGTACCGATCCGAATCTGCAGAACATTCCGGTGCGGATGGAGCTTGGCCGTCTGATCCGGAAAGCCTTCGTGCCAAAGCCTGGCTGTGTCTTTCTGGATGCCGACTATTCCCAGATTGAGCTCCGCGTGCTGGCCCATATGTCGGGCGATGAAAACCTGATCGAGGCGTACCGCGAGGCGGAGGATATCCACCGCATGACGGCATCGAAAGTGTTCCATGTGCCGCTTGAAGAGGTAACACCGCTGCAGAGAAGAAATGCGAAGGCGGTCAACTTCGGTATCGTATACGGCATCAGTTCGTTCGGTCTGGGCCAGGATCTCGGCATCAGCCGGAAAGAGGCAGAGGCCTATATCCAGCAGTATTTCGAGACGTATCCGGGTATCCATGAGTTTTTGAACCGCTGCGTAGAGGATGCCAAAGAGAAAGGCTATTCCGTGACGATGTTCGGACGCAGACGGCCGATGCCGGAGCTGAAATCGAGCAACTTTATGCAGCGGTCATTCGGCGAGCGCGTTGCGATGAATGCGCCGATCCAGGGAACGGCGGCGGATATTATTAAAATAGCGATGATCCGCGTGGCGAAACGGCTGAAAGAGGAGCAGTTAAAGACCAGACTTCTTCTTCAGGTACACGATGAGCTGCTGCTGGAAGTGCCGGAAGACGAGCTCGAAAAGGCAGAACAGATCCTGGAAGAGGAGATGACCGGGGCAGCACATCTGGCTGTCAAACTCGAGATCGATATGCACACAGGAAACAACTGGTACGAGGCGAAATAGCGCACTCATACCAGGAGCGAAAGGATACAAAAGAATGAAAGTTTTTGGAATTACAGGCGGCGTTGGCGCCGGAAAAAGCGAAGTGCTCACGTACCTTGGACAGAATTATGATGCAACGGTGATCCAGGCGGACGAGGCAGGTTACCTTGTGATGCTGCCGGGCGGCGAATGCTATGGAGAAATTGTGAAGCTGTTCGGCAGACAGATCACCACAGAGACCGGCGAACTTGACCGGAAACGGATTGCTGAGATCGTTTTTCAGGACGAAGAAAAGTTAAAAGCCCTGAATGCGATCGTTCATCCGGCGGTAAAACGGTATATCAAAAAAGCCATTGCAGCCGCGGAAAAAGCAGGGACGGAATACGTCTTTGTGGAGGCCGCACTCTTAATCGAAGAAAAATATGATGAAATTTGTGATGAACTGTGGTATATTTATGCGGATGAAGAAGTCCGGAAGGAGCGATTGATCGAAGGACGCGGCTATTCCGAGAAGAAAGTTCGCGAAATCATGGCAAATCAGCTTTCCGAGGATGAATTCAGCAGCCACTGCGATTTTGAAATCGACAACAGCGGCGATTTTGAGGAAACAAAAAAACAGTTAGACCATAGGATGAAAAAATATGAAACTTTGTAGTATTGCAAGTGGTTCGAGCGGAAACTGCATTTTCGCGGGAAGCGAGACCACAAGCCTTCTGATCGATGCGGGCATCAGCGGAAAGCGCGTGGAGGCGGGACTGGCTGTTCTCGATCGCAGTGCGAAGGAGCTGGACGGCATTCTCGTGACACATGAGCATTCCGATCATATCCAGGGCCTTGGCGTGCTGGCGCGCCGGTACGGTATTCCGATTTACGCAACGGATGGAACAATTCAGGCGATGCAGCAGACGAAGAGCCTTGGAAAGTTCCCGGAGGGGATTTTCCACATGATTCACGCGGATGACACGTTTACACTGGGAGACATCGCCGTACATCCGTTTACGATCTCTCACGATGCGGCAGAGCCGGTCGGCTACCGGATGGAGTCCGGCGGGAAATCAATTGCGATCGCGACGGACCTTGGTGTCTACAGCGATTACACGGTTCAGAATCTGACCGGGCTGGATGCCGTTTTGTTAGAGGCAAATCACGACGAGAACATGCTTGCGGTCGGACCGTACCCGTATCCGTTAAAACAGCGGATCGCCGGGGCGAAAGGCCATTTATCGAACCTGGCGGCAGGCCATCTCCTCTGCGAGATTCTGCACGACAATCTGCAGGAAGTGCTGCTCGGCCATCTGAGCAAGGAAAATAATTATGAGGCACTGGCCTTTGAAACCGTGGCCTGCGAGGTCACAACGGGTGATAATCCGTATCACTCGGGTGATTTTCATCTCGCTGTCGCTAAAAGAAGCGAAGTATCACCGTTAATTGAGGTTTAAATATACATTTTTAGAGCTACATACCATGTTTTTCGCAAGGCCGCCATTACCGGTTTTTCCGGGGCTTTGACATAAAACCAGAAAAAGGAGAATGGAAACATGAAGAAGACAATTATCACTGTCGTAGGCAAGGACACCGTGGGCATTATCGCAAAGGTATGTAATTATCTGGCAGAGAACCAGGTAAACATCGAAGACATTTCTCAGACGATTGTGCAGGGATATTTCAACATGATGATGGTAACGGACGTCTCCAAGAGCGAGAAATCCAACGCAGAGCTTGCAAAAGATCTGGAGGAGCTTGGAAGTTCCATCGGCGTTGTCATCCGCTGCCAGCATGAAGATATTTTCAATATGATGCACCGTATCTAAAGCGAAGGAGAAAAACGACATGATAAATCTGTTTGAAGTAAAGGAAACGAACGAGATGATCGAAAAAGAGAATCTGGACGTTCGTACCATTACCCTTGGAATCAGTCTTATGGACTGTATCGACTCCAATCTTGACAAGCTGAACCGCAAAATCTACGACAAAATCACGACGACTGCCAGAAATCTGGTTTCCGTAGGTGAGGAGATCGAGGGCGAGTTCGGTATTCCGATTGTAAACAAGAGAATTTCCGTTACCCCGATTGCCTTAGTCGGCGCAGCAGCCTGCAGAACGCCGGAGGATTTCGTGACGATTGCACAGACTCTGGACCGTGCGGCAAAAGAAGTCGGCGTCAATTTCCTCGGCGGCTATTCCGCTCTGGTAAGCAAAGGTATGACGACAGCAGATGAGCTTCTGATCCGTTCTATCCCGCAGGCACTGGCTGTTACGGATTTTGTCTGCAGTTCCATCAACCTTGGCTCCACCAAAACCGGTATCAACATGGATGCTGTCAAACTGATGGGTGAGATCATCAAGAAGACGGCGGAGGCAAGCAAAGAGAACAACTGCCTTGGATGCGCAAAACTCGTTGTTTTCTGCAATGCACCGGACGACAACCCGTTCATGGCAGGCGCTTTCCACGGCGTAACCGAGGCGGATGCCATCATCAATGTCGGCGTTTCCGGCCCTGGTGTTGTCAAACATGCTCTGGAAAAAGTACGCGGCGAGAACTTTGAGGTACTCTGCGAGACGATCAAGAAGACCGCATTTAAGGTAACGCGTGTCGGCCAGCTCGTTGCACAGGAGGCTTCCAAGCGGCTGAACATTCCGTTTGGTATCATTGACCTTTCCCTGGCACCGACTCCGGCGATCGGAGATTCCGTTGCGGATATCCTTGAGGAGATCGGCCTCGAGCACGCAGGTGCACCGGGAACGACAGCAGCGCTGGCACTTCTGAACGATCAGGTGAAAAAGGGCGGTGTTATGGCATCTTCCTATGTCGGCGGTCTCTCCGGCGCATTCATCCCGGTTTCTGAGGACCAGGGTATGATCAACGCAGTCAACGACGGTGCGTTGACCATCGAGAAGCTGGAAGCTATGACTTGTGTCTGCTCTGTAGGCCTTGACATGATCGCCATCCCGGGAGACACGAAAGCATCGACCATCTCCGGAATCATCGCAGATGAGCTTGCCATCGGTATGGTCAACCAGAAAACAACGGCAGTCCGCCTGATTCCGGTCATCGGAAAAGGCGTGGGCGAGACCGTAGAATTTGGCGGCCTCCTCGGCTATGCACCGATCATGCCGGTCAACAACTTCTCCTGCGAGGCATTCGTCAACAGAACAGGAAGAATCCCGGCACCGATTCATTCGTTTAAAAACTAAAAAGACAGCTGAAAAGCCGGCAGTGATCCTGAATGGAAAGGATCGCTGCCGGCTTTTTTTACTATCTGCGCAAATAAAAATAGTAATTTTAAGGAATGTATAGTATGATATATTACATACTGATAATTTTACTTGCAACCCATAAAAAGTGTAAGAAAAAATGAATTATTACGGGGAACTTCAGCGGTAGCAGCCGTTGTTCTATAGCAATTCAATAAATTATTGCACATAATTACACGAATGAAACCACCCTATGCAGTCCGTTGGACGAATTGTTAAAAATCCTTTTGAAATAGCTGATGGTAATTCCGATGCCATCCGTATCTTTTCTTTCCTTAAAAATGCTTTGAGTTTTGACCACATCTTTTCAATCGGATTCAGATCCGGACTATATGGGGGTAAATACAGATAGGTTACTTTTGAGCTGTCCAGTAGCTGTTTCACCACTTTTGCATGATGGGAACACATATTATCCATAACGATAATGTCTGCTTCTGAAAGCGTCGGCAGCAACTTTGTTTTCAGGTATTCTGCGAACCGCTCTGCAGTAGTTCCTTCCTGATAGACTGTATAGGCACAGTCTCCATTCAGACGTATGGAAGAAAGAACGGTTGTATTGCAGGGTGTGTTGAGTGGAGTTTTATCTACTGCTCTCCGGTTTTTCCCTGACATCGGGGACGCTCCTGCTCTGAGGCATGAAGAGATTTTTTCTTGTAAGAATACCCGGGTTTAATAACTGCCTTGCGGATTGTTTCATTACAAACATGCAAACCAAGTTTATCAATGATTTCATCAATTGTGATATCTGGTTCCTGCTGAACCACCCGGTCAATGTTTTGGATATCTTCCGGTGTCAGGGCATGTTTACGACCTCTCTGTGATGTCATTGTTTTTACAGAACCTGTTTCACGCATTTGTTTTTCTAGGCGGTAAACAGTACTGGTATTCACAGAAAAACACTCTGCGATTTCTTTTGCATTGTGCGTTTTATTCCAAGTTTCGATAAGTAGTTTTCGTGTTTCATCATGTAACATAATAATCACCTCTTGACTCTATCATGGACCTGTTGTCAAGAGTGTGCAGTATTTTTTGGGAGTGCTATAATATGGAGAGGGATAGAAGAAAAATGAAAGGAAAAAGAGTGATTGCAGGCATTCTGCTTGCGGGAATTTTAGCAGTCACCCTGGCAGGGTGCAAAAACACAGATAACACGAAAGAAGAAACCGAAAAGCCTGTTATTACCCTCGGCAGCGACAGCTATCCACCATACAATTATCTGAATGAGGATGGTGTACCGACAGGAATTGATGTAGAACTGGCTACGGAAGCATTCAAAAGAATGGGATATCAGGTGGAGGTTGTCCAGATCAACTGGGAGAAGAAAAAAGAACTGGTGGAGAGCGGAGAGATTGACTGTATCATGGGCTGCTTTTCCATGGAAGGGCGTCTTGATGATTACCGCTGGGCGGGACCATATATAGCAAGCCGTCAGGTGGTCGCTGTAAATGAGAATAGTGATATTTATAAACTGAGTGACCTAGAGGGAAAGAACCTGGCTGTTCAGTCCACAACCAAACCGGAAGGCATCTTTCTGAACCGGACAGATGAGAGAATCCCAAAACTGGGAAATCTGATCAGTCTTGGACACAGAGAGCT
>ERZ779843.243-NODE-243-length-87086-cov-7.741069_pt1 | contig 87086 bp, 69 predicted proteins | sample MGYA00511560_ERZ779843 | MGnify/ENA primary metagenome ERZ779843 (study PRJEB29588, sample SAMEA2158062) | human gut metagenome | biome: human gut; feature: human-associated habitat; material: faeces | place: Denmark | collected 2008/2010 ... | reverse complement strand
CGACATTTGCCGGAATTGGCGTTTCTTATATTAGGGACTTATTTTACAGCCCCTTGCACCTCGTAAGAGGTGTATGGGTTGAAATTTCTAGTGTAATTGGTATAGCATTTTGTTTCGCATGTTGCACCCCGCGCGGGGTGCAGGGATTGAAATAACATATTTCAAAAAACAAAGAAAAACTACTCTTGGCTTAAGCCCTTGAGTAGTTTTCTTTTGTGTTACAATATATTATTACATCAACAGCTATTATCCAAACAATTAATGTGTCTGGAGTGTATCATAGTCCCTACCTGAGCTGGTGATGCCATAAACCGCAAGTAATGTCGGTATCGAGTTTGGCTCGCCCGGATACGTCGCACTGTCAACGAAATTATATGTTTTTCCGTTGGCTGCTGTGATCGATCCATTGTCCTGTAACTGCGAATATCTCAGGTCGTAGACCGCTCCATATGCAGTGATACGTGCTGTTTCGAGGATCATGTATCGGTTCTCATCTCCATGTTCTTTGAGGTAATCTGGGTCATATTTCTGGTACGCATAAATCTTATCCCCGGTATCCTCGTCGGTAATCATATCGTAAGGATTGATATGCTGCTCTTTACCATCTTTATCCACGGTCACATCCGTAAATTTTGCAGAAGACGGCAGCCCGAGTGTTACGTGCCAGCGGGATGCACAGAAACTGTACTCATCCTCTGAAACCCCATTAGATCCAAGGTCATTTCCAATAGCATCAAATTCCTTGAAAAGCTCCTGGTCATCATCACCATTAATATCTTTATGGAGTGCTGTAACTTTACTGTTTCCAATAAAAGTACGGGTACGTCCATTCAGATACAGGAACTGCGCGTTACCCTCGCGGTAGCCATCCCCCATCGGGATAGACAGCGGTGCAACAACCTCTTCTTCCATACCAGTTAATGGATTTTTTTGGGTCATCGGCATTCCATTTGCATCGAGTATTGTACGGCCGAGCACTTTCGATGCCGTTTCGGTCGCAGCCTTCTCTTCATCGCTGTAGTTCCGGCGTGCCTTCTCGTCATCCCAGTTCAGTAACATAGCGTGGTCATAAATTTTGTCTTTCTGCTGATTAAAGTAGTCTGTTCCATACTTATCCATAAGACCAAACTCATTAACAAGCGTTACATCTTCATTCCGGCTGCCCCACACATCAACTGCCATGAGCTTGTCCTTCTTAGTATCGAGGATGTAATATTTCGGCTCGATCTGGACGTTTCCGTCCGCGAAATCCCGGCTTAATACCTGGATATCCCATAAGAGGTTGTATCCAAGCTGAAGCTGCTCACTCTTTCCCCGCAGTGCTGCGATGTTATTCTTTGCTGACTCAAGCGGGGTTGATACGCACCTGCTGGAGTCCTCTCCTACATCAGACCACTTTGCTGTATGCCATGTATTGTACCACTGGTTATATGCGGATACCTTTTCGCCCCGGATATCCGTTGCGGTATCCCCATTATTTTTGTGCCATGACAGGTATGCGTTCTGTATACTCTTATCTACCGCATGAACAACACCATCTATATACCATTTATCATCATTTGTCTTACGTTTGAACAAATTGCTAAAGCGAAGGTCGGTACTGTCTTGCACCATGAGGTTTCCTATGCGTGATATTAAATCGACAAATGTTTGTTTGTATGCTGAATGTTTTGCCGTCAGGTCAATTGCACGTCCTGCATTTGTAATGCTTGAGTTGTCCTGGGAGCAGTCAAGTGATAACGCTCCGTCACGGTCATATGGGTTTTCACTGCCGCTCGGGGAAGGCTGGTTGTTGATTGCTTCCACAGCATACTCAATGGTAGCCCCACTCATCTCATGGTTGTCAAGCTGGGCGTAGAACTGATATGTAAATCCATCATCACGCTCCGACAAGCTGGTCAGATCGTAACAGTTGTTTTTAACGTTGCGGTTCGTCACCTTGTCCGTAATTTCCAGCTGGAACCATTGACCCGCAGGGTGCTCCTCAAAGGTTCCGTTCCGATTATACAAAACAGAAAATGGGAATTTAATCCATTTCTCCCTGGTCCACTCCGTGCAGTCATAATTATTCGTATATCCTTTTCCCTTCCGCTGTTCGGTCTGGGCGATTCCATAATCATCTGACTCATAAAAGTCGCCACTGTTTGGGAAGTAAATATAAAAATAGTTATCAAGCAGGACGAAATCTCCAAATTCCAGTGGCTTGGACGTTCCCGGTTTTCCTGCATTTGCCTGCTCTGCACCCTTTTTATGCAGCTCATCATTATGACATGCATCATAACAGATCTCATTGCCAGCATCGTAATGTCCAATCTTTCCGTTAACTACCTTGTGATGTGGCTCCCTGCACTGCAGGACATAAGTGGTCTTGCAGTCCTTCGTGCATACATGGCTGTCATAGATGCACTGGCAGCTCCAGAACGGGTTCACGATGGTATGTCCATCTGTAGTGACACTGTCCGGAATCTGTGAATAATTATTTCCAACGGCTTTCTTGACCAGGTCAAACACTTTGTCTGGATCATAGTCAGTATGCGCCTCGATAACAGTGATCTTTGCGTACCCATTTCCGCTATGCTCTCCGGTTATACCGGATACATCTGTCAAGGATGAAGAAGCGTATCCTGAACCACCGCCACCAGCGGTTCCACCACCACTTTGATTTTCACCGGCGCTGCCGCCATAATAACCGCCGCCACCACCGCCGGATCCATAATAACCGCTTGAACTTGAACCACCTTGTCCAAAGCCAGCTCCATATGATCCATTATTTTGTGATGAACCGGTTGTTGTTCCACCATATCCACCGGCACCATAGCTTGAACCGCCATAGCCTTGTTGTCCATTTTGGTTTGCACCACCTCCAGCACCGCCATTCCAAGATGTACATCCACCGGATCCACCACCGCCAGCAACCAGTAATACAGAATTTTTATTATTGGCAAGTGCAGAAAGCTGCCCATTAGCTGTTGCTATTGATGTAGCTCCACCTCCGTATGTTCCATCAGAGGAATAGCCGTATCCACCACCATTAAAAGCTCCTTCTGCTTGCCCAACAGCTATATATACTGTTGTTTCACTATTAAATGTTACGACACCTGTCGAGTATCCGCCTTTTCCACCGCCTGCTCCGTGCTGTGAATTTCCACCGGATGCTCCCCATGCTTCCAGCTTATATTTACCAGCCGGGAGGGTAACACTTTTCACGGATCCGGAATAGTCATAGGTATAGGTCTTTCCTGCAGCTACGCTGCCTGCAGATCCGCCGCTGCCACTTCCATAGCAATTCTTCAGCTGGTCCTTAATTTTACCCCATACCGCAGATCCAAGCATTTTTCCAAGGTCTGCAGTGTTTCCGTTGCTTGCTTCATCTACTGCAATCTTAAAACCTTCCGATGGCGTGTCCATGCACGCTTCTGTATGCACATGTCTGTTGTTTTCTGATGTCTGTTTCTGGTAGCCATCATCAAACTTGCGTGTCCAGTCAATCGTTCCGGCTGCAGTGATTTTTACAAGACCGTTTCCACGGCGTACCCCGGACTTCATTTCTGTGTTTGTAAGACCGGATGCTGTATATCCCGAACCGCCGGCACCGCCGCCATTATTTGCATTAGTAACATATCCGCCGTACCAGCCACCTCCGGCACCGCCAGAATCAGTTCCAAATGTTACAGATTCCCCAACACCCTGTTTGTATCCGCTGCCCTGGGTTCCTCCCATTCCGCAGCCACCCATATTCTGGTTGGCTGAGTTATAGTCACAGGATGCAGTTTCAGAGTCTATCCTCATCCGTGAAGAACCCCTTGCATGGAAACAGAATTCCCAGATAGTATATGGATTCTGTCCGGAATCTGCAGAAGTTCCGTCGGTATTTGTTGTAGATGTAAGTCCACTTGGTACGGTAAATGAATATCTGTATTCATTACTGTTTGCTGCTTCAACCGTATAATTTCTTGTCTGGTATCTTCCATAATTGGTATATACAACCGGATATCCATTTGTAAGATTATCACCTTTTACTTTTATCGTAACCTTTTGTCCCGGAAGATAGGTTTTATATGGGCCAAATACACCCTGTTCACTTCCATTCGTTACTGCACTGTTACCAGAAAGTGTTGTTCCGGTACGCAGTGATAAACCACTTGTTGGTGTCCATGTCGCATTTCCGGTAGATTTTATATTTTCAATGTATGCATTTTCACCATTCTTTCCACCGCCATTTCCACCGCGTCCATCATCGGACCCGCGGCCTCCCCCAGGGTTGTCTGCTCCGCCACCGCCGCCGGCAGCCAGAAGTGTCCCATCAGGGTTCCAGCTTGTTGTTGCGGGATTGTTTGTGGTGGAAATATGTGACATTCCTCCACCAGAACCGCTGTCAGCAACACCACCGTCACCACCGCCGTTGTAACCACCAGCTGGTCCTCCAAAGCGGTTTGTCCCGGCTCCATATTTTCCAGCGCCGCCAACAAAAACATAAATTTTCTGTCCTTTCTTTAAGCTGATATTTCCTTTGGAATATCCACCATTTCCAGCGACAGAACTTGTAGTTTCCCTGTCAACGCTGTCATCATATCCATCACCGCCAGAAGCTCCCCATGCCTCAAGGGTATAGACTCCGTCTGCCGGGGCAGTGAATGTCTGCACATCACCTGTATAATTGTAAGTATACTGTACCTTTTTATCACTTATGCCATTGTAATAATCCTGTGTTGTTTTGGCGTGTTCTGTTACACCTGCAAAGCAGGATAAGGTATGCCTGTATGAAATACCGTTTGCGTCCTTTTCCGGTGCAAGTCTTGTAACTGCAAGATTATCCAATGAATAGCTGCAGTCATAAACGGAATTATAAGCTGTACCATCGGAAACTGCATCGTCCTGGTTACCGAACCAGATGCCGTCACCAATGTAATTCGTCATATCCCCGGAAGGATTCTTTGTTTTTGTAAAGGAAATTTCCTTTCCATCAACAATTACGCCTGTATTGGCATCCACGGTATAAGAACCGCCTTTGTAGTCAACCTTCTTAGGGGATAACATCACGGAATCCATTCCAAAATGATACTGGATGGCATTCTTCCCATCCTTTGCCAGGAGGGAAGCCGCAGATGTATATTCGGATCCGTCTGCAAGCACAATCTTTAAGGAACCATCCGGCTCTGCAAGAAGCTTGGTTGCCCGGGTGGTAAACAGTGCCTTTTCTGAATCCAGTGCATTGTGGAAATTAAATACGCCCTGAAGTTCGTAAGTATCATTCTTTGCTTCTTCCGTATCTACCCCCATTGCGCTCCATGACATTGCAAGCGATGCACTGCCGTTTCCAGAAAGGTAACGGTCCGGCTGGTCCCTGTCATCTTCCGATGTCCCTTCAAATGCCCCAAGCCCGTCATAGCGCCTGATCGAAAATCCACTGTCTGCGAGACTTACATCCATGTAAGTGCCGCCCGGGGCAAGGATATTACTGATAATGGAATCATAGCTGTGTACGACTCCATCATCGTCTTCCACATCACTGTGCTTTGCATTGTCAACATTAAATGCCGCCCTGCGCACCGGCTTTCCATACTGGCAGTTTAACAGCCGGTACTGGCATTCTTCTGCTGTTCCCGGACAAGTCGCATCATCAGCTTCCTTATTCATCTCCGCTGCCCCGCTTTTATCATCGCCGAGCACACGCTGGTCCATTTCCTTGTTTACCGTAAGGATATTTGCCCCCTGTACGGAAACCGGGTCATGGACAACGATGTTGTTGACTTTCGTCTGTCCGTTTGTGTAGATGGAATCCATGGTATAACCGACTCTCCCGGCTACGCTGTCATTCCCGTCTGTATACTTGAATGTATAGTTGGTAATATCATGCGATTCGGCGTTTTTATCAGCACCAAAGTTCGTATATGTAACCAGCGGGATAAAGAATGCACGGGACTGCCCTGTGACATATTCCTGGTTCGGGTTCGTCGGGCACTGTGCAATACCGTCCTGCATAAGCACAAGTCCGGCATTACCAAACTGCGCCGGTTCCGGTGCATCCGTCTGTCCGTTCAAGGAAGGGAGAATCCGGTTAATCCAGCTGTATTTCCCCCATACATCCTGCTTGGTAGGTGCAGTATAAACATCCGCAGTATTTGTTCCCATCCGCGCTGATCCGCTGCCATAAGTATCATAGTTTGTTCCGCCATAAGTGTTTCCACATCCAGGGGAACAGATATTCCCGTCAATCGAATCCGATTTTGTCTGCATGATGGTTTTTACATCGTCCATCTGCTTCTGTTTTGTTTCAATCGTCCTTGCAGATGTTACTTTTGCAAGATCCAGGGTATTTCCATTCTCATCGGTATCTGTGATATGGTTATACTTCTCTTCATCTTTATCAAATGCGGTTTCTACAACTGCATTGCCTCCGGTGCCCTGGTACTTCGTGGATGTACTGCTGTAATTGCCGTTATAGCTTCCTACATTAAGGTTTGATGTCTTCTTAACCAGCGGGTTATTCGTCCACATCTTATCTTCCCACATCCATTTTGCCTTGCTGACATTCTCTTTTTTGAGATTATTCATGTCTGTCGGCTTGGAGTACCACAGGGTATCCTCATAATTTTCCTGGCACTCATGGTGTTTTGTTTCTGCAGTATCCTGATAGTAGACTATACTCTCATTGCCTGAGCTGGTCTGTAAAATCAGGAAATCTGAAATAACGGTTGCCTTGCAGTTTAACTTACGTCTCTTATCAAAACGTTTCCACTCAAACGTTGTCTTGTCCACTGCATCGGCTGTGTTATCGGTATATCCGGTCTTGGTCTTTGCTGTTTCCCCGACTTCCCCTTTTCCTTCCCCGCCTGTCTTGGCATTGTCGTGTCTGTTGCGGAGGTTGCTGTATGTACTGTTTGTATACAGGCATCCCCTGCACCAGCTCTTTTTATGGCCGTTTGCCGTAACTACAACCGGGCTTCCCCCATGGGATGCAGTCTGTCCGTCACAGGAATCTGTACGGGTCAGCTTTTTATCACTATTGAACTCTGTCCATGTAACATCATCATCCTGTCCGGTCTGCAGGCTGTAGCGGATACGCCCGGCTTTTGAAGTATCTGCCTGCGCAATGTTATAAAAAATATTCGGGTCGTATCTTACGATCTTCGATTTTACAATATCAAGGTCATTTTCTGAGGTATCCGTCCAGGTTTCTTCCCCGTCTGCATCCGGGTCATCCCCTATATCCCCGGTCTCATAGTCCGGGACAATAAGATCGCCGTTTTCATCATACTCTTTATCGTTTGCGGCTTCCGTGCCTTCCACATCTGACAGATCCGGATCAACAACCTGGGTATTATCCTTATTATCTTCCTTCTCTTTCTTTACTGCATCCGCTTCTGCTTTTCCTGCTTCCCCTTCAATACTGCTTCCGCTGCCATCATCTGTCTTACGGATCTCCCCCATGCCTTCGGCATAGCCTTCCTGCAGTTTCCATACCTTAAGGTTCGTGAAACGGATCGTATCGAAACGGAGTTTCTGGATCCATGTATCCTCGATCGCCGGGAGTACATGCTGGCAGCATGCGCCACAGAGGTCATGTGCCCCAAACTGGGTCAGGCCGCTTTTCTTTTCTACTTTCAGCCCGCTTTCCCCTACTTTTCCATCGTAATTGCCTGCGGTAATGCTTCCATCCTTGAATGTTACTTCAATTTTGTACTGGATGCTGGAAGATTTTCCATCCACAGATCCCTTGTATCCGCTCCAGCTGGAGTGTCCGGTTACTTTTCCGTGCTCATCCGTTGTATGGGATCCGGAAGCAGAAGCTTTATTACCTTTGGTGTAACTCCATCCGGTTCCAAGATCAGCAGATGTATTTGTTCTCTTTGCGCTTGATACAAGATCTGATGATGTATAGGTTCCTCCGCCATAAGACCGTGAGGAACCGGTATCATAGCTCTTTTCCCCTCCGGTCAGTGTAACCTTGATCGTAGCAGTCCCTACATGGTATACCCTTTTATATCCGTCAGAGTCATCAATACGGTAGACCGTGCCATCTGCACTTTTACCGATTTGTTCCATCTTCTTCGCCCAGTTTGCAGCCTGCCCCAATGCTGTATTGTAGGCAGAAACATCCCAGTTTGCCGGGGTCGGGGACATGCTGTATACTTCACCGGCATTTCCGCCCTCACATGGTTTTCCGGACGGGCTTACATTCGACCCGCTCTGTGACCACCGGGAAGTATTGTTCCCGATCGTCCCTGTCCATGTCGCATGGAATTTGGTTGTGCTGTCGTGTCCGTTTACGGTCGTGTTATAACCGGCAGCGCCCTGCGGGTTTACGGCACTGTTCTTTTCTGCAGTGACCGATTTTTCCTGTTTCCTGTCATTGGCATCTGCAACAAAAGTCTCTTCTTTTGTATTCCCTGCGGTAAGTGATTTTAAAGTATCACCTTTCTTGTACTCACAGTCCGTGCTGTTGAAAACACTCTTGTATCGTCTTGTGGAACGGTAGCTGTTTTTACTTCCACCTGAAATTTCCTTGAGGTAGTAATCATCATAGACTGCCTGCATGTTGACAATGAATTCTGACCCGCCGGTTGCAAAGTACAGGGACCTTGTGCTCGGCACACCTGCCATTGCTTCAAATGTCTCATTATAAATGGACCCTTCCTTTAATTCTGCATATGCTTCCGGAATGGATTCATAGGTGCTGGAAAGGTTCACATCCTTCGTATCATCCTTGTGGTAGATATACTGTGCAATGACATTGTTTGTTGTTGCACAGCCACCTGCCTTAAGGTCAGACATGGATGGTTTTGTCTTTGTGACCGAACTTCCATTTATCACGCTTGTCCATTTTTTCTTCGCACCGCTGCCGGATTTCTGCATGATATACACTTTTGCTTTCCAGTTGACATAATAACTGCCGGTGCCGGAAATCTTAAACCCTTTGGTACGCACATCTGCATTGGAAATGCGCCAGATCAGGCTCCGGTTTGCCTGCAGGTCTTTACCACCAATCTGTTTTGCAGACACAAGCTTGTTGTAATTCTGCTCATCTCCCTTTTCACTTCCCTTGTTGGTGGAATCGTATGCGTTGAGCGCCTTATAATAGGTAACTTCTTTTTTTGCATCATATTTGGTTCCTGTTTCCGGATCCGTTACCCGCTGGACACTTTTTACGATTTTCGGATCAAGCAGGCTCGCAGCGGTTGTCCCGTCTGCATTTTCAAACACAATCTTTACATAGTATTTATCCGATGCAAGAACCTTATCGAAAAGTTTCTTGGATTCCTTGTCTTTCCCCGGGGACAGTTTCACATACAGGTTGTCCTTAATAGTTGCTGTGTGTGTTTTCCCCGTCATACTGTAAGACTGGAAGGTATCCTTAATGTCTTTTCCATTCTGGGCCGGTTCCTTGCCATTGACATCCTTGCTGTAAATGGTAAGGTTAAAACTGATATCAGAATCATCCGTATCGTTAGTGAACGCCCAGTAATATCCATCCACAGCATAAGTGCCGTACTGCCATGCGAGGTTACTGGTATCTCCTTTACGCGGGTTGACACCATAGCCCGACGCTACCATCCGGAGCAGTTCCGCGGTTGCCAGCTTATTGTAAACACGCGAATTCACTGGTCCGTTTTTACTGGACATGCTGTAATAAGCCGCAGTTGTACGCATAATGACCATGCGGCTGTACCATCCCTGTCCGTTGCCTGTGACGGCCTTTGTGTTTTTTACAGCATGGGAAAGTCTGTTGTAGTACGTCCCGTATCCCGCATTTTTATAGGAACTTTTAGTGACAACACCCTTTTTTGTGGCAACTTCCTGATTGTGTGCCTGATAGTTCTGGCCCGAACTGTCGTCAGGCGCGCTGAAGCCTATAAAGCCCTTGTTTAAGCTCTTGCTGTTCGTGCTTTTCTTATTTTCAAATGCATCAACTTTACCAGAGAAGTTGTAATGCTTATTTATTACGCTTCCACAGGAGGCATAGGTGACCTCATTTGAGGTCGCATACACCATACCCATATCCAGACGGATAACGACGTTTTCCATTCCTGCGCTTCCACTCTTTCCATCGCTGCCGTCAGCAGCGGTTTTTGCGTAGATCTTTACCCCCTCAAGCCATTTGGACGCAACCTGTTTATCTCCGCTTGCCAGCGCAAGTGCATAGCCACTGATCAGAAGATCGAGGTAGTGACTATTGTATTCGTTCGTTAATACGGCTTTCTTTGTCTTGTCCATCTCTTTTGTAGCACCAGAGGCAATCACCGATTTAAAACGTTTGTTGCTTTGATAGATACTTCGGAGTACCTGGGAGCCGACCATGTTTTTGTTTGCGGCATCCCTTACCCCTTTCTGTTTTCCGTACAATCCCTCTTTGATACCGTTCTTTGAGAACATGCTGGTGCCGTAGGAATCGCTGCCAAGGCTGGCTGCTGTTGTATAGCGCAAAAATACATCTGCCATCTCAGGGGTTGTTGTATACTGCCCTGTACTTGTCTCGTTAATGTTGGCGATGGATGAATACAGCTGTCTTGCGCGAGCAAGCTTTTTCTGTCCATCAGAGGTAAACGAGTTTCCTTTGAAGCCGATAATTTCCTTAATATCGGCTGTACTCAGGTTCGCAAAGTAAGAGTAATTACAGATGTCATATTTCTTACCGCTGTCACCGGACGTAACGGTAACAAAAGACTTCTTGGTTTTCTTCTTTTCCTTATTCTTAATGTATTTTTTCAGTTCAGCGTAATAGATACCTGCTTTGTTCTTGCTGCTTCCGGCAATTCCATCCGTTACGCTCTTGGAGGTCTTGGAGAAGTTGCCGGCATCTTTTTCCGCGTACCAAGGGTTAAGGTTATAAAAGATTGCCGCATTATTCAGGTTTTTCGTTTTTTTTGCGCGGCCGATCACCACCGACTGGGTCTCGTTCATGATCCATTTATGATGATCGTTGCTCGCGATGACTCTCGGCACAAATATCATTGTACTATCATCGTACTCATATGATGTCTGCATTGCGAGAATATTGGAAGTAATCGCATGATGTAGGCTGTTGCTGTACTTATAGATGCTCTTACCATCGTTTGTAGTACCCATCTCGATCCAGTATGGGTAATAATCCTTCTGGTCGGATGGGGCATGGTAGTTTCCTTTAGCTTTTTCTACTGTATCTGGATCACCTGTGGATGCTACTGCAGCTGCTCCCTTTTTCTTACCGACACCATAGTTATATTTCGCTTTTCCGCTTTTATTTGCTTCCGCAACATCGGTAAGATCATAGGTAACAAGCGATACCCCAACAACACCCGGCTCGTACACCGTTGGAGAATTTCCACTACCACCTGTATAAGATGGAGATGATGTCGTGCCGTGGATACCATAATCGTTACTGGCACCACCGGCATAAATGATGTTTGCTTCTGCGCATCCTAAGACTGCAGATATGGCAACCAGTGCAACTGCCGTAAGCGCAGTTCCATGTCTGCTTAACCACGATGCAATGTTTTTGAAAAGTCTACTTTTGTATTTACTTTCAGAAATACTGTTCTTTTCTTCCATGATTTTCCTCCTAAATAAATAATATCTATTATAAAACCGCTCCTGCGGTAGCATTTTTTATAATCACATGTTACAATATTTAGTATGCAATGCTGTTTTTGCAGCCTTATTTTTACGCGAGGAGCGAAAACCGGGAAAAGGTAAAAACGTAAAAAGGGAAAGTGTATAGTAAAAAAGTTCATAAAGTTTTCCGTTTTTCTTTGACGTTTTTTCAAATGGCGCAATATATAAGGTGAAGGGGTTAAAAGATTACCTTCAGCTACTTATTCATATAAATTTTAACAAAACCAAAGGAGGGTTTTCATTATGAAAAGAAATGTATTAAAGAAAATGATGTGTGCAGTATTAACTGCCGTATGTGTTGCATCAGCGGTTGCTCCGGTGATGGCAGATGATGGAATGGTTACTGTAGAAGCTGCTACGAAGAACGTTACTTCTGCTTACAAGTATCATTTAGAAGGATACGACAAAAAAGGATACCCTGTTAGCTTTTCAAAGACTTCCTTTTATAAAGATTTGAATGCTTTACCAACTGTAAAAACAGGAAAAACCACGATCAATGTACCAGCTGTAACACCATCGGTAAAATCGGTATCAAAGAAGAAAAGTGATCCAACTTATGAATCTTTTGTAAAATTTAAAGCACCGAAAACCGGAAAATATGTCGTTACATTGACAAACTTACGGGGAACAGATGAAAAATCAGTGAAAACAATGTATTATTGTGGTTTTTACAAGTTCTCTAAAACTAGCAAAAAATATAACTTAGAGGGCATTGATTTTGACACCGTTGGCGACTGCGATAAGCTTTTTGAAAATAATTATCTTGAAAAATTTCGCGCTATCTTAGATAATTATAAAGTCGAGCATCCAGAATATGAGGATGCTATTGAAGATACTTATGAAGATGAAGTACATCTTGTTAATCTTTATTCTGCCAATAAAATTAAATTTACAACCAAGTTAAAGAAAGGTCAGACATATGTATTTGTTATTGACAATAGCGGATCTGTTTTTCCAGATACCCCTTATAATGACAGTTTTTATGACGGTTCTATGAGCTGCAGACGTAACTGGAACTATATGGAAGCATATTCCTTCGATCTGGACATCCAGTTGAAGAAATAAGGTTTATACCATTTTATACTTACAGTTACATTCCTCTTCGGAGGGGTGCATGGATTGAAATTTATATCCGATAATTTTCTTAATATCACTTGGATGGTCATACACCACCCCGCCCCTCCAAGGAGGGGCGGCATGAAGATCACACCACGAATCAAAGCATGCCCCGCCCCAACACCACAAAAGGTAAACCCGAGGGGCGGGGCTTCCTTACGCAACGGTATAAAAAACAAAGGGAAACCGATCTTCTATCGTCCCTATCTCCTTCAAAAAAAGGAGAAAACGTGGGAAATAGAGGAAAGATGTGTAGGGAAACGGCTTTCCGTTTTCTTTGACGATTTTTCAAATGGCGCAATATATAAGGGGAACCCGTATGGTGCAAGCACAATTTGTCGCGTTTTGCGTTTGGAAGATGTGTTTCCGTTCACTTTTACAGTTGCACCCCGCGTGGGATGCAGGGATTGAAAAAAGATAATCATACAAAATATTGGCAATAAGCTTATGTTGCGCCCCTCCGGGTCGCATGGATTGAAATGCGATTGCATACCCGCAAAGCAGTACCGCCCCGCCCCACAAACCACAAAAGGTAAACCCGAGGAGCGGGGCTTTCTTGCGCAACAAATACAAGCAATAAAAGGGAACCGCTCCTCTTTCTCACCCCTATATAGCTCTAAAGCAGTAAATATAGTTGCTGGATCTGTACCGGATTTTTGCATTCCGAGCAAGTGGTCTTGTAACTACAAAAATAATTCAATTCCACTACTCAATAAACAAATATGGAGGTCTTACGATTTTATATGCTTCTTGCAAACTTAACTCTACCTCATGATTCATTGACTTTTTCTTTCCGTTTCCATCTCCTCATGCACTAACATAATCTGATGCTAGAATATAAATAGTACAAGCCAAAATGAGAAATTCCAAATACATATTAACATGGTACAATAGAGACATGCTGAAGGAGGATCTCATATGGCAATGCAACATGACAAACAATTTAAACTTGATGCAATCCGGTATTATCAAGATCATAAAGATCTCGGTGTACGTGGATGTGCAGAAAATCTTGGCATCGGATACAGCACACTAACAAAGTGGCTGAAAGACTTCCGTGAATCCGGTGATATTCCTGTTCGGGGTTCTGGTAATTACGCATCCGATGAACAGAAGGAAATCGCCCGTCTCAGACGTGAATTACGTGATGCCCAAGATGCACTTGATGTATTAAAAAAAGCAATCAACATTCTGGGAAAATGACGGAAGCCATTTATCTCGAAGTGTCTGAGAAGACGGAAGCTGCCCAAAAGGCTGGACGCCGGTTTTCCGTCTCCGGAATGTTGAAATTTTTAGGTGTCTCACGTTCAGGATATCGTGCATGGCTCCACCGCGTGCCTTCTGATACAGAAAAACGCCGTGAATCTGTAAAAGCAAAAATACAGGATATTTATGATGATTCCAAGCAGAACTACGGTGCTCCGAAAATCACTGTAGAATTGCGGAAAACCGGTGAAGTCATTTCGGAAAGAACTGTTGGTACATACATGCGTCAAATGGGAATCCGTGCCCAGTGGAGCAAGCCATGGACAATTACCACAAAAGATTCTGATTTCAGCACTGAATTACAAAATATCCTCGATGAGCAGTTTAATCCTGACCGCCCGAATGCCGTCTGGTGTTCGGATATCACCTACATCTGGACAATAGACGGATTTGTCTATCTGACCAGTATTATGGATTTATTTTCCAGAAAAATCATAGCCTGGACGCTTTCAGAAACACTGGAAGTATCCTGCGTGATTGATACGATAAACAAAGCCAAAGCTCGCCGAAATATCGACCAGCCATTGATCATTCACTCTGATCGTGGCAGTCAGTACGTTGCGACGGAATATAAAAAAGTAACAGAAAATATGCAGCGTAGTTACTCAAAGAAAGCATTTCCGTGGGATAATGCCTGCATTGAATCCTTCCATTCGATTATCAAACGTGAATGGCTCAACCGCTTTAAAATTCACGATTACAAGCAGGCATACCGCTTGATTTTCGAATATCTGGAAGCTTTCTACAATACGAAACGAATTCATAGCCATTGTAACTATATGTCACCAAATGAATTCGAACGATTGTATAAAAGAACACACACTGAGGCTGAGCTTCTGGCAGGTTAAAATGGGAAAAGTTTCTCATTTTAACTTGTACTAAATCTTGACATAGAACCAATCCAAATAAGTTGCATCTATCATTAAGTCCAGTAGGTAGTTGGAATAAATGGCTCTTTACCCCAGCACGATCATAACGGTATACTCTATGCCGATGTCGGAAGAAACCTGTTCTTTCCACCTTCTCCATCATCCCCCACAAAAAAAAGAGAACCCGAAGGTTCCCTTTCCCGTGCGAAGCGTTACATCTCGTCCATCCAACGCTCCCACATCTTTTCATCTTCAGAAAGAGTCGGTTTCTTTCCAAGCCGTTCCTCTCTTTCTCTTGACTTTCTTCCGGCATATCCAGAAAGCTGGGCTAATACCCAACCAACAACTACGATCCCGATTAAAAGCATCATTGCATCTGTACTCATTGTTTTGTTCTCCCTTCGATACGAAAAAATTTATTTACTAACACTTACAATATGAAACAAAAAAACTTTTTCGATTGAAGAGGGAAGGGGAAATATTTCTGGATGGGTTTCTTTTAATCTGCTGGGAAAACGTCAGTTTTGCGACAGATCGAAGACTTTTCCATTAAAATTTCACTAAAATTTCACTATTTTTCACCTTTGGCTACCTCACCTTTGGTATAGCTGTAGCCGCTTCCAAGGACGCTGCTGTCATCGGATTCAAGTTTTGCGTCAGCTGCCCCGGTACTGTCGTATGCATGTGCTTTAGCGGACAGGTTCTTTGAATCACCACACTCGATGTCGTAATTCTTTGATCCTCCGGTAAGCGTAATATTGATCTCTGCATTACCAATCTTATAAGTACGCTGATAGCCATCAGAATCATCGATCCGGATGACCGTACCATTCGTATTGGTTTTTTCCATGTCCTTGGCCCACTGGAACGCATTCTTTACTGCATCATTATAAGAAGAAACATCCCATTTGGTTTTTGCATCCTTTTTTGTTCTCTGAGTACCCGGAGTAAAACCGCTTCCCGGACACGGGTTTCCCGGCTTGCCTGCGGTATATTTTCCCTCATCTTCCGGTTCCGGTGTATTATTTGCAATCGTGCCCGTCCACCTGCAGGTCTTTACCACCAATCTGTTTTGCAGACACAAGCTTGTTGTAATTCTGTTCATCTCCCTTTTCTGACCCTTTGTTTGTAGAATCATAATGGTTGAGCGTCTTATAATAGGCAGCTTCTTTTTTTGCATCATATTTGGTTCCCGTTTCCGGATCTGTTACCCGCTGGACACTTTTTACGATTTTCGGATCAAGCAGACTCGCAGCGGTTGTCCCGTCTGCATTTTCAAATACAATCTTGACATGGTATTTATCCGATGTAAGAACCTTATCGAAAAGTTTCTTGGATTCCTTGTCTTTCCCCGGGGACAGTTTCACATACAGGTTGTCCTTAATAGTTGCTGTGTGTGTTTTCCCCGTCATACTGTAAGACTGGAAGGTATCCTTGATATCTTTTCCATCCTGGGCCGGTTCCTTACCGTTCACATCCTTGCTGTAAATGGTAAGGTTCAATTTCACATCCGGGGTCTCTTCCGGCTGTGTGGAAGTCCAGTAAAAACCGTGAAGCCTCACACGACCGAGGTCGCGTGCTTCCATACCTGTTTTTCTGGGGTATGGACTCGCTGACTGAAGATACAGTGATAACACCGCAACTGCACGCTGTTTAAGCGCACAGCACTGCATTAAGACTAATGAGATCAGACAGTGTGCAGGTACTTCTCTTCGAACACCCTGGGACTTTTGCCAGGATGTCCTGCTGTTCCGTCATCGGAACAGTCTTTAACAACTCTCTTATAAAATACCGCGCCCCAATGTTATATGATGCATTGAGGTCGCAGTTATAAATCTTCCCATTCCGGAACTCACAGACGCTGTAGTTTCCGGCAGTTTTTTCAGACTCTTTGCCGCGCAGGACGCGCCCGCTGCCATCAAAGGCAAGCCGGGAGGTTCCCCATGCACAGATACGGCTGACGCGGATACCGAGACGGTGTACCTTATCTGTCGTCATGGACTGGACATCTTTTGCACGCCACAAGGCAAGACGCTGTTTCTTTGAACCATGTTTCCTGCCATCCAGATCCAGATGTTCGAATACAACGGTATCTGCGTTATACAGCACGGCAGTATCTGCAATAAACTGTGCTGTCTTTATAGCGATATCCTTGTTGACACCGTCTGCATACGCCCAGAGATTTGGAACACGTCTGGAACCGTGGTGCTGTGCGCGTTTGATATGATCAATCTTATGCTGCAGAGAGTCGTATTCTGCCGGAAGTTTTAAAAACCTTCTTCCGACGACCGTGCCATCTGCTCGCATAACAGAGCATGTACATGCACTGTTGATACCAAGATCAACAGCTACAATTACCTGCTCATGGATATCTGTCTTATTTAAGTCGACAGACTCTTCATATGCAAAATCGAGGGACCACTGTTTCCCGCGTTTCATAAGGACTGGAGCGCACTCCTTGCGGTACTGGCAGTGATGCAGCGCGTAATCCACATCGGATTTGCGGATGCTGACAGCAAGCCAGTCCCATGTGTTGTGTATCCAGACTTTTATCTGTGCGGTATAGTCCCCGGTCTGTTCATACATGACTTTCCGGTACATGCACGGAAATGAAAACCCTGCTTTTGGTAATCCCGGTGTCAGACCGCGGTCCTCCGTATCAGAAGATTCCCATGCTGCAAGGTTGCTTTTATAGGAAGATACTTTCCCGATTGCAGTGGCAATGGCGCTGCGGCGCAGATAGGAGGGGAACTTGTAAAACCTGTCATCAAAGTCATAAGGGACAACTGGATTATCCTTCGTCTTATGGATCATGGACTCCACGTACGTTTTTCTTTCCAGTTCCTTCGGTATGGCAGCAACCTCCGTCCAGTGGTCCATGCATACAGAGATAAGGTAATCCACAGCTCCACGGTACAAACGGACAGTATCATCAAAGATATGGTTGTAATGTTTAATTTTCCGCTTATACATTGTGTGGATTACCATAAACACCTCCTGTATGATTATTTTTTCTTCTGGGACTCGATATACGCTTTCACATGGTCAAAACTCCGTTCACTTACGGTAGCAACAAAATAGGAAGGGTTCCATAAGTGTCCGCCACATAATGATTTCTTGATCTCAGGGTGTGAAAGGAACAGCCATCTGGCGGTGTTGCCTTTTAAAACTTTTACCGCGTCTGAAAGTCTTAACTGTGGTTTACAGCTGACAAGCATATGTACGTGGTCTGGCATGGATTCCATGGCGATCAGTTCCATATCCAGGGACTGCAGTGTAGTAAGCAGATGTTTTTTAACATCAGCTTCAATCTGCCCGGTTAAAATAGGCTTCCGGTATTTTGTCACAAAAACGATATGGTACTGCAGAGAATATGCATAACCCCTACCATATGTAACATCTGAATTGATTGAAAATATAGTATCTTTATTCATACATAAAGTATACCATATGTTATGACTATTTTCAATAAAACTTGTACTTTTAACGTAGGAAATGACGCCTTACTCATGACTAAAGTCACGAGCTTGCGGCTTTGTCTTTGTCAACTGCGTAGGTACCATACTGCCATGCTATATTTTTTGCCGTTCCCTTAAACACGTTAATACCCTGCTGGGACCCGACTGTTTGAAGCAGTTCGACCGTGGCCAGCCTGTTGTATACCCTTGCATTCGGCTTCCCGTTTTTATTGGGCATGCTGTAATAAGCCTTTGTCGTACGCATGATGACCATGCGGCTGTACCAGTCTTTGCCGCTGCCCGTGACGGATTTTGTATTCTGCACTGCCTTTGAAAGCCTGTCATAGTACGTGCCATAGCCAGCATCTTTATACTTTGATTTGCTAACAACGCCTTTTTTCGTCGCGACCTCTCCATTGTGCGCCTGATAATTCTGTCCGGATTTATCATCAGATGCCGCAAAACCAATAAACCCTTTGTTCAGGCTCTTTGCATTTACACTCTTTAACGATGCAAAGGCGTCTGCTTTGCCGGAAAAGTTGTAATGCTTATTAATGACACTTCCGCAGGAGGCATAGGTGACCTCTTTGCTCGTGGCATAAACCATTCCCATGTCCAGGCGGATGACAACGTTTTCCAGGCTGCTGCTTCCGCCCTTTCCATTGCTTCCGTCGGCCGCTGTTTTCGCATATGTTGTTACAGCTTTCATCCATTCGTTTGCTGCTTTTTTGTCACCGCTTGACTGGGCGAGGGCGTAACCGCTTACCAAAAGATCCAGGTAATGCGTGTTGTACTCATCATTCAGGACACGTTTTTTTACCTCGTCCATTTCCCTGGTGGCACCCGGGGCAAGCACCTTTTTAAAACGGGAATTGCTCTGGTAAATACTTCTTAATACCTGAGATCCGACCATGTTTTTGTTTGCTGCATCCCTTACCCCTTTCTGGGTACCATATAATCCCTCTTTTGTTCCGTTTTTGGAGAACATTTCCGTGCCATAGGATTTACTGCTGAGTCCGGCAGCTGTCGTATACCGGAGGAAGATGTCTGCCATTTCCGGTGTTGTCGTATACTGTCCTTTACTTGTTTCATTTACGTTTGCAATGGAAGAATACAGTCTTCTGGCACGGGCAAGGTTTGTTTTCCCCTTGGATGAAAAGCTTTTCCCGTTAAAACCGATAATCTTATTAATATCATCCTTACTCAGTTCCGAGAAATGTGCATAGTTGCACACTTCATACTTTTCCTTGGAATCAACGGATGTAACTTCCACAAAAGATTTCTTGTTTTTGGATGATTTTTTCTCTTTGTTCTTGATATATTTCTTTAAGTCGGCATAATAAATGCCTGCCTTATTCTTCCTGCTGCCGGCAACACCGTCCGTGACACCCTTTGAAGTTTTCTTGAAGCTCCCGGCATCCTTTTCCTCATACCACGGATCAAGATCGTAAAAAATAGACTTTTTATTCCCTTTCGCACGGCCGGTCACAACGGAACTCTTTCCCTTCATTATCCAGGAATGGTGGTTGCTGGACGTGATGACACGCGGGACGAATACCAGGGTGCTGTCATCATATTCATACGAGTTCTGCATCGCGAGGATGTTGGACGTAATCGCATGATGCAGGGCATTGCTGTACTTGTAAATTGTTTTCCCTTTATCCGTGGTTCCCATTTTGTCGATCCAGTATGGGTAGTAGTCTGGCTGGTTCTTGGGAGCTTTGCCAGACTTGGCATATGCATCCTTAGCCTTTTTCACGACTTCCGGGTCGTTGGTGGATGCTACCGGGGAAGAACCCTTCTTTGGATTATCCTTGTCTCCCCCATAATACAGTGTCCCTTTCTTATTGACCTCATTCAGGTCATAGGTAACCACCGATACCCCGATGACGCCGGGCTCGTAAACGGTCGGGTTATTGCCACCCCCGCCAATATAAGATGGGCTGGATGTATTGCCACTGGTTCCGTAATCATTCGAAGCCCCGTTACCCTTTGCTGCATAAATGATTGTGGCCTCGGCGCACCCAAGGATGGCTGAAACTGCAATCAAGACCACTGCTGTCAGCACTGCCCCGCGCTTTCCCATCCACGCAGCAAGCTTTTTGAAAAACCTGCTTTTGTATCTGCTGTCTGAAATACCATTGTTCTTTTCTTCCATGATTTTCCTCCTAAATAAAGAATGTCTATTATAAAACCGCTCCTGCGGTAGCATTTTTTATAATCACATGTTACAATATCTAGTATGCAATGCTGTTTTTGCAGCCTTATTTTTATGCGAGGAGCGAAAAACGGGAAAAGGTGAAAACGTAAAAAGGGAAAAGTGTATAGTAAAAAAGTTTTCCGTTTTCCTTGACGTTTTCCAAAATGGCTCAATATATAAGGTGAAAGGGACAAAAGATTTCCTTTCAGCTGCTTATTCATATAAATTTTAACAAGACCAAAGGAGGGTTTTATCATGAAGAAAAATGTTTTAAAAAAACTGATGTGTGCAGTCCTTGCCACTGCATGTGTTGCCACTGCTGTTGTACCTGCAATGGCTGATGATGTCATTACCGCTGAAGCTGCCACAAAGAAGGTCACTTCTGCGTACAGGTATCATATCGATGGGTATGATAAAAAGGGATACCCTGCCAGCTATTCTAAAGCGTCATTTTATAAGGATTTAAACTCCCTGCCATCTGTCAAAATGGGGAAAACAACCATTAACGTTCCGGCAGTAACATCCTCAGTAAAATCTGTATCCAAAGAAAAAGGAGAACCCCGGTACGAGTCCTTTGTAAAATTTAAAGCTCCAAAAACCGGAAAATATGTTGTTACTTTTGACAACCTGCAGGGTACAGACGAAAAATCTTTAAAATGCTTCGGTGGAGGTATTTATAAGCCTGTTAAAAATGGAAAAAAATATACATTAGAAGATCTTTATCCTGACGAAGTTGGTGATTACACCACCCTTTACGAAAACAATTACCTCGCAAGACTCCGTACTATCCTTGACAATTACAAAGCAGAGCATCCGGAATATGCAGATGTCATTGAGGAAACATATGAATATAAAACAGATTTTGTGAATACAATTCCTACGACTAAAATCAAATTTACAACTAAGCTCAAGAAGGGACAGACCTATGTATTCATTATTGACAATATTGGAATGCAAAAAGCTGTCCCGCCTTACTTTACTACACACGGCAGCGATGAACAGAGTTGTCTGTGGGGTGGAAACTACCTGAAGGCCTATTCATTCGACATGAACATTGAATACAGGAAATAAACTATTTACACAGTTGCACCCTCCGGGGTGCATGGATTGAAATATATTGAATGCAGGAAATAAGCTATTTGCGCAGGTACACCCTCCGGGGTGCATGGATTGAAATATATTGTAACACATGGATTGAAATATATTGTAACAGATTGAATTTGCATAGTTGCGCCCTCCGGGGTGCATGGATTGAAATTTATATTGCACATGTGAAGCGTAATCGCCCCGCCCCAACACCACAAAAGGTCAACTGGGGCGGGGCTTCCTTTACACTGCGACATGAATTTTTGGCAGTGCTATCCCTTTCTTTTTTCCCCTCCTCTTTTCCCATCGTTTTGGTCAGCAGCGGACTTTGCGCGGAGGCATGAAAAGGAATAGGGGGAAAGCTGATCTGACTTTTTCAACATCCACTTTTTCTTTTCCAATGTCCACACACAAAAAAAGGATCACCGCTATGGATGATCCTTAAATTCTGCTGCTTATTTGATTGACTGTGCAAGTGCTACTGTTTGAGCATCTACACCGCTTGCAATAATCTGCTCTGCCGTTTCGCCATTCCTCAAACGGTTAACCACAGCCACAAGCAGGTTCTGGCCTTCTGCGCGGCCTTCTACAAGACCTTTTTCAATTCCTTTGCGTTCCAATCTTTCTGCTACATCGCACATACAACCAACCTCCTTTTTATTGTCAGATTGTAAAATTTCCTCGTATCTTCGATCTCCAGCCATTACTGCCAAGAGTTTTAACATGGCATCGACATGCGTGATGACGGTTTGATCGTCCGGTACATAGTCCGGATTTTTTCTTCTCTCAGAAAAGAATCGAGCAACAATCCCAAAATCACTTTTAAATCTAGCAATCTGCTCATCCGTAAGCCATGCGATCTCGAATACATGGATGTTGTAATCACTCACATATTCATCAAGTCCCGCTGGAATATCCAAAAGTTCCTTGATGCTTTTCGGTGCTGTCCAATGTTCATTGCCAAAATACAGCACTATGGTAATCACTGGGACGATTTTATTCTTCCGGTCCAGCAACTGGCTCCTGTATGCAGTTCCGTCATAACTGAACACTCGAAATGGCATAAACTTTTCGACTTTAGTCTGATTTTCCATGCCACATAAGGCGATCCGGACATTTCCATCCATCCAATATTTTGCGACATCACGCTCCAATTCATGAAGTTTTTGATCACTTGCTTTGTATTGAGAATGAACAGAACTGTTTCTCAGCGAATCCGGATGTACTACATCTTTCCCTTCAAATACAAAAGCATTTATGATATCTGCAAAAACATCATTGTAATCCTCAAGTATTTTTTCGGTTAAATCTTTTTCACCCATATTTTTTCCTCTCTTTCCCTGTTTATGCAAATTTTTTGTTTCTAATCAGGGAAAGCTTAGGCATCCCTGATTATTTCAAATCAGGGACCATCCCTTATCTGATTTTATTATAACACCCGCAATCGAAAAAATACAGTGGGAAAATGGTCAGATAGCCATGTGCTGCGTGCTCGCATGTTTCTTTTCTCCCATAAATCCTCACTCTCCTTTCGATACGTGTTTGTTATTTCAACTTTAATATGAAACAAGAAAAGTTCCCCACCCCGGCTTCCTGCCACCAGAACACGGGTAGCTGGCGGAGCGCGAACCTCGCCATTCTTGAATTGGATTCCGGGAAAGAGATCGCGGTGAAACCATCTGAGATTAAGATTTTGGAAGAATAGCATTTGAAGGGAATATGTCAAGGAATTTTGTTTCTTGTTTTCCCATTCAATTTTTGGTACAATAAGTATGTAATCGAACAGAAGTACGGATGCGATTTTCCGATTGTTGACTGCCCTCTAGTATTACGAAAGAGAGGGTGATGCCCTATGAGTACATCAGAAGTATTAACTTTGCTGCTTGTAGTCTTCGCGGCACTGTCTTACATAGACAACCATAACAATAAAAAGAAATAGCATCCCACCGTCCAAAGTAGATGCTATTTCTTTGAAATAATATTAAACCGAGGGCAAATCGGAAATCTCTTCCGATCAGCTTCTAACTAGATTATAACGGAAGGCACTTGAGAAATCAAGTGCCTTTCGTTCAATAAGGATTTCCTGATTCCTTACGCATAATACAGCTTTCCGATTTCTTCCCATCACTCTTGCGGTATTTTCAGGACATCCGCTTCATCTTCTGCAAATACAAGCGCCTGCAGGATATCCGGTGATCCAACGAAAAACTTCCCCTTCTCGTCCCCGGCAACTTCTCCTTTTTAATTGCCAGCCATGTTTTCGCATGACTGTTTTTCTTTTCTTTCGGGCAGGGGAATCCCATGTATTCCGGCAATTCTGTCTGTCATTCCACGTTTCTGTAAAACTATTTGAAAAAATTAAAAAACTTTCCAAAATCCTTTGACGATTTTTCAAATGGCGCAATATACATACCGTAAGAACAAACATGTACTCCATCCGAAGGGTACGAAAGAAACGGAGGAAAATTGGTGAAAAATTTATTGAAAAAGAAAAGTCGTATCAAAGTGCTTCTGGAAAGATCAGAACTGATTCAGTTTATTCTTTGTCTGCTTGCGATGGTTTTGCTGTGTATTCTGAACTACCTGGCTGCCAGATGGGAATGTTCCCTTGCTATTCCGGATACAAACAGTGGACTTTTTTACAGTCTTTTGCTGATTACATTTATGGCAGGCAACATAGTTGGCTTATTTCTGTTGTTGTGTATTCTCCTTGTATTGAAGTACGCAGTAGTTTCGACCCTTACAGAATGGATACGCCAATTCAAGGCACTTAACAACTACTGCTATATTCCACTTACGGAAGACGAAATGCGCGGCTTCAGCTTTGCTTCTGCCAGAGAGTATTTCGGCCACATCAGTGAAATGTTGTACTACGGGGGAAAAGACGATGAAGAAAAATCTACAATGAGCACAGAGTGCCCCTTCTGACCTACTGGATCAGGAGGGGGTGAATGTGCTGAAAGATAAAGTATAACAAAGCAGTCATCAGAAATTATTTATTTTTCTGATTATTGATATACTTCTCAACTGCATCTGCTGTACGGTCACTTACAGTTTTATTCTCTGTGAAAATAAAATTTAAAAAGTTTCCAAAATCCTTTGACGATTTTTCAAAAGGCGCAATATGTATACCGTAAAGGTAAAAATACCACAATGGAAAGGAGACAACTGATATGGGTTACATGCGGACTGCAACAGTATATATCAATGAGGGACACCCTCTGTTTCAATATGCAGACAACTTAACAGCACTGACCAACAACCTCAGTAATACGGCACGTTTCCGTCAGCGGCAGGTACTCTCAGCTGTCTCCAAAGAGGAAGCTGACTGGACAACCAACGAACGCGAGGTTATGGAGGAAATCCGTAAAACAGTCCCTCTGATAAAAAAGGCATCCATGCCGACCAAAGGAAAACATTTCCTCGGATATATGTTTCTTGAAGGGATCTTGCGGGTGAACCATAACCCGGATTTTTACGCTGAAGGACTGCCGCGCCAGACGGCACAGCATGTCTTAAAGGTCGCAGTAAAAGATATGAAGGGTTTTTACAAAGCTATTAAGGAATACAATAAAAACCCTGACCGTTTTACCGGAGAACCAAAACTTCCAGGATACAAACGCAAGGGAGGTCATTCCACTGCGCTGGTCACCAACCAGGACTGCACAATCAAAACCTGTGACGGCAAGTGGTATGCTTATTTTCCGTTTGCAAAGGATAAACCTGTGTGCCTTGGATGTCCGATACCAGATGCAAGGCTTAAACAGGCATGCATCACCCCGGATAACGGACGGTATAAGTTGTCCTTTCAGTTTGAAGTAGATGCAGATATCCCGGAAATCCCAGAGGATATCCGTCCAGAGCGTATCTGTGCCATTGACTTTGGTGTGGACAACCTTATGTCGGTCACAAACAACTGCTGTCTGCCATCCCTGATTTATAAAGGCGGTGTGGCAAAGTCCGTCAACCAGAAATACAACAAAACGATAGCTGCACTCGTGAGTGAACAGACACTCCGTACCGGGGAAAAGTTTGTCCCGGATGCAGCGTATTATGCTGCAACAAACAGAAGAAACGACCAGATCTCTGATTTCATGCGAAAGTGCGCAAAACACTTCGTGGCATGGTGCATAGAAAACCGTATCGACACCGTTGTCATGGGTATAAACAAGTACTGGAAGCAGGAAGCAGGCCTCGGCAAAAGAAACAACCAGAACTTCGTGCAGCTCCCGTTTGACAGGCTGCGGAACATCATCAGCTATCTCTGCGTATGGGAAGGCATCTTCTGTCTGGATCAGGAGGAAAGCTATACCTCAAAAGCAAGCTTTCCGGACAGGGATTTTATCCCTGTATACGGTAATGAGAAAGGAAAACCCTCCTTCTCCGGACAGCGGAGACCTGTACATTACAAGGGAATGTACAAAAAGGATGGCTTCCGCGGGCTTTATACAACAAAATCCGGCGATATCATCAACTCCGACCTGAATGGATCTGCAAATATCCTGCGGAAAGCATTCCCAAACGCTTTCACAGAAAAACCTGCGCCTGATTTTAACAGTGTGGTAATTATCCGCCATCCGGATGAAGAAAAAGTCAAAAATAACCGGAAGAAACAGACGGCAGTGCAAAAACAGGACAGCCATGCAAAAATCAAACGGCAGCGCAAAAAGGATGCAAAGCGTAAAAAACATCCGGCTGCGTAAATGCATTAAAAGTAATCCCTCTGGGATAGGGCTTTGTGAATAGCCTTAAGCCACTTATGTTACTCTAACTCCCGAAACCACGCCTGATGGCGGAGCGGAGCGAAGGTTTCAGGCGTGGTAATTCATGAAATATGTTCAGCTAAAAAATGCAGATCTGAATAAAATGCTTGCCATCTGTTTGAAAGTATTCCCGGATAACGGAACCATTTTTTCTCTGAGATACAGAGATTGCAAAAATATTTGCGATGATTCTGAAGCTTTTATGCAGTTTCTCGATTTTTACCATGTAAGCTACGAAAGCGATGAAAAGTATGCACCATCTGCAAACATTAACAAAAATGGAATCGTTAGTCTTTCTGTTCTCAACAAAGATGGACGTGGAATCATCTGGGATGGGGAATCCTTTTTACTGCAGCATTTTTCAAAAGACGTGGTATACCGTTTTGGAATCGAGACGGTATCATTACATGCTTTTGCCGAACTTCTTTCCCTTGATCCAAGCCAATCCTTCATTTCATACCACACATTGAAATGTTATGGAGAAAAAGTCGCGCATCTTTTAAAAGAAAAGGAAATCCCGACTACTTTTACACTTTCCAGAGACGATATCGACCTAATGTTGAGAGAATATTCAGGTTTCTTTACAGAGACAACTATTAATGGAGAAAAAGGTATTCTTCTTTCGGATCAGAAAAATTACGATGACATGATGGGTCTCCTTGGCCAACTCTGTCAATATATGCCAAATTTATTCCTGACAGCTTTTTCTGATAAGCAGGCGGTCCGTCTGTTATCTAACGAGTAAGGTTTGTTGTATCCCCCCCCTTCGGGATACATAGATTTAAAAAGAGACAATACCAAATGTGTATCTGCGATAAACTATGTCCCGCTGTCAGGCGGGGCATAGAAATTGAATTTTGCCAGCAAAATTATGAAATTGAGAAGGTTACAGAAGTGTACCCTTCTTTTTTCTTATACTTTCCCTCCTCGCCCTTTAGAGTTTATGATCCTACGAACAGATTCCGCATGTCCGTATCCTGTCCCTTTGAAATTAGTGATGGAATAAACGGATTCCAGTAAAGCTCATAACCATACCGTATTTATTACATGTCTCGATCACATTGTCATCACGTACCGATCCACCCGGCTCTGCCACATACTTTACGCCGCTTTTGTGTGCGCGCTCAATATTGTCGCCAAATGGGAAGAATGCATCCGATCCCAATGCCACATCGGTATTTTTATCCAGCCATGCACGCTTCTCTTCTGCGGTAAATACCGCCGGTTTTACCTTAAAAATCTTCTCCCATGCACCATCTGCAAGGACATCCATATAATCCTCACCCATGTACAGATCAATGGCATTGTCACGGTCCGCACGCTTGATACCGTCAACAAACTGCAGTCCTAAAACCTGTGGAGACTGGCGCAGCCACCAGTTATCTGCCTTCGAACCAGCCAGACGGGTACAATGGATACGGGACTGCTGTCCTGCTCCGATACCGATTGCCTGTCCGCCCTTGACATAACATACAGAGTTAGACTGTGTATACTTTAAAGTGATCATGGAAATTGCCAGATCAATCTTTGCCTGCTCCGGCAGTTCTTTGTTTTCTGTCACGATGTTGTCAAAGAAATCATCTCCGATATGAAGTTCATTTCTTCCCTGCTCGAATGTGATACCAAATACATCCTTATGCTCGATCGGAGCCGGCTCGTATGCCGGATCAATCTCGATTACACAGTAATTGCCCTTCTTTTTCTGCTTTAAAATTTCCAAAGCTTCCTCCGTATATCCCGGAGCAATCACACCATCGGAAACCTCGCGCTTGATGACCTTTGCTGTTGCTGCATCACAGATGTCTGACAGGGAAATAAAATCTCCGAATGAAGACATACGGTCTGCACCTCTGGCACGGATATAAGCATTTGCAAGCGGTGTAAACTCAATATCCATATCATCAACCCAATAAATTTTCTTTTCCACGTCAGACAGTGGAAGTCCTACCGCTGCACCAGCCGGGGAAACATGTTTGAAAGAAGTTGCTGCCGGAAGTCCGGTTGCCTTCTTTAATTCCTTTACCAGCTGCCATCCATTAAAAGCATCCAGAAAATTGATATATCCGGCTCTTCCGCAGAGCACCTTAATCGGCAGATCTTTGCCATCTGCCATATAGATTCTGGCCGGTTTCTGATTTGGGTTACATCCGTATTTTAATTCATATTCCTGCATGATTTTCTCCTTTTTCAACAATCCGCTCTTATTTATTTTTATTTATTCTTGTTTACAATTCTTGACTCATAGTTTCCGGTCTCAATGTCAATAAAACGTACAAACAGGGAAACTTTATTATCCTCATTTAAATTCTCCCATACCATTTTCGTAAACGTATCGATATCTCCATCAATATCAACCCAGGTTGGTTCACCCTCGAAACTTGGCAGTGGATTTCCGTCTCCCATATAAGTATGGATAAAATGTCCCTCTCCGGCAACCGGGTTGCTGTATGCAAACGTGTAACGGTTGCATGCATCCGGATTTCCGTTGTTGCTCTTTAAGATAGACATCGCATAATTGAACTCACCCTTATCAATGTGCATGATACCGGAAATACGTGAAGTATAATTTGGTGCGTCCGGCTCAAATTCTCTGGTGCGCAGCGCCTGCTCAAATGTCTGCTGCTTATCCATCAGCTCATAAATCGTATCGGTCTGATCTCCGTTTGTCACAATCGTCTTGTTGCCAAGTACTCGAACCGGTGCGTAAATGATCAGGCTCGGATCTTCCAGCTTTGACGGATCAAATGCCTGTGTACGGATACCTTCGCCATCCTCTACAAATACACGATTACGGCTGTTTGCGCTTCTTCCCATAATAAAATAAGCAGTTACCGCCTTCTTTCCATCCTTAGAACGTCCGATCACAATACCACGTCCCGGATATGTTGTTGCGCCTAATTCTTTACTGAGTGCTACCTTCTGCATTTGTTTCTCCTTTCGCAAATACGCCTAAAATAAATAAAAACCGACACATCCGGGAACCCACATTTCAATCAAATACATATTTCATGTATTTCCCTGCAATGTGCGGTGCCCAGACGGTCGGCCCCTGCGGTGCTTCTCTGAAGCATCGCCTTATCTGCGGTACATCTGTGATGTATCGCCCTATCTGCGGTGCAATCTTTGGATCTGTCACCTTTATATCTCTTGTTATACTCCACGTGGTTCTTCCACTTATCCGTCAGTCATATAACTAAATTTATTTAAGCATGGAAAGTTCCTCTTGTCAAGGGATCTTCTGTTATTTCATCGTTACTATTCACTCACATGTTACTGTTCACAGGTTACCCTGCGAACAGTAACTTCGCATTCAGCTGCATGCCCGTGCATATTCCTGTAATTTTTCTTTTGCAGTCTGCGACAAATGTGTCGGAACCTCTATCTGCACCTGGGCATATTCATCTCCGTGAACTGCCGGATTATTCATAGCTGCTACGCCCTTTCCTTTCAATCGGATTTTTGCCCCAGACTGTGTACCCGGTTTAATCTTACAGACAACATCTCCATACAACGTATGGATCTTTATCTCTCCTCCGAGCACAGCTGTTGTATACGGAATTTTCACCGTCGTATAAACATCCTGGCCTTTTCGCTCGTAACCAGATTTTTCTCCGACTTTGACTTTGATCAGCAGATCTCCGTCCTTTCCATTGTACCCTTTCTGTCCTTTCCCTTTCAGACGCACAGACTGCCCGTTTGCAATGCCTGCCGGAATATGCACTTCAAAGTTCTGGCTCTTTCCGTCACTGGAAGAAAGCGTAAACCTTTTATCACAGCCAAATACCGCTTCTTCAAAGCTGATCGGTACTTCCGTCTCGATATTTTGCCCTCTTTCCTCATGTACTCCGCCAAAACCACTGCCAAATTCTCCGGTACTTCCAAATCCGCTTCTTCCGCCAAAACCTCCGGTTCCGTGGAATCCACCTTTTTTTCCAAACAATTTGTCAAGAATATCATCCATATCGGAAGAACCATCAAAATGGAACTCCTGATATCCGTTGCCCGGTTCTCCGGAAGAATACGACTGATAAAATCCTCCATTTCCAAATGGATTCCCGTACTGTGCCTGTTTCATCTTCTCCGGATCAAAACCTGCCTCCAGCGAAATCGGACCGTACTCATCATACAATTTCCGCTTCTTCGGATCTCCCAACACTTCGTAAGCTTCCGTTACTTCCTGAAAAATCTTTTCCGCATTTGGATTTCCTTTATTCATATCCGGATGATATTTTTTGGCAAGTTTTCGATATGCCTTTTTAATCGTTGCTTCGTCTGCATTTTTATCTATTCCCAAAACTTCGTAAAAATCTCTTTTTGCTGCCATAATTATCACCTCACCAATCACAAAAACAGGAACTGCTTTCTAAAATGCACTTCCTGTCATTCCATCTCAGTCAGAGCATTTTCCACTAAGACGTACTTATATCTTTGCTTCAGTTTTGTTATAGCATTGTTTTTAGCACTCGTCAAGCACGTCTGCTAACAATTTTCTTAATTTTTTCTAAATTGGTGATTCACGGCATGGTCTGAGGCTTTTGATTTTTGCAAAAGGGACGGAACACGCAGCAAAACAACGACTTATATACCATAGATTTTTAAATCAACACGTCCATCGACAACTGCAATTCCATCCGCCTGCAATAGCCTTGCCTGCGCACCTTCTCCACCAAACGCAAATTCTCCAGCTAATTCTCCCTTTGCGTTCACCACACGATAACAGGGAATCTTCTCCGGATCCGGATTTTTATGCAATGCATTTCCCACGGCGCGTGCCATCTTTTTATTTCCGGCCATCTCCGCAACCTGTCCATATGTTGCCACTTTTCCGCGCGGAATTTTTTTAACCGCTTCATAAATCCGTCTGGTCGGACTGTCCGTAACCAGATCATAGCTTTCCGCAATCATACGCTGGATTTCCTGCTCCGGAACGGTACCATCCAGAATAATGGTATTCCAATGATCTTTATTCTGATGCCATCCCGGAATGACAGATGCGTAGGTACTTCTCCAGAAATCACGCCACTGCGGATCCGCTTTCACATTTAAATTAATGTATCCTTCCCTCTCATAGGTCCATAAAAACACCTTTTTGCTTCCTTCTACCCTCACAAGCTGCCAGTTATTATCATGAAACGGTGCCTCCTGATAGGTTTTCGGAAAAGACAATGCATATGCCAGCGCCTCTTCCCTTGTTTTCATACACTCCTCCTTACGGTTTTTCCGTCATATATCATATATTTTCTGTATATCTGCATGTCGGAAATCCCATACATCCCCAAAACTCTCCGAACCTTCCGTTCCTTTTTTTCAGTGGCTGCCCACACACCGGACAATTTTTTATTTCAATATTCCGCCCGGTAGTACCATCCAGCTCCTTTGCCAGCTTTTCAAAAATCTGCTGGTTCATTCGGCAATCGTTTAATGCACGGTGAGCCCCGGCTGTGGAAATCCCGTAATATTGTGCCAGATCCCCCAGACGATGATGCGAAAGTTCCGGCAGACAGAGCCGTGCCAATTTCAGTGTGTCAATGTAATCGTTGGTTAGTGTCTGACCGAAATACCGTTCACAATCACGATACAAAAATTTCATATCAAAACGATTGATATTATGTCCTGCCAGCACATCATCTCCGATAAAAGCAAGAAATTGCTGCAATACGGAATCAAACATTGGTGCAAACGCCACCATATCATCCGTGATATGATTTACTGCACTTGCCGCGCTGGGAATCGGTCTGCCCGGATTCACAAGCTGACTGAACTCTTCTGTAACCACGCCGTTTTTTACTTTGACAGCCGAAATTTCAATAACCTCGTCATATTTACTCGAAGTACCGGTTGTCTCAAGATCATAGAGTACATAATCCGGCACATACTGATTAATCAATTTCCCTTTTGTATTTCCTAACATCTTTTGTTCCTTTGCCTTTTTAGGATTGTTTCAGGAAAAAACGCAGACTTCCAATCCGAAGTACCGCTCCCTGGGAAGCCGCACCGTTTTCAAAGTTTCTTGCAATTGTTTCCTTTTCCACGCTTAATGTCTTTACAATGTAAAATTCCTTCTTTGCCGCCGTCGGTGCATTGTGCATAAATTGCATCACTTCCTGCAGGTTTCCAGATCCGGCATAATCCTCGCCGAGCACCGTATGGGCATCCTTTTCCTGAAACACATGCGGAATGACCGAATCAATCGCTTTATCGTAATCCGCATTTCCCACATCGATCCGGATGCGCGCCAGACAGCTTCCGTCCCCCGGCTGTTCCACCTGATAATCCAAAAGCTGCAACTGCCCCCACTTCTGATTCACTGCCTCCTGCCATTTTGGAAGGAACTGACCTTTCTGCGCATTCAAAACACTGACAATCATGGAAATTTTTTGTTTATTTGGAAGCTTCATAAGCATACCCAGTCCCGGAATCTTCGGAAGCTTTACCTGATCAATATTTAATTCTGTAATATCTGCTACCAGTCGAAACATTTCTTCTCCTTCATCTTTGGTTATTTTCTATGCTATCATGCTATCACTTTTTTCGTAATTTTTCCACTAAAATAACACTCACAATATTATGCTATAATTTCATTTGGCACCGCCAAACCGGATTCACCAGAAAATTGTTATGAATTTTTCTGCTAAAATCCACGACTATATTCAAAATAATCATGGTTCATGTGAAGTTTATCCAACTCCATTCGCTGCATTTTTAAACGCGGACGATAAAACCTATGTGGAGCCGGACATCAGCGTCATTTGTGATCCATCCAAATTGGATGACAGAGGATGCAATGGTGCCCCGGATTGGATCATCGAAGTTGCATCTCCAGGCACCAAGCGGATTGACTACGGTATCAAATTATTCAAATACCGATCTGCAGGTGTATGGGAATACTGGATTGTGAATCCACTTACTAAAATTGTGAATGTTTTCGATCTGGAAAAAGAAGAATTGTCAGATCAATACCGTTTTGATGATGATATACAGGTATGTATTTATGATAATCTTGTAATCAATATCACAGAATTGTTAAAATAAAAAGGTGCTTATTTAAGCACCTTTTTAGTGGACTAGACGGGAGTCGAACCCGTGTCCAAAAACCAATTCCCTGTCCTTCTACGAGTGTAGTTTATTCTTTGACATTCCCTCCGCCACACGAAAACAAACATCCTTGTGGTTTTAGTAGCTTCATGATACGCCCACAGGTGCAAAGCTTAGCCTGCGTCGTTTCTCACAGAGTCGAAGCCTGGATCCTAAAGTGTGAGTGCCCTAGGTCAGACTGCTGCCATTAGGCAGCGTATGCTAAATTATCTTCAGCGTTTAATTTTAATTGTGGAATTTAACGTATCCCGTACGACTCGCTTCTCCAGCTGCATGATCCCTGTCGAAACCATTACTAGCCCTTGCAATGTTTTTTTGCGAAACACCTATCCAAGATTCCGCACTTTGAAATCCCGTTCGGCTTCCCGCCGCTGGTCTTTTTTGGCAATGTCCTGACGCTTATCGTAAAGCTTCTTTCCTTTTGCCAGAGCAACCTGCACTTTTACAAGACTTCCTTTGAAGTATACTTCCACTGGAACAATCGTGTATCCTTTCTGCGCGATCTTACCGACCATCTTCTGAATCTCTTTCTTGTGCATCAGAAGCTTGCGCGGCCGGAGCGGATCTTTGTTGAAAATATTTCCCTTCTCATATGGGCTGATATGCATACCATAGAGGATCACCTCCCCATTTTCAATATGGATAAAGGATTCCTTGATGCTGCACTTGCCCATGCGCATGGACTTTACTTCGGTTCCAGCAAGAGCGATACCGGCTTCAAAAGTCTCTTCAAGAAAATAATCGTGATAGACTTTTTTATTGTTGGCTATTAACTTCTTCGGTTGTTTCGCCATCCCGGCTCCCTCCTTTTTGTTCTGTAAACTCAGTGTATATGATTTTCCTGCAAAATGCAATAAACTGCTGCTTTTATTTTGAAAATTTTAAGAATTCCATCAATTTTCGTCAGAATCTGCAAGTGTAAAATCAATCGTCCGCATGATCCGGTCACAGTTATCCACCGTCACACGCACCTGCTGCCCCAGTTTAAACCTGCGGTTCGTTGCTTCTCCCACCAGTTCATAAGTTTCTTCATAATACTGATAAAAATCATCGGTGAGGGAAGTCACACGTACCAGACCCTCCACAGTATTTTCCAGCTCCACGAAAAATCCGTACTCTGCGACTCCGGAAATAACACCGGCAAAGGTTTCTCCGATATGGTTTTCCATATACTGCACTTTTTTCAGCTTAATTGTCTCCCGCTCGGCCTCATCTGCACGCCGTTCCATCTCACTGGCATGCTTTGCAACCTCCGGCAGTATCTGCGTATAGTGGCCAATGCGCTTTTCGCCCAGACGTCCCCGCAGACTGTCCTTGATAATCCGGTGGATCTGCAGATCCGGATACCGGCGGATCGGTGAAGTAAAATGGCAGTAACAATCCGCTGCCAGACCAAAATGCCCGGTATTTTCCACCGTATAGCGTGCCTGCTTCATCGAGCGAAGGGTCAGACGGCTGATCAGCGGCTCCTCCGAAGTTCCGTCGATTTTTTCCAGCAGCTTCTGCAGTTCTTTCGGATGCACCTCATCACTTCCTATGTGGAGAGAGTACCCGAAATTATTGATAAACGTGGATAGTTTCTGTATTTTTTCCGAATCTGGCTGCTCATGCGTACGATAGACAAACGGAAGTTCTCTCCAGTAATATTCGGCTGCCACCGTCTCGTTTGCAGCAAGCATAAAATCCTCGATCAGTTTCGTTGCCACATTGCGGTCATACGGACGGATATCTACCGGATTTCCATTCTTATCCAGTATTACCTTTGTTTCCGGAAAATCAAAGTCGATGGAACCACGTTTCATACGCTTTTTGCGAAGAATTGCCGCCAGTTCTGCCATCTTTTCAAACATCGGAACCAGTGGCTCATATTCCGCCATCACCTCCGGATCATGGTCTGCCAGAATTTTTTTCACATTGGTATACGTCATACGCCGGTTCACGCAGATAACGGACTCTGTGATTGTGTGATCAATAATTTCGCCCTTAGGATTGACCGTCATGATGCAGCTGAGTGCCAGCCTCTCTTCCCCCTGGTTGAGGGAACAGATTCCGTTTGACAGGGCATGCGGCAACATCGGAATCACCCGGTCCACCAGATATACAGAAGTTCCTCTCTTCAACGCTTCTGTGTCAAGAGCACTGTGCTCCTGCACATAATTGGACACATCCGCAATATGCACACCCAGAATATAATTTTCATGATCCATGGTAAGTGACACCGCATCATCCAGATCCTTGGCATCTTCGCCATCGATGGTCACCATCTGCCAGTCGCGCAGATCCATGCGTCCTGCCATATCCGCTTCCGATACCGGCTTTGCCACATGCTCTACCTGCGTCATGACCTTCGGATCAAATTCCACCGGAAGACCGTAAGCGCGCACAATAGAAAGGATATCCACCCCCGGATCATTGATATGCCCGAGAATCTCCACCACTTTTCCTTCCGGATTCTTTCCCTTTTTCCCGTACTGTGTGATTTCAACAACGACTTTATGACCGTTTACAGCTCCTTTCGAACGCTCCAGCGGAATAAAAATATCCGAACCAAACTTTGGATTATCCGGCACTGCAAAGCCAAAATTTTTATTCAGCTGATACGTGCATACCACCTGCTTCATGCCCCTCTCAAGCACATGCAGCACCTTTCCCTCCCTGCGGCGTCCGGTCACTGCAGGTGATACGGAAATCTCTACCGTATCCATATGCATCGCACCATTGGTCTCGGATTCCGGAATAAAAATATCTTCCTTTTCCCCCTCCACACTGACAAATCCAAATCCTTTCAGATGTGCCTGAAACGTGCCTGTGATCTTTTTCTCTTCGGATTTGCTGAACTTTCCTCTCTTTGAACAGACAATACGCCCTTCTGTCATCAGTTCATTTAATATCTGTTCCAGCTGTGGGCGCTGATCCTTCTTCACTCCGAGGACGATCGCCAGTTCCTTGATTTTCATCGGGACATACATATCATCGCACATAAAGTCATATATCATTTTTTTCCGCTGTTCATACTTTGCGTCCATACCCAGATCTTCTCCTTATATAATGAAACAAAAAAAGCTGCCGATGTAATCGACAGCTTCTGGTTTCTACCAGATTCCCAAATTCAGAACCATTGCAATGACAAGGAACAGAATCACAAAAATTCTTGTAAGCTTTACAAGCATTCCTTCCATGGAACGTCCCTTATTTTTGCCCCAGTAAGTATCTGCTGCTCCGGCGATCGCGCCAAGACCTGCAGATTTACCCTCCTGCATTAAGATAATCACTGTAATTACAATACTCAGTATAATAAATACAATAGTTAAAATCGTATTTAAAACGGTCACGATTTCCACCTCCTAATTCTAAACTCACGACTAACTAATTATATCATAAAAGAAAAGTCTTTTCAACATTTTTTTATATTTCACAATTTTCCTTTTCATTTCCACTTGATAATATAACACAGATAATATAGAACTTACTGTATCATTAGGAGTATACCATGAAATCCTGTCAAATGTACAGATTTATTCCGATTATGTTACTGTGTGTCTGTCTGTTCACTGGCGGATGTTCCCAAAGTACGTGAACTTCACCGCCGATTCCCTCCCTGTGGCCAAGGCCGAAGAACTTGCAGACGGTGCTTCCAGCGATCTGTACATCATCAGCAGTGTATATAATTATATCATTACACATTTTACCTATGATTATTCCAAAGCTTCCAGTGTAACAAGCGGATATCTTCCCGATATCGATGAGGTTTTCACCTCTGAGAAAGGAATCTGTTTTGATTACGCTGCAGTCATGACCTTTCTGATGATCGCCGTGATTCTGGTTCTGATTGCAAAAGTCGTACCTGTTTTTTCCAAAGTTTATGCCGAACTCGGAAGCGAGCTGACCGGGACCGCACGGACGCTTCTGCACATCAGTACCATTCTCAATCATTATATGCTTGGATTTATCATTGCCTTTCTGGTATTGCTTATCATCTGTATGATTTTATATCACACCGATCTCGGGCGCGTATTGTTCCTCGGACAGAAACTTGCCATGACGGTTGCCTCCGGACGCGTTGCAAACTGCCTGTATCTGGTTCTCTCCAGCGGACTCGACAGTAATATCGGTCTTACCCTGGCACGCGAACTTGTCAATAATCCGCATATGCAGGCACTTATCGACAAATGTCACGAGAATATCCGCCACGGGGAATCATTCGACAAAGGACTGCTGCTGTCCGGCATCTTTTCCCAGATGTACGCCAGCTGGATTGTAATCGGTTCCCGGACCGGCGAAATGGAAAGCATTGTTTCCCAGCGGGAGATCAATACCGATACCGCAAGCTATCTGACGGCACTTCGTGCTGCATTGCGCCAGATCAACGGTATTATCTACACTTCTGCCGCAGAAAATATGATCGCCATGGACAGCAGCATCTTACAGCTTTATAAAGACGGACGGATCGACAAACACACCGCCATCTCGGAAGCGGTCAATCCGGAGATCATGTCTAAACGTCTGAATCTCTTATAATGTTTCACTGATCCGCAGAAGCTGGTTATACTTGGCAGTGCGCTCTCCTCTGCACGGAGCGCCTGTCTTGATCCAGCCGGCATTTACTGCCACCGCGAGATCTGCAATAAAAGAATCTTCCGTTTCTCCGGAACGATGTGAAATAATTGCCTTATAGCCGTTCTTCTGTGCCAGTTCAATCGCATCCATGGCTTCCGTAAGCGTTCCGATCTGATTGACCTTAATCAGCACAGCATTTGCCACCTTAAGATCCATTCCGCACCGGATTCGTTTCACATTCGTGACAAACAGATCATCCCCTACCAGCATCACCTGTTCTTTCATGCGCTTTGTCAATTCCTGCCAGCCTTCCCAGTCGTCTTCATCCAGACCGTCCTCAATGGAAATCAGCGGATATTCCGTGGTAAGTTCTTCATACAGTGAAATCATTTCCTGTGCACTGCGCAGGACTTCTTTTTTTTCGGTGATCTCCTGCGTTTTCACATGTGCTTCAGATGTATAGGCACCGCCCTGCGTGTCCGGACGCCGCAGATTGACATCCACCTCTGCATGTGTCTGCGCTTCTCCCGGAAAATGATACATTCCGTCTTCCTCACTGTACAGCTCGGATGCTGCCGCATCCATGGCAAATGCAACATCGCTGCCCACCTTATATCCGGCTTCCTCCACGGCACGCTGCAGACATGCAAACACTTCTCCCGCATTGGAAAAATCCGGTGCAAATCCGCCTTCATCCCCCACTGCCGTCAGTTTGCCTTCTTTCTGCAAAATTTTTTTCAGAAAATGATAAATTTCCGCACCCATCCGGAGTGCATCCGGAAACGACTCGGCTCCGACCGGTACAATCATAAATTCCTGAAAATCCAGGTAATTCTTTGCGTGAGCTCCGCCATTTATGACATTCATCATCGGCATCGGCCATTTTTTTGCATTCGGTCCTCCCAGATAACGGTACAACGGCATATCCAATGCTGCCGCTGCGCAGCGCGCACAGGCTAAAGAAACACCAAGTAAAGCATTGGCCCCCAGATTTCCTTTGTTGTCTGTCCCATCCAGTTCCACAAGTTTGCGGTCAATCTGTACCTGTTCCAGCACATTCATTCCCAACAGCTCCTTGCGGATCTTTGTGTTGATGTGATCCACAACGCGCTGTACGCCAAGCCCAAAATAACGTTCCTGTCCATCCCGCAGCTCAATCGCCTCAAATCTTCCGGTACTGGCTCCGGATGGCACAGATTCCCTGCCCGTAGTCTTCTTTCCCGTTGTCTCTGTCTGCGCGGTCACTTCCACCTCAACCGTAGGATTTCCTCTTGAATCCAGAATTTCCCTTCCATGAATTTCAATAATTTTGATCATCAGACCCATTCCTGTTGTCCTCCTTTTTTCATTATTGTGTGAAAAAGAAAGAAATTTATTCAAATTCAAAGAAAAAGAAAGACCACCCATGTTATGGGAGATCTTTCTTAGCATAACCGACCGGTCTGTTTATAGGTTCATTTATACGTTAATTTCTGCAGTAACGCCGAGTTCCTCTTTGTGTGCATCCAGCACTGGACGAACCACATCACGCAGGAATACTTCCACCTGACGCGGTGCACGACCCACATACAGCTCCGGTTTTAAGTTTGCCTCGATCTGTTCTTTTGTCAGACCAAAAGCCGGATCTGCTGCAATCAGATCTACCAGATTGTTATCCTTACCCTCTTCCTTGACGGTCTTTCCTGCCTGCATGGACAGCTGACGGATTTTCTCGTGCAGTTCCTGACGGTTTCCACCCTCTTTTACGGCATCCATCATAATATTTTCGGTTGCCATGAATGGAATCTCTGCCATAAAGTGCTTGTAAATTACCTTCGGATATACCACCAGGCCATCTACAACATTTAAGCACAGATCCAGGATACCATCGATTGCAAGGAATCCTTCCGGAACCGACAGACGCTTGTTGGCAGAATCATCAAGTGTACGTTCAAACCACTGTGTTGCAGAAGTAATGGCCGGATTTAATGCATCTACCATCACATAGCGGGACAGGGAAGCGATACGCTCACTCCGCATCGGGTTGCGCTTGTATGCCATCGCAGAAGATCCGATCTGGTTCTTTTCAAATGGCTCCTCTACTTCTTTTAAATGCTGCAGAAGACGGATATCGTTAGACATCTTATGCGCACTGGCAGCAATCCCTGCTAAAACATTTAAAACACGGGTATCCACTTTACGGGAATAGGTCTGTCCGGAAACCGGATAGCAGGACTTAAATCCCATTTTCTCTGCGATCATCGGATCAATCTTATCGATCGTCTCCTGATCCCCGTCAAAAAGTTCCAGGAAACTTGCCTGTGTACCGGTCGTTCCTTTCGATCCGAGCAGTTTTAACGTACTCTGTACATACTCCAGATCCTCCAGATCCATCAGAAACTCCTGTGTCCAGAGTGTTGCACGCTTTCCGACTGTTGTCGGCTGTGCCGGCTGGAAATGCGTAAATGCAAGGGTCGGCTGATCCTTATATTTTTCTGCAAAATTGGACAGCTCCGCAATCACGCTGACCAGTTTTTTATGTACGAGCTTTAATGCCTCATTCATAATGATGATGTCTGTATTATCTCCGACATAGCAGGAAGTAGCCCCCAGATGAATGATACCGGCTGCCTTCGGGCACTGCTGTCCATAAGCATACACATGACTCATGACATCATGACGCACCAGTTTTTCACGTGCAACTGCTACATCATAATTAATATCATTGACATGTTCTTTCATCTCATCAATCATATCCTGTGTGATGACCGGCTTTCCATTCTCGGAAAGTCCGAGTTCCATCTCTGTCTCAGCCAGTGCGATCCAGAGTTTTCTCCATGTGGAAAACTTCATATCCTGGGAAAAAATGTACTGCATTTCCTTGCTGGCATAACGCTCGGAAAGAGGGCTTGTATATCTGTCTGTGCTCATGTTCTTCTCCTTTTATTTGAATACATTGGTAACAACTTATCGGCTCATCTTGCGCTCAAGATCAATCTCTTTGTCATAATACTCTCCGCGAATGTCCTGTTTCGGCGGTTCCATCGGGTATTTGCCCGTAAAACAGCCGGTACAGATCGGAAGTCCTTCCGCCATTTCTTTCAGACGGTCGATTCCGAGATAACCAAGGGAATCTGCTCCGATAATCTGGCAGATCTCTTCAATCGTACGGTTGTAGGCAATCAACTGCTCACGCGCCGGAATATCGGTTCCGAAATAACAAGGCCATAAAAATGGCGGAGAACTGATGCGTACATGCACCTCGGTTGCTCCTGCATCCCTTAACATGCGCACAATACGATCCGATGTCGTACCTCTTACAATCGAATCATCGATCATAATGACACGTTTCCCTGCCACTGCCTCACGCAGCACATTCAGCTTCACCTGTACGCTGGATTCCCTGCTGCTCTGCTTTGGCTTAATAAACGTACGTCCCACATAGCTGTTCTTGACAAAGGCTGTACCATACGGAATCCCGGATGCCAGAGAATAGCCAAGTGCTGCAGCATTTCCGGACTCCGGCACACCTGTCACCAGATCTGCCTCTACCGGCGAATCCTGTGCCAGAAACTTTCCGGCCTTGATCCGGCTTGCATATACACTCACCCCGTCAATATGACTGTCCGGTCTTGCAAAATAGATGTACTCAAAAATACAGCGTGCTTCCTTTTCTTTCGGAAGTGCCATGGTCATATCGGACTCAATACCTTTTTCCGGAGAAATGGTCACAACTTCTCCCGGCAGCACATCACGCACAAATGTTGCACCAATGGTGTCAAGTGCACAGGTTTCCGATGTGATAATATAAGAATTGTCACGCTTTCCGATACAAAGCGGCTTAAAGCCGTATGGGTCACGCGCCCCGATCAATTTACGCGGACTTGTCACAACCAGTGCGTAAGCTCCCTTAAGACGCTGGCACGCACGGCGCACAGCTTCTTCTGCTGACTGGGAATTCAACCGTTCCCTCGCAATATAGTAGGCAATCACCTCAGAATCAATGGTGGTCTGGAAAATTGCTCCCGTATATTCCAGCTCCTTACGAAGCTGCGGTGCATTGATCAGATTGCCATTGTGGGCAAGTGCCAATGTACCTTTGACATAATTTAACACGAGTGGCTGGGCATTTTCGCGGGTAGAAGAACCGGCCGTTGAGTAACGTACATGTCCGACTCCGATGTCCCCCTTCATCTGCTCAAGATTTTCCGGTGCGAACACTTCATTTACAAGTCCCATTCCCTTGTAGGAAAGAACCTTGCCCTTAGGACCGCTGGTATCGCTGACTGCAATACCGCAGCTCTCCTGGCCACGGTGCTGCAGGGCAAACAGTCCATAATATATTGTCGATGCTACATCTGCACCGTCAAAATCATACATTCCGAAGACGCCACACTCCTCATGAAGTGTATCCGCATCATAACTGTTATTCTGAATCATTGTGATCTCCTATATCTATCTTGTAAAAGGCTTACCAGTCAGAAGCTCATATGCTTCTTTGTACTTATCAACGGTCTTTGTAACAACTTCTTCCGGAAGAAGGAAATCATTGTCCGGATTTGCCTTGAGCCAGTCTCTGACATACTGCTTGTCGAAAGAAGGCTGTCCCTGTCCCGGCTTGTACCCTTCCAGTGGCCAGAATCTGGAGCTGTCCGGTGTAAGCATCTCATCACCGAGAACGACTTTACCGTTCTCGTCCAGACCGAACTCAAACTTGGTATCTGCAATGATAATTCCTTTGGAAAGTGCATACTCTGCACATTTCTTGTAGAGAGCGATGGTGCAATCCTTGATCTGTGTTGCGTAATCAAGTCCTTTTCCAGGATAAATTTTCTCCAACACATCTACCGACTGCTCGAAGGAAATATTCTCATCATGATCGCCCAGATCTGCCTTGGTACTCGGTGTATAAATCGGCTCCGGAAGCTTATCAGACTCTACCAGTCCTTCTGGAAGCTTAATGCCACACACCGTGCCGTTTTCTTTGTAGCTTGCCCAGCCGCTTCCTGTGATATAGCCACGAACGATACACTCGATTGGGAGCATCTCAAGCTTCTTGCACATCATGCTGTTTCCGTCAAAACGCTCCTGTTGGAAAAATTCCGGCATATCCCTGACATCTACAGAAATCATATGATTCGGAACAACATCCTTTGTAAAATCAAACCAGAACTTTGACATCTGGGTCAGAATTGCGCCCTTGTCCGTAATCCTGTTCTTTAAAATGTTGTCAAATGCAGAAATACGGTCAGTAGCTACAATGATCAGGCTGTCTCCGTTATCATAGACTTCTCTTACTTTTCCTTCTTTGAATGGTTTAAATTCCTTCATTTCCGCTCTCCTTATTCTTTTATTTTTCGATTAACAAACTCTTTCCGGTCATCTCTTTCGGCTGCTCTAATCCCATAATCTGAAGCAGGGTCGGGGCAATATCTGCCAGGCATCCGCCCTCACGCAGTGTATACTTCGGATCCGCATTTACGAGAATAAACGGTACCGGATTGGTTGTATGGGCAGTATGTGGCTCACCTGTTTCGTAGTCAATCATTTTCTCTGCATTTCCATGATCTGCACAGATAAACAGAACACCATCCATATCCTTCACCGCCTGGACTGCATCTCCTACCAGTCCGTCCACACGCTCGACTGCCTTGATGGCTGCCGGAATCACACCTGTATGTCCGACCATATCCGGGTTTGCAAAGTTGATAACGATCACATCATACTTGTCTGACTTAATAGCCTCAACAAGATCCATACCAACCTCCGGAGCACTCATTTCCGGCTTCAGATCATATGTTGCAACATCCTTCGGGGAATTTACCAGCAGACGTGCCTCATCAACGTTTGGCTCTTCCACTCCGCCATTAAAGAAGAATGTAACATGTGCATACTTCTCTGTCTCGGCCAGACGAAGCTGTGTCTTTCCGCACTTTGCCAGGTACTCACCGAATGTATTTACAATATGCTCTTTTTCAAATGCGATCAGCTTGTTCGGGATCGTCTCATCATAATCCTTAAAGCAGACAAATGTTGTCTTAATGAACGGACGGTCAAATCCGGTAAACTTGTCATCACAGAATGCACGTGTCATTTCACGGGCACGGTCCGGACGGAAGTTAAAGAAGATCACGGAATCATTCTCTTTTACAACAGAGACCGGTTTTCCATTCTCTGTAATTACGGTAGGAAGTACGAACTCGTCTGTTACATCCTTTGCATAAGAATCTTCCATTGCCTTAACCGCATCTTCTGCCTGTACGCCCTCACCCTTTGTCAAGGAATCATAGGCTTTCTGTACACGATCCCAGTTATTATCACGATCCATTGCATAGTAACGTCCGGATAAAGAAGCAATCTTTCCAACACCGATCTCTTTCATCTTCTTTTCCAGTTCTTCGATAAATTCTTTTCCGGATGCAGGAGGTGTATCACGTCCGTCTAAGAATGCATGAACATATACCTTGCTCAGTCCCTGCTTCTTTGCCATCTCAAGCAGTCCGTAAAGATGTGTAATATGACTGTGCACACCACCATCGGAAAGAAGTCCCCACAGATGCAGGTCCGAATCATTTTTCTTACAATTATCCATGGCTGCAAGCAGTGCCTTATTCTTAAAAAAGTCACCGTCTTCGATTGCCTTGGTAATTCTGGTCAGATCCTGGTAAATAATGCGGCCGGCACCGATATTCATATGTCCAACCTCAGAGTTACCCATCTGTCCGTCTGGAAGTCCTACTGCCAGGCCGGAAGCCTGTCCTTTTACAAAAGGACATTCCTTCATTAATTTATCCATCACCGGGGTATTTGCCAGCGCAATAGCATTTCCCTCTGTACGGTCATTCAGACCATAACCGTCAAGAACCATTAAAACAACAGGTTTTTTGCTCATAATTCATCCTCTCTTTCCATTGTAACAATCCTATACTATTGTACTTCATTATTGTTACACAAACACTTATTATATTACATAATTTGGACGGGATTGCAAGTGTTCACTGCAAATTTCCCACGATATCTATCGATTTTAAATCCAGATCCACATCATCAAAATACTGTCCATAACGCCTTCCGGACGTATAGGCATAAGGAGAAACTCCTGGTTTTTCGACATTTTTATACGGATAAAAGAATCCGTCTTCATCAATTCCCACATGATTGGAGATGTCTGCCAGATAATGATAAAATGCTTTGATCTGTTTTTTTTCTGTCAGAATCGAAGTCGTAAGCGAATCCTGTATGCACGGAATCATCCGCAATTTCAGACTGCCGGAATCATCAATCTGAATCTGTGCAATCGTTGTGTAAAGTTTTCCGGTAGAAAACCAGAAATTTCCCACGCTGTATGCCACCGGCACATTTTTTATAAACTCAACGCCCTGCAGACGGTGCGGATGTCCACCAATCACGGCGTCTGCACCAGCTTTTACACAAAGGTCTGCAATCTCTGTCTGATCCTGCCCATAATGGATCTTTCCTTCTGTTCCCCAGTGAACATACGCGATCACATAATCACTGTTCTTCTTCGCACGCTTCAGTTCTTTCTTCCATACCTCTTCCTGCTGGGTCTTTAATACTCCCGGTTTCTCCTTCTGGGCTTTCTGTGTAAAATGATAAAACCTTTCGATTTCCGTTGCAGATACAATCGCAATCTTTCGTCCACCTGTGACCACATAACGCACAGCGCTTGCCTCTGTCAGATTTCTGCCACCACCACTGTACGAAATTCCCGCTGCATGCAATGCATCCAGCGTATCTAAAAATCCCTGCTCACCATAATCAAACACATGATTATTTGCCACAGAGACCATATCTATTCCCAGTGTGCGCAGGAATCCGGCATCTTTGGGATCTGCCCGAAAACAGTATGCTTTGCCAACCTGCCGCTGTCCCCGTGTTGTATAAGCAAACTCATTGTTTACCATCGTAAAATCTGCCGAAATCAGTTCCTTTTTTACTTCATCGGAAAAATAATCCGCCATGTGATTCTTTGCCGTCTTCCCCGTACACCAATTCTCATCCAGACAGATATCCCCGACAAAATCCAGACGGATGCATGCCGGATCGGATGCTTCTTTCCAGATCACATCCTCATACGAATATGACATATACTGTTGCTGCCTGCAATACATAAGCCACAGAACATGCATACTGTTTCTGGTAAACCGATACCACAGATCCGGGTCCTGATTTCCGTTTTCCAGCTGTGTATACAGACTCTGCAGCACCCCGCTCCCATACTTCGTTTCAATCCATCCCATAAAGGCTTCATCCACCGGATATTTCTGAAAAAACTTTCCGGAGGCAGTCCTTAAAATCTGGTTTTCCAGATCCTGTACTTCCGGCTCGGTTTCCTGTGATTGTTCCGTGACCTGGGAGGTTTTTTCCTCATATTCAGTTTGTACTTCCTTAGTCTCTTTCAGCGGCTGTGTATTTTGGATGATGCCATGTGTCAAAGCAAAAATAAACAACAAGAGAACGACACATTCCAGACATTTTTTCTTCATGTGTAAAATTTCAAAGGCTATTCACCTGAAATTCAGATGAATAGCCCTATAACCATACAAAATCAGATTCTAGTAGTTTACAATCTTACCGAAATCAGCTTTCAGGGATGCTCCGCCAACCAGACCACCATCGATGTCCGGCTTTGCGAACAGCTCTGCTGCATTTCCTGCATTTACAGATCCGCCGTACTGGATACGAACAGAATCAGCAGTAGCCTGATCATAGATTTCAGCTACACATGCACGGATTGCGCCACAGACTTCCTGTGCCTGATCGGATGTAGCAGTCTTGCCTGTTCCGATTGCCCAGATTGGCTCATAAGCGATTACCATGTTTGCAACGTCTGCTGCTGCAACGCCTGCAAGATCAGATTTGATCTGAAGTCTGATCCAGTCAAGTGTTACACCCATCTCTCTCTGCTCTAAAGTCTCTCCACAGCAAAGGATTGGAGTAAGTCCTGCCTCGATTGCCTTCTTAACCTTCTTATTTAAGAGAACATCATCCTCTTTGAAGTAATCACGTCTCTCGGAATGTCCGATTACAACGTACTTAACACCAGCGTCTACCAGCATCTCTGCGGAGATCTCACCTGTGTATGCCCCCTTCTCTTCGAAGTACATGTTCTCGGCACCAACCTGTACGTTGGTTCCTTTCACAGCCTCTACAACTGGTACGATATCGATTGCAGGTACACAGTAAACAACATCTACGCTGTCAGATACTACTAATGGCTTTAACTCTTCTACTAACTTTACAGCCTGGCTTGGAGTCATGTTCATTTTCCAGTTGCCGGCTACGATTTTCTTTCTTGCCATGATTTTTATTTCTCCTAATCTGTAAATAATTTAACTGTCTTTTATTTATCGTCTGCTGCTACTACGCCTGGCAGTTCCTTACCCTCTAAGAATTCAAGGGAAGCTCCACCACCGGTAGAAATATGGCTCATCTTATCAGCATAACCCATCTGGTTTACAGCAGCAGCGGAATCTCCACCACCGATGATTGTTGTTGCATCGGTCTCTGCAAGAGCCTTAGCTACTGCAAGAGTACCAGCTGCAAGTGTCGGGTTCTCGAATACACCCATCGGTCCGTTCCATACTACAGTCTTAGCTGTCTTAACAGCATCTGCAAACATCTCTGCGGACTTAGGTCCGATATCGCATCCCTCACGGTCTGCCGGCATAGCTGTGATATCACATACTTCTGTCTCTACAGGTCCGTCGATTGGATCCGGGAAATCCTTGATGGTAACAGCATCTACAGGAAGAAGGATCTTCTTGCCCATCTTCTCAGCCTTAGCCATCATTTCCTTACAGTAATCAAGCTTCTCATCATCGCAGAGAGAAAGTCCGATCTCATATCCCTGAGCCTTGATGAATGTGTAAGCCATACCACCACCGATGATAAGAGTATCACACTTCTCAAGCAGGTTGTTAATAACGTTGAGTTTGTCTGCTACCTTAGCACCACCGAGGATTGCTACGAATGGACGTACCGGATTCTCAACAGCATTTCCTAAGAAGGCGATCTCCTTCTCCATCAGGTAACCAACAACATTCTGTCCACCCTTTGCAGTGATGAACTTTGTAACACCGGCTACAGAAGCGTGTGCTCTGTGGGAGGAACCGAATGCATCACATACATAGATGTCTGCAAGATCAGCAAGTTCCTTAGAGAACTGCTCACCGTTCTTTGTCTCCTCAGCGCCACGAAAACGGGTATTCTGAAGTAATACAACTTCTCCCTCTTTCATTTCCTCAACAGCCTTTGTAGCTGCCTCGCCTGTTACGTTGTAATCAGATACGAAGTTTACTTTCTGTCCGAGAAGCTCCTCAAGTCTCTTGGCAACCGGTGCAAGGGACTCTCCTTCGTTTGGTCCGTTCTTTACTTTTCCAAGATGGGAGCAAAGGATTACCTTTCCACCATCGTTTAATAACTTCTTAATTGTAGGAAGAGCAGCTTTGATACGGGTATCATCTGTGATTTCGCCAGCTTTCAGTGGTACATTGAAGTCACATCTTACAAGGACTCTCTTGCCCTTTGCGTTGATATCATCAACTGTTTTCTTATTTAATGCCATGTTTTTATTCTCCGTTCTGCCTTTTTGGCAATTTTAAACCCGAAGAAAAGGAAATGCCTTTCCAGCCGGTTGTTTCATACTCCGCAGCTGCATAAAACAGCGGAACCCTTTCCTTTTCTTCTTATTTGTCATAATGAAAAAAGGTCCGGCCCTACAGGCCGGACCCTTTCACATAAACTAAGATAGATTATGCTAACTCAGAGAAGTACTTGATTGTACGAACCATCTGAGATGTGTAGCTGTTCTCGTTATCATACCAAGAAACAACCTGAACCTCATACAGATCATCACCGATTGGGTTAACCATTGTCTGAGTAGCATCGAATAAAGAACCGAATCTCATACCAACGATATCAGAAGATACGATCTCGTCCTCATTGTATCCGAAGGACTCATTAGCTGCTGCCTTCATAGCTGCGTTGATGTCTTCCTTAGTAACGCCAGCCTTCTTAACAACTGCTGTAAGAATTGTAGTAGATCCTGTAGGGGTTGGTACACGCTGTGCAGATCCGATTAACTTTCCGTTCAGCTCTGGGATTACAAGACCGATAGCCTTTGCAGCACCTGTGCTGTTTGGAACGATATTAACTGCAGCTGCACGGGATCTTCTTAAATCACCCTTACGCTGTGGTCCATCAAGAGTCATCTGATCACCAGTGTAAGCATGGATTGTTACCATGATACCAGACTGGATTGGAGCAAACTTGTTAAGAGCATCTGCCATTGGAGCTAAGCAGTTTGTTGTACAAGAAGCTGCAGAAATAATTGTATCAGAAGCCTTTAATGTCTCGTGGTTTGTATTGTAAACGATTGTAGGAAGGTCGTTTCCTGCTGGTGCAGAGATAACTACCTTACGAGCTCCGGCATTGATATGAGCCTGAGCCTTCTCCTTGCTTGTATAGAATCCAGAGCACTCTAATACAACGTCAACCTTTAACTCACCCCATGGGCAATTGTTTGCATCTGGGAAAGCGTAGATCTTGATTTCCTTACCACATACTGTGATAGAATCATCGCTTGCAGAAACTTCATCTGCATGCTCGTACTTACCCTGTGAGCTATCATACTTTAATAAGTGTGCTAACATCTTTGGGCTTGTTAAGTCGTTGATTGCTACTACTTCGTATCCTTCTGCTCCGAACATCTGTCTGAAAGCAAGACGACCGATACGGCCGAATCCGTTGATTGCTACTCTTACTGCCATTCTTAATTCCTCCTAGAATTGTAAATAAATAGTCTCATGGGACTTGCGTCCCAAGCTTCCTTTATTTTACCCAATTATTTCCGAAAGTTCAAGTCTTTTCTCCGTCTTTGTTAATTTTTTCACTAAAGGTATCTATTTCCCCTGAAATATAGTATAATCTTACGAAAAGACTTTTTCCAAAATCAACCACACAGAAAAAAGGAGGCTCTTATGCTTTGGGATACACATATGCACACGCATCACAGCGGAGACAGTGACGCATTGATGCCTGACATGATCCAGGCCGCTGTACGGCAGAACCTGGATGGCATCTGTTTTACCGATCATTTTGATTATGATTACCCGGATGATCCCGATCTGTTTCTTCTGGATTTTGATTCCTATATAAAAGAAGTCCGCAGTTTTCAGGACACCTGCCGTGACCGTCTTTCCATTCGTCTTGGAATCGAAGTCGGTCTGCAGCCCCACATCACGGAAATCAACCGCAAAGCGGTGACCGGACATCCGTTTGATTTTGTCATCGGTTCCTCCCACGTTGTTCACGGAATCGATCCCTATTACCCGAAATACTATGAAGGACGCTCCGAAAAAACTGCTTACCGCGAGTACTTCGAATCCATTCTGGAAAACCTGAACACCTATTCCGACTTCGATGTATACGGTCATCTCGATTATGTTGTCCGCTACGGTCCGGACCGCAACCGTTTCTATACATATGAGGCCTATGCCGATATCATTGATGAGATTCTGCGTAAACTCATTTCCATGGGAAAAGGGATCGAAGTCAACACGGCAGGATTCAAATACGGGCTGGGACATCCAAACCCGACCGAAGCTGTTCTTTTACGCTATCACGAACTCGGGGGAGAGATTCTGACACTCGGAGCCGATGCCCATGCGCCGGAGCACGTTGCATATGCGTTTGACCGTCTTCCTCAGATTCTGCGGCATGCAGGCTTCCGGTACTTTACGGTCTTTACCGGCAGAAAGCCGGACTTCCTTCCGCTTCCGGAATAGCGAAAATAAAGGATTAATTCCAAAAATTTCAAAATAGGTATTGCAAAATCCGAATAACACGGTATAATGTAAGTATTGAATGGTGTTATTTAAATATAGCATGCACGTACGCAAATGAGTATGTAGTTCAATTTTATTAAACAATTATCTAATTAACTACTCAGTTACTCAATTTCCTTTAAGTAACTAAGAAGGAGCAGGTTTCCTCGCCTGCTCCTTTCTTTGTTTTTGGGCTTCTGTCCTGATTCTTATATACCTGCTGTCTTTTCGCGGTTGCTCCCCGACCTCTTTTTTATAAAGGTAAGAACAGCAAGCAGGAGCATGAGGCTGATGCCAAGTGCTACCCACCAGATCTGTACCAGACCCGCAATGATATAGCCAATGATACATACCACAGCAACAACCGCTGCATACTGCATCTGCGTTGTCACATGGTTGATATGGTTACTCTGCGCGCCGGCCGAAGACATAACCGTTGTATCCGAAATCGGTGAAATATGATCCCCACAGACGGCACCTGCCAGCACTGCGGAAACCGCAATGATCATCATTTCCAGATGATCTGCCCCCGGAAACATGGCGATTGCAATCGGAACAAGAATCGCAAATGTTCCCCAGCTTGTTCCGGTAGAAAACGCAAGGAACACTGCAACAACAAACAAAACAGCCGGAAGGAACAGGCTTGCAGAAGCACTCGTTCCAACGATGGATTCCACAAATGTACCAATCTGCAGAGCATCTCCCATTCCCTTTAAGGTCCAGGCAAATATCAGTATTCCGATCGCCGGGATCATCAGCTTAAAACCTTCCACAAAACTCTCCATGAATCCTTTAAACGTAACCACCTTTCGCGGAAGATACAAAAACAGCATGACAAAGACCGTGACCATGGTTGCAAAAATCAGGCTGGTCTCCGCATCACATCCTGCAAATGCACTGACCACATCGGTCGCACCGCCCAGAAATCCGGTATAGATCATGGCACCAATTGCAGAACCGATCAGAACAATCACCGGAAGAAGCAGATCAATCACTTTTCCGTTGGAAGAAATATCTTCTTCCTTAACCTTTTCAAACTCTTCCCCGCCGCTGGTAAACAGATCTCCTTTTGCAGCATTCTCCTCATGTTTTTTCATGAGTCCGAAATCAAAACCTGCAATAATCACAAAAAATACCATGACAATCGTCAGAATCGCATAGAGATTGTACGGAATTGTTCGCAGAAACAGCTGAAATCCCGTAATCCCGGCATCTTTCGGAACATACGAATTGACGGCTGCCGCCCAGCTGGAAATCGGCGCAATGATGCAGACCGGCGCAGCGGTCGCATCAATGATATATGCCAGTTTTGCGCGGGATACTTTGTAGCGGTCAGTTACCGGACGCATCACAGATCCGACGGTCAGACAATTGAAATAATCATCCACAAAAATCAGCATTCCAAGTCCTGTGGTTGCCAGCATTGCGCTCTTTTTTGACCTGATCTTGCTGCCGGCCCATCTTCCATAAGCAGCTGAGCCTCCTGATTTTGACATCAATACAATAATCATTCCAAGCAGCACATCAAAAATCAGAATATTCAGATTCATGCTGTCTTTCATAATCGAAAACAGGGCATTGAATGCATTCCACGGATGAAATCCGGTATATAACAGTGCTCCGACCGCCACTCCAATAAACAGGGAACTGTATACTTCCTTGGTGACAAGTGCCAGTATGATTGCCAGAAGAGGCGGCACCAGTGACCACCATGTTCCGATAAAAATCGACGTATCCATTTTCCAGATTGTTCCTCTCTTATACCTTTATTTTGTATCACTATTTTAACTTGAACTGCTGCACCAGATCATTCAGAGAATCAGACTCTGCAGAAAGCTCCTGACTGGTTGCGGAAGATTCCTCTGCGATTGCCGCGTTGCTCTGTACAACCTCGGAAATCTGGTTTACACCGGACTCTGCCTGCTTGATCTGCTCTGCCTGTGTCTCGGAAAGCTGTGCCAGTTCCTGGGATTTCTTTGCCACTTCATTGATTCCCTCTACAAGAGAAATAATCGTCTGGAAAGTCACATCAACTGCCTGATTGCCGTTTTCGATTTCCTGAATAGAGTTCATAATCAGCTCACGGGTATTGACTGCAGACTGTGCACTCTCATCCGCAAGTTTTCCGATCTGGGATGCAACTACGGCAAAGCCCTTGCCGGCTTCTCCTGCACGTGCAGCCTCAATGGATGCGTTCAGGGCAAGCAGGTTCGTCTGCTCCGCGATCTCCTCGATCTGTCCGATGATTGTCTCAATCTGCTTGGACATATCGCTGATTCTCTTCATTGCTTCGGTAACTGCATTCATTTCCTTCTGTGTCTTATCTGCTTCCTGTGCATATTTTACAGATAACTCGTAAGAAGCCTGTGCACTCTCATGTGTGTGCTCAACCCCTTCTGTGATATTGGCAAAGGATGCCAGAAGTTCTTCCACTGCACCTGCCTGATCGGTAGATCCCTCTGCCAGTGTCTGTGATCCCTCTGCCAGGTTGGTAGAACCTGCAGATACCTGGGAAGCTGCCTCCTCAATCCGGTGCATCGTCTCATTCATATCGGTGTTCATGACATGGATCGCATCATTCATTGCCGCAAACTCACCCATATATTTCTCCGGGATTTTGGATACACCGGTATAATCGTTGTGAGCCATCAGATCCATACGGTGGTTGACATCCTGAATAACAGCGGCCAGATTCTTTGCCATCTCGCGCGCAACAACTACCATCTCGGAAATTTCATCCTCTGATGTCATCTCCGGGAATTCGCTGGAGAGATCCCCCTTTGCAAATGTATCAAAACGGGCACCCAGCTGATCCAAAGGATCAACAATATTCTGTGCAAGTACTCTGCCGATCCGGCGGGCTGCAAAAATTGCAAGTGCAATAACCGCAATAATTGCAATAAGTGTGATCAATTCTACCATCGTAAGAATTTTTTCTAACTTATCTCCATGCTCGGTATTTGCATCCATCAGTTTCAGCATATCCTGATAAATCTCCTCATAGATCGGTTTCACCTGATCCTATGCCATCTGCTGTGCTTCATGGCGCGCATCAATATCCTGTGTATTCTTTCCTTTTTCCAGTACAGCATCACAGGTGTCAAAATAATCGTTCAGTTTTTCTGTGATACTATTATAAATTTTCTCCTCATCCGCAGATGAAACCGTATTTTTTACCTCTTTGGTATACTGCTGACAGGATTCCTTCTTCTTCTCATAATTTTCTGCGCAGCTGTTCACAAGGTTTTCATCCTGATATCCGATCGCAGCACGCAGATAACTTCTCGTATCGGCAAACGTAATCATCATCTTGCCGATATCCCCCTGTGAAAAACCGTAATTTTTCAATGCATAATTATAGCGGTTGTTGACCACAATTCCGGATACGGCTCCCACAACACCGGAAATGCTAACAATCAGGGCCACCATCACAATTGCAGAAGAAATTCGTTCTTTTAATCTCTTCTTATTTAACTTTTCAATCAACTTTTGTATCATATAAGTTTCCTCCTCAAACGGGTTCTCATTTGTTTAGATATTTTTTCAGAATTTCTTCCGTCATCTCAAACGGATAGTTCTTTAACTTGGCAGGATTCTGCAACAGTTTCTGCACATCCTCCTCCCACAGTTCCTCTGGGATCTGTGGTTTGCCCAGCAGCTTGTCCAGATAGGCGATAAATTCAGCCCGGTTCTCAAACCCAAGCAGCTCAAGCACCTCTGCCACCCGCTTCTGATTATTGTAAAAACGCAAAAATCCCGGCAGGAAAAATCCGACTGCCTTTCCATGCGGAATGCCAAGCTCATATGTGACCGGATAACTTAATCCGTGCGGAATACTGGTACCGGTATGTGCAATCGCCATACCTGCCACAACCGATGCATGCATGAATGTTTCGTATCCTTCATCCGGAATCTTAATCTCGGAAGAAAGCAGGTATTCCTTTGCACTGCCCCAGATCCGAAGACCTTCCGCTGAATATATCCGGTTATATGCATTGGCATTTGTATTCAGATATGACTCAATCAGATGTGCCAGCGCATCCACACAGGTGCTGACCATATTCTCATAAGAAGAAGTCTTTAAATATCCGGCATCCACAAATGCCAGATCCGCAAACCATTTGTGTGCGATTGACTGCTTGGTATGTAAGTCGTGCCGTGTCAGAATCGCATAAGGCGTCACTTCCGATCCCGTACCGGATGTGGTCGGGACTGCTGCAACCGGATAGCCCTGCATCGGCTCCGGATGATAAAGACGCTCCTCTGCATGATCGATTGCCGATGGGTTCGCTGCCAGAAGCGAAATCGCCTTGGACGCATCCATCGGAGAACCGCCTCCCACAGCCACAAAGAAATCCACCTGTTCTTTTACTGCAATGCCCGCTGCCACAGCCACGGTCTCCACAGAAGGATTCTCTTCGATCTCATCAAAAATCACATAGGTCTGCCCGTTTGCCTGCAATGCCTGTTCAACTGCTGCAAGCGAACCATTGATGCGGCTGGAATGTTTTCCCGTCACAATCATGGCTCTGCTTCCTAATGCTTTTAACTCTGCACCGTTTTCCAAAACACAACCGCTGCCAAAAAATACCTTCGTCGGCATATACAATCTCATGTTTCTTCTCCTTTATGCGTTGCACATCTCTGTAACAACTTCATTGATCACCTTTCCATCTGCCTTTCCTTTCAGCTCCGGCATAATCGTCTTCATGATCTGTCCCTTGTTCTTCGTTGCTATCACATCTGCAAACTTTTCCTTAACAATCGCAGTCACTTCCTCTTTCGAAAGCATCTTCGGTGCATATTCTTTCATAATGTCATAACGTTTTCTGTACTCCTCCAGCAAATCGGTACGGTCTGCCGGGCAGGAATCGATCTGTTCCTGAACGGTCTTTAATTCCTTCATGATTGTGGCATTGACCATATCCTCCGGAATGTCATCTCTGCATCCGGCATCAATGGCATTTTTCTTCACTGCCGAAACCAGAGACGAAATTGCATCCTTCCGTTCCTTGTCGCGCGCTTTCATCGCTGCCATCATATCTTTGCGTAGCTGTTCCATCTGCATAATTTTCTAACCTCCATGCCTATAAAATTCAGATAACTACATTATACTACGCTTCGGGCTGATAGCAAAGAATAACCTTACATTTTTTAATTATATTTATGAATTTTTTTCTGAAACTCCCGAATATCCTTTGCAATTTCACCACTGAGCAGGAGCATACAGATCAGATTCGGGATTGCCATCAGCGCATTGGCAATATCCGAGAAACTCCATACCAGATTCAGTGTCTGTGTACATCCGAAATACACAACAAAGGAAAAAACAAGGCGGTATACCATATTAAACCGGTGCGTTCCCAGCAGATATTCAAATGCTTTTTCCCCGTGATACTCCCAGCCGAGTATTGTAGAAAACGCAAACAATGTAATCCCGATTGTCACAAGCCAGCCCCCGGCCGATCCCAGAACCGTCTCAAATGCCGCAATTGTAACATCCGAACCGGTCAGCATATTCCCGGCAGCATCGGTCATGCCAAGGACACCGGAAGAGGCAATCGCAAGTCCCGTAATCGTACAGACAACAATCGTATCCCAGAAGGTTCCCGTCATATTGATATATCCCTGACGCACCGGGTTATCCGTCGTTGCAGCCGCTGCCGTAATTGCCGCAGATCCCATACCGGCTTCGTTGGAAAATACACCTCTTGCCACACCATAACGCATTGCATTCATCATGGAAGCGACAATCGTTCCGCACAGACCGCCGCCTACCGCTTTTACCGAAAATGCCATCTGAAAAATCATCAAAATGCCTGCCGGCAGATTCGAAATATTTCCGATAATGACAATAACTCCACAGATCACATAAAAAATCGCCATCAACGGAACGACCACCGAAGAAACCTTTGAAATGGATTTGATACCGCCGACAATGATCAGCAGGGCAAGCACCGTAATCACAATTCCGGTCAGATGGGTCGGCACATGAAATGTCGTATGTAATGCACCGGAAATCGAATTTCCCTGTGTCATATTGCCGATTCCAAACGAAGCAATCACAGCAAAGAGTGCAAATAACCACGCAAGAACCGCTCCAAATCTTTTATTCTTCAGTGCCTTTTTCATCGTGTACATCGGGCCGCCGCTCATCTCCCCTTTGGCATTGGTCTCACGGTATTTGATCGCCAGCATACATTCACTGAACTTCGACGTCAGACCAAATGCAGCAGAGATCCACATCCAGACCAAAGCTCCCGGGCCACCGGAAACCATCGCCGTCGCAACCCCCACAATGTTGCCCGTTCCGATTGTGGCGGCAAGTGCTGTGGTCAGTGCCGAAAACGGAGACACATCGCCCTCGCCACGGCTTTTCGTCCGCGCCTCTTTGCTTAACGTACTTTTGAGTGCATAACCGAGATTTCTCCATGTCAGAAACCGCGTGCGGATCGTAAGGAAAATTCCGGTCCCCACAAGCAGAATCAGCATGACCGGTTCCCAGACAAAATCGTCAATTGCTGTAATCACATCATTTAACTTTTCCATAACCTCATCCCTCCTGTTTTCGAATAAAAAAGGGCAGTGTCTGAACAACATCGCCCTTTGTTTTTTATATCCTATGAAATTTGTCTTTATATTATACTTCCGAAAGAAATCTGTCAACTGGTTTATGCAGCAACGTCCACTTCGTCATCCTTCTGACGCAGAATCCTTACCGTTTCCATCCCATTCTTTCCCGGCATCTGGATATCCAAAAAGAGCATATCCGGCTTACAGCCACTTGCAATCAGTTCATCACCCGATAAATATGTTTCTATCACTGCATCCGGTAATAATTTTTTTATTTTTTCTTCTAATATCAAGCCTATAGATTTTTCATCATCGCAGATTGCAATTTGCATCCTGACAATAGTATTCTCAAAAATATATTCTCCCCGAAAATGCCACATGCGGTAATTCATAAAAAATACTGTCCCCCGGACAGATCGGACGATACAGAGGATCTGCCACAATGATCCCTGCACTTTTAAGTGCCTCTTCCATTGCTTCCTCTCCAAGCACCATTTTATCTTTTTCACCGAGCAAATCCGCACATTCCTTTAACGGACACAGTACGCGGGCGGCACGACCATATCTTTTTTCAATCCCTGCTGCTAATGATCCCATAGTGACAGGTTCTCCGACCAGCGTGATATCTGCCTCCTGCTGCATGCGGTTCTGCAAATATACAACCGCCGGCTCTGCCTGCCGTGTGGCTGCACGCTCCAGTGCATTTGAAATATCTTCTGCCAGCCACTCGTTTGGTGTTCCGATCACATATGGTATTTTGTACTTCTCCCAGAGTATCTTTGCCACACGGAGTCCTACTGCCGAAACAACCAGATTAACGTCTGCCTCCGCTGATCTTTGCAACGTTTTCAAATCATCGCCCATCGCCCACACAGACATAACCTGCCATCCGTATTTCTGCAGATTCTCTTTTAAGGTTTCTGCATTTTTCTGTGGTCCGAAATCAAGTGGTGTCACACCTAACAGATTTACCGTGCGCGAAGAGGGATCTCTATTCTCCTGCCTGTCCGGTTCTCTGACAAACCGCTTTGCGATTTCTTCGAGTGCAATGCCCGCTCCATACACATAATCATTCATCCCGTTCGTCGGCACGGAAAATGCCGGAATTCCGGTTTCTGTCTCAATCACACGCGCAATTGCAGGAAAATCCGTACCATTCATAAATGGAATAGGCGAACCTGCCAGCGCGATAAATTTGGGATGCAGTTCACGGGCTGCATACTCGATATCATCAATAAATTTTCTGTCATTTCCCATGATCGCGTCAATTTCTGTAAGTCCCGAGATAAAAATAAGACTGTCCTGATCGTACCAGCGGATTTCATCATGCGTATTGTAAGTAGAGTTGCATCCGGAAGGATCATGCATAACTGTCATTCCGCCAAGTTCATACAGTGCAGAACAGACCCCTGACACATCGGCCGTATAAACCGGTATCATTCGATAAGATTGTCTCATAGACAGCACTCACACCCCCATCCTTTTTGTACAACAAGTTTTTCTGTATCCTTTTCATTGAGATATGCATCCATCATCAGCTCTGCGGTTCTTCGAATACCGTCAAATCCATACAGACCTTCTCCCTGTACCAGATTGACAAAGTGACGGCTTCGGCCAAAATAGGCCGCTTTCTGTCCGATTGCCAGCACTTCCCCGCTTGCACCTCTTGGCAGTACACGCATCTTCACCTGAATCGTTGCGATCAGCTCAAGTTCCGGTGCATGCTCCTGCAGCCAGAAAAAATCTGCTTTTTCTTCCGGACTGATACTGTCCAGATAAACAGCTTTCACACAAAAGCCATGTGTCAGAAGCAGTTTTGCCAGTCCAAGTGGTCTTGGATGATACAGATAATCCAGAGTGACCGGCATATCCCCGATCAGATTTTTTGCTTTTGCCAGAGCCTCCTCACAGGACTCCTGCTCGCGGGCCAGCTCATCTTCTGTCAGTTCCGGCAGTCCGAGTGCATCGGTCAGCTGCTTTAACTGCTTTCTGATCTCATCATAGTCAAAACTGCCGGGCAGATACAGAGATTTTCGTCCCAGGCGGCCTGCCTGTGCCTCCATCCCGTATTTTCCAGCCGGATAGCAGTCGATAAACAGGCATCCCCTGCTCATATCCAACAGTTCCTGCCAGGTTTTACATCCGGGCAGTTCCAGCACCTTATAATCATATCGTTTTAACAGACGCTTAATATCACTGTTCTCATCCAGAACAAAATCACTGCCAAAGACAGATACTGTTTTAGCGTCCGGCTCACAGCCCAAAAGAGGATCATACATTGCTTTCCGCAGCTTCTGGTCCGGTGTCAGTCCATGTTTTTGCATAATCGGGTCCATATAACAGCGGATAAAGCAGATGTCAGGAAAACGATGCTCCAGTTCCCTGTAAATATAGTTCAGATTACTTCCCACAAAATGATGCAGACAAACGGTAAAAAGCAGAACCGCCTCAGGATGGTCCTTCCGTTTATTCAACACATCCGTCACACCCTCGATGGTAATATCCTCCAGATTGCCGCTTAGCAGATTCTGCTCCTCCACAAGAACAAAAGAAAAACGGTCTGCTGCATTCATTTCTGCCGCAGTCAGTACAACACCACGCATACAGTTATCCGCACAGACATAGATCTGGATAGATTCCGGAACCTGCATTCCCGTATGCACAATATTCCAGTTGCCATGCACCGGCGAATTATACTCCAGTGCCGAAACAAATGGTGTTGGAAATGAGGCATCTTTTATTTTTACCACAGCATCTTTCGAATCAACGGTTTCCCCCACACGACGTAACATTACGCTTCCTCCTGTATATATCCGGACCTTACCTTATCGCTTTTCGCTTCCAGAATGCCACCGCATATGCGATACATCTGCATGGCAAGCGCACGGTATTCGTCTGCCATTTCACCTGTTGGATAACACTCCATCAATGTTTTTTTCTGCTCCTCTGCCAGTGCCACCTGCCCGCTGTGTGATAGTGTACCAATAACAGCTGTGTGAAAATCGTCTGCCAGTTCTGCCACTTTTTCCTCTTCCCGCGGGACATCCCTGCGATTTAAAATGAGTCCGCCAAGCCCGGCATATCCACGGTTTTTAAAATTTTCCACTGCCATGGCAATATTTGCAGCTGCATGAATTGCCATGTTTTCCCCGGAGGTAATAATAAATATTTTGTCCGCATAACCGCCCCGCATCGGCATGGAAAATCCACCGCATACCACATCTCCGAGTACATCATATAAAACCACATCCGGTTTGTATACATCATATGCGCCAAGCTCTTTTAACTTTTCCAGTGCCGTGATGATACCACGGCCGGCACAGCCAAGTCCCGGTGTCGGTCCACCGGCCTCCACACAGATAACACCGTTATACCCAATGCGTATCATATCCTCCAGCTGCAACGCCTGCTTTTTCTCATTATATAAGTCGAGCACGGCCGGCACAGCCTCTCCATGACGGAGCAATATGGTAGAATCTGCTTTCGGATCGCATCCGATCTGCATCACCTTAAGCCCCATTTCTGCCAATGCAGCCGCTACATTTGAAACGGTAGTGGATTTTCCGATTCCGCCTTTTCCATATACTGCTATCCTGATCAATCCTGTGTTCCCCCTTCTGCCGGAGTAATGACATTCGAATATGCAGTCTTTGCGAATACACCTTTTAAATGTCCGATTTTTCCGGAAAGTGCACTGATCGTGTCCTGTGGTGCATCAATGACAATGCTTATGATGCTGATTCCTTTTGCGCGGTATGGTATGCCCATTCTGCCTACAATGTACTGACGTGCTTCATGAAGAAGGATATTTAATTCTTCAATGGCATCCTCCTGTTCTACAATAATTGAAATAACTGCCACTCTGGTTTCCATGTCCTGACTCCTCCTGTTAACAGATTCTTGGTAAAAGCTCTCCCCCCGGCTGTGGAAGCAGTGCCTGTGTGCCGATTTCCGTCTCCATTATAACTCTTCCCGGTTCCTCTGCGATCACTTCACCAATAATAGCTGCATCTGCGGAATATGGACATTTTTTCAATGTTTCTACAATGCCCTCTGCCTCTTCCTTTGGTGCCATGATGACAAGTCTTCCTTCGCATGCCAGATATAAAGGCTCAAGTCCAAGCATCCCGCAGACTCCTTTTACTTCCGGCCGTACCGGAACAGCCTCTGCATTTAAACGGATGCCTACGCTGCTCTGACCTGCGATCTCATACAGGACTGTTCCGACGCCGCCTCTGGTCGCATCACGTATCACATGCAGGTTGTGTGTGGTATCCATGACTGCCTTTACGGTCTTCCACAAAGGTGCACAGTCACTGGTCACATCCGCATCGATGCCAAAATCTTCCCGCTCTAACAGGATCGTACATCCGTGCCGTCCGATATCACCGGTTACGATGATTGCATCTCCGGGCTTTGCCAGTTCTCCGCCGACGGTCACTCCTTCTTCGATCTCCCCCATTCCGGTCGTGGTGATAAAAATTCCATCCACCTGTCCTTTTCCGGCAACCTTTGTATCTCCCGATACAATATGTACTCCGGCCTCTTTTGCTGTTTTTTCCATGGCAGCTGCGATTTCTTCGAGTTTGTCCATTGGAAATCCCTCTTCAATTACAAAAGCGCAGGTAAGATAAAGCGGTTTTGCACCCATACAGGCAAGATCATTTACCGTTCCGCAGATAGACAGTTTGCCGATATTTCCCCCCGGAAAAAATGCCGGAGATACAATAAACCCATCTGTAGATACTGCCATTCTTCCTGCCGGCGGAACTAATACCGCTGCATCATCTGCCGTCAGATCATTGTTTACAAAATGCGCCTTAAACACCTGATCAATCAATTCGGATGTCTGCTTTCCACCGGCACCATGTGCCATCGTTACTGTTTTATTTTCCATGATGTTTTTTCCTTCTTTCTTATGAATACTGATAATATGCAGAGCAGGCTCCCTCACCGGACACCATGCAGGCGCCGATCGGATGCTGCGGTGTACAGCCTTTTCCGAATACTTTACAATCGGATGGTTTGCATTTTCCCTGAAGTACATCGCCACAGCGGCAGGCCGGATTTGGTTTTCCTTCAATTTTCGGCATCTGATATTTGAGACGTGCATCGAACTCCTGCCACTCCTGTCTTAATTTCATGCCGGATTTCGGAATAACACCCAGCCCTCTCCATTCGCAGTCACAAGCTTCCATCATCTCATCTACAAGCAGCTGTGCCTCCCTGCTTCCATCCTGTGTCACCACTCGCGGATAGCAGTTTACAAAAAATGGCTTTCCTTCCTGGAATTTTACCAGCGCAACCGCCAGTGCTGTCATCAGTTCTTTTGCCGTAAATCCTGCCACAACACCGCTGACCCCTTCTTCGGTCAGAGCTTCGCAAAGACGTGTTCCCGTAATGGCATTGACATGTCCCGGATATAAAAATACATCTGCACTGTCCTTTAATGCCTCATACGCCTGAGGCATGGTTTTGTTTGCCACCAATATAGAGTAATTATCCAGTCCATCTTCTCTTGCCGCCTTTACGGAAAGACATCCTGCCGGTGTCGTTGTCTCAAATCCGACCGACAGAAATGTCACCTGCTCATCCGGATGTTCTCCGGCATATTTTTCGGCATCTGCCGGAGAATACACAACATGGATTTTCGCTCCCTGTTCTCTAGCTCCCGCAAGGCTCATATTGGTTCCCGGCACTCGCACCAGATCACCAAATGTACAGATTGTAACTCCTTTTTCCAATGCCAGATAAATAGCTTCATCTATAAAACTAACCGGTGTTACACATACCGGACATCCCGGTCCGGAAATCAATTCTACCTGTTTTGGCAGCAGTTTACGGATTCCCAGCCGGAAAATCTCATGTGTGTGCGTACCGCACACTTCCATGATCCGCACATCCGGGCCATCATAATTTTCAATGATCTCTCTGGCTGTTTTCATTATAAAAATTCCTCCATGAGCTGCTCGGTTTCACTGTCGTCCTCATCGGTGATTTTTGCAATTGCTACACCTGCATGCACCATAACATAATCTCCCGGCTCCAGATCTTCCAGAAGCTGGGAAGAAACCTCCCTTTTGGCACCGCCTGCATCAATGACCGCCGTGCCATTACTGATTTTTACTACCTTAGCTGATAAACCTACACACATCTTTTTATCCTCCTATTTCTGTAACTGATACATCCCATATGCTGCCTGTCCGATTGCAATTCCTCCGTCATTCGGCGGAATCATACGGTGCCGCAGCACTTCGAATCCTTCCTGTAACAGTCGTTCTTCTGTCAGACGCAGCAGTAACCGGTTTTGGAATACGCCACCGCTTAAGGCAACTTTATCCCTGCCACTGCTTTCTTTTGCTTTGATACAGGCAGCTGTAATCATTTCTGCCAGTACCTGATGAAACCGATATGCCAGCATCCCGGTGTCTTCGCCCCGCATTTTTGCTTCTGTAATCTGCTGCACCAACATCTGTGTATTTAAAACGAAACGCTCTTTTGTTTCATGCAGCAGTATATCCTTATTTTCCTTTTGCTCCTGTGAGATATTTGAGAGGTTCTGCTGCTCGTATGCCTCTGCTGCAAACTGCAATGCCGTCGATGCTTCCCCTTCAAATCCTGACCTGCGCCTGATCCCGAGTATCGCACTGACGGCATCAAAAAGCCGTCCTGCACTGGTTGAAGCCACCGCATTAATCTTCCGGTCTGCCATGGTGAACTGTACCCTGCTTTCCTGTTCGCTGCAAAGACCCAGTGTTTCCATGATCTCCCATGCCCTTTTGCGATCTTTCGTATATCCGTAAATCATAGAGACCGCAATACGCCAGCCCTCTTTTGCAGAAGCATCGCCCCCCATCTGTAAAAACGGGGTAATACTTCCGAATCTTGTAAAATTCCCATAATCCGCCAGCAGGATCTCTCCGCCCCAGATCGTGCCGTCCGTTCCATATCCGGTTCCGTCAAAAGCGACTCCGATGACCGGATCATGACAGTCATTTTCTGTCATACACGATAATATGTGTGCATAATGATGCTGCACTCTTATCACCGGATATCCAAGTTCTTCCGCTACAACCGTAGAATTGTATTTTGGGTGCAGATCACAGACCACAGCCTGTGGCTTTACTTCCAGCAATGTCTGAAACCGGTGTATTGTCTCCTGCAATGCCTTTACCGTTCTTAAGTCCTCCAGATCTCCCACATATGGTGACGGATAAAACCTGTTGTCCACACCTATGCAAAAGGTATTTTTCAATTCCCCGCCAACCGCGAGCACCTGTCCTTTCCAGTCTGCTTTTGTCATAAACGGCAGCGGTGCATAGCCTCTGGAACGCCGGATCATGTACGGTTCATTTCTGTAAAAATCCATCACCGTATCATCTGCCCGTATCCTGATTTTGCGGTTATGTGACAGCATCGCATCACACAAATGGGATAATTCGGCAACAGCTTCCTCATCCTCACGACAGATCGGTGCACCGGAAGTATTTCCACTGGTCATCACCAGAAGATCCGGCATCTCGATACCATCATCATACTGAAAAATCAATAACTGCACCGGTGCATATGGAAGCATCACACCAACTTTTGGATTGTTCGGTGCCACCGAAGATGCCAGCCCGCCATCGCTTCGTCTGTCCAGTAACAGAATCGGTTTCTGATGTCCGGTAAGAATCGCCTCCTGCTCCGGCGTCACCACACATTCCCGTTTTACAACCGATTCATCTTTTGCCATAACTGCAAAGGGCTTGGCCGGGCGGTTTTTTAATGTTCTAAGACGGCAGACCACTTCTTCATTTGTAGCATCACAGCACAGATGAAACCCTCCGATTCCCTTGATTGCTACAATTTTGCCTTCACGAATAAGCCGGCGTGTATATGTAATTGCGGCACGTCCCCGCTCGGGTCTGCCGATCAGATACACCTGTGGTCCACATTGGTTGCAGCACACCGGCTGCGCGTCATACCGCCTGGTTTTCTCATCCGTGTATTCTTTTGCACAGTCCGGGCACATCGGAAACTCTTTCATACTTGTGCGTTCCCTGTCATACGGCAGAGCATCCAGAATCGTAAGCCTTGGTCCACAGCAGGTGCAGTTGATAAACGGATGCAGATACCGTCTGTCTTTCGGGTCAAACATTTCTGCCTTGCACTCATCGCAGATTGCAATATCCGGGGAAATAAAGATTTCCCCTTTTGTTTTTTCACTTTCGATAATGTCAAAATGTTCAAACTGTTCTGTTGTATCTGCAGTGATATTCTCTGTATTTATCTTCAAAACAGCCGCACGCTTCGGTGGATGTTCTTTCAGACTGTTTAAAAATCCTTCGATCTGTTCTTTTGTCCCCTGTGCATAAATTTCCACATAGGGTCCTTTATTGCAAACAGTTCCGTAAATTCCATGGTTTGTCGCATGGCGGCTTACCGTTGGCCGGAAACCAACACCCTGAACGATACCGTATACCCGGATGCGCCAGGTCATCTCATTCTTATACACACTTTTCTCCAATCGTACACTCCCTTATTGCGGGTCACATCTTACAAGACAACCGGCAACTGTTATCTCATCTCTGCAAGATGCCCCGACACCGCAAAATGTATCGTATCCACAAAGATTCCGTCAAATTCCGGTGTCATACGCTTCATACATGGATCAGCGTAAATCACATCATATTCCATGTTTTCCACCAGCCTTATATAATCTTCTTCATCCCGCAGATGCAGATCTGTGTCACTGCAAAGCTCTGGCTTTATCATAAACCAGCTTGCAACTGTCACCTGTGCATCCTTTGCTTTTTTTTGTATCTCTTCCCGGATTGCAGATCCGATCACCTGCTGCTGTACAATAAGTACCTTTTTCCCATGATAATCCATATCGTAAACCAGTTCATCCACCAGCGGATAGCCTGTCTCGTACGGTGTTCCATATGTTCGTTCCAGATATTTCGCTGCCTCTAAAGCGGCCGGCGATACCACGATATTTTTTTCCACATTGGAAACCGATTTTACATCATCAAGTCCATTTCCCATTCCAAAGCAGACAGCAGTTTTTCCTTCTGCCGCAAAACGCTCCCGGATACGGTCTGCTGCACGCAGATCACTGATATCCTGTGGTGTCATGCCAAGTATCCCGATTCTGCCCAAAATCACGTCTTCTTTTTCACCTGCAAATACCAAAAACAGTTCCTTCCAGGCTTTTTCTTCCCCCTTGTCATACAATTCCATTCCATCCGTATCCACAGTCAGAATCGGAAGATCCACTTTTTTCTCCGTCATACGCTTTAAGGCATGGTAATCCGTTCCGATAACGGCCGGAACCGGCGTCCCGATAATCGCTGCAAACTTTGCATCCAGTTTTGTCACGGCATCTGCAAGCTTTGCCACCAGCCTGTCATCACGGCCGAGAATTGCATCCATATCGCGAAGCCCTGCACTAAACAGTGCGCTTTTGCTCTCAAACCACCGCGGCTCATCAAATCCACAGATATTTCCGGTACAACCACCGGCATCGCAAATGACGATAATACCGCCAAATTCATATAATACAGACACCGCACCTGACTGATCCGGTGCAAATGGTGTCAGATATTTTCTCAATCCTCTCATTGTGTTATACCTCCGCCAATGCCTCAAACAGTCTGCGCACACCGGCATAACCGTATGGCTGCCGTTCTTCATTCCAGAGCACATTGGAACATTCTTTATGATAATAGCCGGCATCTTTTCCTATGGTCATATTGACGCCGGACTGACTTTTGTCATAATACAGCATGGTCGGTTCCAGATTGGAAAAAACTTTCGTATCCGGACTGATTTTTGCCAGTTGTTTTACATAGACAAAGTTTTCACCGGATAATGTTCCATAAATCTCCGACACACGAAATCCATAGTGTACCAATGCAAGTGCCAGTTCGAACGGATCTCCGTTCATCCATTCTCCGACGGCAAATACTGCATCCGGATGTATTTCCCGGAATTTTTCTACCGCCTCCTCTGCTGCCTTACGCGGTATTTCATCCTCAAATTCCACACCCAGTGCAGCGGCAAAAGCACGATACTGACTGGCAATTTTATCGATCTGATATAATCTGCGCAGCTCGATATATGGAATTTTCAGCCGGTCATGAAAATCCTCTGCCGCAAAGCGCGCTTCCGGATGCAGTACCAGATTAAAATTTGCTTCCGACATGGTCTGATACTGTGCATAATCCTTGCACCTGGAAATCTCATGGATTGTTTTTACTCCTGCCCCATGAAGCAGATCATACAGCTCACAGTCATCCGTAAGCGGTGAAAAATATCCCAGTAAATTCACCACGTTTCCTTTTTTCTTTTTCGGTTCCAGCAACGAATAAACGGACTGCCGCACATGCACCATCGGTGGTTTTCTGCCCTCTCTGGTCAGTGCATACATATAACATGGCCTTACCGGAACCCCTGCATATTCCTCTGCCTTGTGACAGACACGCTCCATATCCGTGCCAAGCAGCGCATCCACACAGGTAATACATATCATCACAACAGACGGCTTTTTCTTAAGTCCTTCGCATATTTCCGCTACTGCCTTAGGGATCTTTTTCAGGTGCCTTCCGGTCACAATATCCGTCTCATCCATCAACAGATAATAAAAACGGTCATGATAGGCCCGCATCGAACTAAGCACCGAGGTATTGCGGCCACAGCATCCCGGAGACACGATCAACATAACAGAATCCGGAACCGCCAGACCTGCACGTTTGACACCAAATCCTTCTGCTCCCGGAGAATTGAATGCCAGCGTTGCAGGGGAACTGTAGATCAGATGTGTATGGGAAATAAGCTGTCTGGGAATGTTATTTTTTCCAAGCTCATCCAGCTCTTTTACCGTACAAAAATATGCTTCCTGTCTCATGCGTTTTCCTCTTCTTTCCATAACAATGTGGCAAGATCAAAGAAACATCTGCTGATTTCAGAGGCCGGATCTCCTTCGATCACAGTCTTTCCCTGCTCTTCCCAGTGAATAATTTCATTACTTCGCGGCACTTCTCCCACAATCGGCACCCCGATCTTTTCTGAAAATGCCTGTACTTTTTCTTTCTCATTTTCCACATTTCTGTGATTTAACACGATGCCAAATACCCGGGCATAACTGCGATCCTCAAAATTTCTGACTGCACTGGAAATATTGTTGGCAGCATACAGTGCCATTTTTTCACCGGATGTAACGATCAGAACCTTATTCGCATATCCCTCACGAATCGGTGCTGCAAATCCACCGCACACAACATCACCTAATACATCATACAAAACCACATCGGGTTTATAATGTTCGAATAGTTCCATATCTTCAAGAAGCTGAAAAGTCGCAATAATTCCACGCCCCGCACAGCCAAGTCCCGGTGTCGGTCCGCCCGTCTCAATGCAGAGGATTCCTCCATAGCCTTCCTTTGAAATCTGCGCCAGCTCATCCGGCTCCTCGTCCTCTTCCCTCATATAATTCATTACCGGACGAAGTGGCTCACCACCAAGTAAATTAATGGTGGAATCCGCTTTCGGATCGCATCCGATCTGAATGACACGTTTTCCCATATTTGCAAAAGCTGCTGCAAGATTGGAAGTCACTGTGGATTTTCCAATACCGCCCTTTCCGTATACTGCTACCTTTAACATGCTATCCTCCTGTTATTTTCAACGCAAAAAACCATCTTTCGGGCAATCTGTCAGAAAGATGGTTCTGTAAATCCTTATTTCTTAACTATTCCTGCTCGGATCATCCTTGCCGTCAGAGTTTTTATTCATTTATATTAAAATTGTTCAACACAATTACCGTCGTATCTTTTTCACCAAATGCTCTGCAGATGAATGAATCAGATGCCGTAATTTTCCCAATCATTTTATCAGCTGTTATACAAATTAGTCAACACGAACTGCATGCTTCAATCCCCTACACCTGCATATCCACATGATCGCCCCGTGCCTTTATCCCGTCGGTTACCTTTAAATCCTTCTGGTACGGATTTGATTCATTGTAGTATTTGATCTGCGTATTGGTCACTCCGCCTGACACATACGACCTCCCGCACTCCGGGCAGATCGAAGTATGAATCTGCACAGATGCCGAAATCACCCTGCCATTTTCCTCGGATGCCTTGCTGTAGGCATTGGATACATGCTGCCCCTCATGTGCACGGACTGCCGATGATGCAGCCTGCGGGGAAACATGCGCGGCACTCTTAAACGATACATTTGCTTCATCTGATCCGTCGACATATTTACGGTTTTTACAGGTCTGGCATTCCTTCTGTTTCCCGTTTTCATCTACGCTTCCGATGCCATTTTCTTTTCCTGTGACATTCTTTGTATCACTGTCTGAAATTCCATAACCATATAAATATGATGAACTTCCTACTCCCGTTATATCCATGGCAGACTCCTTTCTGTTTTAAAACATCCTGTTTTATAAATGTAAGACTTCTTCTAATGTGGTAAACAATGCATCGATGGTCATCGGTTTTGAAATATAACCGTCCATTCCGGAATCAAATGCTTTTGTCCTGTTTTTCATAGGTATACTCTCACGTCATTTTATTTTCTACAGACAGTATACCATAAAAATCAGAAATTGCATCCTCTTCCTTTGCACCAAATAGAAAAAATGACTCTGTGGAATTTGCCCACAGAGCCATTTTTTCTATATGCCTTTTATTTCAGATATCCGTTTGTAACCATATCTACAATCTCACCTGTCGGAATGGAAAATTCGACCATTCCCATATATCCCGGTGCTACTTCATACTTGTCAAATACAAGGGTAAGTTCTCCCTTCTCATTGACATAGAAATTCGTCTTATTGCTGATGGACTTGAAATTGAACTTATTGTTTTCATCGTCCACAAAATAGGTAACATCTGCATTCTCTTTCATCTGTGCCCGCATCTGTTCTTTGATATTGTCGGAAATCCGGTCAATATAGCCACTTCCTTTTTTGAACAGATTTTTCAGAGTGATTTGTTTTCCGGATTTTTTATCCACACTGAAAATCTTTGCATAACTCTGGGAGCCGCCCATAGCAATTACCGTATCAATCCGCAGGCAAAACAGCTTGTCGTTGTCGGTTACAACCTTATATCCGGAAGTAAGGCTCTCATTTCCCTTCTCTCCCTTCTTTATGGCTGCCACATCTTTTTTATAATCTTTGATAAATTTATTCTGATAACTGGATATTGCAGCATTCAGTTTTTCACTTTCGCTTTTCATAACTTTTCCGTCTGTACCTGTAATTTTCACTTTCGGAATCTTTACACTGGCTTCCATCTGTTTGCCCTTCTGGTTGTTGGTATACTTCTTTGCCAGCGATACTTTATAAACCGGCAGACTTGTTTTTGCCTGTGTAACCACCGTTCCTGCTCCCATTGTCACCAGCATTGCCGCAGCAGCTACTGCAATACCTGTCTTTTTTAATACACTACTCAGTTTACTCATTTTATTTTCCTCCTTTTTTGTTTCTATCTATTAGACCATTCATCACACATAAAAGTTTCAGAAATACAAAAATTTCCATTTTATTTTTCTGCTGCCCGGCTTCATTGAAAAAAAAAAGGAAAAAAGCTATAATAATATAAGTTTGCCATATAAAAGCAAATACAGATATTAACATAAGAAAGGGCGAAACATATGACTTCAGAACAACAAAATCCACTTGCCGTGGACAAAATTTCTTCGCTGATTCTGCGCTTTTCCGTACCGAGCATTATCGCCATGCTTGTCAGTGCGGTATACAACATTGCAGACCAGCTTTTTATCGGAAATGCAGTCGGCACACTCGGCAATGCCGCTACCAACATTGCATTCCCACTTGCCATGATGTGCACAGGACTTGGACTTCTGTTTGGAATCGGCGGTGCGGCAAGCTTCAACCTTCACATGGGTGCCGGCAAAAAAGAAAAAGCTCCCTATTTTGTCGGAAACGCCATCACAATGCTTCTTACCGTTGGCATCCTTCTTTTTGCCATAACCGAATTATTTTTGAATCCTCTGCTGGTCGGATTTGGTTCCCCTGCAGATGTTCTCCCGCTTGCCCGGCAATACGTCCGTGTGACGGCGATCGGTTTTCCTTTTTTAATTCTTACGATCGGAAGCGGACACTTAATCCGTGCAGACGGCAGCCCAAAGATGGCGATGTTTGTAAACATTTCCGGCGCCGTCATCAACATTGTATTGGATGCCGTGTTTGTTCTGGGATTCCACTGGGGCATGTACGGTGCTGCAGCGGCAACCGTGATCGGTCAGGTCATCTCCGCGATTATTGCGGTCTGCTATCTGTCACACTACCGCACAGTAACCCTGCACTCCGGGCATTTCCGGCCGAATGCTTCCCATCTGGCACAGATCTGCTCACTTGGCATGGCTTCTGCCATCAACCAGGTTGCCATGATGATCGTGCAGATTACGATGAACAACCTACTAAAGCATTACGGTGCACAGTCCGTTTACGGAGAGTCAATTCCGATTGCCTGTTCCGGAATTGTCATGAAAGTCAACCAGCTTTACTTTTCCGTGATTATCGGCCTGTCACAGGGCAGCCAGCCGATCCAGAGTTTTAACTACGGTGCGAAACAGTACAACCGGGTAAAGGAATCGTATCGTCTGGCGATTACGGTCGGTGCCATTGTATCCATTGTATCCTTTCTGCTGTTTCAGATTTTTCCGCGACAGATCCTCGGTCTGTTTGGCAGCGGAAGCAAAGAATATTTTGATTTCGGTGTAAACTATTTCCGGATTTTCCTGCTGTTTACATGGCTTAATTTTATGCAGCCGATTTCCTCGACGTTTTTCAGTTCGATCGGAAAAGCATATAAGGGAACGTTTCTTTCTCTGACAAGACAGATTTTATTCCTGCTTCCTCTGCTTTTGCTTTTCCCGCGTTTCTGGGGAATTAAGGGAATTCTTTATGCGAGTCCGGTTGCGGATGTGTTATCTTTTGCAGTTGGACTGGCAATGGTTATACATGAATTCCAGTTGATCCGGAAGTTGGAAGTTTCTGAACAGAATACAACGACTTTCTAACATGAAAGTAAAAATATATTTTCCTGCAAAAAAGCGCGCAGCAAAAGGGGGCACCACTTTTTGCTGCGCGCATTTTTTACTGTTTCAAATCGGCTTTTATTTATTTTTCAGCCCCGATATGAGTTCTCAGCTTATTTTTGATCTCATTCTCAAGCTTCTCCACAAACTCATCCAGTGGAAGAACTGTGGTATCTTTTTCTCCATGCAGACGGAAGGATACGGTTCTGTCTTCTTTCTCATTGAAGCCGACAACCAGAAGATACGGCACCTTCTGCACCTGTCCTTCACGCATACGATAGCCAAGCTTCTCGGATCTGTCATCGAGTTCTACACGGACATCCTTTGCCTCTAATGCATCGCAGATTTCCTTTGCATAAGCAGTCAGTTCCTCGTTGTCTGTCTTAACCGGCATCACACGAACCTGAACCGGAGCCAGCCATGTCGGCAGATTTCCCTTGGTCTCCTCAAGAATATATGCCATGAAACGATCGAGGGAACCAAGGATTGCACGATGCAGAACAACCGGTGTCTTCTTCTCGCCATCGCGGTCTACATAAGACAGATTGAATTTTGCCGGGAGACAGAAATCAAGCTGGCAGGTAGAAAGTGTGATCTCATTGCCGACTGCAGGCTGTACGTTTACATCCAGCTTTGGTCCATAGAAAGCAGCCTCTCCAATTTCCTCTGTATAATCAATTTTCAGATCATTCAATACCGTGCGGAGTGCATCCTCTGCCTTGTTCCACATAGCATCATCATCATGATACTTTTCTTTGTTTGCCGGATCACGCAGAGACAGTACACAACGGTAATTGGTAATTCCGAAATCCTTGTAGGTACTAAAAATCAAGTCTACAACCTTGGTAAACTCATCCTCAATCTGCTCCGGTGTTACAAACAGATGCGCATCGTTCTGACAAAAATGTCTGCCTCGCTCGATACCCTTTAACGTTCCGCTGGATTCGTAACGGAAATCATGTGCGATCTCACCGATACGGATCGGCAGATCCTTATAGGAATGTCTTCTGTTTGCATAGATCATCATATGATGCGGGCAGTTCATCGGACGAAGAACGAAAGACTCTCCCTCCATCTCCATTGGTGGGAACATGTTTTCTTTGTAGTGATCCCAGTGACCGGATGTCTTGTACAGATTTACGGTACCGACACAAGGAGTCATAACATGCAGATAGCCCAGCTTTCTTTCCTTGTTCTTGATATAATTCTCCAGCTCCTGCCAGATCACATATCCCTTCGGAAGGAACATCGGAAGTCCACGGCCAACCAGATCATCAACCATAAACAGGTTCATGTCCTTTCCGATTTTTCTGTGATCTCTTTCCTTTGCTTCCTCTAAAAGCTTAAGGTGTGCCTCCAGCTCCTCTGCGGTCGGGAAACATACACCATAAATTCTCTGCAGCACTTTGTTTTTGCTGTCACCTTTCCAGTATGCACCAGAGTGACGGATCAGCTTGAAGTTTCTGCAAAGTTTTACATTGTCTACGTGCGGTCCACGGCACAGATCCGTAAAATCGCCCTGATCATATACGGTAATATTTCCATCTTCCAGATCGGAGATCAGATCCAGTTTATACTCATCATTCTGGAACATTTCCATAGCCTCTGCCTTAGAAACTTCACGTCGCATGATTTTCTTTCCGGATTTTGCAATCTTTTTCATCTCTTTTTCGATCTTTTCGATATCCTCATCACGGATTACATCTTCCCCAAGATCTACATCATAGTAAAATCCCTCTGCAACAACCGGTCCAACCCAGAATTTTGCCTGTGGGTACAGATGCTTGATCGCCTGTGCCATCAGATGTGCACAGGAATGATTCAGTGTTTTTAATTCTTCATTTTCCTTAAAGTTTACCATTTTACGTTAACTCTCCTTCTTTTGGTATGGAAATAAAAAAGCACCCCGGATATGCATGACATATCTAAGGGTGCTTTATACACGGTTCCACCTTAATTCTTTTACTCTTTGGCTTATAACGCAGCTACACGGTGACGCTTCTTTCGCGCACAGCTCAGGAGTGGTCTTCATGAAATCTTTCCATAAACGGCTCACACCATCTACCGTTCTCTCTGTATGTTTCAATTTCACTACTTGTTCCGTCAATGCTTTTTTCTATTCTTATGCATTGTACCACGTTCTGATTTCTAATACAATAGGGTAATTTTGCTAATCTGCTTTTTCATCCATATAAGTAATTTTCAGATCGAACGACCATGGAATATCGGAAAGATACTGTTCCTTATAATAATTGTTTCCGTTTGTTATTTTTTTCCGGAAGCGGAAGGAATCCGGCGTAAAAATTACAAGCAGATATGTATTTCCTTTCTTTAAGCGATACGTATTTTTTTCAGATTCCATACTGTATCTGGAAATACTGTCTTTTTTCTTCTGCAGTTCCCTCTGGATAGCGCTTGTATACCCTGCCGAATTTTTTATTGCACGCTTCGCACTTCTCGTAAGTTTTTTCGATGCGTTGACATCATACCATACTTTGCCATAACCACTTGCAAAAGTTCTGGAAAGAAACTGATAGTAGGTACTGTTCCATGGGTCATAAATCTCATACCCGCTTTTTAACTCTTTTGGCAGAAACATGAGATAATTGTTATCATTATAGATCACTTCATTCTTGGATTTTCCCTTAAAATCACTTTCCGTAAACTGGTATTTACCGCTCTTTCTACATTGAAATTTTACAAACGAGACATTTTCACCAACACCATCATCATCCACATAACTGGTATTTGCTTTTCCGGTCATACCGGACACATTAATGACGTTCCTGCCCTCATACAATGCCGGGACCTGCTGCATCGTGTAATTATACACACTTTTTGAAATCAGTTTTCTCTCATAGGCGCTTGTCTCCAGCTGTCTGTAAGTCAGCTTGTCCGCATTGGACTTGTTTACCAGATTTCCCGTCATCAATGCTGTTACCGAATGTACCATTGCTGCATCTGTGTGCTCCATTTCCATTGGTGTCACAGCAATTACTGCCAGAATCACAGCCAGAACAAAACAAACCCTCTTTTTCCACATTTGTCTGAGCATAAATAAATAATCCTTTTTTGTTATTATTTTATTCTATCTTTCCGATTCCTTCAAGTACTTTCTGCTCTATTTTCATTATCTCATAAATAAAACCATCAGCCACCTTACCGCAAATGCTGCCACCCAGGCGATCATACACTGCCAGATCACCATGCCAACTGCCCATTTTCGTCCAAGTTCCCGGCGAATGGAAGCAATTGCTGCAATACACGGCGTGTACAACAGACTAAATACCAGAAGTGAAGCTGCCGCTACCGGTGTCAATGCATCCTTTACTGCTCCTCCAAATAAAATTTCCAGAGTTGAGATCACGCTCTCCTTTGCCATAACGCCGCTGATCAATGAAGTACAGATCCTCCAGTCTCCCAGTCCAAGCGGTGCAAAAATTGGAACCAGGCAGTTTGAAATCATCGCAAGAATACTGTCTTTAGAATCCGCCACCAGATTAAAATGCAAATCAAATTTCTGTAAGAACCAGATACAGATCGTTGCTACAAAAATAACGGTAAATGCTTTCTGCAGGAAATCTTTTGCTTTCTCCCACAAAAGCTGCATAACATTTTTCAGCCCCGGCAGACGATAATTTGGCAGCTCCATGACAAACGGAACCGCATCTCCACGGAACAGTGTTTTCCGATACAACAACGCAACCAGGATTCCAATCACAATTCCGGTCAGATACAAAGCACACATCACGAGTGCTCCATACTCCGGGAAAAATGCGCTGGTAAAAAATGCATAAATCGGCAGTTTTGCCGAACAGCTCATAAACGGAGTCAGCAAAATCGTCATCTTCCGGTCTCTCTCACTCGGCAGCGTGCGGGTCGACATCACCGCCGGAACTGTACATCCAAATCCGATAAGCATCGGTACAATGCTTCGTCCGGAAAGTCCGATTTTTCGCAGAAGTTTATCCATAAAAAATGCAACTCGCGCAATGTAACCACTGTCTTCCATCAATGACAGAAAGAAAAATAATGTTACGATAATTGGCAGGAAACTCAGTACACTTCCGACTCCGGCAAAAATACCGTCAATGATTAGTCCGTGAAGCACTTCATTGACTCCCGCTGCCGTCAGCGCACGGTCTGTCACATTAGACAGTGCGTCAATCCCCATGGCAAGCAGGTTCTGTAAAAAAGCGCCGATCACATGGAACGTAAGGAAGAACACCAACAGCATAATACCGATAAAACATGGAATTGCTGTATATTTTCCGGTCAGAATCCGATCGATTTTCTCACTGCGGATGCGCTCCCGGCTTGCCTTCGGCTTTACTACCGTTTTCTCGCACACCTTTTCGATGAAATTAAAACGCATATCCGCAATCGCCGCACTGCGATCGAGCCCACGCTCTTTTTCCATCTGTACAATCAGATGTTCAATTGCTTCCTGCTCATTCTCGTCCAGTTCCAGTTTCTGCAGAATCAGATGATCCCCTTCAATGATCTTAGAAGCTGCAAAACGCAGAGGAATTCCCGCATGCTCTGCGTGATCCTCGATCAGATGGCTGACTGCATGAATACAGCGGTGCACGGCTCCACCAAACTCATTTTCACTACAGAAATCCTGTCGTCCCGGCCGCTCCTGATATTTTGCGATATGCAGTGCATGCCTTACCAGTTCATCCACTCCCTCATTTTTTGCAGCAGAAATCGGGACCACCGGCACACCCAGCATCGCTTCCATCCCGTTTACATCCACCGATCCTGAATTTCCGGTCATCTCATCCATCATATTGAGTGCCACAACCATCGGGATATCCATTTCCAGCAGCTGCATCGTCAGATACAGATTCCGCTCGATATTGGTTGCATCAATAATATTGATGATCGCCTTTGGTTTATCCTCCAGCACAAAATTTCTTGAAACAATCTCCTCACTGCTGTAAGGGGACATCGAATAGATTCCCGGCAGATCTGTCACCAGAGTGTCTGGGTATCCTTTGATCGGTCCATCCTTGCGGTCAACCGTAACCCCCGGAAAGTTTCCGATATGCTGGTTTGAACCGGTCAGCTGGTTAAACAGCGTCGTCTTTCCACAATTCTGATTTCCCACCAGCGCATATGTAAGCCTCGTCTTTTCCGGCAAAGGGTTTCCATCCCCTTTTACATGATACTTTCCTTCTTCGCCCAGTCCCGGATGAACCGACTGATTAATGTTTCTGGCTCCTTCATGCTTTCTGGTACGGGAAGAAATCTGCTCAATTGTAATCTGATCTGCATCTGCCAGCCGAAGAGTCAGCTCATACCCATGGATCTGCAGTTCCATCGGGTCTCCCATTGGGGCAAACTTAATCACCGTCACTTCCGCTCCCGGAATCACTCCCATATCCAGGAAATGCTGGCGTAACGCACCCTCACCGCCTACGGTTTTAATGACTGCACTTTTCCCGATTTCCAATTCTTTTAATGTCATATTGTCTTATCCTTTGCATTCTTTCTTTTGTGTTATTGATAATTTTTCTTAATTATACACGTAAATTACTAAAAGAGAAAGTTTTTCAATAAGAAAATATGGAAAAGAACAAGTCTATAAAGTTAGTTTTTTGTACATGGAAATTGTTTCTTCATTCGTCTCCCCGTAAATAAAATAATAGTCGATCTGATCCTCGCCCAGCGTACTGATATAAGGACCATAGGTTTTGATATTACAGAGCAAAACGGTTTCTTTTGCCGCAATTCCAAGTCCATACCCCTTCCTGGATAAAACAAGAGGCATCCGCATCGGCTTTCCTCCAAAAGAAATATACTTTGCCTTTGCACGCAGCACGAGCAGATCCGTAGAAAGAATTCCCTTTGCGTTAATCTTTTCCGAAGAATCCCATTCAAAAAATTCCCAGGTCTGCTGATCCATAATCAGGCGCGGTTCCACGGAACGTTCCTTTAACAGTACCGTACCATCTGCTGTTTCAAATTGTATGGCACCTGTTTTTTTATCAATCACAGCACTGACTTTTTCCGTGGAAACTTTTAATGCCGTCTTTGACTCTCTGACACTCCACGAAAAAACATCCGTTGCCTCCGGTTTCCAGTAGGTATCCTTGATTTCTGTCGTCACACCTTTGACGAAACTTACCCTTATCACCTCGGGTGTCATCGGTGTCAGCCGAAGAATTCCTGCCATACTTGCAATGTCTATATGCTTTTTCGTTTTTTTGGCCCATTTCACCGTATAATTCATGCGGGAATGTCCACGTACCGGTAGCAACCGGTTATCCGGCAGATCCCCAAATGCATAAGGAGACGGATTGATCTGCGCAATCTCCGGGGCCTTCGACACCTTTGAAACCGGATGGATGACAGATTTCTCTTTCTCGGGTACTGACTTCTCTGAAACCGGATGGATGACAGGTTTCTCTTTCTTGGGTACTGACTTCTCTGAAACCGGATGGATGTCAGGTTCCTCTTCCTTCGGTGCAGACACCTCGATCCGTTCCGGACCGATATAACTTCGCGCATTGCGTTCCTTATCTGCCTCCGTCCGTCGCTGCTGCTCTATTTCTTTTTGCGTAAAGATTTTCTTTTCATATTCCTTTGCCTTGGTCAGTGTTTCTGCTGCAAACACTTTCTGCTTTTTCTCTTTTGAAACCGGATCTGTCAGAATTCTGCTCAGATTTCCGTGATACAACACCACAAGCTCATGCAGCGCGCGGGTTGCCGCAACATACAAAAGTTTCACATGTCCGTTATCTGCCGGATATTTTTTCTGCGTCGGATCATACAAAAGAACCGCATCAAACTCCAGTCCTTTCGTGTAGGCAACCGAAAGCACCATAACACCGGCTCCAAATTCCGTAGTCCCCGGGTTACAGTCCACAATCTCCATATAAGATTTCAACTGTTCCGCCAGCTCTGCTGCCTCTTTTTCCTCACGACAGATCACCGCAATCGTTTCATATCCATCTTGCTGCCACTTCCGGATCGTGTGTACCGTCTCTTCTAAAAGCGCTGTTGCATCCGGCTGTTTCTCCACCCGCACGGCTGCTCCATGCCGGATAATCGGCTCCACCGGATACACAGCAAAATCTCCATGCCGCAAAATATCATTTGCAAATTCGGAAATTTCCACCGTATTCCGGTAACTTTTCCGCAACAGCCCAAACGCATCATACGTGCCGGTCAGCACCAGTTTCCGCAATTCCTCCCAGTCATTTAACCCATACCGGAAATGTATGTTCTGGGAGGTATCCCCCATGATCGTGTATGTGCATCCCCGCAGACAATAGTGCAGACAGCAATATGCCATCATTCCAAAATCCTGTGCCTCATCGATGACCACATGACTGGCCTCCCGCACCGGATCAGTTTCCTTGATCCGCTTGTAAATATAGGCAAGCGCTGCAAGATCGTATACATCAAAAGAAGTTTCTGGTATATCTACTTCTTTCCCGGCAACTGCCTGCACCTGTAAGAATTCCCGGTAAAAATCGTAAATAGATGTCTTCCATTTTCCATCTCCAAAAAAAAGAAGCATATTTCTTATCCAGTGCCTTTTTTACTTTTGCCGGATAGGATATTTGTTTTCCCAGAACTTCGTTTTCGTATTTGGAATATAAAACCTCGTTGAGCATAAGAATTTTGCTCTGCATGGAAAGATCGGGATGTTCCCGCAGATAAGTATTGATCAGCACATGCCCGACCAGAAGTGTCTTTGTGTTTTCCAGATAAACTTCCTCGTGTGAAATTTCCCTCTGTTCATAAGCTGCACAATATAATTCCAGATCATGAAACCACTCACGGTTTCCTTTCTGCGCATTTTTTTCATCATCTTTTTCCAGGAGGTGAAAACGATATTTCCGTTCATCCCAATCCTCATACAACAGACGGATGAACAGCTGTTCCATCGTCATCTGCCGGATGCCATACACATCCAGTTCCGGCAATACCCCCGTAATGTAATTCAAGAGTATCCGGTTGCTCCCTATAATATAGAAATCTTCCGGCCGGAAATCATCGCTGTAATTGTATAAAATATAGGAAATACGGTGCATGGCGACGGTTGTCTTTCCCGAACCGGCTACACCCTGTACAATGATATTGGTCTTTGGCGAACGCCGGATAATCAGATTCTGTTCTTTCTGAATCGTTGCAATGATCTCACCGAGCACCGCCTTCTTGTTTTTCGCCAGATACTTTGTCAGAAGTTCATCATTTGCCACCACATCGGAATCAAAAAAATCTTTCAGATGATCATTTTCAATCTCATACGTGCGTTTCCGTTTCAGGTCAATCGTAAAGGTTCCCTCCGAACTGACGGTATACTGACATGGCCCCAGACCACTCTCATAATATACCGATGCAATCGGTGCTCTCCAGTCCAATACGACCGGTTCCGAGTTATTTTTTGCAATTCCCACTCTTCCGATATAGTAAGACTCGTCCCCTTTTACATTCGGATCTTTGAAATCAATTCGTCCAAAATACGGTTTCCTGCGCGCTTTCTCATAACGCACCAGATCATACTCATTTTCCTTCAGACGCGCGGTTGCATTATTCCACAACGCCAGGCCTTCCTTATCCTGTGCCTCATACACGTCCAGCAGGTCTTCCAGATCCTCGTTCACTTTCCGGATATCTGCTCTGGCGCGTTCAAGATTTTGCTGTGCAATCCCGATAATCTCCTGCAGTTTTTGTTCTTCGGCCTCCCGCGTCAGTCCCGGAAGCATGTTTTTCTGTTCCAAATGTATTACCCTCCTGTAATTTACAGAATGTTTGAAAGACACAGGTTTCGCAACCGGCGTGTCAGGGAAAACGTGCCTGCATCTTTTTTCTGTGCTCCCATAAGGATCGTGATATCCTGTTCCGGCAGATTTGCAAAATATGCGCCCAGCCAGCCATCCCAGCCATATTCTCCCTTTACACAGATTCCCTGCTGCAATTCAGGTGCCACACATCTCCGCATAAAATTTGCATAGGTATACCCTTCCAGTCCGATCCACTGCTGCATTGCCTGCTGCTGGTTTGCCGACATACTGCCAGCTTGTCCCAGGTGCAAATACCAGTGGACATGCCGCAATTTTTTCTGCCATTTCCTGTGTGCTCACCGGGTGATCACTTTCCAGACGCGCACACGCTTCCTCAAACACTTTTGTGACTGCACGTCCACCCATGGTCTGTTCCTCCGGATATACCAGCCCGGAAGTCATCGCCAAAAGATCATGCATCAGTATCGGCCTCTCCGGTGTATACAATTTTCCGTCTCGCTCCACTTTCTGGTGTGCAAATGCCGGAAGGATATCCGCTACCGGCTCGTACAGATCAAGCATTCCTCTTTCCATCAGAATCATTGCCGCCACTGCTGTAACCGGTTTTGTCATGGAATATAACCGGAAAATCGTATTCCGTTCGATTGGTTTTTCCGCTTCCCGGTCCGCCATTCCAGCCTGTGCATAGACCAGTTCTTCATTTCCTTTTTTTATGAGAAAATTAGCACCCATGACTTCGCCGGAGGCGATGGAATGTAATATCAGATCTGTAGCCTGTTGCGTTAATTTTTTCAACATTTTTTCTCCCTGTTTCATCCCGTTTTTCACTATTTATAAAATTTTACTCTTAATTCGTAGAATGTGCAATTTATTTTACTTTAAAATTAAAAAGAAACGGTCACCATACTTTCAACTTTAAAAATACAGTGACCGTTCTACTCGGTTTCATTATTCAATTTTTTATTCCTTTCTTTTGTAATTTAATTCTTCCAGCTCACAAATGTTTCCACCTGTTTAGAAAATTAGTGATATGTATACTCTATATTGAATAATAATCTGAAGTATGCTCTCTCGCTTTTTATAGAATGAACTTCTTCCGTACATCCTACCCTCAAATTACCTTCCGTGGTATCTTTCCGCAGTATCTTCATCTGTAAAATGTCTGTACATATCCATTGCCTTCCATCGTCTCTGTTATCCTCTACTAATAACTTTAAGAATTATTCTCATCCATTTGAAAAGGCTTTTCCCGCTGAAAACTATCAGACACTACCACACTTACCATGAAGTTTTGGATTTTACTTATCGTCCCATTGGACTGTACCTCCTCTTCTCATTCAATTCCTGCTTACTCCAAGCTTCTCTTTATTTCCAATTGGCTTCCCAACCGCTTGGTTCGATTGGAAGTCTTGTGTAATTAGGTCTTGTTTGTTTTGTTGACTGTATATTACCATATGCGTTTTATATTGTCAACTATTTTGCTTAAAATTTTTATTTTTTCTCTTTATTTTTTATCTATCCTTAAATTGTGTATGTTTTATATTCAAATATATATTTTTAACTGAAAGTTTAAAATACAAAAAACACGGCAAAAATCCTGATAATACAGTCCCATCTTCTTTAAGGTTTCATCGATTCCCGCCATTGCCTGCTCATATGTCTTGTGCTCTGCTGCAACTTTAGACACAACAAATAAGTCTTCTCTCGGAATTCCACAGGTGCGGATCCCTTCCCCGACACCGCGCTCATTAAAATAACTCTGCGCCGTATCAATTGCACGGTATCCAACTTTAAGCGCATCGAGTACGCATCTTTCACATTCTTCCTTTGTAACCTGATATACGCCGTATCCGAGGATCGGCATCTTAACTCCATTGTTCAATGTAACGTATTCCATTTGCAATTCCTCCTTCTTGAAACATCAGCCCATTTCATTTTATCTGTCCTTATTATAAAGAAAACGAGACCTGATAAGAAGTCTCGTTTTGTTATGCAGTATAAACCTTTAGGTTTGCGCTTATACACACATCCTTATTTGATCTGCCGGATAGCCTTTATCAATCGCTTGACCTTATCCGACGGGGTTTTCGAGTGAAGTATTCCAAACGGCATGGTGTAATCCCATTCCACCGGAATAATTTTGATCAACGGATGAACACTTTCCCAGCTTTTGAACGCAAGAAGAACCTCATTCTCATTCTCACACCAGTTAAACGCTTCCACATTATACAGATCAAAATCTACGATGTTGATTTCCGGATGATTCCTGATCATATCATCTCTTAACCGATCTCCGTAATAACTCCAGCCTCTTTGCATGAGCATGAAATTTTCTCCCGCCAGATCATCCAATGTAATCTTTTTCTTTTCCGCCAGCCTATGATGAATCGATACCGCTACACAAAACGGTTCTCTTGAGATCTCAGTGCCGTCGCATCCTCTGAGTTTTAACATTGTTTCATCAAATATTCCGGCTACAACATCGATATTCTGCCCCAGATTTGCCAATATCTCTCTTGCACTCTCCAAGGTATTTTCAAATGTGATCAGCTTAAACTTCATATCCGGATATAGATTCTGGATCTGTGGCCACAGATCCACAAATACCTGTGGCGGCGTCATCGGCGAGATTCCGACGCGTATCACATCGTCCGATACCTGCATTGCCTCTTTCGCCCGCTGCACCGACTCCTTGCAATACCCGATGATATATTTTGCGTCATTGTAGATCGACTGTCCGGCTTCCGTTACCACAAGCCCTCTGTGCGTCCTGTCAAAAAGCTTCATACCAAGACTTGCCTCAAGCGAATTGATCTGTTTGATGACCGCCGGAGCCGATATATACAACTGTTCCGCTGCCTTGCTGAAACTTCCCGCCTCAACAACGCACAAAAACGTATCCAACTGCGGATTATACATCATGTCCGTTTCCTCCTACAATGAATTTAACACTCCCTGGATTCCGTCACGCTCGTAGATTCCCTTATAATAGGCAACTTCCTCCTCGATCAGCTGATCGATCACCTGCATGCCGAGAAGTTCCACCGGAGCTTTATCATCCGTCAAAATATAATCGCCTTTTCCATATGGAGTGCTATCCGCGTATACCGTCTCCATCATGTTTCTTAAATCAGCATTTGTGATCTGCTTTGTATTTGCCTGCAGATTCTCCATGATCGACGGATTGTTCGATGCAAAAAGCTCGCGGTTCGTCGTATTCTCCACATCAACCGTATACTCCGCGTCAAACACCTGACCGATCGTATCGGAGAGATACTGATTGATGTTGCCATCTCCGCTGCCGCGCATGTTCATATTTACGACCATCACGCCGTCCTCGTTCAGATGATCCTTAACCAGTGTAAAAAATTCAACGGATGACATCTGGAAAGGAATCGTGATATCCTGATAGGCATCCACCATGATCACATCGTATTTCTTATCCATCGCATTCAGATAAGCTCTGCCGTCATAGGTCGTGACCGGCACATCCTCGGAGAGTGAGAAATACTTGCGCGAAAGCTGCGTGATCTTCTCATCGATCTCCACACCTTCCACGTTCATATCCCCGAGATACTTCCGGCACTGTGTCGCATACGTTCCCGTTCCCATTCCAAGGATCAGCACATCCATATCCGATGGCTTCTTATCCGCCAGCATGAGCGGTGCCGCCATCGCGTAATCATAATACATGCCTGTCAGCCTGTCCTGCTTCATATAGACCGACTGCACACCAAAAAGCACGTTGGTCGACAGTCTTACCGACGTGTCATCTTCCGATACCTGCAGATAATTGTAGACCGATTCACCCTCATAGGTGAGATCCTTCTCCCAGAATGCAAACGAATCCGAGTAACCAAGACCGCAGCACAGTGCAAAGATTACCACCGATACGATCACTTTCTTTTTGCCTGCGCGGACATTGACAAAATACACGATTGCCAGAACCAGTAGAATTCCCGAGAAGATCAGAAACGTGATAGACGTTCCGACCGCCGGAATCGTCACGAAGGTCGGCACAAACGTACCGATGATACTTCCGATCGTGTTGAATGCCCCGAGTGTACCGACTGTCTTACCGTTATCATCCAGACTGTCCACCGCATATTTTACAAGCGACGGTGTCACGGTTCCCAGTAAGAAAAGAGGAAATACAAAGATGACCATACATGCTGCAAACGCTGCAATGATCAAAAAATGATTACTCACCGTAAAAATCAAAAGTGCCGAGATTCCGAGCACGATATATTTGCCCGCCACCGGGATCAGAGCGATCCAGATCGCAGCGATCAGGATTCTCGTGTACAGGCGGTCCGGATTCGGCGACTTGTCCGCACTTCTTCCTCCGTAAATATTGCCGAGCGCCATCGCGATCATGATGGTTCCGATAATGATCGTCCAGACGATCTGCGACGAACTGAAATACGGTGCCAACAGACGGCTCGCTCCCAACTCTACTGCCATAACGGACATTCCCGCAAAAAACTCCGTCAGATACAAAAATAACTTATTCTTTAAAATTACGGTCTGTTTCATATTGCCTCCCTGCTTTAAGCTGTTACGTTTATATTACAACTTAAAGTAGGGTCCAAGTCAATACTTTTCTTTTCGAGACGCTTCTGGGCTTCTTTCTTCTCTTTGATGCGTTTTTGCTTATGCATCTCTAAGATCTTTTTCTCCCACGTATCTCTCTTGTCCTTGTCCAGCTTCGTTTTTTCGCGCGACTCATCCCCGTTATCGTCTTCCGTGATCGCCCAGCCGCTCACACTGCCATCCGCATTGATGATCGTTCCTGCCGCTTTCACATGGGAACCGGCAGGCGCCCAGTCCATGGCGCCGCTTGAGATCAATTTTGCACAATCATAGATCAAAGCCTCATACTCGATCCGCTTGTCCGGATTATTCTGCATCTGTGCCAGAATAATCGGTGCGATCTGAATATTATTCGTACCTTTCTGCGAAAAAGCCTGCGTGTTTGTCGAGAAGTTCACGCCCGGGTAGCGATCCAAGAGTCCATTTAATGTCGCGGATTCTCCACTGTCCGCTTTCACTTTTGCATAACTTAGAGCTGCTTCCGACACCCAACTGTTTCCAACTTTTACTGCCATGTTTTCCCTCCTGTTATACTCTTACTGAATGTACGGATATTCGTATCATACACATCTGCGACACTTTCCTGCATCTGTGCCTTTTTTCGTGCTGCCTCCCGCTGCGCCTTCATCAGTTCCTTCATTCTCTTCCTGCATATTCTTTAACATCACTCTGTCCTCCTGTTCTTTACTGAACCAATCATAACGCTGATTCTTTAGAATTACTGTGGTGTTAATAAACAGAGATATACTCTTTATTTTAGTGATACTGTTGCATGTGCACAACCAATTTCATACTGTCCGTTTTTGTGTATGCGCTTACAAGATCATGTACGAAAAATAAGGAAGGGTGCAGTCTGTACACCCTTCCATGCAGTTTCAAATCATACAAAGCCTGTTCATTTCTCTCTCATACCGAAACGGATGATCCGACAGAATTTCATCTGCTGGAACTTCTTCCCGATTGACACTATAAACCATTTCCTGTAGCACCTGTTCATCCAGCCATGTCTTTTCTGACATGACAATTGTTTCATGTATACTACACGGTATAATGATATGATTTTCACCTGCCATGTCTGCAATAATTTTGAGAAGTCCATCATAACAGATCACACCTGCACCATTTATTCTAAAGATATTTGTCAATATCAACATGTCATCCACGCCTTCCCTGTACCGCAATCACTGGTTTTATTGAAGCCCCATCATGTACCACCAATCCTGCGATAAAAAAATCCAGCTTCACATGAGCCGGACTTTCTATTGC